>Ga0335072_10005958_pt1 | contig 17893 bp, 14 predicted proteins | sample Lox_Sample_21_FD_206725 | JGI IMG/M metagenome (GOLD analysis project Ga0335072, IMG submission 206725) | Soil microbial communities from Loxahatchee National Wildlife Refuge, Florida, United States - Lox_Sample_2.1 | ecosystem: Environmental > Terrestrial > Soil > Wetlands | place: USA... | reverse complement strand
GCGCCGACGATCGCCCAGTCGTTGGCCCGGCGGACGAACTTCTGGTAGCCCCATCCCTGACCGGGCCGGCGCGGCACCCGGACCGCCGCGATCAGCTCGTCCTCGGCCAGGCTGGTCTCGAAGAACCCGGTGAAGAAGTCGTCCGCGACGACGTTCCTGGTCCCGTCCCGGCCCAGCACGTCGACCGAGCCGCCCAGCGCGAGCAGCGCCATCGGCAGGTCGGCCGCGGGGTCGGCGTGGGCCAGCGAGCCCCCGATCGTGCCGCGGTGGCGGATCTGCGGGTCACCGACCTGGGCCGCGGAGTGCGCCAGCAGCGGCGCGTCGGACCGGACCAGCTCCGAGGCGGCCAGGACCGCGTGCGGCGTGGCCGCCCCGATCACGAGCTCGTCGCCCTCGGTGCGGATCCCCTTCAGCTCGGGCAGCTGGCCGATATCGACGAGCACGGCGGGTGTGGCCAGGCGCAGCTTCATCATCGGCAGCAGCGAATGGCCGCCGGCCAGCAGCTTCGCGTCGTCGCCATGGCTGTCGAGCAGGTCCAGAGCGTGGGCCGGGGACTGCGCGGCGATGTAATCGAACGGCGCGGGGATCACGCGTCCACCTCCCGGCCGGCGCCGGCCTCGGCGGCGGCGAGCACCGCGCGGACGATGTTGTGGTACCCGGTGCAGCGGCAGAAGTTGCCCTCCAGCCCCTCGCGGACCTCGTCCTCGGTCGGGTTCGGGTTCTCCGACAGCAGGCCGACCGTGGCCATCACCATGCCCGGGGTGCAGAACCCGCATTGCAGGCCGTGTTCCTGCCGGAACGCCGCCTGCACCGGGTGCAGGTCGCCGTTGCTGGCCAGGCCCTCGGCCGTGGTGACCTCCTGCCCGTTGGCCTGCACGGCGAGCACGGTGCACGACTTCACCGATGCGCCCCCGCCCCCCACTCCCCTCCCCGTTCCCCCTTCATCTGCCCTCTTCATTAGCACCGTGCAGGCGCCACACGACGTGGTGTCGCACCCGACGTTGGCCGCCCGCAGGCCGCACACCTCGCGCAGGTAGTGCACGAGCAGCAGCCGTGGTTCCACCTCATCGGTCCGCGGCTGGCCGTTGACGGTGACCTCGACCTGCATTTATGAGTTCTCCTTTGCTGCGTTCAGCGCCTGCCAGACTCGCTGCGGCGATGCGGGCATGTCGATGTGCCGTACGCCCAGGTGGGACAGCGCGTCGATGACCGCGTTCTGCACGGCCGGGGTGGCCCCGATCGAGCCCGCCTCGCCGATGCCCTTGACCCCGAGCGGGTTGTACGTGGTCAGGGTCTGCATCTCGGCCAGCTCGAAGCTCGGCACCTCGGTGGCCGACAGGAACGGGTAGTCGGCGAAGCTCGCGGTCAGCGGGTTGCCGTCGGCGTCGTACACGACCTCCTCGACGAAGGCCTGCGCCGCGCCTTGGGCGATGCCGCCGTGCCGCTGACCCTCGGCCAGCAGCGGGTTGAGCACGAACCCGGCGTCGTCCACGGTGATGATCCGGCGCAGCACCACCTTGCCGGTCTCGGTGTCCACGTCGACGACCGCGACGTGCGACCCGAACGGGAACGTCGCGCCCGGCGCGGTGAAGATCGTGCGTACGAACAGCCGCTCCTCCTCGGCGAGGCTGGCCAGCGGCACCGAGGCGTCCGGGTCGCCGGCCACCTCGAACGTGCTGCGCTCGACATCGAAGCGCAGGTCGGCCGGGTTGGCCTCGAGCTCATCGGCGGCGCGCTCCCTGGCCACCTCGATCAGCTCCTTTGCGGCCTGCCGGACCGCGGACCCGCCGTGCTGCAGGCTCCGCGACCCGCCGGTGCCGCCGCCCTCGGGGATCAGGTCGGTGTCGCCCCACTTCAGCGTGATCTTGTCCACCGGGATGCCGAGCTGCTCGCTGGCCAGCATGGCCCAGGCCGTCGCGTGGCCCTGGCCGTGCGGGGAGGTGCCGGTCAGGATCGTCGCCGTGCCGTCCGGGTGCACCTCGACCGTGGCGTTCTCCTGCGGCGGCTGCTCCTCGCCGTCGCCCATGCCGGTGATCTCGACGTAGCTGGCCAGCCCGATCCCCATCGCCACCGTGTCGCCGCGCGCCCGTCGCTCGGCTTGCTCCTTGCGCAGCTCGTCGTAACCGGCCGCCAGGAGCACCTTGTCCAGCGCGGCGGCGTAGTCGCCGGTGTCGTAGAGGGCGCCGAACTTGGTCCGGTGCGGCTCGGTGAACTTCGGCAGCAGGTTGCGCCGCCGGACCTCGGCCGGGTCCATGCCGATCTCGGCTGCGAACAGGTCCATGGCCCGCTCGAGCGCGGCGCTGGCCTCGGGCCGCCCGGCGCCGCGGTAGGCACCGATCGGGGTGGTGTTGGTGACCACGCTGATCGCCACCGACTCGGCCCGCGGGATGTCGTATGGTCCGGGCGTCATCAGAATGGTCAGGGACGGCAGCATGGCGCCGATCCGGAGGTGCGCCCCCGAGTCCTGGACGATCTCCAGGCGGTAGGCCAGCACGGTCCCGTCCCGCTGGCCGCCGATCGTGATCGTCTGCTGCTGGGCCCGGCCCTGGGTCATCGCGACCAGGTTCTCGTACCGGGTCTCGGTCCAGCGGGCCGGCCGGCCCAGCTGGCGCGCGACCCAGGCGATCATCGCGTGCTCGGGGTCGGCGCCGAACTTGGCGCCGAACGCGCCGCCGACGTCGGGGGTGATGATGTGCACCTGGTCCGGCTTGAGGCCGAGCAGCCGGGCCAGCCCGCCCTGGGTGCCTTGCGCGCCCTGGTTGGGTATCCACGCGGTGACCCGCCCGTCCTCGCCCCAGGCGGCGGCGCCGGCCCTGGTCTCCATCGGGGCGGGGGCGACTCGCTGGTTCAGGATCGTGCGCGTGGTCACGACCTCGCAGTCGTCGAACAGGTGCTCGTCAAGCGCATCCGGGTCGCCGAAGGTCGCGGCCACGTTGGTGCCCGCCTCCTCGTAGAGCAGCACGTCGTTGTCGGCCGCCGAGCCGAAGTCGACCACGGCCGGCAGCACGTCGTAGTCGACGTCCACCAGCTCCACCGCGTCCTCGCCCTGGTAGGCCTGCTCGGTGACCACGATCGCCACCGGCTCGCCGACGTAGCGGACCTTGTCCGCGGGCAGGATCGCCCGGATCATCGCCCGGTTGAACATCGGGGCCGGCTTGACCGGAGGCAGGTCCGCGAGGTCGGCGCCGGTGAACGCGGCGATGACCCCGGGGGCCTCCAGCGCCGCGCTCACGTCGACGCTGAGGATCTTGGCGTGGGCGACGGGGGAGCGGACGAAGAACACGTGGCAGGCTCCGTCCAGCCGCTCGTCCACGACGTCCTCGGTGTAGACGCCGCCGCTGGTCAGAAAGCGCGGATCCTCCGTCCGCAGGACGCGAGTGCCCAGGATGCTCACCGGCGATTAGCTCCCCTCGACTGCGGCGCCGGCCGCCCTGAGGGTCGGCCGGCCACATGGCGGTGCGGTTCCTGACGCCAGGCGACCGGACGGCGACGAGCGCCGGCCGGCCGCGATTTTCGCACCTCAGTGATGATCGTGCCTTGTCGCGCTCCGGAAGGTCAAACCGGGCGTGCGCCGCGTTGCCGCTGGTCGGCCACCTGAGTTCGGAGCGGTCCGGAGCGCGCATAGGCTCGAAATCCGTGTGCCGCGTTCCCGGGCGTCAGGCCGGCCCGGGCATCCGTCGCGGAAGGAGGGCCATGAGCGGGCGGCGAATTGATCTGAGCGCCACCCAAGTGATCGCCAGCATGCTGGCCGCGGTGACCGGAGCGGTCGCCGCATCGTTTCTCGGGATCGCCGGAACGATCATCGGCACGGCCGTGATGAGCGTGGCCAGCACGGCCGTTGCGGCCGTTTACAAGCACTATCTCTGGCGCAGCCGGGAACGGCTGCGCGCCGCCCGGGAGGCGGCGAACAGCGCCCCGCTCCGGCACCGCCACCATGCGGGCGGCCCCGGCCCCGACATGTCACAGGCCCGCACCCGGACCGACCTGTCGCGGGTCGCCGCCCGCCCGGCCCGGCCGGCCGGGCCCGACGCGGAGGAGACCCAGGTGTTGCCGGCGATCACATCCGGCCCGCATCGCTGGGACGCCGCCGACCGGGCGAACGGCCTCGCCGACGGGGCCACCCAGATCGACCGCCGCCCCGGTCACGCCGGGCCCGGTTCGCCCGGACCGGGAGCGGGCGATGAGGGCGGGGATGGGCCGCGGGACGCTGGCGGGCGCCGGCCGCGGCCGCGGCCGCTGGTGCTGGCCGGGATCGCGCTCGGGGTGTTCCTGCTCGCGATGGCCGGCATCACGGCGTTCGAGGCGCTGGTCGGCAAGCCGCTGGACGCCGTCGTCGGCAGCGGGCACGGCTCGGGCACCACGATCGGCAGCATCGTCGGCGGGTCGGGCGGCCACACCGTTCCCGGGCACACCGGCCCGGCGCACCCGTCCTCGTCCCCGTCGCCCACGCCCCGGGCCTCAACGTCCCCGGCCGCAAGCCCGACGCCGACGCCGTCCCCGACGCCCACGCCGACGCCGTCCCCGACGCCCACAGGATCTCCTGACGCGTCCCCGGGCGCGTCGCCCGGCGCGGCGCAGACCGGCTCGCCGCTCGCTCACGGTTCGCACCCCTCCCGCTCGCCGGCGGGCTGAGACAGGGGAGCCGGCGGCTGAGACAGGGGAGCCGGCGGGCTAAGACGGGGAATCTGAGGCGCCCGGCGGCGGTTGCACTCGTCGCCGGGATGGCCCTGGCCCGGCGAAAAACCGGTTTTCCGGCCCGCGGCTGCGCGGCTACGATGCGAACCCGGCCCTGCGAGTCAAGATCGGAAGTCAGTCATGTTTGCGCGCGCGCTGGTGCGCCGCTTCCCGGTGCTCGCATACCGGGACTTTCGCCTGTTGCTGGCCGACCGCCTGCTCGCGCCGGCCGCCTTCGCGTTCTCCCTGGTCGGGGTCTCGTTCGCGGTGCTGTACGCGACCGGGTCCACCGCCGACCTCTCCTACGTGCTGGCGGCGCAGATCGCGCCCTCGCTGGTCTTCGCCATGGTTGGCGGGGTCGTCGCGGACCGGCTGCCGCCGCAGTGGGTGATCGTGGCCGCCAACGTCATGATCGCGGCCGGCGAGGGGACGTTCGGGATCCTGGTTCTGCTCGGTCACCCGTCGCTGTGGCTGATGCTGCTGCTGGAGACGATCACCGGCACCGGCATGGCCGTCTTCTACCCGGCTTCGCAGGCCCTGCTGCCCCGCCTGGTGCCCGGCGAACTGCTGCAACAGGCCAGCGCGGTCAGCCGGCTCGCGATGAACGGGGGCCAGATGGGCGGGGCCACGATCGCGGGCCTGTGCGTCGCCGCGTTCGGCCCCGGCTGGGCCCTGGCCGTGTGCGGCGTCGGCATGCTGACCTCGGTCCCGCTGCTGCTGAGCATCCGGGCCACCGTCCCCGCCCGGACCCACGAGACGAGCATGCTCCGCGACCTGCGCGACGGCTGGTCGGAGTTCCGCTCGCACACCTGGCTGTGGGTGATCTCCCTGCAGTTCGGCGTGGTCCTGATGGCCTGGTACGGGGCGTTCCAGGTGCTCGGGCCGGTGGTGGCCAAGGCGCACCTGGGCGGGCCGGCGGCCTGGGGCGCGATCACCGCCGCCGACTCCGTCGGGCTGATCGTCGGCGGCCTGGTCTCGCTGCGGTTCACGCCGCGGCGGCCGATGATGTTCGTGGTGCTGATCGGCGCCGCGATCGCGATCGGGCCGTTCGCGCTCGCGATGTTGTGGCCGCTGGTGCTGGTCTGCCTGGCCTCGTTCGGCCTCGGCGTCGCGGTCGAGATCATGATGGTGCAGTGGACCGTGGCCATGGCCAGGAACATCCCGCCGGACAAACTGGCCCGGGTGTCCTCCTACGACCTGCTCGGCTCGGTCATGGCCATGCCGGTCGGGGCGCTGATCGCGGGCCCGCTGGCGGCGGCGGTGGGCGTCTCGGTCACCCAGTACGGCGCGGCCGTCCTGATCATCGTGGCCTCGGCCCTGGCCCTCATCCCGCGCGACGTCCGCCGTGCTAGCCCGGGGGGGACGACCCCCCAGGACCCCCCCGCATACCAGCCGCTCGGGCCGACCTCCGGCCGGCCGTCGCAGCTGGCATCGGCTTCGCCGGTGCCGGGCGATTAGCCGCGAGCCGTGGCCGTAGTAGCCGGCCAGGCGCGCGATCGCCGCCCGCCGGTCCGGCCGGGCTGCCGGCTTGCGGAAACGAGAGCGGCGGCCCGGCGTCGCCGTCACGTCTCGCTCCGGGAGATTCATATGGGCCTGCGGGTGAATCCGGGCCATTCACCGCACCGGCTGGAAAACGGCGCCGTATGGATCGGCCCGCAGATACCCGGGGAATCCACCGAAATCAGTGATGAGGCCGGCTTGGTCTGGCCGATCTGCCGCCGGCTGGACGGGACGCGGCCGCGTGAGGGCCTCGTGGCGGAGGTGCTCGCCGAGCAGCCGCCCGGCGCTAATGCCACGGCGGAGGACATGCGGGAGATCATCGAGTTCTTCAGCTCCATTGACCTGCGCCCGGAGACCACCGGGTATGACCTGCAGGCCCGGCTCAAGGCGGCCAGGGTCGCGGTGCTCGGGCTGGGCGGCGTCGGCAGCGCGGCCGCGGCCAGCCTGACCGGCCGCGGGATCGGGTCGCTGCACCGCATCGACCATGACGCCGTCGAGCTGTCGAACCTCAACCGGCAGCTCCTCTACACCGAAACGCGACATTGGCCGGAGCAAGGTCGAGGCGGCCGTGGAGCATCGGCGCTGCCGCAACAGCGATATCGCCATTACCGGTACGCAGACCCGGCTCGACGGTGCCGATGACGTCGCGACGGCGGTAAAGGACTGCGACGCTTTCCTGCTCTGCGCCGACCATCCGGGCCGGCCCGGCGAGGAAATCGAGCAGTGGGCCAACACGGCGGCATACGCCCGCGGGGTCCCCTGGCTGACGACCGAGTACTCGGGCCCGAAGTACGGCTGGCGTGCTCCATTCCCGGCCAGAGGAGCCCCGGTCGAGATCGGCGTCTACGTGCGGGCGGCGGAGGACCGCCCGCACCTGCGCCGGCTGCTGCGGCGCGGTCAGCTGGCCGGTGATGCCGGGCCGGCGCCGAGGTAGCGCAGCACGGCGAGGACCCGCCGGTTGCCGGTGTCATCCGGGTACAGCCCGAGCTTGGTGAAGATCGAGTTGATGTGCTTGCTGACCGCGCTGTCGCTGACCACGAGGGCCGCTCCGATCTCGGCGTTGGACCGGCCCTCGGCCATGAGCGCGAGCACGTCGCGTTCCCGCTCGGTCAGCACGTCCAGCGGGTCCCCGCCCCGGCGCACCAGAAGCTGGGCGACGACTTCGGGATCGAGCGCGGTGCCGCCCGCCGCTACCCGGCGCAGGGCGTCGAGGAACTCGGCGACGTCCGCCACCCGGTCCTTGAGCAGGTAGCCGACGCTGCTGGTGTTCGCGGACAGCAGGTCGGCCGCGTACCGTTCCTCCACGTACTGCGATAGCACCAGGATCGCGATGTCCGGCTACTGGCCGCGGATCGCCAGCGCGGCGCGGATGCCCTCGTCGGTGTGGGTCGGGGGCATGCGGACGTCGGCGATCACCAGATCGGGCAGTTCCCGTTCCACGGCGGCCAGCAGCGCGCCGGCATCACCGGCGGTGGCCGCGACCTCGAACCCGGCGCCATCCAGGAGCTTGGTCAGGCCGGCCAGCAGCAGCACCGAGTCCTCGCCGATCACCACCCGGAGCCGGTCTGGCCGGGACGCCGGAGGCTCGCCTGTCACGGGCTCCACGTTACGGGCGATCGGCGTCACTCGGCACGCAACGCGACGGCGGGGCGGGCCCGGGCGGCCCAGCTGGCCGGCAGCAGCGCCCCGATGACGGCGATCACCAGCGCCGCCACCGACAGCGTCGCCAGCCGGGACGGCGGGAAGACCTGGGTGAAGCTGGCGGGCACGCCGGTGTGCGCGGTGCCGGCCATGGCGTGCACGGTCGCGGTGTTGAGCGCGACCGCGGCGGGCGCCGCGATCACCGCGGCCAGGACGGCCGGGCCCAGGATCCAGCACACGACCATGATCAGCGTCTGGCCCGGTCGCATGCCCAGCGCCTTGAAGATGCCGAGGTCGTGCACCCGGTCCCGGGTGGTCATCAGCACGGTGTTCAGCACGCCGAGCGCCGCCGCGACGGCGACCATCAGTGCCAGCAGCGCCACCAGGTCACTGGCGATCTTGTAGAAGCCGCCGCCGTCCTGGAAGGTCGTGGCCGCCCACGGGCTGCCGCGTCCGAGCGCGGAGTTCATCGCCCGAACGTAGCTAACGGCGCTGACCCCTGGGCGCAGGTCGATGTAATACACGCCAGGATCGTGGCTCCCGACGCCCGGCAGCGTCCGCGTGCTGCCGTACATTGCCGGGTGGCTGGACGGCTGGAACACCTCTCCGACAACGCGCACGGATACCTGCGCGGTCCCGGTGTTCACCGTGGTCCGCTGGCCGACGGCCAGGCCGCTCTGGGTGAGGAACGCGGCGTTCACGTCCACCTGGCCTGGCGCGTCATACCAGTGCCCGGCGATCATGCCGTACCCGGTCCACGAAGAGGCGCCGGCGAACGCCCCGGCTCCGACGTTCCCGGCGATGCCGGGCACCTTGACCTGACTTTCAAACACCTTGACGTGATGCAAGGTGCCGGGCTGGGCGCGGAGGTCCCTGGCCAGCGCGGCGTCCTGGGCCGCGTCAGGCACCTGGGTCGGGTACGGCCCCTTGCCCCCGACCGCCACGACCTGCACCGGCACGGTGGCGGACAGGTTCTGGCTGGCCGCGGCCCGGCTCAGCGACGAGCTCAGCCCGAATGCGAAGATCACCGCGGTGGCCCCGAACGCCACGGCAGCGACCGTCACCACCGTGCGCGCGGGCCTCGCGACCGGCATGGCAAGCCCCATGCTCACCGGGCGCGGCAGGCCAAGCCGTGCGGCGAGCCGGTGCGCGGCGTAACCGCGGCCCGGCCTCGGGGCCCGGCCGGAGGCGATGGCCTCGGCGGCGGACAGGCGCCCCGCACGCAGCGCGGGCCCGAGCGCGGCCAGAGCGGTCAGCACCAGCATCCCGGCCGGCGCGGCCACCGAGGCCCACAACGGCACCTGCTGGCCGCGGCGGGCCGGTCCAGCCCGGCGAGGAGGTTGAGCAGCGTGGATTTGCCGCTGCCCGACGGCCCCATCACGGCCACCACCTCGCCGGCCGCCACGGCCATCGTCACGCCGGCCAGCGCGGGCGGGGCGCCGGCCTGATAGGTCTTGGTCACGCCGTCGAGCAGGATCACGTCGCCGCCCGCGGCTGACACGCTGTGCGTTGTCATCGGTTCTCTCCGTTAGGGAAGTGCCGGTCGCTGGCCAGCATGGCTCCGCCGGGCGGTCGCGCGCAGTGAGTCAGGATCCCGGATGGGGGGTGTAGCCAGCGCCACCCCGGGAGGTGAACCTCGCTGCATAGGCGCGCCCGGCCGCAGCGCCTACGGTGTCATCCATGACCACGCTCGCTCAGGCCGGCCGCGCGGCCGTCGCGCGCTACCAGCGCGTTCCGTGGTCACCGCGCGCATGGGCCCAGGCCGTTTACATGTTCGGCGCGATACCGGCGCAGCTGCTCGTGATGATCGTCCCGGCCATCCTGCTGGACTGGCTCACCAGCCTGCGCTTCGTCGTGGCGCAACGCGGATACCGCGCCCTGATCCCGGCGCTGCTCAAGCTGCAATACCTGCCGGCGTGGCTCGCGGCCCTGGCGCTGCTGATCTTGGCGCTACCGGCGCTGACCGGGATTCATCGCCACCGGCTGCGTGTCACGGCGGGACTGGAGATACCCCCGCAGCCTGCGGCGGCGAGGAGGCTGAGCGGGCCGGGCGTCGTCGCCGCGATCCGGTCCCGGGCCACATGGCGTCAGCTTGGCTACCACCTCCTGGTCGGCCCGGCGCTGGCAGCGGCCGAGATCGCGGTGCTCGGCGCGTGGCTGGCCGGAGTCCTCTACACGCTCGTGTACGCCTATGCCTGGGCGCTCCCGGCCGGAGGCTTGCTCTGGCGCGGCCAGGTGTCAGGCGGCCCCGGCAACAACCTCCCGACGATGCTCTCCATCCCGGTCGATATGTACCTGACCGCCGCCGGGATCATCCTGCTGGCCGCCGCGCCGTGGCTGACCGCGGCGGTCGCCGGGCTCGATGCCCGGGCCGCGCGCTCGCTGCTCGGCCCGAGCCGCACCGAAGAACTGGAGCACCGGGTGGAGCAGCTCGCGCAGACGCGCGCGGGCATGGTGGACGCGGCCGACGCCGAGCGCCGCCGCCTGGAAAGGGATCTGCATGACGGCACCCAGCAGCGGCTGGTCGCCCTGGCCATGAACCTCGGCATGGCGCGGGCCGAGGCCAGCACCGTCGAGGATGCCCAGCAGGCCATCGCCGAGGCTCACGAGGACGCGAAGGCCGCCCTGACCGAGCTGCGGAACCTGATCCGCGGGCTGCACCCGGTCGTGCTGGAGGACCGGGGCCTGGACGCGGCGCTATCCGGCGTGGCGGCACGGATGCCGGTACCGGTCCGGCTGACCGTGGACCTGCCCCGCCGCCCGCCGCCCGTGATCGAGGCGGTGGCCTACTTCGTGGTGTCCGAGGCGCTGGCCAACGTGGCCAAGCACGCCCAGGCCAGCCAGGCGCAGGTGTTCGTGCAGCGCGCTGGCGACCGGCTGCACATCATCGTCAGCGACGACGGTGTCGGCGGCGCCGACCCGTCCCGCGGCACCGGCCTGGCCGGGCTGGCCAAGCGCGCGTCGTCGGTCGACGGGACCTTCGAGATCGCCAGCCCACCCGGCGGCCCGACCCTGCTCACCGTGGACCTGCCGTGCGCCCGGTAGCCGCGCGGGGCGGCCGATTCTGGGGCCTGGCCGGCCTCGTCACCGCCGCGTCGCTCGCGATCCCTGGCGGCTGGCTCATCACTTCCGCCGGGATCCCTGCGCAAGGCCTGCAGCCGCTGGACACCGTAACCCGGGTGGTTATCGTACGGCAGCCGGTCACCACCCTCACGGTGCAGGGTGATGGTGCGCCGGTCCAGGTCACGGCCGGACCGGTGCACCGGGTCCGGGTCGCCGAGACGATCTCCTACAACCCGCAGGACGGCGGGCCTCCCGCCGTGCCGCAGGCGGTGTCGCGTGGCATCCTCACGCTGGCCGGCCCGCAGTGCGACTGCTTGGTCGGCTTCACCGTGACCGTGCCGCGCGGCCTGGCCGTCGCCGCGAACACCGTGGGTGGCCCGATAACCGTCTCCGGGGTCGCCGGAGCGAACCTGAACTCCGGCGGCGGGCCGGTTCGCGCCACCGGAATCAGCGGGCACCTGATCGTTACCGCTGACGACGCCACCGTGGTGGTCAATGGCCTGACCGGACCGCTGGACGTCGCCACCGGCGGCGGCTCGCTGCTGGCCAGCGGCGTCGACACCGCGACGGCGACGGTCGTCACCAGCGGCGGCGCGGCGCGGATCGGGTTCACCGCGGCGCCCGACGCCGTGTTCGTCAGCACCGGCGGCGGTCCCGCCGCGCTGACCGTGCCCGGCGGCCCGTACGCGCTGACCGCCGACACCTACGGCGGCTCCGCGGCCGTCCGGATCGCCACCGTCGCCGCGGCGGGCCGGTCGATCACGGTCACGACCGGCGGCGGGCCCCTGCGGATCGAGCCGCCCGCGTAGCGCGCGGCCGGTCAGGCCACGAGCTCGGCTTCGCCGGTGAACGCCGCCCACATCGCCGCGTAGAGCCCGTCGGCGGCCAGCAGTTCCTCGTGGGTCCCGGTCTCGGCCACCCGGCCCCCGTCCATGACCACGATCCGGTCCGCCCGGGAGGCCGTGGTGAGCCGGTGCGCGACCACCAGCGTGGTGCGCCGCGCCGCGAGTTGCTCGGTGGCCCGGTTGACCTCCGCCTCGGCGGCCAGGTCCAGAGCCGCGGTCGCCTCGTCGAGCAGCAGGATGGCGGGATCCACGAGATAGGCCCGGGCCAGCGCGATCAGCTGGCGCTGCCCGGCCGAGAGGTTGCGGCCGCGTTCCGACACCTCATGCATGAAGCCGCCGGGCAGCCTCGCGATCATCTCGATCGCGCCGACGCCCCGGGCCGCCGCCTCGACCTCGGCGTCGGTGGCGTCGGGCCGCCCGTAGGCGATCGCGTCCCTGACCGTGCCCGGGGACAGGTAGGGCTCCTGCGGCACCACCCCGAGCTGGTGCCGGTACGCGGGCAGGTCGTAGTCGCGGACGTCGACGCCGTCCACCAGCAGGCGCCCCGAGCTGATGTCATAGAACCGCGCGATGAGCTTGACCAGCGTCGACTTGCCGGCCCCGGTCTGGCCCACCAGGGCGACCGTCTCGCCGGGCGCCACCGACAGGCTCACCCCGCCCACGGCGTCCTGCTGCTGGCCCTGGTAACGGAACCGGACGTCGCGCAGCTCGATCCGGCCCCGCAGGCGGCCGGGCGTGACGGGCTGGCTCGCCTCGGGCGTGGAGGTCGGGGTGCGCAGCAGGCCCTTGATCCGCTGCAGGCCGACGTTGGCCTGCTGGTAACCGTCGAAGACCTGCGACAGCTGCTGCACCGGCGAGAACAGCAGGTCGATGAACAGCAGGTAGGCGATGAGCGATCCCGCGGTGAGCGCCCCGCTGTGCACCTGGCCGGCCGCCACGAACAGCACCAGCGCGCCGCCGATGGTGGACAGCGCCTGAACGAACGGGAAGTACAGCGCGATGTAGCGCTGGGCGCGCAGCCGCGAGGTCATGTAGGCCCCGCTCAGCCCGGCGAACCGGTCCCGGTTTACCTGCTCGCGCCGGTACGCCTGCGCCACGCGCAGGCCGGCCACGTTCTCCTGCAGATCGGCGTTGACCGCGCTGACCTTCTCCCGGGCTTCGCGGTACGCCCGCGACGACTTCGTGCGGAACAGCAGGGTCGCCGCGACCAGGATCGGGATGATCGTGAACAGGGTGAGGCCGAGCCGGAGGTTGATGGTCAGCAGCGCGATCAGCACGCCGATGAACGACAGGCCCGAGTTGACCATGGTGATCAGCCCGGTCTGCAGGAACGACGACAGGGCATCGACGTCCGTGGTCATCCGGGTCATGATCCGGCCGGTGAGCTCGCGCTCGTAGTAGTCCAGGCCCAGCCGCTGCAGCTGCGAGAAGATCTTCACCCGCAGCGAGTACAGCAGCCGTTCCCCGTTCCGCCCGACCACCACGGTCTGGAACACGTTGACCACCCAGTCGGCCAGCACGATGGCCAGCGCGGCGAAGGCGATAACGATGATCGCGTGCATCGCGCGGGCCAGCACGCCGTTGTCGATCCCGTTGCGGATCAGCAGCGGCATGAGGATGCTGGCCAGCGCGTCCAGGCCGTCCAGGACCAGGCCGACGGTCAGCGCGATCGCGAACGGCTTCAGCAGCCGGCGCAGGGTGAAGTGCGGGTCGCCCGCCCGCGACCAGGAACGGCTCACCTTCGGCTCGTCGGTGGCGGGCGGGAGCGCGTCCACCTTCTCCAGCAGCTCGGGCGTGGCCGGGATCCCCGCCATCCAGCTGGTCATGGCGCCGCCGCCGCCGGAGCCGCGCAGGGTGCCGCGCGCCCGGGCCCCGTATCCGATGCGCATGCCGCTGGCCGCCGCCCCGCCGGCCAGGCCGGTGACCGCCCCGGCGGCCCCGGCCGCGATGCCTTCGGCGTCCTCGGCCCCGGCGTCGGCCGGGCCGGATGCGCTCGGCCACAGCGCCGGGGTCACGCCGCCGTCACCGGCCGGGCCGCCGTCTGCCCGGCGGGCGTCGGCAGCACGGCGCGCGGCCTCGTCGGAGTAGCACTCGAGCTCCCCGGCGTCGACGCCCTCGGCGTCATCTCCCGGCCCGGCCAGCAGCAGCCGGTACAGCGGGGAGCGCTCCATCAGCTCGTCGTGCGTCCCGCAGTCGACCAGCCGTCCCTCGTCCAGCACGGCGATGCGGTCGGCGAGCTGCAGCGTGGATCGCCGGTGCGCGATCAGCAGCGTGGTCCGGCCGGCCATGACCCGGCGGAGCGTGGCGTGGATCTGCGCCTCGACCCGGGCGTCAATGGCCGACGTGGCGTCGTCCAGCACCAGGATGGCCGGATCGGTGATCAGCGCCCGCGCCAGCGCGACCCGCTGCCGCTGACCGCCGGACAGGGTCAGGCCCTGCTCCCCGATAACGGTGTCGTACCCGTCCGGCAGCCCGGTGATGAACTCGTCGGCCTCGGCCGCCCGGGCCGCGGCGATGATCTGCTCCTGCGTCGCCTCCGGCCGGCCATAGGCGACGTTGGCCCGCACGCTGTCGGAGAACAGGAAGCTCTCCTCCATCACCAGCCCGATCGAGGCCCGCAGCGAATCGAGGGTGAGGTCGCGGACGTCGTAGCCGCCGACCCGCACCGCGCCGCCCTGGACGTCGTAGAACCGGGGGAGCAGCATCGAGATCGTCGACTTGCCCGATCCCGAGGTGCCCACCACCGCGAGCGTCTCGCCCGGGCGCACCCGCAGCGACAGCCCGCGCAGCACCGGCTGGGACTTCACGTACCCGAAGCTGACGTCGTCCAGCTCGACCTCGTCGGTCCCGGGCGGCAGCGCCACCGCGTCCGGCTTCTCGGTCAGCAGAGGCCGGGAGTCGATCACCTCGTAGACCCGGATCACGCTGGCCCTGGCCTCCTGGCCGGTCGTGATGAACGCGGCCAGCGCGCGCACCGGGCCGACCATCTGGGCCAGGTAGGCGGAGAACGCGAAGAACGTGCCGATCGAGATCTCGTGCTTGATGGCCAGCCAGCCGCCCAGCGCCAGCACGCCGACCTGGCCGAGCGCCGGAACCGCCTGCAGCGCCGGGTTGTAGCGGGCCATCAGCCGGACCGCGCGCACCCGGGAGGCGTAGAGGAAGCCGCTGGCCTCCTCGACCCGCTCGATCTCCTGCTCCTCCTGGCCGAAGCCCTTGACCACGCGCACCCCGGTGACCGCGCCCTCCACCACGCCGGCCACGTTCCCGGCCTGCTGCTGAGCGTCCCAGGTGGCCGGGAACAGCTTGCGCCGGGACGCGACGGCGATGACCCACAGCGCGGGCCCGACCGCCAGCGCGACCAGGGTCAGCACCGGCGACAGGAAGGCCATGATCACGACGGACAGGACGAACAGCACCACGCTGCCCAGCAGCATCGGCACCATGCCGAGCAGGCCCTGGATCATGTTGAGATCGGAGATCGAGCGGCTGACGATCTGGCCGGTGTGCAGCTGGTCCTGGCGCGCGCCGTCCAACCTGGTCAGCGAGCCGAAGAGCTCGGTGCGCAGGTCGTGCTGGACGTCCAGCGATACCCGGCCGCCCTGGTAGCGCCGCGTGTACACGGCGCCGAAGTTGATCAGCGCCGCCACGATCAGCAGGCTGGCTCCGATCCAGATCGGCTGGCGGTGGGCGAAGATCGCGTTGTCGACGATGTCGCGCTGGATCAGCGGGATCGCCGCGGTGACCGCGGTGGCCAGCAGCGAGCCGCCGAGGGCCGCCACGACCGCGCGCGGGTACCGCCAGCAGTACCGGGCCAGCCGGCGCAGCCAGCCTCGACCGAAGCCGGTGCCGGCACCAGCGCTGGTGCGGGCGGCACCGCCGCGTGCCAGCGCCCTCATACCGCTCCCGGGCCGGAGGCGGACGCGGTCATACGGGCGTGCCGGACGTCGTCCATGGCCTGGCTGAGGACGTCGATGGCGTGCAGCACCTCGCCGGGCTCGGCGGTGTGGGCGAGCAACCCCTCCAGCCACCGGGTGTAGGCGACGTCGGCGCGATCCACGGCCTCGTGACCGGCCGCGGTGAGGCAGAGCCGGACCACGCGGCGGTCACCGGGCTCGGCGTCGCGCCGGGCATAGCCCGCGGCGACCAGGCCGTCCGCGGTCGCGGTCAGCGTCGGCTTGGCCACCGCCAGCCGCTCGGCCAGTTTCGCGGACCGCTCGCCGCCGGCCCCCGCCAGCTTCAGGATCCGGTACTGCTGCGGCGTCAGGTCGGTATCGACCCGCTCCAGCGAGCGGAACAGTCGCAGCAGGATCATCACGGTCTGGGCCGCGCGCTGCTCGTCCGCAACGTCCTGGCTCTCGGTCAAATCTGCGTGTCCTCCCGGTACCCGGCGGTAAGGTACGCCAGTCGCAGTAGTTCGCTACTCTAACAAATCGCAACGGGGCCTGATTCCGTTCGGGACTGGCTACGATCCGTCAGGACGCATGACCGGGCGCGTCGCGGGGAGAGGAGGGCCGTGGACATCACCCAACTGATCCTGGACGACCATCACGAGCAGCGACGGCAGTTCGCGATGCTGGAGGAGGTCGACCGGAGCGACGCCCGCGTGCTCGCCGATCTATGGGCGCGGCTGGCGGCGTTCCTCGAGGTGCACGCCGCGGCCGAGGAGGAGATCTTCTACCCCGAGCTGATCCGGGTCGGCCAGCGCGCCGGGCGCCTGGGCACCTCCGAGGCCGAAACGCTGGACGCCATCCACGACCACAACGACATCCGCGACGCGATCGGCGCGGTAGCGGGCCACGACCCGGGCACCGACGGCTGGTACGCCGCGGTCGCCGCGGCGAACCTGGCCAACAGCGACCACATGGCCGAGGAGGAGCGCGAGGGCCTCGCCGACTTCCGGCGCGAGGCCTCGCTCCAGCTCCGCCATGACCTCGCCGTGCGCTTCGCCGGCTTCGAGGCGCGGCACGTCACCGGCGTGCCCCCGGTCGACCGTGATCCGGCCGCCTACGTGCGTCAGGCGGAGCGGGTCGCCTCGGCCGGGTCGCTCGACATCGGCAGCCTCAAGGGCCGGTGACCCGGGCGCCGGGTCACGACGAGGGGGCCGGCCGCGGGTCGCGCCGCAGCGGATGGTCGGCGGGCACCTCGACCAGGACGATCCGGACGCCGTCCGGGTCCTCGATCCACATCTCCGTCAGCCCCCAGGGCTCGGTCACCGGCTCGCGCAGGACCGGGACGCCGGCCGCGGCCAGCCGCTCGTGCTCGGCCCGGACGTCGCGCACCTGCAGCCAGATCATCACCGCCGGGCCCGCCGGGCCGGCCGAGCGCCCGGACACCTCCAGCAGCCCCTGGCCGAGGAAAAACACCACGCCGGGCTGATCCGGAGGGCCGAACTCGCGGTAGACCGCCAGGCCGAGCTGGTCGCGGTAGAAGCGGCGGCTCCGGTCCGGATCGGCCGGGCGCAGCAGGATCCGGCTGCTCAGTACGTCCATGCGGACATCGTTCCCCGTCCGCCCGGGCCCGAGCCGGGCGGACGGCGGCCAGCGGCTAGCGGGCGTCCCTGGCCGCCGCCCCGCCGCTCAAGGTTGCGGTGAACACCAGCAGCACGAACAGCAGGAACGTGATCACGTGCACGCTGGTGCACCACAGGCAGATGTTGCCGATCTGGATGATCTCGGCGTAGAGCAGGTACAGCACGAACCCGATGCCGACCACGGCGCTGCCGATCCGGGCCCACCAGACGAGCGGGATCCGCAGCCGCCAGCCCCAGGGTGAGTTGACCGCGGCCATGAACACGTAGAAGGCCAGGCCGAGCACCGCGACCGGGAGGACCCCGAACACCATCGACTGCGCGCTCGTGGTGACCTTCGCGCAGTCCACGTAGCCCTTGCTCGAGCAGGCCAGGATCGAGGTCGTGGTGTAATGCGCGATCGTCAGGTAGATCGATACGCCGAGGCCAGCCAGCGACAGGCCCAGCGCGGTCCACCGCACCCAGGCCGGCGCGGTGAACCGGACTGCGGCCGGACCGGCCGCGGGTGAGTCGGCTACCCGGACCTGGGCGCCCGGCCTGCCCTGCTGGGCCGGCCTGCCCTGCTGGGCCGGCCGGCTGCCGGTGCGGCCGGAGTTCCCCGAGCCGGGCCGGGTCGCGGTGCCGCCGGTCTTGGCCCGGCCGG
>Ga0335072_10005957_pt1 | contig 17893 bp, 14 predicted proteins | sample Lox_Sample_21_FD_206725 | JGI IMG/M metagenome (GOLD analysis project Ga0335072, IMG submission 206725) | Soil microbial communities from Loxahatchee National Wildlife Refuge, Florida, United States - Lox_Sample_2.1 | ecosystem: Environmental > Terrestrial > Soil > Wetlands | place: USA... | reverse complement strand
ATCGTGCCTTTCCGGCTGTGGAGCGCCGTTCAGGCGCAGCTCCCGGGCGCCGAGTTCAAGCCGGTTGCCCTGGCGCTGGCGCGGCTGATGATGCCGCTCAGCGAGGAGGAGATCGCGGTCGTCCGGCATTCGGCCAGCATCGGAGATGCGATGGCGCGGGCGATGGCCGACGCTGCCGGCCCAGGGGTCTGCGAGAGCGAGGTGTACGCGGCTGGGATGGATGCGGCGCACACGCGCGGGACGGTCGTCCCCGGGATGCACCTGTGGGCCGGGCCCGAGCCCCTTGGCATGGGGCCGCCGCCGTGGGCTTATCGTCCGCAGGCCCCGCGAATCCTGCAGGACGGCGACATGATAAAGGCCGAGGTGTTCTGCGGCTTCGGCATGCGGGCGACACAGCACCAGGTCACCATCGCGGTCGGCGAGGTCCATGAGGATTTTGAGCGCGCCGCGGCTGTCGCGCGCGAGTCCTACCTTGCGGGCCTGCGGGCACTGACACCAGGGCGGAAGTTCAGCGCGGTCGTCGACGAGATGCGTAAGCCTCTCGAGGCGGCCGGCTTCTCGCCACGCCTGCCGCTCGTTCACACCCTCAACCCGATCGACGCGATCGGCGGCGGGGTGCTACTGACCAGCGGTGACCTGGAGCTCGAGCCCGGCATGAGCTTCGCGCTCGAGCCGCACTGCACGTTCGGTCGGCGCCGCGTCACGGTCGGCGGCACCGCGATCGTGGGCGATGAGGCGGCAATCGAGCTCAGCCCGTACACGGCGCGACTCCTGCGGGCCGGGACAACGGCCGTCCCGCACACGTAACCGGATGCGCGGTGGCGCTCCTGCACGAGTGGAGTCAACATGAGCGAGGCGGAGGGGATCACGCTGATCCAGGGAAGGCTACCCGCGCCGCACCCGGCTGACGGGGCTGGCGGGAAACCGATCGTGGAGCTGCTGCGTGAGCTGGCGGTCGCAGGCCCGGACCGGATCGCCGTGACCGCCGAGGAGGGCAGCATCACGCGGGGTGAGCTTGATGCGGAGTCCGACTTGTGGGCAGGCGAGCTCGTTCAGCTCGGGGTGAGTGCGGGGGACTATGTGTGCGTTGTGCTCCCGAACGGCCTGGAGTTCGTGTCCGTGCTGCTCGGGGCGTGGAAGGCGGGGGCGGTCCCGGTGCCGCTCAGCCACCGGCTGGCCGTGGCGGAGCTGGTCGCACTCGTCGATCTGATTGGCCCGTCGGCGATCGTCGGCGGCGACGGTGCCGTGCTTGGCGGCTGGCCCCGCCTGGCGTCCGGGTACCGGCCCACTCCGCACCCCGAGATCGCCCTCGACCGGGCTGTCATCTCCCCGTCATGGAAGGCGATGGCCTCTGGCGGGAGCACCGGGCGGCCTAAGGTGATCGTGTCGACGGCCCCGGCCGTCGTCACGGAGGACCTCACCGGCACCGGCGCGACCGGCGGCGAGAGTGAGACCTCGCTGATCACCGCGCCGTTGTCGCACAACGGGCCGTTCTACAACCTCGTCCGTATGCTGCTGCTGGGCGGGCGGGCAGTGTTCACCGGCCGGTTTGAGGCGGAACGGCTGCTGGCCGCCATCGAGCGCGAGCGCGCCACCCGGCTGTACCTGGTTCCCACGATGATGAGCCGCATCTGGAAACTGCCCGAGGAAGTACGGAGTTCTTATGACCTGTCGAGCCTGCGCACGGTCATTCACATGGGCGCGCCGTGCCCTGCCTGGCTCAAGCGGGCGTGGATCGACTGGCTGGGACCGGACCGGCTGACCGAGCTCTACAGCAGTACGGAGGGAGTGGTGGTCTGTACCGCGACCGGCCGCGAGTGGCTGGAGCGTCCGGGGACGGTCGGGCTGCCGCACGGCGGCGAGGTGCAGGTCCGCTCAGTTGACGGCGCGCCGCTCCCGCCCGGTGCCACCGGGTCTATCTGGGTGCGGCGGGCCCCCGGACTCGGGCCTAGCTACCGCTATCTGGGGGCGGCGGCCAGGGCCGACTCCTCCGGCTGGGAGTCCGATGGCGACATCGGCCGCGTCGATGAGGACGGCTACTTGTACCTCGAGGACCGGGAGGCGGACATGATCCTGGTCGGCGGGTCCAACGTGTACCCGGCTGAGATCGAGGCGGCGATACTCGAGCACCCGGCCGTGCTTGACTGCTGCGTGATAGGCCTGCCCGACGACGACCTGGGGCAGGTCCCGCACGCCATCATCTATGCCACCGGCGCGGCCGATAAGGCCGGGCTGGCCGACTATGCCGGGCAGCGGCTTACCCCCTATAAACGCCCCCGTTCCTATGAGTTCGCCTCTTCCCCCTTGCGGGACGCGGCTGGCAAGGTCCGGCGGCGGCAGCTAATCACCGAGCGCCTCACTCCCTTCGCGCGGCGGGACGAGTGAGCCGGCCCGGGGCATACCCGGCCCGATGAGATTCCAGCCCATCAGGAGAAGCTAGATGCACTTCGGCATGACGGCTGACCAAGAGGCAGCCAAGGCCCGGGCGACCGCGTTCGTCCAGGAGGTTTGCCGGCCGCTTGAGGACGAATGGCCGTATGACGATTACGACGTGGATCCCGATGTCATCATGGACGTCGCGCGGAAGTTTCGCGAGTACGGCCTGCGGGCGCTGTCGGTCCCCAAGGAGGTCGGCGGGCTGGGCGTCGGGACAGTCGCGAAGTGCCTGGTCTACGAGGAGATCGAATCCTCTCATGTCGTGCACGGCGCCCTGACGACCTGGGCGGGCCTCATGGAGCCGCACCCGGCGCTCTACGGCGCCCCGCGCTGGCAGCAGGAGAAGTACCTTCGCCCGCTCCTCGACGAGGATAAGTTCTTCCACCTGCATATCTCGGAGCCCGGAGCCGGCTCCGACGCCGCCGGCATCACCACCACCGCGGTCCGCCGGGGGAACGAATTCGTGATCAACGGGATCAAGCGCTGGGCGCCCCCACCGCATCATCCAGCGGTCAAACCGGACTACCTGTTGTGCTTCGCGGTCACGGGTCCCGGGAAGGGGTACCGCGGGATCAGCACATTCCTGGTGGACTATCCGAATCCCGGCGTATCGGTTGGCCGGGAGTTCGACACGATCGGCACAGGGTACCTAGGCCGCTCCTGTGACTACGTGTATTCCGACTGCGTCGTCCCGGAGCAGAACATGCTGGGCGCGCAGGGGGAGGGTTTCGGGCACATGATGGACCAGCTCAACCGTAACCGGTGCGTCATCGGCGCTCGCTTCACCGGCATCGCAGCGTGGGCGCAGCGCAAGGCAGCCGAGTATGCGATGAATCGGTCAACCTTCGGCCGGCCCCTCGCCGACCGCCAGGCCGTCCAGTGGATGCTGTCCGAGTCCGAGATGGACATCGAGCAGCTACGGCTACTCGTCTACAAGACCGCGTGGATGCTCGACGAGGGCCAAGAGGCGCGCAAGCAGGTGGCGATGGTGAAGTGCCTGGGGCCCGTGGTGTCAGCCAGGGTGATCGACCGGGCAATACAGATCCACGGTGGTCTCGGGCTGGTCAAGGAGACCCGTCTCGCGCAACCGTACTTCAGCTCCCGGATCGCGCAGGTGGCCGAGGGCTCCACCGAGATGATGAAGCTGACCATCGCCCGTGAGGTTCTCCGGCCGAGCGACAAGTGCCCGTAACCGCGATCCACCCGCAGCCCCTGCGGCCAACAGCGCGAGGATCCGCAGGTCTGCGGGTGGTCGCCGCTTAGGCCGCTGCACAAGCCGCTGCCCGGCCCGCACCTGGCATCAAGTGGACATGCTATCCGGTTACTGCTAGAGTGAAATGGACAGGCTATCCGTTTTAGTACGCCTGCTCCCCCGTCACCTGCCGCGACCGCCTACTCGGGCGCGCAAGGGAAGGAACTCACCATGGAATACCGACCCCTGGGACGCACCGGCGTCTCGGTCAGCCAGATGTGCCTGGGCGCGATGATGTTCGGCGCGTTCGGCAACTCCGATCACGACGACGCGATCCGGATCATCCACAAGGGGCTGGACGCCGGGATCAACTTCATCGACACCGCCGACGGCTACTCCGCAGGCGAATCGGAGCTGATCCTCGGCAAGGCACTAGCGGGCGGACGCCGCGACAACGTAGTGCTCGCGGTCAAGTTCGGCGTTCCCTTCGGCAGCAATGACCCCAACCACCGTGGAGCGTCACGGCGGTGGATCACCGAGGCGGTCGAGGGCTCGCTGGGCCGACTGCAGACCGACTGGATCGATCTGTACCAGGTAGGCGTTCCCGATCCGAACACCGATATCGACGAAACCCTCGGCGCCCTGTCCGACCTCGTGCGCGCCGGGAAGATCCGCTCCTTCGGCACGTCAAAGGTGCCTCCATCGCAGATCGTCGAGAACCAGTGGACCGCCGACCGTCGCGGCCACGGAAGGTTCCGTACCGAACAGCCCCCTTACAACCTCATGACCCGCGCAATCGAATACGACCTGCTGCCGACCTGCCAGCGCCACGGAATGGGCGTCATGGCCTACAGCCCGCTCGCCGGCGGCTGGCTGTCGGGCAAGTACCGCAAGGGCCAGGAAATCAGCGGCCCGGGATCGGCCGCCAGGAAGAACCGCTTCGCAGCGCTTTACGACACGACCAGCCCGTCGAACGCCGCCAAACTTGACGCCGCCGATGCCCTCGGCGCGCTCGCCGACGAGGCCGGGATCACCCTCATCCAGATGGCGATCGCATTCACCACCCGGCACCCCGCGGTCACCTCGGCGATCATCGGCCCGCGCACCATGGAACACCTCGACAGCTACCTTGCGGCCGACGGGGTCAACCTCTCCGCCGACGTACTTGACCGGATCGACCAGATCGTGGCGCCGGGACACACGATCAACGTCGCCGACAACATGTGGAGCCTCGGCACGACTGCGCTCAGTCCGGCATTCCGCCGCCGGTAGGCCAGCCCCGGCGCCGAGCGTGGCGATGGGACGGCATTTAGGCAGGAGGCCCGGGCCCCGTCGCTGTCACCGACGACGAAGGCGGACGGGCGAACGTCTACCGCCCTGCTCGAGCCATTCTCGGCACCGGCTGGAGGCGACATTCGTCGAGCTGGCTACCCGGCCCGCAGGTTGTCGATGTTGATGCTGCCGGAGTTGTTGGGACCGACGAACAGCTGGATCAGGTCGTCGCCGGCCGGTAGGGTGACGTCGGCGGTGACCGTTGACCAGGTGTCCCAGCTTCCGGTCACCGGCAGCGAGAGCTGCTGGGTCGAGGCGCCCGCAGCCAGGCTGATCGTCCGGGTCACTGTCTGGTACGGCGCGCTCTGGCCGCCGGTCCGGTTGGCGTACCCGACCGTGACTGGGTATGTGCCGGCGGTCGGTACCGCGACGACGGCGGTGATGCTGGCTCCGGCGTAGAGGCTGCCGACGAAGCCGGTTCCGGTGTAGCCGGCGTCGTCTCACGGGTCATGCAGCTCTTCAGAGCCCACGACGTCATCCGGCGTGCCGGCCGCAAGGTGATCATCGCCGATCCCGCCGTACTGCACTGCGTCGCCACTGGGGCAAAGCCGCAGGCAGCCGAGGCCCTGGGCGTCCTGAGCAGTCCTCGCACACGTAGCAGAGCGTCTGGCCGGCCTGTCGGAGAATGACCGGCCTTCGACAAGGGTCGAGCTCCTTCATTCGATGAGGTTCATCTAGCGTCGGCTGCTGGCGCACACTGCGCGAGTGCCGAGATTGCCTACTGTCGTCAGGACGTGCCATTCACAAGACCTCGATCTTGACCAGGACGTGCTTGTGCCAGGGCGTTCCCGCCCATTGGTCGCGGTCTTCCGTTGTGGTCAGCTCGTTGGGGGCAACGCCGGCCGGGCGGGCTTCGTCCCCGTCCTGGACGACGAGGCCGAAGCCATTGGGCAGCGCGATGTGGCCGGCCCGCATCCGTGGTGTCGGTTCGACGGTGACGACGGTGACGCCGCTGCGGGTGGACAGCCGCATGGTGTCCCCGGCGCTGATGCCCAGCCGGCCGGCGTCGGCGTCGCTGATCCGCAGCGCGCCCTGGCGGTCGCGCTTACGCCAGCGCGGGTCGCGGATGATCGTGTTGGCCGTGAACGCGCGCCGTTGGCCGGCGGACAAGACGAACGGCCATTCGGGGTCGGCGGTGGGTGCGGGCCGCTGGCTGAGCCGCGCGATCTCCGCCAGTAGTTCGGGGATGTCGAGCCGGACGGGCCGCCCGGCCAGGCGGCGCCACGTCTCCTCCTCCGTGTCGTCGGTGATCACCACCCCGGAGGGGCTGTCCAGAATCGCGCGGAACAGCCGCTCGCCCGCCTCGGGACCCGCCCCGAAGCCCGCTCGCTCCACGCCCTCGGGGTTCGCGGTGGCGCAGTTGTGCGCGGCGGCCCAGAGCACGGCGGGCGCGGCGGAACGGGGCAGCGTCGGCCCGAGGGTGCGGTATAGCAGCACGGGGGTAAGCCGCCGCAGGCGCGGATCGCCGCAGGCGGACTTGAACGCCTTGGCGAAGGCGCCGCCGCCGGCTGCCGCGGCGGCCCGCAGCGGCGCGTAGTCGGCCTCGGTGAGCGCGCCGGACGCCTCGACGAGCCGCACGTGGATCTCCGGTTCCGACAGCACCCCGTCCGGCGGGTCCAGCACCGAGTGACGCAGGTGGAAGATGTTGCGCGGGAAATCGAAGTTGAAGAAAGTGGCTTCGAACTTCTCAAACTGCGTCGGAGCCGGGAGCACGTAGTCGGCCAGCCTGGCCGTCTCCGTCATCGCGACGTCGATGACGACCACCAGGTCAAGCGTCGCGAGTGCCTGCCGCAGGCGGCGGGAGCCGGCGAGCGAGTGCGCCGGGTTCGCGCTCTCGATAAGCATCGCCCTGTATCGTTCGGGATGATCGGTGAGGATCTCGTCGGCAATGACATTGCACGGCACCAGCCCGCTTATGATCGGCGCGCCCGCCACCGGGCTGCGCGGGCCCTCGCCGGCCCGGTGCCCGCGGTCCCTGCCGATCGTGGACATGCTGGAGAACACGTACTGCGCGCCGTGCTTGCCGAGGTTGCCCATCAGCAGCCAGATCAGCTTCTCCGCATAGCTGACCAGGGTCGAGTCCCTGTTCATCTGGACGCCGAGGTCTTCCAGGACCGCGACCGAGCCGGCGGCGGCGATACGCCGCGCCGCGGCGCGGATCAGCGCGGCATCGAGGTCTGCGACCACGCAGTAGCGGTCAACCGGGACCGTCGCCAGCACGTCGAGGACCCGGGTGAGGCCTGCCGGGTCGGCGTGCTCGCCCAGCCACTCACGGGCGATCAGGCCTTCCTGGGCAAGCACCGCAGCCAGCGCGGTGACCGCGTAGATGTCCGTACCTGGACGCAACTGGAGGTGGAAGTCGGCCAGTTCGGCCGTCTCGGTCCGCACCGGATCGATGACGATCATCGACCGGGCGGAATCCTTGGCAATCTCCTTTAGCACGGCGCGGGCGCGCGGGAAGCCGTGCGACTGGTAGGGGTTCTTGCCGACGAACACCGCGACCTCGCAGTGCTCGACGTCCGCCCGGTTCGGCAAGCCGAGCAGCCGGGCGTTCACCCAGAACTCCCCCGTCTTCTCCTGCGCCAGGGCGGTGGAGCGGTACCGGGCGCCGAAGGCCGCCATCGTCGCGGGGGTGTACGCGCCGCCGAGGTGGTTGCCCTGGCCGCCGCCGCCGTAATAGAAGATCTTCTCCCCGCCGTGCTCGTCCCTGATCGCGCCCAGGCGCGCGGCGACCTCGCTGATCGCGGTGTCCCAGTCGATCTCGTCGAAGCCGCCGTCGGCCCGGCGCCGCAGCGGCCTGGTCACCCGGCCCGACCGTCCGTTCTGGTACGCGTCGAGCTGGAGCGCCTTGTTGCACGTGTAGCCCTGCGACGACGGGTGCCGCTTGTCGCCGCGGATCTTGCCGAACGAGCGGCCGTCCTCGCCGAGCAGGATCTCGATGCCGCAGTTGCACTCGCACAAGATGCACGCGCTCGGCCGCCACTGAAGATCCTTCAAAGGTCTTTCCCCCTCGTATTCGTCGGGCCGCAGGCGCGGCCCTTGCGAACCCCGCGTGACAGTCACCAGCAAACGGCAGGCCGACGGCGGGCGCCATCCCAGAAACTTGGGATTTCGCGGCCGACGGTGGCCTGCCGAGCAGTGAGATATATTGCCGAGTAGCCGGATAGCTTGTCTGCAGGCCGAGGGCAGCTCACCCCGCGAGGGTCACCTTGCCACTCGCCTTCGCGGTACGGCTGTTGATGACGAGTCCGGCCAAGGCCGCGACGGCGAGCAGGATGACGAAGACTGCGTAGTCGCGGGCGGCGCTGACGAGCCCGCCGCCATGGACGACGAGGACCCCGGCGATGACCGAGGGTATGCCCATGCCGCAGTAGCAGACGACGAAGAGGACCGAGAGAACCGCAGCTCGCTGTTGTGGGGCGGCTCGCGGGGTGACAGTGCGGATGCCGCCCTGGAACCCCGCCCCGAACCCGACGCCGGCGACGACGGTGCAGACGAAATACCCGGCCGCCGAGGACTCTTCGACCGTGGCCAGCGTGCCCGCCACCGCCAGCACCAGCACCGCGATACCGATCAGCATCACGGTGCGGGGCGGCGTGCGGGTAAGGAGGATGGTGGTCAGCGAGCCGGCGACGGCGAGCAGGAAGAAGCCGAGGCCGCCGACGACCGCCGATGGGGAGCCGGACAACTGGCGGGCGAGCGCCGGTCCGAGCGAGCCGTAGAAGCCGGCCAGCGCCCAGACGGCGAACAGGATGGGGGCGGCGGCAAGCATGGCCCCGCGAGCGCCCTGCGGCACCGCGAGTTCCGGCTTGAGCGCGGCGAGCAACCCCGGGCCGGGGGCGGTTGTTTCCCGCATCAGGATCACGCCGACGCCTTGCAGGACGAATATGACGAGGAGCACCAGGTACACGAGGTGCGTCGGGCCGGCGACGTACTGGACGAGCAGGCCGGACAGCAGCGACCCGGCTCCGGTTCCCATTCCTGGTGCGGCCGCGTTCGCGACCGCGCCGCGCCGTTGGTCGACGTCAAGCATCGCCGCACCCAGTGCGCTCATGGCACCGCCGGTGGCGAGGCCCTGCAGCACCCGGCCCAGGAGCAAGGCGGCGACGCCGCCGGCGGTGGCTAGCACCACCATCCCTGCGACCTGGACGGCAAGCGCGGTCACGAGCACCGGCCGGCGGCCGGTGTGGTCCGATACCCGCCCGAAGATCAGCAGGGCGAGCAGCACGGCAATCGCGTAGGCGCCGAAGACCACGGTGGTGGTGATCGGAGAGAAGTGCCACTCGCTCGCGTAGGTGGCGTACAGCGGCGTGGGCGCGCTGGACGCGGCCAGGGAAGACACGACGATCGACGCGAGCAGGACCACAAGGCTGCCGGTTCGAGATTTGGCGATGGGTTCGGTCACCCGTCTAGCCTCGGTCGCCACGGCGACGCCCGCGAGTGGCAAGATGGCCTACTTTCGTTAGGATATTGCCATGAGTATCCACAAGGTGGCGGTCCTCGCACTTGATGGCGTGATCCCCATTGACCTGGCCATTCCGGCGCAGGTATTCGCCCCGCGACCGCAGAGCCCCTACGACCTGACGATGTGCTCCGTGACCGGCCAGGTCGCCACCAGCGCTGGCTTCGAGCTGGCCGTCGACGGGCGACTCGACCAGGTCCGGGCCGCCGACACCGTGATCGTGCCGGGCTTCGACCCTCCGCTCACAACGTTGCCCGAGGAGGTGCTCGGCGTGCTGGTCGAAGCGCGCGACCAGGGGCGGCGGCTGGTATCGATCTGCAACGGCACGTTCGCGCTGGCCGCGGCCGGCGTTCTCGACGGACTCCACGCCACCACTCACTGGCAGCACGTCGACGACCTTAAACGAGTGTTCCCGGCTGTCCACGTGGACCGCGACGTGCTCTACGTCGATGAGGGGAACGTCCTCACCTCGGCCGGGATGTGCTGCGGCATCGACCTGTGCCTGCACATTGTGCGCCGCGACGTGGGCGCCGTCGCGGCTAACGAAGTGGCCCGCCGTCTCGTGGCCGCACCCCACCGCGATGGCAGCCAGGCTCAGTACGTGCCGACGCCCGTCGCGGCGCCCGATGACACCTCGCTGGCGGCTACCCGGGAGTGGGCACTCGAACGCCTCGGCCAGCCGCTCTCGCTCGCCGATCTCGCCCGCCACGCCAGCATGTCGCAGCGCTCGTTCATGCGCAGATTCACCGCTGAGGCGGGCACCACGCCTCTGCAATGGCTGGTCACCAGCCGCCTGAACCTGGCGAGGGAACTGCTCGAAACCACCGGCCTCCCCATCGATCAGGTGGCCAGGGACTGCGGCCTCGGCTCAGCCGCCAACCTGCGCCTGCACTTCCGGCGCGCCCTGGACACCACCCCGACCGTGTACCGGCGAACCTTTACGACCCGCAGCCCTTCCGTCATTTCTGTCGCCTAGCCGTCCGCATCCGGGGAATCATTCCGCCGCCGAAGGTGATCTCGACGGCCCACCAGGAAGACGCCGCCCTGCTCATTGGACCCTGCTTCGAACCTGCATGGAAGCCGCCACCGTCTCCGACGAACTGATCGACCGGATCATCGACAGCGTCGGAACCTGGCACCCAGGGCAGGGCCCACTCGTGCGCACCCCGGCAGGCAGGTCGAGTTCGAGGGGGTCGCCGTGGCGGAGCCAGCGGCTGATCTCCATGATGCACCGGGTCAGCGGCTGTCGCCACTCCCTGAGAGGGCGGCTGTCAAGTCCTGGCGGCGGCTGACGCCGGTCTTGCCGAAGATCGCCTTCACGTGGTCACGGACCGTGTATACGGAAATGAACAGCGCATGCGCGATGTCCTCGCTCGACAGGCCGTCGATCACCAGCCGTGCCACCTCCCGCTCGCGCGGCGTGAGCGACCACGCCCGCATCAGTAGCGGTGCCAGCTCCTCAGATCGGGCGGCCTCCAGGGTGATCACGTACCCGCCCGTCGCGCTGACGAGCGGTGCCGCCCGGACGACCGTCCAGCGGCCGTCCGCCGCCTGCAGGCGGGCCCGCGCACCGGGCGGCGGCTCAGCGCCGCGCGCCCGCGCCGTCGCCACCCGGGCGACGACGAAGTAGATGAAGCCGGGCAGGGGCGCGGTATCGCTCGGCCTGCTAAGGCCAAGCCGGTCGATCCAGTCCTGAGCGGCCGGCGTGGAGGCGACCACGGACAGTTCCTCGTTCACGATGATCGTGCCCGGCTCGGCGGGGTATTCGCCCTGGGCCGCGTCGCCGTCAGCGGAACGGGTGCGCAGGCCATCACGGAGGCGGATAGCGAGCATCGGTGCAACCGCGGCGACGAACTCGGCGTCGTCCTCGGTGAAGAACGGGCTGGCACTATCGCGGTGAAGGTGCAACTGGGCCCAGTCCGTCCCGTCCGCCACGAGGCGCGCGCTCATGTAGTCGCCATCCCCGGCCGGGCCGAACGCGTCCCGCCAGGCCGGGTCCTTGGCTAGGTCCCCGCCGGTCACCGCGCTGGAAACGAAGACCGGGCCAGCGGACTTTTCCCCGGATACGGCCCATGCCTCAGGATGGCGCTGGCTGAAACCCCGGATGAACTGGTCGACGACCGAGTTCTCACCAAGGTCGCGCGTGGGCAGCCGGGCACCGGGATCGGCCAGCAGCCAGCACCAGCTCTCGAACCCGATCACACGGCGCAGGATCGCGGCGGCCTCCCACCGGAACGCGTCGTTATCGAGCCGGGCCGCGGCCAGTTGAGCCAAGTCTGTTCGCGCCCGGTCTCTTACGCTGCTGGCCCCCATGACTCCAGGCTACTCGGGGCCAATTCACGCGAGATATCCCTAGCTTGAGGGATCGCGGCGCGCGGACGCCCCTGGCGATAGTGGGTGCGTGACTACACAGCAACCAACAGCGCTGCTCTCCGGGCTATCCCCGCATGTGCGCGGCCGCGTCCTCCTGCCCAGCGACCCGGACTGGGATACCGCTCGTCGTCCATGGAATCTCCGGATCGACCAGCAGCCGGCCGCGATCGTGGAGCCCGCGGGCGCCGACGACATGGCGACTACGGCGGCGTTCGCCACCCGCCACGGTCTCCGACTCTCTGTACAGAGCACCGGGCACGGCGCGGGCGCCGACCTCAGCGGAACCGTCATGGTCCGCACCAGCGCGTTGCGCGATATCACCGTGGACCCGACCAGGAACATGGTGCGGATCGGGGCGGGCGTCTTGGCCCGCGACCTAGCGGCCGCGCTGCCACCGTATGGTCTCGCGGCCTCGCTCGGCTCCGGACCCACCACGGGTGTCGCCGGGTTCACGATGTTCGGCGGTCTCGGAGTGCTTGGCCGGGCGGTGGGGTTCACGGCCAACCAGGTGATCGCCGCCGACGTGGTCACCGCGGACGGTGCCCGGCTGCGCTGTACCGCCGACGCCCACCCTGACTTGCTGTGGGCGCTGCGCGGCGGAGGCGGCGGCTACGCCCTGGTCTCGCACCTGGAATTGCGGCTCGACCGGGTGCCTGAACTGTTCGGCGGCCAGGTCGTCTGGCCGGCATCCGTGGCCCCCGAGCTGTTCGCTGCGTGGCGGGACTGGACGACGGGGCTGCCACCGGATATGTCCGACAGCATCGGCGTGATCTCGCTGCCGCCGCTGGCGGAGGTGCCCGAGCCGCTGCGCGGCGCCCGGGTCGTCACGATGACCGCGTGCTACGCCGGCCCCGCCGACCACGGCGCGGCCGTGCTCGGCGAGCTCGTCGCCCGCACTCCTCCGCCTATCTTCAACGCCTGCCGGCCCCTGACGGCCGCCGATCTCGGCAACCTGTGGAACGTTCCGCCCGCCCCGATACCGACCCGGGTCCGGAGCGAGCTGCTGACCGGCCTGCCGGACGAAGCGCTCAGCGAACTGCTGCGGCTCGCCGGGCTGGACACCGAATCGCCGATCATGCGGGCCGAGGTCCGCCACCTCGGCGGCATGCTCGCGGAAGACCCGCCCGGCGGCGGCGCGATCGGCCGCTGTAGGGCGCCGTACATGATCGAGTCGCTCGGCCTGGCCGTGACCCCGGAGGCCGACGACGCGATCGGGCACGCTCAGCGCGCGATGTCCGACGGCGTCGGCCGGTGGACCACGGGGACGACGCTTCCCGGCTTCGCCGAGGCACCGGAGGACACCGCCGAGCGCGTCTACCCGTCCGCCACCCGGGACCGGCTGCGCCGCGTCAAGGAACGCTACGATCCCGATGACCTGATCCTCCGGAGCTTCACATGACGTGGTCGAGTTCTCCGCCGAGCCCCATATCACCCGGCTGCGCGACCTCGGCGTAGCGGGCCTGCGGCTCAGCCTCAGCGTCGATGTCGAAGTCACCAGCGCCGCCGACATGTTCACCCAGATGCGTGCCGCCTACCAGGCCAGCCGCTACAACGAACTGTCCGCTCCCGGAACAAAGAGGCCCCGCACGACCGTTCTGGACATCCTCCGCGAGTCCGGTGACACGAGGGCGCAGGTTCGGTGAACCTGCACCCCTGCCGTTAGAGATCGAGTGTCAGCAGGGGGGTTCTCGACCTGCTGACACAGATCATCATCGTGTCGCCGGCTTCCCGTTCGGCGTCGCTGAGGACCGTGTCGCGGTGCAGTGGCGTGCCGGCGAGGACGCGGGTTTCGCAGGTACCGCAGTAGCCTTCCTGGCACGAGTAGCTGAGGTCGGGCAGGTGCTCAAGGACGGCCTGGAGCACGGACGTGTCCGCCGGGACAGTCAGGGTCAGGCCACTGCGGCGCAACTCGACCTCGAACGGGCCGTCCTCGGCGTCGTCCCCCGGCACGTCCGCAGGCGCGGCGAACCGTTCCACGTGCAGCGCGCCCGGTGGGAGCTTCGCGGCGCAGAGCCGTTCGACTTCGCGCAGCAGGCCTTCCGGGCCGCAGCAGTAGACGGCCGTGTCCGCGTCCGCTGTGGCGATGATGGCGTCCAGTTCGGGCAGTCCGTCCGTGTCCTGCGGTACGAGGGTCACCTGGCCGCCGGACAGTGCGACGATTTCGTTCTGGTAAGCCATGGCCGATAGTGATCGCCCGCCGTAGATCAGTGACCACGGGGCCGTGACCACGCGGAGCATGGCCAGGATCGGCGTGATGCCGATCCCGCCCGCGATGAACAGGTAGCGGCCCGCCGCGACCAGCGGGAACCGGTTGCGGGGGCCGTTGACCCGCAGCACCCGGCCCACGAGGGCCGTGGTGTGCGCCTCGAGCGAGCCGCCGCGGCCGTTCTGCTCGCGCAGGATGCCGATGCGGTAGCGGGCGCGGTCGGCCGGGTCGCCGCACAGCGAGTACTGGCGGATGGTGCCGGACGGCAGCGTCAGGTCGATGTGAGCGCCTGGCTGCCACGGCGGCAACTGCTCGCCGTCGGGGTGGACGAGGTCGACTCCGAGTACGTCCCGGGCCTCCCAGGTGGCCCGCTGGACCAGCAGGTCGAGGGCAGTGTCCGTCGTCATCAACGGTCCCTCCTTTTACGACGAGATGGGGTCGGAGACGGGCTCGTGGCGGGCGAGGCCGAGGGCGTTAAGCACGGGGGCGTCGGAGAACGAGAACAGCAGCGCGTCCTCGGTCGTCAGGTTGCTGTGGTCGTGCGCGGCCCACACCGGCACGGCGAACGTGTCGCCCTGGGCCCAGGCCAGCTGCTGATCGCCCACTGTGGAGGCACCGGAACCCGACACCACGTGATAGACGACGCTGTGCGAATGGCGGTGCGCGGCCGTCCTGGTGCCAGGGCGCAGCAGCTGCAGGGCGGCCGAGATCGTCGGCATGATCGGGCCGCCGGTGACCGGATCGCGGTACTCGACGATGATGTCGTCGAACGGATCGCCGGCCCCGCTACGGCGGGCGTCGAGCTCGGCGCGCATGCCGGCGAACGGGAACGCGTGCGGGCGGACCTGCGACGGCGCGGGCAGGGTCGGCGGGTGCTCACTGGAGCTGAATTCGGCGAACACGCCGGGCAGGTCGTGGATCAGCGGCAGGTCGAGGCCGTCCAGCCAGATCATCGGCGTCGTGGCCGTAGCCGCGTGACCGTGGCCATGCCAGGTCCAGTTCGGGGTGCGGATCACGTCGCCGGGCGACATCTCGTAGCGGGTGCCGTCGACGTCCGTCCAGCCGCCGCCGCCCTCGATCACGAACCGCAGCGCGGCGGGCGTGTGCCGGTGCACGGGGGCGCGCTCACCGGGGAGCACCAGTTGCAGGGCTGCCCACAGCGTGTCGGTCGAGCGGGCCAGCCGGCCGGGCCGGGTGCCGGGGTTGTTGAACGCGATGACGCGCCGGTCGGCTTCCTGCGGCGTGACAAGGGAGCCGGCCTCGGTGAGCAGCTCGCGGGCCTCGGCGTAGCGCCACAGGTGCGGAACCATCGCCGTGACCGGCGCCTTAGTCAGGGCACCGCTCATCCGCCACAGCGCGCCGTAGTGCCGGTCGGCGAGCCGATCATAGAAGTTGTCGAGCTGGGCGGTCATGCGGCGGCTCCAATGCGGACGGGGAGGCTCTGAAGGCCCCGGAATCGGACGTTGGGGTTGAACGTAGGGGTCCCGTCGAGTTCGAGGTGCGGCAGGCGACGGGCCAGCCGGGGCAGCACGACGCGGGCTTCGAGCCGGGCGAGCTGGTTGCCGAGGCAGGAGTGCACGCCGAGGCCGAAGGCGACGTGGGCGTTGGGCTTGCGGTTCAGGTTCAGCCGGTCCGGTTCGTCGAACGCCCGCTCGTCGCGGTTTGCCGACGCCTGGCACAGGACGGCTTCTGTGCCCGCCGGCAGGTGACCGGAGGGGAGGTCCATGTCGCGAGTCGTGCGCCTGCCCTGCAGTTGCAGCGGGGACACGTAGCGGATGATCTCCTCAACGGCGACGTTGATGGTGCTGTCATCGAGCCCGGCGAGCCGGGCGAACTCGTCGCGCTGGCGCAACAGCCCGTAGGTGCCGACGGCGATCAGGTTGGTCGTCGTCTCGTGGCCGCCGTTGAACACCAGCAGGCACATATGGACGCCTTCGTCGGACGAGATCACCGCGCCATCGGCTTCGGCGGCGACGACCGCCTCGAGCACGCTGCCCGGCGGCCCGTCGACCCCCCGGCGGCGCACTTCGGAGAGGCGTTCGGTGATGTAGTCGGCGAACTCGCCGGCCGCGGCGTGGCCGGCGTCGATGGCCGCCTGCTGGACACGCGGGTTGAGCGGGAACAGCACCTGCAGCCCGAGACGGCGCAGCAGCGGCGCGTCTTGCGGTGGTACGCCCAGGATCCGGGTGATCATCGAGGCCGGGATGTGCTCCGCGAAGTCGGTGACCATGTCGAACCGGCCGCGTTCGGCCGCCTCGTCGATGAGCTGGTCCACCCTGGCTTCCAGGAACGTCCGGAAGGCCTCGATGCTGGCGCGGGTGAAGAACGGGCTGACGATCTCCCGGAGCCGATCGTGGTCCGGCGGGTCGCGAAACAGCATCCCGGTGGTGTGCTGGGTAAGCAGCGGGCCCTCACCGAACCGGTCGTGGAACAGGCTGGCCTTGTCGACTGAGGTGGTGGGCTCACGCCAGAGCGCGCGGACGTCCTGGTAGCGGGTGAGCAGCACCGAGCCGTCCGCGTTGGGGTGGATCGGGTCGTTGTCCCGCAGCAGCCGCAGCCAGGGGTACGGGTCGTCGATGTAGTCGGCAGGCACGTCGAAGAGGTCGAACCTGCGGGCAGCCGCCTCGGGGCCGACAGTGGATATGTTCAACTTTACTCACCTCTTTACGTAAAGTTATACGTATTGAAAGAGGTTAAGCCGCTCGTGCCGCGGAGTCAACGGGACGGGGCCGACCGACAGAAATCTGCAGGTAACCGGGCCTTGACGACGGCTTAACCATATGTCTAATCTTACGTATCTCGATACCTAACTCGATGAGGAGACGGGCTCATGGCTACCAGCGAGCGCAAGCGGGCGATCACCGACGAGGAGTACGCGGCCGTGCTGCCGACGATGCCCGACGTGACGTCGAGCACCGAGTCGGCGAAGGTGCTGACCGCGGACGAGTACTTCAAGGTGGTTCACAAGCCAGACACCCGCCCCGCCCTGTGGAAGTGGTCGGACGTCAGGCAGACCCTGGACCAGCTGGCCGACGAGCCGCTGCGCGAGGCCGAGCGCCGGTTCTGCACCACGATCAACACCGACACCGGTGAGCTGAACGGTGCGACGCCGTTCATCTTCCTGGGCTGGCAACTTATCCACCCGGGCGAGGTCGTGCCGCCGCACCGGCACAACTCGGTCGCGATCTACCACATCCTGCAGGGCAAGGGCTACACCACGGTCCAGTCCGCCGGTGACACGTGGGCCAAGTACCACTGGGAGAAGGGCGACACGCTCGCCTGCCCGTCGTGGGCCTACCACGCCCACTACGCCGAAGGCGACGAGGACGCGATCATGTACGTGGTGCAGGACATGCCGATGCTGGCCGCGAACCGGACGCTGTTCTGGGAGGAGCCGCTCGGGCAGGAGAACATCCGGCACGAGGTCGCCGGCAACAGCCCGTCCTGGAGCATCACCCGCACCGACGTCGCGAAGTGAGCTCGATGCCGGAATACCTGCGCCTCGGGCCGGATGCCACGTCACCCGGCGGTTATCTGGCCCGGCCGAAGACGAACGGCCCGGCGCCGGCCATCGTGCTGACGACGGCGATCGCCGGGATCAACGACTACATCGAGCGGGTCGCGGACCAGTTCGCCGCCGCGGGCTACCTGGCCTTCGCGCTGGACTACTTCACCCGCGCCGGTGGCCCGCCGGACCTGAGCGGCATGGACAAGATCATGGCGGCGGTCGCAGATCTCGACGATCGGGTCGTGCTGAACGACATGCGGCTGGCGATCGACTGGCTGCGCGCCCGGCCGGACTGTGACGGCCGGGTGGGCAGCGTCGGGTTCTGCATCGGTGGCACTTACTCCCTGCTGGCGGCGGCGGAGATCCCGGGGCTGGCCGCGGCGG
>Ga0335072_10005956_pt1 | contig 17896 bp, 16 predicted proteins | sample Lox_Sample_21_FD_206725 | JGI IMG/M metagenome (GOLD analysis project Ga0335072, IMG submission 206725) | Soil microbial communities from Loxahatchee National Wildlife Refuge, Florida, United States - Lox_Sample_2.1 | ecosystem: Environmental > Terrestrial > Soil > Wetlands | place: USA... | reverse complement strand
GCAACACCAGCACACGCACCGCCGGGTCTCGCGAAGCATCGTAGAAGCTCTGGATCATGCGCCGCTGCATGACCGTGGTGAATGCGTTCTTGGCGGCAGGTCGGTTGAGCGTCACCGTGAGGACGCCCTGCGCGTCCAGTTCTTGAAGGAGAGTATCGTCATCCATCCGAGGTGATCTCCGCGTGGGCTCGCCGGCGGCGAAGCTAGGTCAGTCTCTTGCGCGACTCATCGTCGTACGGGATCAGCGGCTCGCCGTGTCGCACCCGCTCGACCCAGCGCGCGTCGTTGAGGAGCGAGCGGCCGACACCGATGAGGTCGAATTCGCCCCGCTCGAAGCGCTCCAGGAGGGGGGCGAAGCCCGCGCTCGTGCCCGCTTGACCCGTGCGATTGGAGTCGTACATACCGCGGTCCAGGCCTACTCCCCCCACCGCCATGGAGAGCTTACCGGTTACGCGCTTTGCCCAACCCGCGAGATTCATGGGCGAGCCCTCGAACTCCGCGCGGTTGAAATAGCGCTGGCTGGCATCGAATACATCGACTCCGGCGGCTGCGATCGGCCCGAGCACCTCCTCGAGCTCTTGAGGGCTGGTCGCGAGGCGTGCCTTGAATGCCTGCTGCTTCCATTGAGAGAACCGGAACACGATCGGCAGCTCGGCGCCAATGGCGGCGCGAATCGCCGATACGACCTCAACGGCGAACCGAGAGCGCGCGCGGCGCTCCCCGCCGAAGCGATCGGCGCGGCGGTTGGTCTCGGCCCAGAGGAACGAATCGATGAGATAGCCATGGGCGCCGTGGATGGCAATACCATCGAATCCGAGCGCCTTGGCATGCGCCGCGCTTCGCCCGTAGGCATCGATCACGTCCTGGATCTCGCTCTCGGTCATGGGTCGCGTGGCCACGGCGGCCCTCGCCACATAGTCGGGTGGCAGGGACGTCAACTCACCGGTGGGACCCCACAGGCCGGAAGGGCGCATGGAAGGCGCCTCGGGACAATGACCCGTACCCTCGGTACGCATCACGCCCTGATGCCAGAGCTGCGGAAAGATGACACCGCCCGCCGAGTGCACCTCATCCACGACGCGCTTCCAGCCCGCGAGCGCAGCCGCGCCAAAGAGGCGCGGCACATGACTTTCGCCCAGGCCGCCATCACCGAGGGACGCGGGATGGTCCACGCCGACACCTTCGGTGATGATGAGGCCGGTACCTCCTTCAGCACGGCGTCGGTAATAGGCGGCCACGTCCGGGCCGGGCACACCTTGCGGCGAGAAGCTACGGGTCATCGGCGACATGACGAAGCGGTTAGCCAGTTCCACACCGCGGATCTTCAGCGGCATGAACAAACTCGCAAGACCGCTCATCGAGGGCTCAGCCGCGGCCGGGCGGGACATAGGCGTCGGCGTAGAAAGGCGCATGCGCGCTCAAGCCGCCATCGACATTCAAAATGTGCCCCGTCACGAAACCGGCCTCATCCGAGGCGAGGTACACCACGGCGGCGGCGATATCGGCGGGTCGGCCGAGTCGCGGCGTCAGATGATGGCGCAACATCATGGCGCCCGCCGCACCTTCCGCGTAATTTTTCTCCGTGGCGGGCGTCACGATCAGCCCGGGCGCAATTGCGTTGCAGCGAATATTCTCCTTGCCATGTTGAGTCGCCACGTACTGCGTGAGTGTGATGATGCCGGCCTTGGATGCGGCGTAAGCCGAGCTTGTCAGCATGGCCATTCCCACCACCCCCGCACCGGAGGCGATGTTGACGATCGCGCCGCCCCCCCGCGCGCGCAGCGCGGGTATCGCGTGCCGGCACGCCAGCATGGTGCCACGCAGGTTGGTCTGCATGATCGCATCCCAGACCGCGGTGTCCATGGTCTCGATGGGAGCATCCCGGGTGCTCGAGAGCTGCGTGCCGGCCGCATTGTTACAGAGGATGTCGAGACCGCCGAAATGCTCCACGGCAGAGCGGATCATGGCGCCAATCGACTCCTCATCGGCCAGATCGAGCCGCACCGCCGTCGCCGCATGGCCCTCCTTGCGAATCAACGCGGCCTGCTCCTCGGCGCCCGGTTGGTTGATGTCCGCCACCACCACCCGCGCACCCGCGCGGGCGATCCCGAGGGCCGTCTCCGCACCGATGCCGGAGGCCGCGCCCGTGACGATGCCGATCTTGCCCGCGAGCCGCTTCATGTGTGCGTGAGGCGCTTCAGGTCTGTGACTCGGGCAAACCCACCACCAGACCATCGAGCTCGGCCGTGACGTCTATCTGGCAGCTCAAGCGGCTCGTGGGGCGGGTATGCAATGCGCACTCGATCATGTCACTCTCCTCTTTCGAAGGTAGGCCCGTGCGCTGCGACCAGGGCGCATCGATATAGACATGGCAGGTCGCGCATGAGCGGTTGCCGCCGCAATCGGCAATGATGCCGGGAACCATGTTGTTCGAGGCCGCCTGCATCACGCTCTGGCCGACCGCGGCCTCGACCTCGTACTCCCGGCCGGTGTGTGCGACGAACTTGATTTTCGGCATGGGCCGGATAGCCTCTAGTCCTCCCCGCAGAGCGGTCGGGCCAATAGTTGAATGCGATTCAGAAAGATAAACAACGGATCGCGGGCCGTCAACAACGCGCTTCGCGGGCGCTGGGATCAGTCGCGATAACTCCTGTCATGACGATCGAGCCGGCGCAGCATGGCCGGCCACAGTAGGCGATCCGCCATGTCGCCGAAACTCGCGACCTGACGAGCGACGACATCCTGAACGGCTTTCGCCGGAATGCTGACCTCCGCATCGCCGGCGAGTGCAGCCACCTGGATTGCGCACGCGCGCTCCAGGAAGTACATCGTTTGGAATGCATCTGCGACCGAGCTTCCCACCGCGAGGGTGCCATGGTTGCGCAGGATCATGGCGTTGCTCGCACCGAGATCGCGCATCAGTCGCTCGCGCTCGCCAGGATCGAGCGCAATGCCCTCGAAGTCGTGATACGCGAGCCTGCCGTTCAACAGCATGGCCGTTTGGTTGAGAGGCAACAGCCCGCGCGTCTGGCTCGACACCGCAACCCCGGCGGTCGTGTGCAGATGGAAGATGCAACGCGCCTCGGGCCGCGCCGCATGCACTGCCGAATGTATGGTAAAGCCGGCGGGGTTGATGGCGACCTCCCGATGCTCGAGCACCTTGCCCGCAAGGTCTACTTCGACGAGGGACGACGCCGTGATCTCCTCGAACAAAAGACCGAGTGGATTGATCAGGAAGCTATGCTGCGCGCCGGGCAGCCGCACCGAGATGTGCGTGGCCAGCAGGTCGTCCCACCCTAGCATCGCGACGATGCGATAGGCCGCGGCAAGATCTATTCGTAACCGCCTGTCATCGTCCGGGGTCGACCGAGCAGATGGGCTGTCGTCACTCATTGATGCTCCCGAGTTGCCACGACCACTCTAGGCGGCCTGCGCAGCCTCCCCGATCTCAGGCGCTTGCTGTTTGTGAAATTTACCTTCTTTCACGATGCATAGCAGGTTATCCCTGTGCCGTAGTCGCTTCACATCCTGGGCGGGATCGCCCGCAACCAGCAGCAGATCGGCGATGAAGCCCGCATGGATCAAGCCGCGCTCGTGCCCGAGGCCCATCGCCTCATACCCATAGCGTGTTGCGCAACGCAGCGCCGCCACGGCCGAGTAACCCGAATCGCAGGCGCGCGCATGAGCGACGAGCTTCAAACCGAGTGGGCGGACCGCATCGGCGATGGCGGCCGCCTCATCCGGCGCGAGCGTGGTGACTCGTCCAGCCGGACGCACCAAGTCATCTCCCGAAAAATTTACCTTGACGACGTCGACGCCTTCTCTGAAGCACATTCGCACTGCGCGCCGCGCTTCGTACGGGCCATCGAACGCGATCGCGGCGGGACTGCGCACGGCCAGCTCCACACGCACGCGAGGTGACCCCGCGCCGATCACCCCCGTGAAGCCGTGATCGATCATCACGCGCGCGTTATGGACAGCCGTGAGCACCAGCTCTTCAATCGGCGTGTCCTCGATCTGGGTAAAGTAGGTCGTGTTTTGCGGGAAGGGCAGATGACTGTGCGCATCGACGAGCCCTGCAATGAGTGTGGCGCCGGATACGTCGATCAGCTTCGCGCCTTGACGGGGTAACGAGCCGGGCTGATCCGATACTACCTCGATGTGCTTGCCATCGAGGAGCACTTCGCCGCGCACAGGGCGATCCGCCTCGCCGTCCCAGAACTGACCATTTACGAAGAGCGCTTTCATCAACTGCTCCAGATCGCCAGGGCTCGTGAGGACTATTCGTCGTTGACCCAGCGCACGAAGCGCGCCAACGGTAGAAAGCCATCATGCGGAATCCCCATCTCCATCGCGATGGCGCTGCCGAGCTCCACCACGCGCTGGGCGCCGGCCGAGGCCAGCGCGTCGCGCAACGCCTGTTTGCGCGCTGCCGGGAAGACGCCCACGGTCTGCGTCGCCACGTTGACGTGCCTTATGGCATCCGCCAGATCTTTGACAGGCACCACGTTGACGATCTTGCCATCGGGATAGAAGTCCACGGGCTCCGCCGAGCGAATCACGAGCCCGCGCCCTTCGTACTCGCCCCACACCCGATAATCGGGCTCGAGCCCGCGCAGGCCTTCGATTTCCTCCCGCAGCTCGGTCGCGACCGGGCGTCCCAGCGCCGAGGCGGTCTCGCGCTCCACGCCCATGCGTTGCTGCAAGAGCGCACAGTAGCGATCGATCTGCTCGAGGCTTCCCTCGATGAATTGAATCCGGCTCGAGGAGCAGGCTTGCTGATTGAGGATCGTCGCGTCGATCGCCGCCCGTTCGGCCGCGTCCGCGAGGCCCACCTCCGAGCCGAAGATCTCGCGGCCCAGGAGCGATATCGAGGTCTTGGGATCGAAAGCCACGAGCTCGAAGCCCGGCCCGATATAGTTCTTGGCGCTGCGCAGGGCCGACTCCCCGCCCCATGCGACCAGCTTATCGAAGAATTGCGCCCGGAACAGCGTGCCCTCCACGCGGGCGTCGCCGCCGCGCCAGTAGGCGGCCGAGAAGGACTTGCTGAGGGGATGACCGGGAGCCACCGCCGCCATCGCGCGGAGGATGGCCGTTGCGGTAAACAAATCGTTCGATGGAATCTTCAGAAGGTGCACACCCTTGGTGAGTGCACCGCGGATCACGGACACCGCCGCCACGCCCGGCGCGTTGCCCGCGATGATATGGATCAGACGCGGTGGGAAGGCCCGCACGCGGACCTTGCGTCCATTCGGCGTCAGCACCTCGCGCCAGCCGTCGAGGACATCGACGCCGCCCAGCTCACTCTGGATCTGGAAGTCGAAGCTGCGGCGATTGAACTGCTTGCCGAGCGATGCGTATGCCCGCTCGAGCACGCCGGCGGGCAGCGGACTCGTGCGCACGGTGTACGCGAGCGCCTCGGCCAGCAACCCTCGAGGATCGGCGGTCAGCCACTGTCCCGTGGCCACGAGCACGTCCATGATCTCTGCGATGGGTACGTCGAAGGCGGGTCCCGCGAGGCTCCGGGGCCAGACGAGCGGGTCGAGATCGAGCTTGGGCGTGGTGAAGGGCGCGTGAGCGGGGCCGTAGGTATGAGCGGCACCGTTGACCGTCTCACCTTGGATGATATGGCAGAGCGGTACCGCCGCGGCCCGAGGACGTGCGCTCATGCGTCGACTGCTCCACGAATGTACGCATCGATGGTGCCGGCGCAACCGATATGATCGTTCTGTCCGATCTGCGCGAAGCGGGTGATGTTGTCAAACAGGGTGTTGCCATGGCGACCGCAGGGGCAGCGGCCGCCGAGATCCATGGTGACCTTATCTCCCGTGATGATGCCGCCCCAGCGACCCTCGTAGGCGAGATCCACGAACCCAAACCGACCCTCGACCACATTGTTCGTGCCGTCGGTGCTCTCGAGCAGGCGCTCACCGGGAGCATCCAGCGGCAGCGCAATCAGGCCGGGGGGAATGTGATAGCGCTCCGCCTCGCAACGCGGCATCAGCAATGCGAGCTCGGTCATGCCGTAGCTGTAGGGTCGGATGACCTCCCCATAGAACCGGGCGACCTGCTCCTTGTAGTCCGACGGCAGCGAAATTCCCTTCACGCCGCCACCCGCGCCGACGACGGTTTTCGGGTGAAATTCCCCGTCGCCGATGCCGCGCGCCCGGGCGCGCTGAATGATCAGCATGTGCTGCGACCACATGCCGGTGACATAGATCGGCTCATGCCGATGATCCAGCAGCAGGTCGATGAGGCGCTCAAAGTCCGCCTTGGCCTCGCTCGCCTTGCGCGCACCCTGCTGCTCATACGCCTCGATCTCGCTGGGCGTCGCCGTACCGTCCGCCATCCTCTTGCGCAGCGCCGCCATCCGGCTCACGTCCGAGATCAGCAGCGGCTGGCTCTCGAGGGCGTGGACGTGTCCGGGCCGGCCCCAGTTCTCCGCATTGCTCAGGAAGGACTCGACCGCGCTGTTGCGGCCGAACGCCGGACCGAGCCAGAACAGCTCGCGGTCCGCGCTCGCGCGGATCTGAGGCCAGCCCACCGTGTACTTGAAGTGCTCAGTCTTCAGCGCTCGGTCGCCCATCGTGTGGTTGAGGAACGAGCATTTGCCGCTGCTGCCGCTCGTGGCAAGCACCGCGTGACCTGCCGCCCATAGGGCTCCCAGCCAGTCGTCGACATCCTTGACGTCCGACACGTCGACGTCGGTGACCTTCGCGACGGACAGAGTCTGGAGCCATTGCAGCATCCGATCCCATCGGCCCTGGTCCACGAAGGACTGGGGGTAGGACTTGTAAACCGTGTGCGCGAACAAAAGGGGCACCAGGTCATCGAATGAGCCGATCTCCTTGATCGCGGCCTGCTCCGCGCGCCTGGCCAAGAGCGGGATCTGCTCACGCCGGACTGCAAACAGCTCCTGCGCCGCCTCGAGCTGCAGCGGCGCGATGTCGGCAGGCTTCTGATCATAGGCATGATCGGGGTCGTCTATGAAGTCGAGGAGCTGACGGCGCGCCGGTGTCGAGATGGTGGATGCTGGCATGAGCTTGACCCCCCGCACAGAAAGTGAAGTCACCTGGCGCTCGCTTGGCAGCAAATAAATCGAACACCGTTAGCATATTCGAACGCGACGCGTTCGTCTATCGGGCAAGCCTGGGCGAGCAGCTCCGCCTTGCGGATCTTGCCGTTGGCGGTTATCGCCCTTGATTCATATTTGCGCACGGCGTTCATTTTGTCGCATCATACGAGAATGCCTGCCGCTTGGCAGCCGTAATCGCGAAGGAAGCGTTTCCGCGTGAGCCTCGAAAGCTTCGACTACATCATCGTCGGCGCAGGCTCCGCTGGATGCGTGCTCGCCGCTCGGCTGAGTGAGGACAGCCGCAACAAGGTGCTGCTCATCGAAGCCGGTCCCGAGGACCGCAATCCGCTCATCCATCTGCCCAAAGGCTTTGGCAGGCTCCTGTCGGACCCCACCCATGCCTGGTTCTTCCCGACCGAGCCCGAGCCTTCAACCGGCAATCGACCGCAATTTTGGGCGCGCGGCAAGATGCTCGGCGGCTCCAGCTCGATCAACGGCATGGTCTACATGCGCGGCCAGCCCCAAGATTATGACGCGTGGGAACGCGCAGGGTTGAGCGGCTGGGGCTGGCAGAGCCTGTCGCCCTACTTCCGGCGCATGGAGGATCATTCTCTCGGTGCCGACGAGGTGCGCGGGGCCGGCGGCCCACTCGGCATTACGGCCCGTTCGGCGCATTATCCCCTGGGCGACGCGGTGCTGGCCGCGGGCCAGCAGATGGGCTTGCCGGTCAAGCAGGATCTCAATCGCCCGGTGCAGGAGGGCATCGCCTACCTCAGCTGGAACATTCGCGGCGGACGCCGGCAGAGCTCGGCCGCAGCGTTTCTCACGCCCGTCAGGCAGCGCTCCAATCTCAGAATTCTCACCGATACGCGCGTGACGCGCGTGATGCTGGAGAACCTGCGCGCCATCGGAGTGACGGCACAGCGCCGCGATGCGAGCGTGCAGTTTCGTGCGCTGCGCGAGGTGATCGTTTGCGCCGGAGCGCTGCAATCGCCGCAACTGTTGCAGCTCTCCGGGATCGGTGCGGCCGAACACCTGCGCTCGCTCGGTATCGGTGCGCAGGTCGACAGTCCCGACGTCGGTCAGAACATGCGCGAGCACCTGTTGCTGTTCTTACAGTGCCGGCTGCTGCGCGGTCGCAGCCTCAACCGCGCATTTTCCGGCCTGCCGCTGCTACTGAACACCGCGCGCTACCTGTTGACCCGCGGCGGCGAGATGGCCGCCGGCTCCTATGACATCGGCGGCTTCATCCGCACGGACGGCGGGCTCGATCGTCCGGACGCCCAGATCATGATGGCACCCTATTCGCTCGACTTCAGCGCGCAGAAATATGCGTTCGAGCGCTTTCCGGGCCTGCAGGTGTTCGGCTACCCGCTGCGGCCGGAGAGTCGCGGCAGCGTCATGGCACGCTCGGCGAACCCCGCGGAGTTGCCCATGATCCGTCCCAACTACCTCTCCGCGGAGACGGACCGGCGCACCGCCGTGGCGCTGCTGCGCTGGATGCGGCGCTGGATGTCGCAGCCCGCCCTCGCACCGTTCATCGGCGAGGAAACCACGCCGGGGGCCGCCGTGCAGAGTGATGCCGAGATTCTGGAGGCGTTCAAACAAAAAGGTCAGGCGGGCTACCACGCCGCGGGCACCTGTCGGATGGGCACCGACGCGCGCGCGGTACTGGACGCGCGCTTGAGGGTACGCGGTGCACAAGCCCTGCGGGTCGTCGATCTGTCGTCGTTTCCCACGCTCGTCTCGGGCAATACGAATGCCCCGGTGATGGCCGTGGCGGCGCGCGCCGCCGACCTGATCCTCGAGGACAGCGCCCGCTCAGCCTGATCGAAAGCGCGTGCGCAGGGTCGGCTTGTCGATCTTGCCTGTGGCAAGGCGCGGCAGCTCCTCGACGAAGGCCACACTGCGAGGACATTTGTACCGGGCGATCAGGCCTCGACAGTGCTCGATGAGCACGGCTTCATCCACGGAGCTGCCCGATTTGCGCACCACCACCGCCTTGACGGTCTCTACCCATTTTGGATCCGGCACGCCGATCACGGCGCATTCGTGGACATCGGCGTGCGCGGCGAGCGCCTCTTCCACCTCACGACTGTAGATGTTCTCCCCGCCCGAGATGATCATGTCTTTCTTGCGGTCCACCAGAAACAGACAGCCCTCGGTATCCTGCACACCGATATCGCCGGTGAAATACCAACCTTCCCGCATCGCCTCGAGCGTCGCGGCGCTGTTGTTCCAGTAGCCTGAAAACATCGACGGCGAGCGGACCACCACCTCGCCGGGCACCCCGGCGGCACAGTCCTCTCCCGCCTCGTCCAAGAGCCGAAAATCAATCTCCGGCACCGGGAAGCCCGCCGATCCAAGCCGCTTCACGACCTCGGGCGGTCCTTCGGTGACGAGCGCGTAGCGCGGCAGCGCGGCGATCGTGCCGACTTCCGTGCACCCGTACTGCAGCGAAAACACCGGCCCCATGAGCTCCATGGCCCGCCGCAGCACCGGCACGGGGATGGGAGCGGATGCCGAGAAGACAGAGCGAAGGCTGGAGAGGTCGAAGGAGCTGACGTTCGGTATGGCAAGCACCGCCTGCACCATGGCAGCCACCATGAAGGTGTGGGTGATCTTCTCGCGCTCGATGGTCTGCAGCATGGCGAGCGGGTCGAAGGAGCGATGCAACACCGTGCTTCCGCCGTCCCAGGCCGCCCCCAGCACATAACCACGCCCACCCACGTGAAAGGCGGGGGTGACCTGCAGAACACGAGTCGCACCGTCCATCGCAGAGACCTGCGCGCACATTCGCGCCGACGCCAGCAGTCCTTGCTGGGACCAGAGCGCCCCCTTGGGCTTTCCCGTGGTGCCGCTCGTGTACCAGAGCACCGACACGTCTTCAGGCTGCGGCTCGACCGGTGGACCGGATTCCTGACCCTGCGCGAGCAAGCCCTCGTAATCCGGATCGCTCTCGGCCGTGCCGCCAAGACACACATAATGCCGCACCGAGCTCACCTGCAGCCGCAGCGCGGCCACGGTCGCGGCGTACTGCTGCTCGTAGACCAGAATCACCGCGCTCGAATCCTTGAGCACATGGGCCAGCTCCGGAGGCGCCAGGCGGAAGTTGAGGGGCACCATGAGGTAGCCGCCATATTCGGCCGCCGCGAATGCTTCGTAGTACTCGATGCAGTTCATGGCGAGAAACGCAAACCGGTCGCGCCGTCGCAGGCCGAGCCCGTGAAGGGCGCTCGCGAGGCGCCGCGCCCGCGACGCGAATTGCGCATGGGTCAGGCGGCGCTCGCCAAAAATCAATGCTTCCCGGGACGGGAAGTAATGCGCGTTGCGCTCCCAGAGGTCTTTGACAGTATGCATGCCGATGTAGCGGCGAATGGTGACGCGCGGCGCTTCCGTTCAATGATGCCACGCGCTTAAATTCCAAACGCCGTTCAGACTTTTAAACGAGTCGGCGCATGACGTCAATCGCCGCGCTGGACGATCGGCATCTACTGTGATCTGCTCTCGAACGAAAGCGATGGCGCTTGGCGCGGTGGCGCCGCAGCGGAGGGGATACACGTGGATTTACAGCTGGGCGAAAAGCGTGCCCTCATCACCGGCAGCAATTCCGGGATTGGCGCCGGCATCGCCCGAGTCCTTGCTGCGGAGGGCGCGGTGGTGGTGATTCACGGCCGGAATACCCAACGATGCGATGCCGTCGCTGCGGCAATCCGCCAGGCCGGTGGCCGGGCTCTGGCGGTCGCAGGAGATATTGCAACCGAAGCCGATTGCACCTCCATCGGCGATACCGTGATGGCGCAGCTCGGCGGTATCGACATCCTGGTGAACAACGCCGGTGGCCGCGCGAGCTCTCACCGCACCGACGGCCAGGCGGGCCCGGCGAATCCGCGCTGGCTGGAGACGACCTGGAGGGACTGGCTGTGGACGTTCGAGCAGAACGTCGGGGCGGCGTACCGCTTGATCCAGCGCTTCGTGCCCGGGATGAAGGAGCGCCAGTGGGGGCGCATCATCAACATCGCGAGCGCCGCCGCCACTCAAACGGAGCCCGACTTGGCCGAATACCAGGCTGTCAAGGCGGCGATGGTCAACATGACATCCTCCCTCGCGAGAACGCTCTCGCATACGGGAATCACCGTCAACACCGTGAGTCCCGGGACCATTCTCACCCCCGCCGTCGTCTCGGCGTTCACCCACATTGCCCAGCAGATGGGCTGGAACAGCACCGACTGGCAAGAGATCGAGCGGCGTTTCATCACCGAATTGATCCCCATCGCAGCTGACCATTTCGGGCAACCCGAAGATATTGGCCGCATGGTGGCCTTGTTGGCGAGTCCTCTCTCCGCCTACATGACGGGCGCCAATTACCGCGTCGATGGCGGTCAATGCCGCTCGATCAATTGAGGTCGACTTCCCCAAAGGCACCCGCCATGGACGATCTGCACAGGCTCATCGCGATTGAAGAGGTCAAGCGCCTCAAGGCGCGCTATTTCCGTTGCGTCGACACCAAGGATTGGGAGGGCTTCAAGTCGCTCTTCTCGCCCGATGCCGTGTTCGATATCAGCCAGGACGTTCCCGGTGCCGTGCTGATCGGGCCCGAGAAGATCGCCCAGGCGGCGAGCGTTCCGCTCACCGGCTGCGTCAGCGTGCACCACGGACACTGTCCGGAGATTGAGATCACCTCGCCCACCACCGCCACGGGCATCTGGGCCATGCAAGATATCTTGCGCTGGGCAGCCGATTCCGCAACGCCCAATCGATGGCTGCACGGTTACGGCCACTACGTTGAGAATTACGAGCGCATCGATGGGCGCTGGCACATCAAGACGATGAAACTGACGCGCTTGCGCGTCGATATCGGCTAGTCCCTCGCTCGAGATGGCAGTTTGCGTTACGGCTCGAGAATCTCGCCAAGCAGCGCTCCAACGGCATAGGTCTCGCCCGCAGCGGCGATGATACGCAGTTGGCCCGAGGCGGGTGCCTCCACTTCCTGGACGGACTTATCGCTCTCCATCTCATAAAGGGGTTGTCCGGCCATGACAGCGGCGCCGTCCTCGGCGAGCCACCGGGCCAATACGCCCTCATTCATGCTAAAACCGATCTTGGGTAGGAGTACCTGGGTCGTCATACGCTTCCTTTTGAGCTATCCCAACGTCGCGCGAATCGCGGCCTCGATCCGAGCGTGCGTCGGCACATATTCAGCCTCTAGTTTCTTGGAAAAAGGTACCGCACAGTGATGCGCGCCGACCCGTTGCACCGGCGCGGCGAGCTGGCCGAACAGCGCCTCATTGATGCGCGAGGCGATCTCCGCGCCCACGCCGAAGGGCCTCACCGCTTCGTGGACCACGACCGCGCGCCGGGTGCGCGCTACCGAGGCGATAATGGTCTCCGCATCGAGCGGCGCAATGGTCCGAAGGTCGATGATCTCGGCATCGATGCCTTCGCCCGCGAGCTTGTCCGCGACCGCGCTGCAATCGCTCACCGTGCGGCTGTAGCTCACGAGTGTCACGTCTTTTCCGGGGCGCAGCACGTGCGCTTTGCCAAGCGCTATGCGCTTGCCGCGCTCGGGCGCCGGACCCGGAGTCCAGTAGCTCGGCATGTTCTCGATGAACAGGCACGGATCATCATCAAAGATGCACGAGAGCATGAGCCCGTAGGCATCCGCCGGCGAGGACGGCGCGACCACCTTGATGCCCGCGGTATGCGCGAACCACGCCTCGAGATAGTCCGCGTGCTGACCGCCGGTCCCGAAACCCGCGCCGGTCATGGTTCGAATCGTGAGCGGCGCATGGGTCTGTCCGCCCGACATGAAGCGCAGCTTCGCCGCATGGTTCACGATCATGTCCATCGCGACGGCCGTGAAGTTCATCAACATGATCTCCGCCACGGGCCGCATCCCGACGATGGCCGCGCCGAGCGCTGCGCCGATGATGGCCTGCTCCGAGATCGGCGTGGTGCGCACACGGCTCTTGCCGTACTTGCTCGAGAGCCCGCGCGTCACGCCGACGACGCCACCCTCCTCCTCGTCCCCGATATCCTCGCCGAGCAATATGACGTTCGGATCGAGCCCCATGGCTTCGTCGAGCGCGAGGTTGATCGCCTGAATGGAGTTGAGCTTCGAGGTCTCGGACTTGGCCGCACTCATCACGGCACCTCCGTGGCAAAAACGTCCCGTTTCAGCTCCGCCAACTCGGGATCAGCGCTGCTCAGGGCAAACTCGACGGCCTCATCGAGCTCACGCGCGATGGCCGCTTCGATCTGCGCGAGCTCGCTCTCCGTGGCATGGCCCTGTTCGATCAACCAGGCGCGCCAGGCCGGCACGGGATCGCGGGCCATGGCCGCCTCCTTTTCGCCCTTGCGCATGTACCCGTCCCCATCCCCGAATACGTGACCGAAGAAGCGGAAGGTCATGGCCTCGATGAGCGTGGGGCCGTCACCGGCGCGGGCGCGATCGATCGCTTCCTTGGCCGCCGCGTACATGGCGAGCGGATCGTTCCCGTCGACGCGCACTCCCGGCATTTGGTAACTCGCGGCCCGATCGGCGATCTGGTGGGCAGCGGTGGTCGCTTCATAGCGCGTGTGCTCGCCGTACCGATTGTTCTGGCACACGAACACGACGGGCAATTTCCACACCGCTGCCATGTTGAGCGACTCGTGAAAGGCGCCGATGTTCGAGGCGCCGTCACCGAAATACGCGACGGTAACGCGTTTCTCGCCGCGTACCTGGGAGGCGAGTGCGAGACCATTCGCGATGGGCATCGAGCTGCCGACGACGCCGGTGGTGACCATGACGCCGCTCGCGGGGTGCGTGACGTGCATCGGACCGCCCTTGCCCTTGCAGGTACCGGTCACCCTCCCGGCAATCTCGGCCCAGAGGAGCTTCACCGGCACGCCCTTCGCGAGCATGTCGTGAATGCCGCGGTAGATCGTGCAGATGTAGTCCTCATGGGTGAGGTTCACCGACACGGCGGAGGGGATCACCTCCTGTCCTCGCGGCGAGTAATAAGGCGCGATGATGCGGCCTGCCTTGATGACCGCGCGGAAGCGCTCATCGTTTTGCTCGATGAGCGCCATCTTTCGGTACATCTCGACCAGTACCGCGCGCGAAGGGGTGTGCTTTTGGCTCATGCCGCTCTCCCGACGGATTCCTTACTGTGCGCCCGCGCTGCATGATGCGCGGCGATATAGCCAAACACGAACGAAGCGCCGATGCTGGCGCCCGCTCCCGGGTAACAGCGTCCCATCACGGACGCCGTTGAGTTGCCCGTGGCATAGAGGCCCTCGATGACCGAGCCATCGGCCCGTAGCACCCGGGCGAACTCGTCGGTGACCACGCCGCCCGCCGTGCCCACATCACCCGGATACATGGCGACCGCGTAGAACGGCGGCTGCTCGATGGGGCCGAGGCTGGGATTGGGCTTCACGGTCGGATCGCCGTGCGAGCGATCGAACGCTCGCCCGCCGCGGCCAAAGTCCTCATCCTTCCCGGCTCGGCAGAATCCGTTGAAGCGCTCGATGGTGCACGCAAGACCCCTGGCATCGATCCCGCACTCGGCCGCGAGCGAGGCGAGATCGCTTGCCCGCTTGAGGTAGCCGCTCTCGAGCCAGCTCCGGGGCACCTGCCCCGGAGACGCCGTGCCCCACGGATAGTATTGTCGCTGGCGGCTATCCATGACCACCCAGCTCGGAACGGCCTTCCCGGTTTCCGCATGTCGCCGATACATGCGCTGCCCGATCTCCATGTAGGCGCCCGCCTCGTCGCAAAAGCGCTGCCCTTGCTGGTCGACCATGATTGAATAGGGGAGCGACAGATCCAGATGGTGCATGAAGGGAATCGCGGTAGCATCGGCCGTGACCGCCCCGTCCGGAAGCGACTCGCCCGGGCCGAGAGATGTGATCACCCACCAAGCCTCATTCATACAGTCGACCGCCGCCCCGAGACGCATGGCCGCCTGAATCATCTCGCCGGTGTCACCGGGGTTTGCGTTGGTCCAGCGCCAGGGATTGGGCTTGGCCTGGAACTGCTCGCGCATCTCCCGATTTCGGGCGAATCCGCCGGAGTTGATGAGCACGCCCTCGCGCGCTTGGACGCGCAACTGGCGGCCCTCGCGCGTCACGAGCACTCCGCCCACGCGGCCAGTGTCAACGATGAGATCGACGACGGGCGCGGACGTCCAGATGGGCAGCTCCTCCCGCAACGCAATTTGCAGCATGCGCCCCTGGATGGCGGCGCCGTTGGCCCGCAGGTCCTTGCCGGCGAGTTTCGCGTAGAGCATGCGCCAGGCGAGCTTGAGTGCCATGCGCTTGCCGGCCCAGGTGCGCTTGGCGAGAAACAGCACCGGATACTCCTCCGAACCCATCGGCATGTGTTGACCCGGATACATCGACAGGCGGCTCTTCCACTCGCCGAGCTCATTGATGTCGAAGATCGGGGCCACCAGCGATCGACCGCGCGGCTCACCGCCCGGCAGATTATCGTAGTAATCCGACCAGCCGTCGGCGTACCGGAACACCATGCCCGCACGCTCGAGAAACGTCACCATTTCCGGTCCCGTCTCGAGGAAGGCCGTGCGCCGGGCGTCGGAGCTTCCTGCCCCATGATAGGTGGCCACCGCATCGAGGTACTGGCGTGCGCGATCGTAAGAGTCCGCGACACCCGCACGCTTCATCAGCGGATTGTTGGGGATCCACCAGACGCCTCCGGAGAACCCCGTCGAGCCGCCCACCTTGTCCAGCTTCTCGATGATGAGGGCCTTCTTGCCGAGCGACTTCGCGACCAGCGCCGCACACATGGAAGCGCCGCCGCTGCCGACAATCACGAAGTCATAGTTTTCGTCCCAGTCCTGCATACGCCCTCAAGCGCATCCTGTATTTTTGAACGACGTTCGATTATATTAATGATGCGCCTGGAAGCGCAATGGCCGACACTACCCCATACGACGCAGCTCCCGTGACGAAAGTGCATGTTCAAAGCTGATCTGCTCAAAGCCAAGCGGATTCTGGTGACCGGTGGTGGCACGGGTCTCGGCAAGAGCATCGCCAAGCGCTATCTCGAGCTCGGCGCGCAAGTCGTGATCTGTGGCCGTCGAGTGGAGGTACTCGAGGCGTGCGCGCGCGAGCTCGCGGAGGTCACCGGCGGACACATCGAGACTTTCCCATGCGACATTCGCGACAGCGGACAAGTTGAGGCGATGATGGAGCGCATCTGGCAGCGCGCGCCGCTCGATGTGCTGGTCAACAATGCCGCTGCCAATTTCATCGCGCGCACCGACCAGCTGTCGCCGCGCGCCATCGACGCGGTACTCAATATCGTGCTGCATGGATCGTTCTATTGCACGGTCGCTTGCGGGCGTCGCTGGATCGATGCACACCGGGCGGGCACGGTGCTCAGCGTCGCCACCACGCCATCGTTCACGGGCATGGCGTTCACCGCCCCTTCGGCCGCCGCCAAGGCGGGAATCGTCGCCATGACGCGCAGCCTCGCCGTCGAATGGGGTCCCAAGGGGATCCGGCTGAACGCTGTTGCGCCGGGCCTGTTTCCGACGGCCGGTGCCTGGGAGCGGCTGTATCCTGCCGGCTCTCAGGTCGAGCCGCAGGAGCAAAATGTGCCTTTGCGCCGCGTCGGCGAGCACATCGAGCTCGCCAATCTGTTCGCCTATCTCGCCGCGGATGAGTCCGGATACATCACCGGCGAGCTCATCGTCATCGACGGCGGACGATGGATGCAGGGCATAGGTGGCCCAAGTATGCGCGCAATGCAAGACTGGACCGAAGAGCAGTGGGAAGCGATCCGCAAGCGCTGATCCCGCCTCGCTCGGGCCCGCTGCGAGGCTTGCGCATCGTCGAGTTGGCCGGCGCGGGTCCGGGTCCGATGGCCGCCATGCTGCTCGCCGATCTCGGAGCGACGGTGCTGCGCATCGAGCGCCGAGAACCCGTTGAGCTCGGTGTCAAGCGACCTCGAAGGTTCGACTTGCTGCTCCGAAACCGCTCATCGATCGCGCTCGATCTGAAGGATGCGCGCGCGGTTGCGGTGGCGCTGCATCTCATCGGCAAGGCGGACGCCCTCATCGAAGGCTTCCGCCCCGGCGTGATGGAGCGAATCGGCCTCGGGCCGGACACCTGCCTGAAGCGCAATCCGCGACTCGTGTATGGACGCGTCACGGGCTGGGGACAGTCAGGATCCCTCGCACACACCGCGGGGCATGATATCGATTACATCGCCATCACCGGGGTGCTCCATGCCATCGGGCGGCGAGATGCGCCCCCAACGGTCCCGCTCAATCTGGTCGGCGACTACGCGGGCGGCGGTCTGTATCTCGTGATGGGCATTCTCGCCGCCCTTCTCGAGGCCCGCAGCTCCGGCGAAGGACAAGTGGTCGATGCCGCGATCGTGGACGGAACGGCATCCCTCGCAACGACATTCTTCGGGATGCAGGCGGCCGGCATGCTCAAACCGCAGCGCGGCTCGAATCTCACCGACTCGGGATCGCATTTCTATGACGTGTACGAGTGTGCCGATGGCGAGTGGATCTCCGTCGGTCCGATCGAGACTCGCTTTTACACACTCTTGTTGAGCACGCTCGGCATCGAGTCCTCGGAGCTCGGCGAGCAGATGGATCCGGCGAGCTGGCCACGGTCGAAGGCCTTACTCTCGGCCAAATTCCGCACCCGCACGCGCGATGAGTGGGCGCGCATCTTTGCCGACAGTGACGCTTGTGTTGCGCCCGTCTTGCGCTGGGATGAGGCGCCGCAACATCCGCATCTTGCCGCGCGTGGCACGTTCGTGACGATCGACGGGGTCACGCAACCCGCGCCTGCGCC
>Ga0335072_10005955_pt1 | contig 17897 bp, 20 predicted proteins | sample Lox_Sample_21_FD_206725 | JGI IMG/M metagenome (GOLD analysis project Ga0335072, IMG submission 206725) | Soil microbial communities from Loxahatchee National Wildlife Refuge, Florida, United States - Lox_Sample_2.1 | ecosystem: Environmental > Terrestrial > Soil > Wetlands | place: USA... | reverse complement strand
CTTAGAAGGGCATATAGATGGCATAAGAATTGGGAAGATATAGGTTAATTTATGTCAATATACTATAGGTTTAGAGGGGAATGAAGATATATCGTATTAGATAAATGGCATTGTTAAAAGAGCATTGCAGTAAGCACAGCCAGATGCACGTCATTCTCCTAACCCCACGTCATTCTCCTAACCCCTGCACCACGTTGTTCAGCCTCACATCTCAGGCAGTAATTTTGGACATCCTCCCGAGTTAATGAGGATGGGATCAGACCATCTTTCCCGAGACTTAAATTAATGTAGATGGGGTACTGATCGTGGCCAGAGTTAAATATAAAACTCAACCCCGAGGCCACATGATACATCTTTATACTCCCAAGTCCACAGCCACGAGTGATCTGGGATCACCTGGCTAATGGCATAAAATGAACGTTGTTAAACATGAGTGACTTACAGAAATCTTTCGCCAAAGCCAAACTGGCGGGGCTACCTCCAATGCCGCCAGAGCCTCTTTTCGACGAGGAGGAGGAAACAGATGGTTTTACAGAGCTGCCAGTAGATCATCCAGACGACGACTCCTCATCAGCCTCGTCCGCCTCCTCTACCGGCACCATCAAGCCCACCGTTCAAGAGAAGCTCTTCGCCCGTCCTATGGGGTACATCTCATTTAGTTCTATTGCCTCAAAGGTATATAATTACTAACGCCTCCCAGAACACCCAACAAAAAGTCCCTAGACCAAATCCCCTGGACCACATACTTCGAGCGCGAGCTCAACCTCACCGTCACCTACGGCTCAACCACCATATCGCACCACGCCTACCTGACCTCGCCAACAGGCAATGGCCCTCTCTTCGTAGCCCATCACGGGGCCGGCTCCTCAGGCCTATCGTTTGCGGCCCTGACAGCCGAGATCCGCAAGCTGCTTCCCGGGGCGGGGATCCTTTCCTTGGATGCCAGGGGCCATGGCTTGACCGAGACCACGCGCGTAGGAGAGCCAGTCATGGCGGAACCGCATCACGAGACGCTGGATCTGAGTCTCGAGACGCTGAGTGCGGATCTCGTGACCGTGGTTGGGAGGACGGGGGAAACCATGGGCTGGTCTTCTACTCCGCCGCTGATCCTGATAGGGCACAGCCTGGGCGGGGCGGTCGTTACGGATGTCGCGAAGAGTGGGAAGCTGGGTGATAGTGTGCTTGGATACGCTGTGTTAGATGTGGTGGAGGGGTCGGCTATCGACGCCCTGCAGTCTATGCAGACCTATCTCTCGACTCGGCCAGTTGGCTTCCAGACTTTGCAGTCCGGCATTGATTGGCATATTCGATCACGGACTATTCGAAATACAGTATCGGCGAGGGTTTCTGTTCCGGCATTGTTGTCCTTAGAGGACGATGGAATACTCAAGTCTCGACCTTGGGTTTGGAAGACCAATCTAGCGGCAACGCAACCGTTCTGGGAGGGTTGGTTCGTGGGTTTGAGTAAGAAGTTCTTGGAGGCCAAGGGCGGGAAGTTGCTTTTGCTGGCAGGGACGGATAGACTTGATAGAGAGCTTATAATTGGTCACATGCAAGGTTTGTCTTCTCGAACTCTCTCTCATACATTTGCCTAAGAGTTTTCTAGGAAAATTTGCATTGCAGGTGTTACCAGAGGCGGGACATTTTATTCATGAAGATCTACCAGAGAAAACGGCGCTTTTTCTAGTCGATTTCTATAAGAGGAATGATCGGAGTGCTTTGGTATTGCCTCCGAAAGTGGCAGATATGCTGAAAGCTGGCAGGAAGATATAAGTATTCATCAAGTATGCATGTAAGAATAGCGACAGATGGCAACATCTCAGGTATTTGAAGGGTTGGTGATGAAACCATTGGCGGTTTTGGTAGATGACCGGGTATCAAATTTGTTATAATATAAATGATCAGTGTCCCTATAACTCATCTTTCTTCCTCTGCGCCTCTTTCTGCGCCTCCACGGGCTCTTCCCACATCCTCTTTTTGGGATTACGATTCTCAGGAAACCCATGTTGTACACCTTCAGCAGCTTGACCATTACTACTTGACTCGTCATTATGCACTTCCGCACCTCCTGCCTGCTGAGTGTCATCAATAATCTTTCCCACCTCCTCAACCATACCATCCTCCCCTCCGGCAGCCGATTCAGTCCCCTGGGCTGGCGCTCTCCCACCCTCTACAACTGATCTCCCCGGGCCACCAGTGGCACTGCTATGCCAGATTGATGTCGATACGCTTGGGATCTCGGTCGTCCCAACAACAACATTACTCGTAAACACTCCATCCCTACTACTCCTCAATCCCACAGCCGCAAACACGCCCATCCACGCCTTATAGAATATCTTCAACGGAAGCCAAATAATCCACCACGCAGGTCCATATATAAACCTCCTAAAAATCAGCCATCCAATCGTAATGGCCAAAATATAGAAAGCCGTTTCCAGATACCAAGTATCACTCTTCTGGCTCTTCAACAGCGTCCCTAACAGATTCCGGCTGCTCGATAATAGTGTGTCAAGCGTGGAGTAGGTCTCGCTCAGCTGTGCAAGCGCTGCGGTAGATTCCTTCAAGGTGTCATGTGCGAATTGGCTTCGTGATAATTCCGTCTGCATAAGTTGATGAGTTCGGCGCAGGGCCGCGGTGACGTCGCTGGAGGCATTGACCATCTTTTCGTCTTTGGTAAGCTCGGTGGAGGATGTGAGGTTCTTCCTCCGCGGCACGGGTAGGGACTCGGTGGACGACGACGGGTCTGCGAGCGTAGACAGGAGGAGAGCACGTTCTGCCCTTTGGGCTAGTTCGAGGTTGTGCTTTGCGGTTAATTGTGCTTTACGGAAGGATATACGTGCCCTGTATTATATCAGAATGTTGTAAAAGCAATGCTCACGAGGCCTGGGCATACAGCTTAAGCTCTTGACTTGCACGTGTAACCCTAGTACTTAGCTCCGCTTTATCATTTTCACGGTCGCTCCCTGGCCTCCCTGAGGGAAGATCTTGCACTTCCTGGTCTAGAAGCTCAAGATCCTCGGCTTGCTCTTTCAGTGTCTGGTGTATCTCACTGCTGAGCTCCGCGCTAACGTCGCCATCTTCGTCATCTAGTGGAATAGATCCAGGTTGAAACTTTATATTGGCAAGTCGGTGGATGAGTTCTTCAACCTGTTTATTTGTATTTTGTAGGGCCGTCAGGCGCTCTTGTAAAGCTTGCAGAGACATTATAAACCTTGCGAAAAGATGATCATAGGTTTAAATGACTTGTAATAAAGTAACGGTGCAACACGGTAAAGCTGGCATGATGGGTAAGAGGAGCGGAGATTGCCGTTGACTTCAACCTGGATGTTTGCAGCAGCGACGAAATTATTGGAACCAACATCAACTGCTATGTAACTGTCCGGCAACGCTCCTTACGTGAGTTATATATTGGGCTTAGATTTGGCTCTTTTTTTTTTTGCTAATGTAATTATCATAGCATTAAATTAATTGAAATCATGATAACCCGGTTTCTCACGAACGTCTCTACGATCTTCAACCCTTTTTCTCCTAAAGCCAAGACGGCCCGAATATTTCTCGCACTCTTTCCTGCGGATGCGCGGCAGACAGTCAAGATAGACACAAAGATGCTCCCAAGGTCATCAAGAGAAAGAAGCTCCATTTGGGTGAAGTTCAGTGTGTACACCCTTCCGTATCCATTTCTCTCGATCGAGTTACTACCAGGTAGACTACTCATTGAGAGTAGTTGCAAAATGCTGACAGTGCCGATTTACAGAGGATGGCAAGGAGATGAGTCTCGATGCTGAAACATTAAGCATTAAGGACGTTGTTACGGAAGTGGATCGGCATTCGAGGTTATTAGCACGGAAGGAAGATCTGAAGGGGTAGCCAACTGCAATGCGCAATCTTCATGACGTGAATGTACTACATAGAGGGCATATATGCGGCGTTCAAGGGCTTTGTACATTAAGGAGCATACTTGTTACAAATACGGTGACAAATGAGATCTGAACATTCTACTGTTTTGGTCAAGTGCTGGAACCTTATAAACTTTATTCCGCGAGTATCCCAACTCCAAATCACCTATCAGGTTTCATTATTGGTCTTTCATCCCCAAATAAAGCGGCTCGAGATCAACAACGTCAGCCAATTCCATATGAACTTCGTATGGAAAATCGAGTCCGAGTAAATGCATTCGGACATGGGTACGGATTCCTTGATCTAGAAGCCAATGCGATTTAGTTCAAGGTGTCAGGCTCGAGTAAAGTCCCAAGGCCAAGAATTCTTCTTAGGCTATCATAGTACTGATGTGATAACAAGGAAAAAATCGACGACAGGTAGAAAGCGAATGACAAGTAGAAAATCAAACGACGGAAAGAATTACAAGTATCAGGGCTCTAAGATTGTAGTCACGAAATGGAGGTGTTCAAAATTCAAAGACTTTTGTGGAAGACTGCTACGAAGGAGCAAAAAGACGAAAAAGGAAAGCCAATGCAGTTCACCAACCATTTTACTTTCACGTTCCGCAACCCATGGAGTCCGGCCCACGATGCAGCATCAAAAAATAAGAAAGAAGGGTAGCCTAGGTCACGTAGTTCAAGCAACAGTGAAGGTGCACATGTAAAATTTCTGATGGAAACTGTTTCGTAGCCGCTTTCACACGAAAAATCCTATCAAACACAAGCGTACTCCCATTCATGCTTGACTTTTGCAGAGCACCAACTGGTCAGCCTTTCAGCTGCGAGCGGTCCCCATGTATTCTATGCTTCAATTGGCAGCACCAGAAATGAAGAACCACTTGTCGACACTTTGGTCGATGGGCGCAGGAGCAAGGTTCTCGTGCGGTGGCAGAGGTGGCAGCTGATCAGGACTGACACGACTTGCCGAACGGCCGACAGTAAGATTTGTACTGGAAGGCCAGTCAGCAATGACATTTAAAAGGAAAATATCAGAGTACTCACGTGGAAATGCCACCTGGCTGTGTCTTCCCTGTGATGAGCTTCTCCCAAGCCTCACCGCACTCCCGAATAATATCCATTGCGTATCTATATCTCTCAGCTTAAAAGTCCATTAAATGACCACGAAACCACTTACTTCTTGTTCTTGCATTCTCCGGTGAACGCAAATTGATTCTCCGCTTTTCCGTCAGGTATCTTGTAAATTCTTTTGCGGAGGTCAGACGAAAAAACAGCACAAATTACGTATGAAGACGAACCTAAACCATTCATTCGTAGCCCGTAAAAGCCCAGGTAGATGTCTTTCCACATCCTCGACATCGTTCAGTTTGGGAGCTAGAGGATCGTTGATGTCAATGGCAATGACTTTCCAGTCCGTCTCCTCCTCGTCTAGAAGAGCCATGATTCCCAGTACTTTTACGACCTTGACTTGTCCAGGATAACCTACAAGTTCGCCAATCTCACAGACGTCGAGGGGATCATTGTCGCCTTTCGCTTTCGTCTCAGGATGAATGGCTCCTGGATCCTCCCATGTCCATTTTTTCTGTCAGCTCTCCTCTACGTACTACGATTCGGGCTTCATATACCTGCGGGAACATGCCGTAGTTCCAGATGTACCCTGGGTTGCAAAGATAAGACGTCAGTATGAGAATCCTGAAAGCTTCGGGGGAACTTGGCACCTTTGTGAGGGAAGCAGTTGCGAACAAATCGAAGCTTTCCCTTCTTTATGTCCTGCTCAACCGTGAGATGCCAGTATCATAATCGTAGATCGAGAGATCCCACCTGTTTTATAGGATTGAGAAGCTCCTCTTTGGAGGTCTATCAATTAATCGTCAGTAAAAAGAGCGGCATAGAGCAATTGGAACATAGGCATTATAATCTCACCTCCATCTTAGCATTTGTCCATCTTGGAATCTCAACGACCATATTCAGCAAGGTCTGTTGAGCATCTGCAAACAAGGGGATGTCGTGGAAAGGCGAAATAGGTAAGCCATCCTTCTCAATATACACGCGATGCTCCAATGTGTTCGGAGCTCCAACCTTTCGGACAGTGAACTTGGAAGCCATGTTTTCTGCGTCAAGAGAGGTGCCCGAGAAATGTCGGGCTATCTGTGCCGACCTAGAAGAAATTTTGACGTTGTTGTTCGCAATCGTGGAAGAGGTGGGGTTCTGGTGAAGGATAGAGTTGGTGGGGAAGTTTTGACTCGCCAATGTAAATCGTCTATAAGAGCTTGGAGAAAGAGAAGAGCTGAAAACACGCGCTCGATTGCACTGACGAAGTGACACGGAAGGAAATCTATGAGAGAACATGCAGCTGCAGTGATGGCAATGCCAATTGGGTCAAGGAACTAGCGGTCTGGGTCTGATCGACCTCATCCCGACATTCGGCTTTTTCGAGGCGTTATTATGCAGCCTAAGGCAACACATAGCACCTAAACGGTTATATAATTTTGATATTAAGCACGTGATCTTGAATTTCTGCAATGACTCTTCCTAGGATGCATCCTTCCATCCATTGATCCGGTCATTATAGCAATGTCATGCAACGAATTACTACCGGCATTATGACGACGGTTCCGAGAAGGGTCCCCATCCCGCGGCGAGGCGTCGATTATAGAGGCAAAATTGTACTTGCGCCTATGGTACGCTCCGGAGAACTTCCATCTCGTCTTCTGGCCCTGCATTATGGAGCAGACCTGGTTTGGGGTACGTATGCCTTCGAATCTTGTCTAGTTCTTGCTAACCTCTTTCAGGCCCTGAAACTGTGGACAGATCAATGATTGGCACCACTCGCAAAATTAACCCATCCACATCCACAATCGACTTCACCCGTCTCCCCTCTAATGGTTCGAAAGACCCGCGGAAAGACCAGAAAGAGAGTATCATCTATCGACTACATCCTGAGCGCGAAGGCAGCCGTCTCATCTTTCAGCTCGGCACATCAGATCCTGACAGAGCGGTAGCAGCAGCACGAATCGTGGCAGGAGATGTAGCTGGTATCGATGTCAACGCTGGCTGCCCCAAGCCATTCAGCACCAGTGGCGGCATGGGCGCAGCACTCCTACGAACCCCTGACAAGCTTTGCTCGATTCTAGAAGCATTAGTGGCAAACATAACCACCGAATTTGAAATTGGCATCAGCGTCAAAATACGTCTCCTTGAGACCCCTGAGATGACCGAAGAGCTTGTGCGGAAGCTTTGTGCAACGGGAATCACAGGTCTCACAGTCCATTGCCGCACAACTCCCATGCGACCACGTGAGCGCGCCATTCGCGAGCAGTTGAAGATGATAGCTGGGGTCTGCAGGGAGGCTGGCGTAGCATGTCTCATGAATGGGGATGTGGAGAATCGAGAACAAGCTCAAGAGCTAATTGCAGAATATGGCGTTGATGGCGCAATGATTGCTACGGCTGCCGAGGCGAACTCAAGCTGTTTCAGACCGAGGACCGAAGGAGGTCTTGCGCCTTGGAGAGAGGTGGTAGAGCTCTATATCAAGACGGCCATGGAAGTTGAGAATCGGTGGGGGAACACAAAATATCTACTTGGTCATCTCGTACCAGGTAAAAATCCTATCTATCGCAGCATTACGGCGAGTAAGAGTTATTCAAATGTTTGCGAAGTACTTGGGCTACCGCTCATGGATCTTGCCCGAGAGGCCGATAAGAAGCTCGATATTGGGGCGGATTCTAAAAGTGCTGGAAAGGGAAATCAGAAGAAACAGCCAGAACTGCAACCTAGTGGTGGCGTGAAAAGGAAGAGATCTGTAGAGATCAATGATGAAACACTACGAGAGATGGAGGTGCCGCATACGGCTATTGCGCTGAGTGTATGACGACTCATTATGAAAGAGGCAGTGCTGAAGCTTTAAAGGCGTTTGAGTGGCTGGGCAATCATAGACAGGCGTTCGCATTGCTTGGCGTTTAGTCGGTATCAGGGTAGATACGTATACAATCAAGAACGACATACGACTTGGAGATGTAGTAGTCAGCCGCCTTGATGGAAAGCATAGAGGAGCTGTACAGAATAGCTTTAGAAAGTCTTTGTTAGAAGGTCGATCCGAACATAGGTACTCTCTACAATAAAGGCAACAACGTGCTGTCGAGGCCGTAGGCTACATTTAGTCCGTAGAGATCACGTGATCTGTCATGTGATGATCACTTGAGGTCCATGAAAGGCCCAGTAAGCACAAGGAATCTATATAGAAGGCGCTCTCACCCGGGTAGATAGGAGCCTTGTGCTCAACTCAGTATAAGTAGTTCACACTCTGATTACTTGTAACGCGTATTTATCGGCTCACTTGAGTCCCTGAGATCTTCTCAGAATGAAAGTTACGTCAGGGCGTTATATCGAGTATGGGTTGTTCCAGTAGAGATAATAGCAAGAGGGAGGGGTGTTGAAGCTGACGCGAACCACTGAGCGTCGAGGTCTTTGGAGAGCAGGCGAAGGGGGAGACGTGGTTGGTGAAGAGTGTTCAGAAAAAGATTCCAAGAGCAGAGAAGAGGGCCGGTCAAAGCTGCTTAAAACAGCGACCAAAACCGCGGGACTTTGACTTAAGGTATAAAAACGTATTAGAAACGTACAGCAGGTCAGAGAAGAGTTTCACGGTAGCTGCTGAAGAGAAGGGAAGAAAGAAGGTTGACGGCAGAAGTTGTTCATAAGAGAGTCAATCCACTAGCATTATCACATTCTGGTTTATTTTTTTACAATAAATATATACACTTCAAATAGTATTAGACTTGTTTCACAACCTTTGCACTCGTTTTCCGCTTAGCTATGATTAGGCATATTAACTGAGGCCTTTGTTGCGATTGCGTCCTCCGACCTCCATAAACTTGTGACGGTCTTGAGCTGAGTATAGAAATATACACCATGATCTCCGTAGAAATATTTCCCTCCTCCGCCAGCAACGGATTTCTTATTTCCAGTGAATGAAAAGTTGGCTATAGGGACAGGGATCGGCCTGTGTAAACTCACTTCAGCCTTACAGGCACTCATATTTGGGAGTAAGGATAAGGAACTTACACATTTATGCCCACCTGGCCGGCTTCGATGTTCTTCTGAAACCTGCTAGCTGTAGGGCCCGAGCCGGTGAAGATTGCAACACCATTTCCATACTCATTAGCGTTAATTAGATCTACTGCTTCTTCTAGAGTGTCGACGTTAAGACAAACGAGAACGGGTCCAAAGATCTCCTCCTTGTAGCATTTCATGTTTGTCGTAACATTGGTGATGATAGTGGGCGCGACCCAGTTGCCATTGGGATATTTCTCAGGCTTGAATCCTCGACCGTCCAGTAGAATTGTTGCACCTTCTTCTTCCGCACTTGCTATGAGCTTTTCAATCCGTTCCTTGCTTTGTGGTGAGATGACGGGTCCGAGATCAGCACCCTCCTCGAATCCACCGTTAACTTGAAGTGCTTTCGCGCGTTCTGCCAATTCTTGCAGCCACTCTTTCGTCTCACCCACCATGACTAGCGTACTAAGTGCCATGCAGCGCTGACCAGCAGCTCCAAAAGCAGCACCAACAATAGAGTTGAGTGTGTAATTCTTATTGCAATCTGGTAGAACAGCTGCATGGTTTTTTGCACCTAGATTGGCTTGTACACGCTTGCCGTTGGCGGAGCCTCTTGTATAGATATACTCTCCGGCACGATTGCTGCCAACAAAACTGATGGCCTTGATTGCTGGTTCATCAAGGATGAAATCAACAGTCTTGGCTCCGCCATGAATCACATTGAGCACTCCTGGTGGAAAGCCAGCCTTGTGGGCTAATTCTGCAAGAATCATCGCTGCTCCTGGGTCTCGCTCAGAAGGCTTCAGGAGCAAGCAATTTCCAGTGACCGTCGCGAGAGGAATACTCCAGAGAGGAATCATTGCGGGAAAGTCTGTTGTCTGATCAGCATCATGTTCTATGAAAATCCGGTGTGGACCTACTAAAGGGGCATATTGAAGCCACAACGCCGAGAGGTTCTCGAATCTCCTTTGTCTCCATATCCTTTGCTACCTCCAAAATCTGCCCTGCCATCTGCTTCGAAGCACTGGTAGCCATTTCTGCGACTTGCAAACCGCGTAAGACATCACCTTTTGCGTCAGGGATCGTCTTCCCTTGCTCAAGCGTAATGCTTGCGGCTAGGCGATCCCAGTTCTGCCGAACTAATTCGACAAATCTGAACATGATCTGTTGCCTGGCAATAATGCTTGTGGCCTTCCATGCTGGGAAAGCCTTTTTCGCGCTCTCCACAGCTGCCTTGAGCTCCGCATCCGTACTTTGAGGAACCCTTGTAACAAGATTGTTGGTAGCCGGGTCGTGGAGGTCAATCCATTGCGTCGTTTCGGACTGGACAAACTGATTGTTAACGAAGTAAGGTGTGTCTGTAATATGCTGGATCTTTTCGTGAGATGAGGGGTAGCTTTCGGCAGTAGATGCTAGGGCCACAACTGGTCTGAGATGCTGCGCTGTTGCATGGAGTCTTCGAGCTGCCACCTTGGAAGTCTGAGCTGCAGAAGGCATTTTGAGAATTGTTGATGACCTTTGAGAAGTCTTGGCTGTTATGACCGGGAGAGCACGAGCATGAGTAATAGCACGACGCATTTTTCTTATAGCTCAAATAGAAGATTGACCGCACAAAACAAAATGAAAAAGCTTCTACAGAATAAGGTCCATTGTTCCAAGAAATATAAAGAGAGACGGTGCCATCCATCCGAGGTCAACGAACTGTTCGCAGAAAGCTTGATCCGATCGGAGCCAGGGTTTGATGGCGGGGTGACGGCCATTGACGGCTTACGACACCCCAAGTTACAGGGTCATAAGTGCCCGGCACGTCAACCTGTCAGCTTGCCCGGTAATTATCTCCCGCAATAAATAATCAAGGGAAAGGTTTGACGACACTCAATAATGTCTGAGGAAAATACAGAGACATTTCGTTAATTAAACATATCAAGAGTAAGACAAGGGAGGAATGATTTCCTACTTCAATGTTGACATTCTTTACAAAATGTGAACTCCTTTCCAAAACACCACGTTGAAAGAAAATGGTGAAAATACTTGACAAGTGTGGTTGTTTTAAGCATACTTTCCATTTGATGAAAATGAAAATGTTCCAAGCTTTGGAACATAATTATTTTGCACAATTTTGAATATAATTTTCTGAAAAAAGGTCATTGGCAATGGTGCATAACTTTGTGAGTGGGAAATTCACATGGTTCTTGTCATTTGGAAAGCGCTACAATCAAGAATTTCACTTCTCTCCTTGCACCCGTGACCCACTTCAAATAACAAACATACTCTCCTTCCTTGCGCGTCAATCATTTCTTCTTCTCACAATAAAGTCTTACTATCGGACAATCTGGACAATCTTGACCAATTTATAGAGGAAAAGTTTCATCCCTCACGTCTTTATCACGCAGGAGGAGTTGCCTCGAAGTTAGTCCTGAAGGTAAGGAGCCGATTAATCAGATCATGGGATATCATAAAAGCCTGTCAGGTGCCTTGCGATGCGAAGAATGGAACGCGGGAGTACTCGACCGTCAACCCGAAACATGGGACTCCACATCAAGGAACGGGGCAACTGTTGTTGGGAATCAACTCGCCGGACCTCTGTCAAATGCTCGCCCTCAGTTTCTCAAGAGAGCCTGTTCAGAGCCCAAGCAACTTAAGACATATATCTTGCTGGCATAATCGAAACGCTCGTACAGAAGTGCTCCGAGAACTACACTAAAGGGCCTCTCTCTTTACTCAAGCGCATGTTACGAGAATTCTAATCCCGAGATCTCCTAGAGAGTTAGAATACACTTCCCTAATCCAGGTTTGAGAAAAAGTACTGAATTTGTCTATAGAGTTAGTGTCCCACATGCTCGTGCACGAAAGCGCTAAGTTGGTCACAATTTCGCATCTCGCGTCGTCCGCTCACGTCGATACTCTTTGGGAACAAACTCCGTCATCTCAAAATTGCCAGAATGAAAATGCCGCTATTCGTCAACATTCGACCTTTCTCAGCTACAACTTTGATGAATGGGAATGCCGAGGTCTGGACTGGTAGATATGGAAGAGTATGAGTTGTAGTCTCTTTTATACGTCAATCTCTTTTAGTAATGGATGACTTTATGCATTAAGTTCGGTTAGTCATTTAATGTGACCTGCTAAAAACAATTCTGCTTTCACTAAACGCTTCGCTTATGACTGTCCTCACAGAGGATATATACGTATGGAGCCGTACCCCTTGGAATCCCTTTCCCGGACCATCAAACGCCATCATATTAGCGTATCCTATCCAGCCGAGCACGGTCTGACAAGTTAGTAAAGTAATTATGGATTATTGTAGAGGAAGGAACTTACTCATAGCAATCTGGTCATCAACGCGATCGGTTTTCTCTTTGATGCGATCAATATGCTTGTTCTGCTCATCAACCTCCTGGCCCGTCGCCCTTGCCAATAGGTTTAACCTCCCCGCCGCACCACTTAGTGCGTCGAGATTAGCATCAATCTCATTCTCCATCTCCTCGTCTTCGCTGTCCGCCTCGAACTGGTATTTTGCTCGCTCTGCCAGGCTGGCTTTGGTAGGCTGCTTGGGCCGATAGCCGACGTCACCGGGCTGGAGCTCACGGAAAGCCCCTTCCATGCGTTGCTGCGTACTGTATGCTGCTTGCCGGGTTGCATCACGCTCTTCACGCTCTTGGCGATGCTTGGCTAGGATGTCTTCGTCTCGTGCTGCTCGCCGCGATGAGGCAGTAAATGGGTTGGAGACGTGTACCGCAAACATGCTCCTGTTGAGAGTTCTAAGCTCCTTTGCTTTCTCTTCTGCGATGCGGTTGTGGTTGGCAGCGAGGTCTAAGTTTTTCTCAGTGTTGTGAATGCGTTCGCCCTGAGCACCGAGTCTTGCTAGAGTAGCACGACCTGTCTCTTCTGCTTGCTGAGCAATTCGGAGGGCATTTCGAGTTGACGAGACGTCTTCTTGCTTCATGAATCGAATCTGCTGCTTCGCAGCTTGGATGTCCTCTTCCTCTTGCTCCTCTGCTGTAAGTTCCCGCTGCTCGCCATACGCTCCGAATCCATCGCTTGCGGCACCGGATTGTGCTTCATAACCACCTCCTGGCTGACCATTGCTCGGTGGTAATGCAGCCTTCTGTGCATACCTGTCCCTTGCACCTCCAAAGAGTTCCTCCTTTTGAGCATCCGTTGAAGTTGTTTCGTTGCTATAAGTTCGACCTAGGCCCCCGTAGCCACCTTGTCCTCTGGAGGGTGCTGTAGAAGCGCCATCGTATCTGTTTGCACCATAGCCACCTCCACTACCGTATCTATCACTACCATATCTCTCTCCGCCATACCCTGAGCCACTTGAAGGCCCATAGTTATTTGGTGGCACAGCGCCCGGTGGAGCACCATACCCATTTCTTGGCCCACTTGGAAGTCCATTGCTCGGCCCACTTGGCATACCGTATGATGCAGCCTTTGCTTGCTGGTATGGAGACATATTCGCATACTTGTTGGTGTCTTCCGCGTATGGATCAGCCGCCTGCTGCGGCTGGGCGTAGGGATTCGATGAAGGAGCGGGCGAAGAGTTATTCGACGATCGACCACTGCCATCGCCAGATTTCTTGCCAAAGCCGAATTTCTTCATTGTGAATATGCTGTAGATTTTCTTTATAGGAGTTTAGGAAAGAAGGAATTCTCAATGGGAAGTTGTAGGTTTTATACTCCTAAATTGCTGAAGCCTACGTATGTAAGAGGCTGAGTTTCAGCTGCGGCGGCTCAAGAGCGGTCAGGGTCGCCCCACACTAAAAATGCCAGGAATAGTTTTGGTGGGGTCGAAGCGCCGCATGTCGAGTCATCATTGATGTCGAGTCTAATTGACGTCTCCCCAATATATAAAACTGCACTTTCCTTTAGGTCACGTCAAACACATTCACACCGACCATTCCGACCAAGGCCTTAAATCATGGCTTTTTATCTGCAATTCTAGATTTGTATTATACAAAGAGGCGCTGATTGCACAAACCAACCACCAAATCAACCAAGATGATCCAACGATTAGCACAACTTTTCCGGACACACTATTCTCACACTAATACACGGGCGATATCGAATTTAAAAATATCAATGGCACCTTGGTGGCGGTGATAAGAAGGATTTGGGATTTACATTGATGTTTGAGAGTATCATTATTGACATTATTGGGTCCGCCTGGGGTCAAAAGGGGATTCCTTATAGTAGACGGTGGAGTTCTGAAGAAGGTGCCTTCTCATAATGGCATCAATATTCACATACGATCCAGACCCGCCACGGGTGTCATCTCCATGGCTTACATCGGAAGATACAGTTTCTCCTTCACCTCCGGGTTCAAAGGGACGTTCACGGTTGGGACAGGGTCGCTCTTCAGTTGAAACCCCTCCTCCTGGGCTGTTGGCAGATTATAACGTTACAAAACTTGAACCGGAACCCCAGACCACCTCAACTGAATATAAATTACATTTACTTCTGCGGCCTCGGAGGACCTACAGCTCTTCTAGTACGGGCACACATATAGCTGGATCGCAGCAATTCAAACAGTCTTCCAGCAACACTCATAGCCCCCAGTCAGCGGCATTTGTGCCAGCACCATCGAGCCAGTCGAAACAAAACCGGCTGCATCAGCTGACTACTCAATTGCTGTGGCGCCTACAGCAGTCATCGCCCTATCATGCGTCATCTACTGGCGATTTGATCTTACCGCAATTGCCAGAAACTACTCCGGGCCTAGAAAACCCTTCTCGCCCTGGTAAATTGTTACCAGGCCTTGCGGAAAGTCGAGGAGCCTTGTATGAGATAGGTGTTTCGGATGACGGAACCTTCGTAGGCTTGACAGAAGATGAAATGGAGGAAAGTTTAACAAATCTCCGTGTCATGGCAGCAAGCTTGGGCTGCAATGTTGAGGTAATAAGAATTGTGCTCGTAGGGGAATGCGAATGGCAACAGAGTGCCTCAGATGTTACTGTTAGTGAAGGGCACGCGGATAACCTGAATGGTCATGCGAAGCAGTCGAATGAACACTCAAATGGGACTGTACGTCACCAGGCAAAACTTTGGGTTGCGGAAGCACTCGTCACACCCCATCTTGGGAACGAGGATGGCACTGCCGCCGCAGCTATGCCCAAAGATGCTTTTTCAGCCACAGCTGCGGTATCTAATGATCAACCAAAACATGATGCAGTTCCTGTCGCTCAGTCAGAAACCGAGCAGCTTCGAGTCACACTAACTGGTCCAACAACATCTGGCAAATCTAGTTTGCTGGGTACTCTGTCAACTGCTACGCTTGATAATGGTCGCGGGAAAAGTAGGCTGAGCCTTCTGAAACATCGCCACGAATTGGTCTCCGGACTTACGAGTTCAGTAGCGCAGGAGCTGATTGGGTACAAAATCTCATCAAATCCATTGACAGCTGCCAGTGTCATTAATTATGCTGCTGGCAATGTAACTTCTTGGACTGACGTCCATGCTTCTTCACAAGGAGGTCGATTGGTCTTTGTCTCAGATTCCGCGGGTCATCCTAGATATCGCCGCACTACCGTACGAGGACTCGTAGGATGGGCACCCCATTGGATTCTATTGTGTATTGCTGCAGATGACGGTGAGAATGCCCCAAGTGGGGCAGGAGGCACTTCATCAGCACGCGAAATACTTGGTGTGGCTGGTGCCGGCGTTGATCTTGCCCAAGCTCATCTAGATCTATGTCTAAAATTGGAACGGCCATTGGCGATTATCATTACTAAGCTCGACCTTGCTTCAAAACTTAGCTTGCGTCAAACATTATCCAAAATATTGTCCGCTATCAAAGGTGCAGGGAGAATGCCTTCGATACTTCCGCCTGACCAGACCAAAAACATCCTTAGTTCTGATCTTGAGTTCATACCAGAAAGTGATGAGAACGCAGCTAAGAAGATTGCAGAGATGATAAGTTCATCTGACCACAAGCATGTGGTGCCTATCATAATGACTTCTGCCGCGAAGGGTACTGGCATTCGCATGCTGCACGCTTTACTCCATACCTTTCCAATACCTCCGGCTCCAACCTCATATGATTTCGTGGGGGCAGCACTAAACCCAGAGCAGCCGTCTTGCCTTTTTCATATTGAGGATGTCTTTGGAATGCCAGCTGCCTACTCGACGGCGAATACAGCTACAGATTCTGGGGTTGTAGTTGGCGGGTATCTGCGCTTCGGGAATCTGGCTATTGGAGACAATATAGTAGTTGGGCCGTTTCCAGCTGATATGAATGAGGGACTCGACCATAGTGAGGCGCGAACTCCTCCAGTGAGAAGCGGGCCGCGGTCGTCGCCTGTGAGATGCACTAATGAAAGTACCGAGTTTGGTAGCTTTGCGAGGCCCGATCCCTCCACATCAGAACTCAATCGAATAGTGCCGCGAAATGCTCTAGCAGCATCAGTGACTGCTGGTGAATGGTGCAACGCTCATGTGGTCAGCATACGAAATCTACGTTTACCAGTTCGCAAACTAGAGGCAGGACAGGCTGGTACTATAGGCATTGTGTTTGATCTTCCTGAGGAAGAGATCTCCAACGGACCTTTCGAAAGGCGGCCACCTCAAGCGCCGCGTATACGCAAAGGCATGGTGCTAGCTATTCCAAGCCAGCATATGGTACTGACGGGCCATACCCTTCAAGCTGCCAGCGGTTTCACCGCATCATTTGAGGACGGAGATGTCAACTCCATTACTCAGGGAAGTCTCGTGGTAATATATATTGCCAGTATCCGTGCATCTGCTCGGGTCATCCGGTTAATGTCACACGTTTCCCAAGATGAACCTATACACCCCGGGCTCACCGAAGTAGATGACGTCTTTAGCCTTGATGATGCATCAGAGAAGGAGACAGAATCCGAGTCCCCAATTTTTGGAACTTATGGAGTTACAGATGTGGCTCTAGAACTATTGAACAATCGCGAGTGGATAGAATTAGGCTCTCAAGTTTTGATTATGCCTGGAGGTGGGCATGGGTTATATTCTGGTACTGAGAGGGGCGAGAAAGGCGTTGCTGGGCTTGAAGGTTTCGTAGGAAAAGTTATAGAGGTTGTAGATTAGCATGTCTGTGGTATCGGGTAATCTCTGCAAAGGTCTCACCAATCCCTTACATAAGATGAAGCCCTAAATATATAGGACTATGGCATACGAAACGAAGAACTAAACACTAAGCACAATTTGCGTCCGAAGTGCACGTGTACTAGCTGCACTAACGTTGACCTCCGGGGTATATTCAAATGATTGCAGAAGTTAGGTGAAGATTCACTTGGTATATTTCTAAAGGTATCTGACGTTGGACTTATTACTGTTTCAAATATAAGTCCTGTTGTCTTCATTTCTATTCATCACATCTAGTCCTGTGGTTGAAAGCCCTGCAGCACACCTCGCCGAAAAAGTCACCTCTTGGATCCTCTGGAATACCTTCAAATTATCTTGTTTACCTCTTCACGGCTTTGCCAGCAACTTTTCCGATAGCTTTTGTAGCATATTGTACTCTCTATCCAACTCCATCTTACACTCCCAGAAGTATGTCCCAGTTATTAGTCCTCGAGGCTGTACATGCACTTTTCTGCTCATTCATGTATTAGCATCGTATAAAAGGTATTACGGAATGGCTAAGTAAGATCAATTTACGGAACATGACGTCAGTAATAGAGTCAAGAAGTATTAGGGGGCGAATGGATATGGAAATCAAAGGCAGACTTTAATTTTACGCACTTTGAAAAGCATTAAAAGTGTACTACTTTTTAGATCTCTGCTGCTTTATTTGGTTCTCGAAAAACTTAACGTAATGACAAAACGAAAAGCACCACACCACAACCCACATACATCTACCCGCAGTTTATCCTCTGAGGCACGTTCCTGATCTTCTGATGTCTGTCAGCAGGAATGATATGAACAGCAGCTCCTTCATTGTATAAAGGCTCTTCATTCTCTTCCGAAAGCCAATGT
>Ga0335072_10005954_pt1 | contig 17899 bp, 11 predicted proteins | sample Lox_Sample_21_FD_206725 | JGI IMG/M metagenome (GOLD analysis project Ga0335072, IMG submission 206725) | Soil microbial communities from Loxahatchee National Wildlife Refuge, Florida, United States - Lox_Sample_2.1 | ecosystem: Environmental > Terrestrial > Soil > Wetlands | place: USA... | reverse complement strand
GCGGTCGAGGAAACCATCCAGTGGCTGACCGAGAAACAGGACTCCGGCTTCAAGATGGTCAACTCCAACACACGGCTCTGGCAGATGGTCAGCTTTATGAAGGGCAATCACTTCCCGTGGAACTGCCGTGCGGGACAGAACTCGATGATCATCCGCGTCGACGGGTCGCTGGCGCCATGTTTCCCCATGTACATGGCGAATTACGACTGGGGCGTCGTCGGCGCTCACAAATTCGATACCAAACAGCTCGACCACCAGAAGGAGAGCTGCCAGACTCACTGCTTCTCCACGCTCAACCACATTCTCGGCTGGTGCTACAACGACCAGCGCGTGATCAAGTACTTCTTCAAACAGCTGGCCCACGGATTCCAGGGAGTGCACGGTCAGATGTAAGCGCCTTCCCAATTCGCCCGGCTCGGTTAGCCCAATCCTACCCAGAGGAGAGACGTATGCCGACAGCGGTTGAAGTCGTCCAGACCGACTTTGAGATGGAAATTCAGGCCCGCATTGACGCGGAGCGGGCGCGCCTCCGTGCCGAGGCCGGACTGGCTCGCATGAAGGAGTTCAACAAACCGGTGGAACGTGGGTTCACGGCCGCGGAGCGGGATCGTGTAACGATCCTCTTTGGCGGCCTCACGTGGAAGCACGAGGAGATGATCAAGGCCGTCTTCCACGGCAGCGGCTACCGTTGCGAAAACATTCCCACGCCGGTGGTGGCCGACTTCCAGGCGGGCAAAGAGTTCGGCAACAACGGACAGTGCAATCCCACCTACTTCACAGTGGGCAATTTGGTGCGGCATCTGCAGAAGCTCGAATCCCAGGGCCTCACCCGCAAAGAGATCATCGACAATTACGTATTCTTCACCGCCGGCTCCTGCGGCCCATGCCGCTTCGGAATGTACGAAGCGGAGTACCGCTTCGCGCTGCAGAACGCCGGATTCGATGGCTTCCGCGTGCTGCTGTTCCAGCAGACCGACGGCATCAAGGCGGCGAGCGGCGAGCCGGGCCTGAAGTTCACGGTGGACTTCGGGATGGGCATGCTCAACGCGCTCAACCTCGGCGACGTGGTGAACGAACTCGTCTACCAGATCCGGCCGTTCGAGGTAAACAAGGGAGAAACCGACAGCGTGATCCACGAGGCTGCAAAGACCCTTACCGACACCCTGCGCGATCGCAAGCGCTGGCACATCGACGATGCCGCACCGAAGTGGCTGCTGCCGATGCTTTCGAAGAATTCGAAGGTGAAAGGCATCGCCTGCACCCTGGGCAAAGTGGCGCACAATCTCTACGGCAGGGAATATGTCGATGCGCTGCATGCCTGCCGCGATTCGATCGACGCCATCGAGGTCGATCGGCTGCGCGTGAAGCCGGTTATTAAAATCACCGGCGAGTTCTGGGCGCAGACCACCGAAGGCGATGGCAACTTCAATATGTTTGGCTTCCTCGAGAAGGAAGGCGCGCAGGTGCTCGTCGAACCCATCGCCACCTGGATCGCCTACATGATGTTCGTCGCGAAGGAAGGCGCGAAAGCCCGCGCCGATGCGCAGGCCCCCTATCGCGATCCCGACTGGTACGAAGTAAAGAAGCGCGCGGCCAATGGGTTTGCGCTCTTCAAAAAGACGGCCGGGCTCAACGTGGGCAGCGCGATGTGGACTTACTTCTATCACCGTACCATCAAACACATGGGCGACACGGTGCACCGGCTGGTTCCGCAGGAGGAGCTGGCGCGGCTGGCGCATCCCTTCTACCACCAGCTGGCGCGCGGCGGCGAAGGCCACATGGAAGTGGGGAAAAACGTCTATTACACCGTCAACCATCTTTGCCACATGGTGCTGGCGCTCAAGCCCTTCGGCTGCATGCCATCCACGCAGTCCGACGCGGTGCAGTCGCGCGTAGTCAGCAAATACAAGGACATGATCTTTCTGCCCATCGAGACCTCCGGCGAAGGCGAGGTCAACGCCCACAGCCGCGTGCAGATGGCGCTGGCGGAGGCAAAGGCCAAAGCGCGGTCGGAATTTGAGAGCGTGCTCGCGGAGACCGGTAAGTCGCTCGACGATCTGCGCGAGTATGTGACGCTTCATCCGCAGCTGAAGCACGCGCTCTACAAAGTGCCTCATCGGGATGGAATTGCCGGGACGGCAGCGCAGTTTGCGTGGCATGTGAGCGAACTGATCGACCGGGAAGGCGCACCACGGCGGTATCGGGGTACGCGGATTCCGGAGCAGCAGGCGGCGTGATGCGAACGTTGCTTCGGCTGATCCTGGAAGCCTGCCTGTCCGCAGCGCTTCTGGGATTTGCCGTCACGGTGCGGGCCGCTCTCGAAGCCGTCTCGCGAAGTTCCGCTGTGCAGCGGACTTCCGGACGAAGGCGGATTTAGAGATCTGAGCAATTCAGGTGCTCGCCCTCGGGCCACCAAACAACGGGAGAGGACCCATGCGGGAATTGTCTGTAGGGCTTGACGTTGGCTCAACGACGGTGAAGGCGGTGGTCGTCGATGTCGCAACGGATGCCATTCTCTGGCAGGATTACCAGCGCCACGAGACGCGCCAGCCGGAAAAAGTGCTCGAGTTCCTGAAGCGTATGGAAACCGAAGCCGGCGTGGCAAAGGAGAACACCAGGGTCTTCGTCACCGGTTCGGGCGGCGGCACCCTGGCTGAGATGATCGGCGCCAAGTTTGTGCAGGAGGTCCACGCCGTGGCGCTGGCCGTCGAGAAACTGCACCCTGAGGTCTATTCCGTCATCGAGCTGGGAGGCCAGGACGCCAAGATCATTGTCTTCAAGGACGACGAAGAGACGGGAAGGAAGAAGAAAAGCCCGTCGATGAACGACAAGTGCGCGGGCGGCACGGGCGCGGTCATCGATAAGATCAACGCGAAACTCAAGATCCCCGTCGCGGAGCTGGCCAACCAGGGTTATCACGGCATCAAGCTGCATAAAGTTGCCGGCAAGTGCGGAGTCTTCGCCGAAACCGACATCAATGGCCTGCAAAAAACCGGCACGCCTTCGCACGAACTGATGGCCTCGCTCTTCGAAGCGATCGTCCTGCAAAACCTGAGCGTGCTCACCCGCGGCAACACTCTGCGCCCGCACGTACTGCTGCTGGGCGGTCCCAACGGTTTCATCCGCGGTATGCGCGAAGCGTGGCAGGCAAACATCCCGCGCATGTGGAAAGAGCGCAAAGTCCAGATTCCCGAGGGCGCGACCCCGGAGGAACTGATCAAGGTTCCGGAGAACGCGCAGTACTTCGCCGCGCTCGGCTCGGTAGAGTTCGGCAAAGATGAGGAGCCGGAAGTCGGGCGCTATCTCGGCGCCGAAAAGCTGAGCTGGTATATCGACTACGGCCGCGCCGAGGAGAAGGCAGCCTCCGGCGGCAAGGCGCTCGTCACCGGTAACGACGAGCTGGAGCAGTTCCGCGGCGCGTACCGGCGGAAGAAGTTCATTCCCGCCCTGTTCACCGCCGGCGAGATCATCTCCGGTTTCGTGGGTGTCGACGGGGGTTCTACCTCAACAAAGGCAGTTCTCCTCGGCAAAGACGGCGAGATCCTCTGCAAGGCCTATCAGCTCTCGAACGGCAATCCCATTCAGGACACCATCGAGATGTTCGACAAGCTCCGCGAGCAGATTGAAACGAAGGGCGCGGAGATGGAAGTGCTCGGCGTCGGCACCACCGGCTACGCCAAGGACATCCTGCGCGATGTGCTCAATGCCGACGTGGCGCTCGTCGAAACCGTCGCCCACACCGAATCGGCGCTGAAGTTCTACGACGATCCGCACGTCATCGTCGATGTCGGCGGCCAGGACATCAAGCTGATTGTTCTGAAAGACGGCCGTGTCAAAGACTTCAAGCTGAACACGCAGTGCTCGGCAGGCAACGGATATTTTCTGCAGTCCACCGCCGAGGGCTTCGGCATGAAAGTCGAGGACTTCGCCGACATCGCGTTTTCGGCCAAATCGATGCCGTCGTTCGGCTATGGCTGCGCGGTCTTTATGCAGTCCGACATCGTGAATTTCCAGCGCCAGGGATGGCGCTCTGAGGAGATCCTCGCCGGACTCGCCGACGTTCTTCCCAAGAATGTCTTCCTCTATGTCGCCAGCATCCCCAATCTGGCCGCGCTCGGTTCGCGCTTCGTGCTGCAGGGCGGCACCCAGAATAATCTGGCCGTCGTCAAGGCGGAAGTCGACTTCATCCGCTCCAGCTTCCGCGCCAACGGCCGCGAGCCGGAGATCATCGTGCACGAGCACTGCGGAGAGTCCGGCGCGATCGGCGCCGCCCAGGAAGCTCTGCGCCTCTGGAAGAACGGGAAGCAAACCACCTTCATTGGTCTCGACGCGGTCCGCAACATCCGCTACCGGACCACCCGCAACGAGGATACCCGCTGTTACTTCTGCAAGAACAACTGCCTGCGCACCTTCATCGACGTCGACGTGAGCGGGGGCGCCACCGTGGACGCGGTTGCTCCGCCGCCTCCGGCAGAAGATCGCGCGGCAACCCCGGAAGAAGTGGCGGCCGTGACTGCCAACCTGCCCAGCCTCGACCAGATTGAGGCCAATCTGCCCGCGCACGGATCGTCGTGCAGCACCGGGCACACGCACGATCATGCCGGCGGCGGTTGTGGCTGCAGCAGCCCGGCAACTTCGCTCCGAGCGAAAATCGACCCGTTGATCCAGATCCAGGCCGCCCCGGGCGCGAAGAAGCCGGTTGAAGCGCCGAAGCCGACCGGTGAGTTTCAGCCGCGCAAGACCAAGGTCCCGCTCCGCATTGGGGAGCAGCGCCTCATCATCGCCACCTGCGAAAAAGGAGCGGTCGAAGACCTGAACGACATGAAAGGGATCAAGGCCGACATCGACAAGATCAAGGCGGCGAACCCCAATTTCGTCGACATCGCGGCGCGGGAAGTCTTCCGCCCTCGCGAGGTCGCGATCGTCGCTGATCCCGTCCCCGACGCGAAAGGCCTGTTCGTCTCAAAGCAGACAAAGGAACGCGCTGCGCTCATGGCTCGCCGCAACGATTTCCGGGTCGGCATCCCACGTCTGCTGAACACTTACACCTACGCGCCGCTCTTCAACGCTTATTTCGCGAGCCTCGGCATCGAAGCTGAAAATATCGTCTACTCCGACTACACCACTCCCGAGCTCTATCGAGCCGGAGCCAGCCGCGGCGCCGTCGATCCCTGCTATCCATCAAAGATCGGGATTGCGCACGTCTACAACCTGCTCGCCGTGAAGCACAGCAAAAAACCGCTGAACGCCATCTGGTTCCCGATGTACGACGTGCTGCACACGCCGTTGGTGAACCTGACCGGCTCCAACGCGTGCCCCACGGTGACTGCGACACCGAACGCCGTCAAAGCTGCCTTCACCAAGGAGAGCGATCTCTTCTCAGAGAACGGGATCGTCTATCTCGATCCGATCCTCAACCTGCAGGACAGGAAGATATGCGCCGACCAGATGTACAAAGCGTGGTCGCCGATCCTCGGCCTCTCGCGCGAGGAGAATGACCGTGCCATCGACGTCGGCTTCGAAGCACTGGACAGCTATGAGAACGATATCCGCCGCGAAGCGAGAAAGACCCTCGACCAGCTGGAGCGCGAAAACCGCATCGGTATCGTGATGCTCGGCCGCGTGTACCACCACGATCCGGGCCTCAACCACGAGATCATGGAGGAATTTCAGAAGCTCGGCTATCCGGTCTTCTCGCAGAGCACGCTGCCGCTGGACGAGGATCTGCTGGAGCGCCTCTTCGGCGACGAGGTTCGCGCCGGCATCATCACCCACCCGCTCGACATCAGCGACGTCTGGAAAAATCGCTACTCCACCAGCACCAATCACAAAGTCTGGGCCGCCAAATTCACTGCCCGGCACCCCAACCTCGTCGCTCTCGAAGTCTCCAGTTTCAAGTGCGGGCACGATGCGCCGATCTACGGCGTCATCGAAGGCATCATCGAACGCTCCGGTACGCCCTACTTCTCCTTCAAGGATCTCGATGAGAACAAACCCTCCGGCTCCATCCGCATTCGCGTGGAGACGATCGACTATTTCCTGCGGCGTTATCGCGAGGACGTTATCGCGCGACACAGCAAGGAGCAGCTCATCGAGGAGCAGGTTGCCGCCTTCGAGCGTTCGCTGCGCAATCGAACCCACGGGGTAGAAGAATATGAACTCGCCGCTGCCGGTGATTGAGCCATCTCCCTCGATGATTCTGCCGTCCCATCGGAGCGCGAGGGGCGAGGTCGTCCGGACAAAGTGGCCTTTCTTCTTTCGCCTCTGCCTTGGTCTCTCTCTTGTCGTCCTCCGCGGTCCAGCAGCCCTCCCGCAGGAGGGCGCCGCCGCCGCTCAGCCAGCGACCTCGGAAATTGTGCAACGGCTGGTTGCAGAAAACGAGCAGCGTTCCCGGCAAGTCGGAGCGTACACTTCCCGTCGTCACTACCACGTTGCCTATCACGGCTTCCCGCATGCGGCTGAGGCGGACATGATCGTGGACGCCATCTGCAACGGCTCCGGTTCGAAGCAGTTCGAGGTGGTCTCTGAATCGGGATCGCATCTCCTGCTCGATCATGTGCTGAAGAGGCTGCTGAAGACGGAGCAGGACGACGCGAACCACCGCGCCGACAGCGCGCTGAATACCGCGAACTACACATTCAGCCTGGTGCGAACCGAGGTGGACGAAGGGCGGCCCGTGTATGTGCTGACAGTTGAACCGAGAAAGCCGCGCGCTCTTCTTTATCGGGGAACCATTTGGGTGGACGCGCAGGATTACGCGGTGGTTAAGCTCGACGCCCAGCCTTCCAGGAATCCATCCTTCTGGATCCGCAATACGCAGATCGACCGCGATTACGAGAAAGCCGGCGATTTCTGGCTGCCCCGAAGCGATCGCAGCGAAACCAAAGTCCGGCTCGGCGGCACGGCCGTTCTTACGATCGACTACGACAATTACCGCTTTGCCAATGCCGCGGCGATCCGGCTTCTGCCTGCGGATGCTCCAGCGCTCAGGTAAAGAACCATGACGGCCCAGGCCGGCGATTCGCCCATCCGTACTGTCGATGACGATGACAGCAACAGCCGTCAACTTTGACATTCCTGCCCGGTAACTGGGCTGGGGAGTGCTGATCTTTGTGGCGCCGCCCCGTTGTTTCCGTGGGACTCAGCCTACGCATCGGCAAATGATCCACCCTCTCCGATGCAGCGAATTCCTCCGCGAATGGCAGGCGGATTGCTCGTGTAACAGACGAAAGCGGTTCTTCGGAGCGATGACATTGGCAGACCCGGGGAAGGCATTGCAGCGAGGAGGGGTGATGGCTACCGTCACGCAGTTCACCTGTGAGAGTGATCCCTCGTGCCCCATTGTCACCATTGCGGCCGACTTTGCTGACACCTGGTTCGACGAGGTGATCAAACTGTACCTGCTCTCGTTTCTGCTCACGGCGGACAAGGTGCTGGCCGAGCAGTGCTTTTCCGGTGCGATGGACGATTATGTCGATAGTTCCGCCGTCTGCGCTTCCGACTGGGCAAGAGGCCCCGGAAGAGTCGCGGTAATCAGACGCGCTGTTGAGCTGAGCCATCCCCGGCCGAAGAGCGTGCACAGCTGGTCCTTTGTGCATGGATGCAGACCGCTGCTCTCTGCTGCCCATCAGCCGTTTTCGGCAATTACTTCGCTGAGTGCTTTCGAACGCTTCGTGTTCGTCCTCTGCGTGCTCGAAGGCTACTCCGTGGAAGAATGCGCCTCTCTGCTTGAGTGCGCGATGGCGGAAGTCCGGTCCAGCCGGGATCTGGCCAACCGGCTGATGTCTGCCCTGGAGACTGGAGACGAGCTCTGGCACGATTGCGATTCGCTGACGGCGACGGCTGCCCTCATTCATCAGCATTGCGGCATGTGTTGAGCAATGCCATCGCGGGAGTTTCTCCATTGACGCTTTCCACCGGAACGGAGGTCAGGATTTTTCGCCGGATGATCGCCGGACCATCTCCACGAGCACTTTGCGCGTTTCCTGCGGCGTCCGGACTTCGCTGGGAAAATTGATGCGGGTGCCCTTCATCCCGTCCGCCGTTTTCAGGCGCAGAGTGAAGCCGAGGCGGTCGATGGAGGTCATCGCTGCTTCCGAGGCCTCGATTCCTGCATGTGCGCGTGCCAGAAGAATCATGGAATCGACGTGGTCCGCATTCATATGCGCGAGAATGCCGGGCGCGGATGCGGCCAGTGGGTCAGGGCAAGCCAGCTCGTATTCGTTAGCGTCCACCCAGCCCATAACGCCGAATCCGCCGACATAATAGAGGCCGGCAGGCTGCAGGCGATAGAAGCTGAAATCGGGGAAATCAACCCAGTAACCGCTATTACCATGCTGTGTTAAATAGAGTTCGCGCACAGAAGCGAGATCAGCCGCGGGCACGGGCAGCGCATCGCCGACCAGGGTCGCGCGGGCTGCTCCCAGCGGATCGCCGTCAGGACTCGGCTGGGCGATGAAGAGGCTGCATTTCGGATCGGTGCTGAGGTTCTGGGTATGCATGGCCATACTGCTGATCAGGAATATGGGGCGACCGGCAGGATCGAGGGCAAAGGGCATCAGCGAACCGAAAGGGAATCCCGGATGCCGGCGCGACATCGTCGAGAGCGTCCCAATGGGAACAACGGAGGCCAGGGTGCGCGTGCGCTCCGCATAAGTCGGCTCAGGCAGCTGGGGCGATGCCGGGCCTGTGAATGCGTGACGGCGGGTTGCGGCTGACTCTTGTTCAGACATGGAACTCCTCCTGATTCAGACTACGGCGGGAGGCGATGAGTTGCGGAAGGCAACGGGGGCTTGCCGAGAGAAAGCGAACAGTGGGAAATATCTCGATGGCGCAGCCAGGCAGGACTGATGCGGCTGCACGTCATGGCGGGTGATGGTGGCCGCCCGGAACCATGAATGTATGGGTTGAATGCCGGCTTCCTGGAAAGCTGAAGATCCCGAACAACGTTGATGAGAATTCTCTAATGCTTTCCCCTGGTGCTGCTTCTGCCTGGTCAATCACTTGCAGGGCCTCATGATGCAGGGTCTTGTCTACCTGCGCGGGAGAGCATGAGCCAGCCGGCGGCACCGGTAAGATCTGCACCTTATTCTGAAGAGGCCCTGCGATCGCTGCTGCAGTCGGTGGAGGCCCGGCTTGTGTCGGTGCCTGATTTATCGGATTTGTTGCTGCAGCGCGGCTATCTGCTGGAGCGGCTCGGTCGCGATTCTGCGGCCTGATGCCGACCAGAGATGGGACTATCGCAGGCCGTCCATCGAACGCGCCCGCGAAGCCGCGCGCACCATGATGCTGAACCGGGCTGTACCCGTCCATGCTCAGGAAGCACAGACGGCACTACATGCGCGTGATCTCGCGACGTAATCAGTGGAGAGGATCAGGAAGCGGTTGTGGATATGAATCAAAGTTCAGCTCTCGTCTACAAGCTCACGTCTGCAGCGTCCGTACCACCGCCCAACCAGGCCGGCAATTGCGTGCGTTCAGGGTTGAGTCTCCTTCACGATGGTTTCCTTGACGCGGCCACGAAGCAGTTTGAGCTGGCGCTGATGGCTGATCCTTCCTCGAGACAGGCGCACGCCGGCCTGTACTATGCGCTCTCCGGGCTCGGAAAAACGCACCCTGCTGCCTCTCACCTGGCCAGGGCGCTTCAGCTTCAGGCGGTGATCACTCTGCCTTACCATGGAGCGGAATCTCCTGTTTCCGTCGTTCTTCTGCTTTCCATCCATGCAGGCAACGTCCTGATCCAGCGTTTTCTGAACGATCGGATTTTCCGGACGCATATTGTAATTGTCGAGTTCTATGAAGACTGGATGCCTCTGCCGCAACACGATGCCGTCATCAATGGCATCGGCGATGCCGATGTGCGCGCGGAAGCTTTATCGGCGGCCGAGCGAATCATTGCCCGATCCGCCGCGCCGGTGCTGAATCGCCCTGCCGCCGTGCGTGAAACCGGCCGCTGCCGGAATGCGGAGAGGCTTTCCGGAATCCCCGGCGTGATCACCCCTCGTACTGCGACTCTGTCGCGTTCCACGCTTACCGCATGCCACGCGACGGCTGATCTTGCTATCCACGGTTTTGACTTTCCGATTCTCCTGCGTGCGCCCGGACTCCATATGGGCCGGCATTTTGCGCGTGTCGAAAGGCCGGACGACCTGGCCGATGGGCTTCGCCGGCTTCCGGGTGACGACTTTATCGTTATCCAATACCTGAATGCGCGAGGAGACGACGGCTTGGTGCGCAAGTATCGGGTACTGTTCGTCGACGGCAGGATATATCCCGTCCATGCCGCGGTTTCCAGTCACTGGAAAGTCCATTACTTCAGCGCCGAGATGGCGACGCACCGGGAGCGCCGCGCGGAAGACGCCGCGTTTTTGACAGACATGGAGGGCTTGCTTGGTTCTCAAACCGTGACCACGCTCGGTCGCGTCCAGGATACGCTTGGCCTCGATTATGGAGGCATCGACTTCGGCCTGAGTAAGAAAAGTGAGGTCCTGCTCTTCGAAGCGAATGCGACGATGGCTGTCTCTTGGCCAGGCCCCGATGCCTGCTGGGACTATCGCCGGCCCGCTGTCGAACGAATCTATGCAGCGGTGCAGCAGATGCTGATGAGCCGGGTGAGACACCCGGATTAAATACATTGCGCCGTACTCCTGCTGCGACGAATTTCCGGAGAGTCAGGCCCCGACACGTTCGGCGAACTCGCCTGCAAGAGGCGATCCAGGCGTATGAATTCTCCGGAGGGATGGGGGAGAGATGGCCCGGATGGCAAACCGCGCGGAAACTTCGGATTTCCGGTTTTGCAGCCTCGGGCGCATCGCAACGTACAGCGCTTCAATCGCCAGGCACCAGCGGACGGTCTGATCCGGCAGGGCCTCTCCCGATTGCCGACCGAGTCTGCTTGATCGCGTACATGGCGGCATCGGCAGCGGTCAGGAGGCTGTCGCGGGTGGTTCCGTCCGCGGGATACAGGGAGATTCCGGCGCTAACGGTACCGCGCAGCGAGGACCCTTCCCAGGTGAAAGGCTGCTCGAAGCAGTGCTCCAGGCGCAGCGCGATCTCCTCCACGTCAGCGCGGCCCCGCACGTGCGGCAGAATGGCAGCAAACTCGTCGCCGCCCAGGCGCGCCAAAATGTCGTCCGGGCGCAGCTGATGCTTCATGCGCAGGGCGATCTCCTGCAGGTAGAGGTCTCCGGCGTGGTGCCCGAACCGGTCATTGACCTGCTTGAAATCGTCGAGGTCGATATAGAGCAGGCCGAAAATGCCGGCCGACTGACGGGCAGTCTCAATCGCGGTTTCGATCTGTTTTTCGAACGAAAACCGGTTGTGGATGTCGGTGAGCAGGTCGAACTCCGAGCGATGCACCAGATCGGAGTAGAGCCGCGATGTCTCGATCGCCAGCCTGGACAATCCCGCTGCCTGCGCCAAAGCCGCGGTCTCCACGGCAGCCGGCCGAATGTGCGGGCCAAAGGCGGCGCAGATAGCGCCCAGCGCAGCGCCGGAGCGGGAGGGAATTGGCTCCTCGACGACGCGCAGCGCGGCCCGCGCGTTCTCTGATGGGAAATTGCCCAGCGTGGCGCCATCTTTCACTCGAATCCAGCAGGGCACCCCGCCCATCCGCGCCGCAACCAGATCGTTGATGCTCTCCAGAATTTCGGCCAGCGGGCGGGAGTTGTTAATGTCTTCAAGAATCTTCGCGCGCTGGCGCTCGATGTCCGCCCGGGCGGCGTCGCGGAGATGGGCCCGGCGCTCGCTCCAGATGACCCAGATTCCGGTGATGAAGATGACCGCCAGCAGGATCTCGACCAGCCGGGTGAGATTGTGCTCGTTCCGCCAGGATGGCCGCGCCACCACCTGGATGTCGTCGAAGGAACGCAGCAGGACATCGAACCCAGCCGGGCCCTCAAATGGATTGGAACCGTACGACACAGAGGTGACGCCGGTGACGCGGACCGTGGCGCCTACCGGCACCTCTTTCATGGGCGGTAGTGTGAAGCCCAGATCCTCGTCAATATGCCGATAGAGAACTGGGAACAGATGGCCGTCAGTCGTCAGCAGATACTCGTCCTGGTACTCTTCCCGGCTCTCCTTGACGACCTGGCCTTCGGTCGTAATCAGATTGAAAGCATTCGTGCCCGCATACAGATCGTCCCATCCCACCTGTTGCGGCGTCAGGGGCGATCGCCGGTGGCTGTCGTCCACCTCGGCGCCGGCGAGGGTCAGCACCCCGTTGCGGACTGCGGGATAGCCCGACGCGGTTGCCCAGTCGCCGATGGTGAGGGGCTGTTCCTCCTTCGTCTCGATCCACAGGCTCTTCTTACCGTTCTGCAGCACCACCGCTGCGCCGGGAAGGTAGTACGTGATGGTTCCTTCCACCCGCACCCGCTGGGAAATATCGCGGACATCAGAGTGCGCAAGGATCTCATCCATCGGCGTGAAGGGGAGCGCATCCGGGCCTCCGCGAGCCTGCTCGAGAATTTTCACGTCCGAGATCGCGGGCACCTTCAGGATGATTCCGGTCAGCTGCTGTTTGCTGTCGAAGATCCCTGACGTGGATCCCGCCACTTCGACCTCGGCGCCGCGCAGCTTCTCGAGCATGTCGCCGTCGCTGCTGTTGATGATGGCATCGATGGCGCCGCCGTCCATCTGCAGCTTCAGGAAGACGTTCGCCACCTTTCCGTAGGTCACCAGGTCGGCGCTTCTCACTTCCGCGCGCACACTCACTCGCAGGCAGTCAAAATCCCCGCGAACCAGCTGGGCATAGCTGACCGGCACAGGCGGAGGTAACGTTCCATGACGGAGAACGGTCACGCTCGCGGCCTCTATTTCCGGCCGAAAGCCGGAGTGCGTCGTTCCTCGCACCAGAACGCGATCCCCAGGCGTCAGCACCGCATTCAATGGCACGTCCGCATAAATGGCGTAGCCGCCGTCCTGCACGAACAGGCCAACACTATCCGGGATGTGATAGGTAACCGTGGCCTCGAAGGCGACAGGGATGGATTTGGCTGCCTCACCGTTGGTGAGCGAGTGAAGCGCGGCCAGGGAAGTTATCGTGGGAGGCCCGGCCGCAGGAGTGAGCGCGGAAGACGCGGCAAGCACAGCCACGCCAGCAATGCGGCGGCACCGCCGGAGCCGCTCCGAGATTGGCGCGCCGTGCTGCCGGGTTCGTCGCTGCTGGATCATGCAACCGTATTCTGTTCTCCAATTTCCCCAGAAGCTCAGCCGCAATGTCAATGCAAATCGATACCGCAGTCTCGAACCGCAGATGCAGACGATTACGACGACACGAGGGACACTCCCGCTGCTATGTATTATCGGCAGTCGTCCCCGCGCATAATACCGCCGGGTCTTACGCAAGCCTGAATAATAGCCTTGCGCAAACCTGAATATCGTCAGCCGACTGCGTTAGCCGAGAATGATCGCCAGCCAACGTTCTGATTGCAGGGAGCTTGCTGCGAGATTGGTGCCGAAGAAGGGATTGGGGGCCCCTGCATTACGGCAAAACCTTCCAAACCAATGAGATACCGCTATGTCTTGAATACACGAATCTTCCCGATTTTTCAATTCAATCAACCCATTCAACCTGTGCAACCGGCTCGTACCGAATTCGTCCCGATATGGACACCATGCCGACAGATTTCTTGCAAACTTGTGGATACCACAATTCCTGACAGAGTCAGGCGTGGGCCGACGTCTGTCTCGCCCCTTGTCGACTACGGCTGGGGATTACGCCCGTGCCGTTGACATCTCCAGGCAGACGGGCTTAAAACGAAATTGAAACCTGAGGGTGACGGAGTTCACCTTTAACTGCTGTCCTCGCCTGTTTCCAGCAGGGCAGATGATGACTCCTGACAGGGATCTCCCTGTTGCGGAGCTATGTGCGTAGCTGGGAATCCCCAAGACAATCCGGAACCTGAGTTCATGAGTCCATGGCTTCAGTGCGCTCGCCGCTTCCGATTTCGCTCTCATTTTCGGGTCCGGACGAGATAGCAGATCTGATCACTGGATCTACGGTTCAGGTCATCTGAAGTTGTACGGGCCATCGCTGCGCCCGGAAAGGTAAGAGCCCATGGAAGCCCAACTGGGGGAATACGACAGCACCGCGACAGTTCAGGAATACGGGGGACCTTCTGTGGTGCCATTGACAGTCGCAGATGGCGCTTCGCGCCTGTTTCGTCTTGCCGACCTGGCTCAGGAACTGGCATCTGATCCAGTTGCAGAAGAAGCCCGCGACCTCGCGGCCCGCGTTTCCGAAGGTCGCTTCTATGTGGCTTGTGTCGGTCAGTTCAAGCGTGGCAAATCCACCCTGCTCAATTCCTTGGTGGGTTACGAAGTTGTCCCAACGGGGTTTGTTCCGGTTACTGCGGTGCCGACTGTGATTCGGTTTGGTGAGAAACTTCACGCGCGCGTTCGTATGCAGGATGGGTCATGGCGGGACGTGGCGGTACCCGAACTGAAGGAATACGTGACCGAGGAGGGGAATCCCGAGAACAAAAAGAGTGTCGACGGTGCCGAAGTGTTTGTGCCCAGTCCTCTGCTGTCCTCGGGCATGTGTTTCGTCGACACGCCGGGTCTGGGTTCTGTCTGGACCGGAAATACAGCAACGACACAGGCATTTATTCCTCACATCGATGCAGCTCTGGTTGTGATCGGGGCTGATCCACCGATTGCGGGCGAGGAGCTTGCGCTGGTGGAAGCAGTCGGGAAGCAGGTTCGGGATCTGATCCTGGTCATCAACAAGGCGGACCGCACTACCGATCCTGAGCGTGCCGCTGCGGCGAAATTCACAAGGGAGATTCTGGAAAAACGGCTGTATCGTCCGATGGGTGAAGTCTTTGAGGTAAGCGCCACCGAGCGGGCAGCAAACCGCGGACCGTTGCGGGACTGGGAAAAACTGCTGGCCAGCCTGCAGTCACTGGTTGAAGACTCGGGGAGAAACCTTGTTCGTGCTGCATGTGATCGCGGCCTCCAGCGTCTTGGCGAGCAGATTCTGGCAACGATCAATGAAGACCGTGACGCACTCCAGCGGCCTATCGAAGAATCCGAACGGCGCATCGCCCTCATGAAGGAAACCATCGGCGAGGCGGAGCGCTCCATGCGTGAGCTGACTTTCCTGTTTATGGCGGAGCAGCAGCGGATCTCGGATTATTTCGTCGAAAGGCGTCGGCGATTTGTCAATATCGCGTTGACCGAATCGGAAGCACAATTTGCTGAGGAGTTGAAATCGGTTACCCACGGTTTTGGTCCAAGCTACCGGCGCAGAGTGATGCGTCTCGCGCAGGATGCTTCGCGATGCAGAGTAATGCCGTGGCTCAAGCCAGAGCAGGAAGAGGGCGAACGTCAATATCGTTCTGTAGCCATGCGATTTGTGGAAATGGGAAACAGCTTTCTGCGCAAACTGGCAGATGCGGGTCTCAATGAACTCACAAGAATGCCCCATGCGCTCGATGCAGATAAAGGCTTCCGTGTCCGTTCTAGGTTTACCTTCGAGGACTTCATCGGAACGGCCCAGCCTCCATCGCCGCTCCGCTGGGTCGCCGATGTGTTTTTGCCCCTGCTGGGCGGACGCAAGATGATCACGAAAGAGGCGCAGAAATTCCTCGAGCATTTATTGGAAACAAACAGCTCACGCGTGCAAAACGATGTTCTCAATCGCATTCAGGAGAGCCGTGAACGCCTGGAGGTCGAGATCCGCAAGCTGCTACACGAAGTCAGCCGCATCGCGGAACAGGCGCTCGATCGGGCGCGAAAAGTCAAGGAAGAAGGAACACCTGCAGTGCAGTCAGCATTGGAACGGCTCAGTCAATTAGAACGGGCAGTTTCAGCCGTAGTCTCATCAGTTGATGCGTAAGCGTAATCCCCCGGCTCATCTGCCCTGTTGACATCTCGCAATAAAAGGGCATAGAAAAAACCTGAAGACGAGCAGGTGAGGGAGTTCACCTTAAACCGCTGTCCTCCTCCTCTTTGAGCCGGACAGATGATGACTCCTGACAGGGGGTTCCCTGTTACGGAGACATGTCTGTAACCCGGAATTCCAAGACAATCCGGAATCTGAGTTAATGAATCCATCGCTGCAGGTGGTTTTCTGCGATTGCCCTTGCCACGAATTCGTCCGTTAATAGGAGATTCGCAATCTCCACGCTTCACTTGCAGGAACAATTCATGAGGACCTGATCGCGGAGGCGATCTCATGAGAAGGCATAAGCAACAAGTTGTCTACCAGTCGATTCTCCCTGTCCTTCATGAACCTGGCTGTCCCTTTTGCCGACTCCTGAAGGAGTTTCAGGCCGATCGCCTGCAAAAGCACGCAGAAGGGGAACTCCATCATCTCTGCAATTTTCACGTCTGGGGTCTTGCGGCCGTGCAGGAAGCGCCCGTCGCGGCGCGCATTTTCCTGAAGCTTGTCAACGAGGCAGCACCCCTATCTAACGGAAACACTGCGTGCGACATTTGCAGGGAGGTGCTCAAGGAGGAAGACCTGCGGGTGCGAGAATTTCTGAGCTGCCTGCAGCGGAGTGAAATCACGCAATGGTTTCGGGGCAGCGGCAACCTTTGCATCCCTCACGGGTTCAAGCTTCGCACCGGTTTGCCCCCTGCTTTCATTCCCCGGATCGACAGTATGATGGAGGCCTACCGACAGGAATTGAGCGCAAACCTCCAGAATCTTCGGGACGAATGGTTGCCGGAATCGAATCGGGTTGGCTGGGGCGCTGTAGGCCGCGCCGCCGAGTTTCTTGCTTCGCAGCGGGGACTGCGTCCCTAAGGAGAAGAATCGACATGTTGAATGCCGGAAAAGCAGTCAAGGTGGCCATCTACCTGAGCGAAGGCTCGACCAGTCACGGAGTCTCCCGATATTCCCGAATTCTCGATTTCCTCTTTTTCCGCGGAGTCTCCGGTGCAACTGTCTTGAAAGGAGTCGCGGGCTTCGGTGCCGATCACCACATGCACTCTTCCAGCTTTGTCGAGATTTCTGACCACCTTCCCCTAAAGATCGAATTTGTGGAATCGCGTGAGAAGGTCAACGAGCTGTTAGGAAAACTCGAAGAACTCGCCGGCAGTGGCATGATCGAAGTTCAGGAGACAACGGTCGCGAAGCCAGCGCAGCCATCACGCGCAAAAAATGTCTTGCCCGCGGCTCACCAGAAGATTGAGGGCAAGGCGCGGATGATGCGAATTTATATCGGGGAGTCCGACCGATGGAAGGACCGCCCGCTATATCAGGCGGTGGTGGAGGCCATGCGAGCCAATGATATTGCCGGAGTGACTGTCTATAAGGGCATCCTCGGATACGGAGCGCATCGCAGGATTCATAAGGATAAGCTGCTGCATCTGAGCCACGATTCATCCATCATGCTTTCGGCCATCGATACCCAAGACAAGCTGCGCGCATTCCTCCCGATGGTCGAACAAATGGTGCAGGAGGGGCTGGTAGTGCTTTCAGATGTCGAGATTATCAAGTATTCCCACCGCCCGATTGAAGTAGAAATTGGAGAGGATTCGAAACCATCGGGACCAGTATTGGCGTGATCGGAGGCTGAACCATGAAGGAAGAATTTCAGGCTCGCATGCTGCGAATTCACTTTGGCAAAAGCGACAAATGGCAGGGCAAGCCGCTCCACGAAGCCATCGTCGGCAAATGTCAGGAACTGGGCATGGCCGGAGCAATCGTATACCGCGGCATTGAGGGCTACGGAACAAGCACGCGGATTCGTCATTCCAGCCACTGGACGTTTTCCCGGGACGCTCCCATCATGCTCAGCATTATCGACACCGAACCCCAGATCGCAAAATTGATTCCGCATCTGGACGAGATGGTTCAGGACGGCCTGATTGCCATGTCGACAGTGCAGGTCATTCGATATTCGCGCAGTGCAGCCGCTACGCACGGAAAGCTGTGAGGTGATGG
>Ga0335072_10005952_pt1 | contig 17904 bp, 19 predicted proteins | sample Lox_Sample_21_FD_206725 | JGI IMG/M metagenome (GOLD analysis project Ga0335072, IMG submission 206725) | Soil microbial communities from Loxahatchee National Wildlife Refuge, Florida, United States - Lox_Sample_2.1 | ecosystem: Environmental > Terrestrial > Soil > Wetlands | place: USA... | reverse complement strand
TAGGACGACAAGCCCACCAACTGGACCACCAGAGAAACGCAGGAAGCCCAGACGACCAGTTGGATCAACGAAGGCTGCAAAGAACTCCAAGGACATCAGGGACGTGTTTAAAGGGTTGTATGAGTAGGCCCTTATCTGTCAAGTAGGTAGCAGTGTGGCTACTTTTCCGGTAATTACAGGCTGCAAGGGAAATACAGACAAGAAGAATGGCAGTAGAGGTTTTTATCCTGCTATAATAATAGTAAGGTTTCCTTGTTTTACAAATAGTTAGAATTTCCGCATAGCTTTTTAGCTCTAACGGTGTAAGAATAATAATAATTAGAAATATACTTAACATCCTTTATTTCTTTTGAAATTAAACCTGTGCTATCTACAGAGGCTGGATGGCCTCAAACGCCATTGACTATAATAGATTCAAATACTTATGCCATGGAATGCATTGACCCCAATGATAAGCGCTGGCTACTTAGCATGCATTACGATCTCCGAATATACATCATCCGGGACCTTCCTAATCAACGTCAAAGTAACTTCCTTTATGATTTCCGCTTGAAGGGGCGGGAAAGATCGAAGAATCTTTGTAGGACTAAAGGAATCAGTACACTTCAATCGAGTCTATAGCAAGAGGGGAGGCCAACAAACCTAGGCGAGTTAAGAATCGACTGCCGAGATATCACAAGCTGTGCAACAATGCAAAGAATGTTCAAATGTGCGCCATAGGCAAAGAGGAAATCCCAGAGACGCAGAACCTCGGGTAGTGGTGGAGTACAAGCACAAAGAGTCAGGACTGAAGGGAAGGCATAGAGCTCTGCATGCATGCCCTTTCCTATCAAATAGAGGCTCAGTTTTGGATCCACAATGGCTAGAACTCTGTCGACCAGAGCAAGTCCTTTATGAACGCCATCCATGGCTCCACGTACATAACCTGGGCATTCGTGGGTAATGAAGCGATGGAAAGCGACAAATGCTTCCGCTTCACTCCGTGCAGCATAAAGAAATGGCGCAGCGAGTACATTCATTCCCTGCACATAAATTCCAGGCTCCGCGGCACCAGGATCTGAAACTTCTGTCGTCAAAGTTAATGCCCTTGCTCGGGATCTCATTGTTGGGGTTGTCGAATAGAGCTCCAGGCTGCCTTCGGCGTTGGCAATATGGGTGACTTTGCTGTTCGTATTGGCAGCCTCTAAGCGCTCTTCTTTTGCATCATGCAGCTTCCAGGCCACTGCATTTAGAAGGCGGATCAGGCTTGCTTCACTAACACGACGACGAAAAAGAGGATCCGTAGCGAGTGTCCGGAAAGTGTCATTTCGGATCTTTGAGTATGCGGGTGACGCTCCACGGTGTATGAGTGAAAGATAGGCATCGGTTTTGAGAAGTGGCGCGTTTAATAGTATAAGCCAAATATATATTCGAAGAGAAGACTGCAAGGCATTAGCATAGCTTTTTATCAGGTTCGATGGCTGAACGTCTACCATTCCATCAGTATCGCTCTTGACCCCTTGGTCTAAAATCTTCAACCTGGTACTCTCCAATGCGCCAGCCAGGTCCCCATCCAACGGACCATCTCGTATGAGGCGATCAAGATGTATAGCATCCGCCGCGACGATTCTTTTGCTCACAACGTGCCTCCGCCCAACTGGTCCGGTGTTAGGAATGTTCAGGACGGCGGCATCACTATTAGACCTAATCCGGTTCTGTGCGCTTGTGGACTGCGGATGGGCGGCGGTGGTCTGATCTTTTCGTATTGGGGAAAAATTGCGGGATGTAGACTGATTTTGCAGTTGTAACTGCTGACGTTGCTGGGATATCAAGGATGATTGCACATGACTTCGTAAGTCTGAAGAGCCCAGATTATGCGCAGATTGCAATCTTCGAATAGCTCGATGTGATCCTGGGGACGGAGGGGAATTTATGGCCGTGATATTTGGTGGAGCCAAAGAGGCGTTGCTCTCTCCTGTTGGCGATGTAGACATTCCAGATATAGCTTGAGTATCAACGCGACCAAGCGGGTCATCATCCAGGTGAGAGGTGAATCAATTGATTCGATGATAATATTGATTGCATCAAGAGCAAGTATGCAACACTATTTACACGTCGTTGCGACGTACATGATTCCTAACTTCGAGAAGCACGCGACGCGTCAGAAACGATAAGCCTGTCGCACGTGACCCAATCAGGAAAATTAACATGCAGTACGGAAGCTTGAGGCATCCTTCAGTCACTATATTCCAAGGGACGATCTGGTTAGTATACAGATAAAAGGTCCTCATTTAGACAATGAACGGTGTCTCGGTACAACAGTAATGGTTCATCTTTGTGTCGAATATCATGACCGAAGTCGTACGGCTGAGGAGCGGACTATTTTCTACTCTAAATTAAGGACAAGGCTACAGTAGTTCGAAGAACCGCTCTCATAAGTCGCTCATACCACAAGGATGGCATCATTGACCCCACAGGGCCACCACAACACACAGACACATAGTCTCACACAAACGCACACACCCTATCTTATGACACCATAAGAAGGCTTTCTTGCATCTTAGCCGCTTACTTCGATTGGCCACGAAATATGATGCGAGACGAAGACTTCCCGTACCAGCAGCAGCAGTGCTGCTCCCGCGGAATAGTCAACCGGCCCAAAACTGGCAGCCACCGAGATATTTTGATGTTTCCAATAAATGGGCGGCGTCATTATCACATTTCATTTCACGTAGGCTTCAAAGACGCGATAAGCCAGAGTGACTAAGCTCTCACGCATCCGCTTCGCCTTGCCCCCTATCGGATTTCTTTAGCTTATGGCGTGCTCGTCTTTCATCCCTACCCCCCACAGCCTTCCTTGTTTTGTGAGGTAGCTTGCTTACTTCTGAATGGATGGGCAAAGCAATAGCCAGACTAAGACACGGGACTTCCATCTTACTATATTCCTAAGAGCTTTCTTATCTTACTGTACATGCGTTGCAACACTGTCCGCTACAGCATCAGAACTTTAATTCCTGTCTTCTAGGCTGCACGGTGCTGGTGCGTCTTACATCCTACATCTCACATGCCAAACATCAGTATATCAGTCTTTTACTTCTCCTTCCTTGTCCGTCTACATTAGCTCTCGACGCCCTTCTCTTGCGTCTCTGTGGACTCCTGCACCTTCTTTCACAAACTACAGGTCATTGGGCGGAATAGCCCCGAATCAGTGTCGGACAGCTTTTGCGCCAAAAGGGGTCTGCAGACCACCTTTTTAGATAGATCACGCCTTCGCCGGGCTTGCATAAGTGTGCCTAATCTAGCACCTGGCGCGGGCTGTAGGTGTTGGTTTTCTATTACCCAATACCAATACCAAGGCCACGGTACCAAGCATATATGACCACCCTGGGCAGTCCCTTTATCCTCTCACAATACACCCTCGACAGCAGATCCATTTCCTATCAGAGCTATCCGGGCAGTTCTTGAACAAATACTACCTTCATATCATCGCTCAACCAACTTTGTCTACCGCCTGCCCCTAAGCCATCAGCTCAATGGCTTCTGCCAGAGTTAAGACGGGGCATTTCCTCGCAAAAGTCTTGGGAATCAAACTAAATAATGAGGGGAGCTCTGACGACTTGACTAGAGGAGAATCTATCATCTCTGTGCAGACGCTCGATTGCTATGTTGAGCCTGAACCCACCAGCGAGGAATGGGTTCGACATCTCATTCCCAGTGGACATGACGTCGTGACATATGCAAGGTCTCTCTTTCCCTTCACTTACTGGATCGGTCGATACAATCTACAATGGCTCATAGGTGATCTGGTAGCTGGTAGGCCTTCTCTTGGATGAGGTTGAGGACGTGGCTGACGAACATATTAAAGGCATCACCGTCGGCGCTGTTGTCGTTCCACAAGGCATGGCATACGCGAAGCTGGCCGAACTACAAGTTCAATTTGGGTTGTATTCGTCTTTTATGGGCGTCCTTATCTACTGGTTCTTTGCTACGTCCAAGGATATTACAATCGGAGTAAGAGCCCCGGTACGTCTTACCTTTCCGGAAGCTGATCATGTGAATAGCCTGTAGCTGTCATGTCAACACTTGTTGGTGACGTTGTGCTCCAAGCACAGGCAACAAACCCGCATATTCCTCCAAATGTCGTGGCATCAGCTTTGGCCTTGATAGCAGGATGCATTGTAGTCACAATTGGTCTCACTCGCTTCGGCTTTATCGTCGATTTGATCTCACTTACCGCGATCTCTGCCTACATGACTGGTTCCGCTCTCTATATTGCCGTCGGCCAGGTCCCAGGCCTGCTGGGCCAAAGTGGCTACAACTCTAGAGACGACACTTATCTTGTCGTCATTAACATTCTAAAACACTTCAACACCACAACTCTTGACGCCGCAATAGGTTTAACCGCTCTTACAATGCTGTATATTATAAGATCGGCTTGCAAGCTAGCCGCCAAGAGATTTCCAAGCCAGCAGAAAACATTCTTCTTCATCTCTACACTCCGGACCGTCTTTGTCATTTTGCTTTATGTCTTGATCAGCTGGCTTGTCAACAGGAATATTGCCGCCAACAGCTCCAAGAAAGCCAAATTCGCGATTCTTGGGACTGTCCCTAAAGGTAACACCCCTTAACCTCATCAATGATAAATTGCTCACCATAGGCAGGTTTCAAAAACGCCGCAGTTCCAACGATAGACAAAACCATCATTGATACATTTGCCAGTCAACTACCTGCCATCGTTATTGTCATGTTAATTGAACACATTGCCATAGCGAAGTCCTTTGGAAGAGTCAACAACTACATCATTAATCCCTCCCAAGAACTGGTAGCTATCGGGGTGACAAACATCTTAGGCCCTTTTCTGGGAGCTTATCCGGCCACCGGGTCCTTCTCCCGTACAGCTATCAAGTCAAAAGCCGGCGTCCGTACCCCCCTTGCAGGCGTGATCACGGCCATCGTGGTTCTCCTAGCAATATACGTTTTGCCTCCATTATTTTATTGGATTCCGAACGCAAGCCTGTCGGCAGTCATCATTCATGCCGTCGGCGATCTTATAACCCCTCCAAATACCGTCTATCGATTCTGGCGCGTCTCACCGTTGGAGGTCATAATATTCTTTGTTGGAGTTATCGTCACAGTCTTCTCATCGATCGAAAATGGCATCTACTGTACGATATCCATATCCGCAGCCGTCCTCCTTTACCGTGTGCTGAAGGCGAAAGGACGATTTTTGGGCCAAGTCAACGTTTATTCCGTAATCGGCGATCATATCATTGGAGATGATTTCAAGCAGCAGGAAGCTTTTGGAGATCATAGTGCGCCCAATAATAGCGGGACGTTTATTGATCCTCGCTACATCTTTATTCCAATTGACCACGGTGACGGTTCGAACCCCGATATCGAGGTTAAGAATCCTTATGATGGAATATTCATCTATAGGTTCTCTGAGGGATTTAATTATCCTAACGCCAATCACTACCTAGACCACCTAACAAACTATATCTTCGATCACACAAGGCTGACAAATCCCAACTCATATCCAAGACCTGGTGATCGCCCGTGGAATGATCCCGGCCCTCGTCACGGCAAGACTGCCGACACGCATGAGGATCGACCAACGCTCAAAGCAATCATCCTCGACTTCAGCTCCGTCAACAACGTTGATATTACATCCGTGCAGCAATTGATCGACGTTCGTAACCAACTTGACAGATACGCTGCACCGGATGTTGTAGATTGGCATTTCGCCTGCATCAACAACCCATGGACTAAACGGGCTTTGGTAAGCGCAGGCTTTGGGTATCCTTCCGAGAAGCACGACATTCGGCATCGCTGGAAACCCATTTTCAACGTGGCGGAGATTGGTGGTTCCGAATCTGCTGCCAGTGTCGCCGAGGCCATCGCCAACGCTAACGAGAAGAAGACCCGACAACATACCAAGGATGCTCAACATGTCAGTACCGTCAACGATGTCATTAATAACGACGGACCTGGTAGCTCTGACAACGAAGTTTACAAGACTGGTGCTATTGTCACCAAACGTCCTCATAGAGCCGTCGTCAATAGCGTCAACAGGCCTTTGTTCCACATTGATCTTACCAGCGCTCTACAAAGCGCTATTGCGAACGTTGAAGCGCGGCAGGCCTTTAATGCAAACGGTGGCGCTGGTATTGGACAACTTCCATAAATCATTGCTGTAATTACCTTTTATATGTGTCTATTTTGGGAGATAGCGCCACCATAATAATACTTTCTGAACTGATCGGGCCTTCCTTTCAGGAATTTTCTTGCATATATGATTTGGTTTATGCTTCTTAGTATGGTTTCCCCGCAGTGATCCAAATGCTGTAACTACCCTTGATGCCCTTCCCGAAAGTAATATCTTACCTTCAGCTGTCTGAGCAAGACGATCCGGTCAAGCTACAATCATACAACGATATCTTCTAGGGTAGATGGTAAACAGTGTATATGTGCCTTTTTGCCGGTAGATTCTTGTCCGCTAATGGTACTACTATGGCTATGGCTCTATCATCTGGTCCATGGTAGGCCTCCGCTGTATCAGCACTCTTATTTCTTATGCGAGTACTTCCGTAAGGACTTGAAGATGCTCCATATTGATATTCGAAGTCACCCAGACGCTGAAATTGTCCCTAAGGAGCTATAGCCATACTCGGAGTCATGAATGCATGAACAGGTAGTTTGGACTGCATAATTCCGTTATGATGGATATCAACTTATCAGGAGACTGCCAGTTCAAGACGTACCTTATTCGCATCGAAAGCAACAACGGCCTTTTGTAGATCCCATCCAGTCTCCTCCAAACATAATCTCGCGTATTCAGGAGTCATCTGAGTCCGAAGGACTAATTGCTCCAAAACAACCTCCCGTGTCGACTCTGCTGCCGGCATTACTGATATCGTTGACGCACTCTGGCCGCTTGATGCTGGTACCAAAGGACTCCATGCTCGAAGTACCAAAATATCACTAATAACACGTATAGCTGGACCCGCCGGTAATCCAGGCCCCAGCACAAACGTTCTTGAAAAGCTACGCATAAATCGTTGTGCTTTTGACAAATCTACTTCCTCATATTCGCCATGCACCATCAAAACCAGGCCATCCACGCCTCGTGGACTCTGCCCCATCGGATCCAGGAGTCCAGAAAGTGGGTGACAATCCACAAGATACTTTGCAGTATGTGTCGGAAGATCCGGATGCTGGGTTGGAGGAAGCTCAGCCCAAAAGGATTTAATGGCTTGCACTCCACGGAAAATTTTGGACATCTGCCCATGAAGAGCCTTAACTTTGACCAGATTACGAGAATTATTGAAAGCAGAAGAGGGAAATGGATGTGACGAAGCCCCCTCCTCCGATCGTGGGGCGGAAATATTGATAGAAAGCGAATGTGTCGAATTTGCATCATAGAAATTATTCGCAAGAGTGGCTCGATCTTTGTCATAGAGGTTGAAGAACTGCCTTAGGAATCCCTCTCCTATCTGATTGACATCGCGGAAATCCGGTCCACTTATCGGTATTGGAGATACCTGGTCAGAGCTGCGGGATTGATCAATAGGCTTAGCCGCGGCAGATGTAGCGGCGGCTGCCTCCGCTGGGGTCCTAATCTGGATCTCATTCAGGATCTGGAGAGTGGGGAACCACATTGCGATCTCTTCCGTGTAACCTGGCAAGATGTGCTCAATCGGATTTTCTGTTAGTTTAAGGTTTTGAAGCTTCCGGAATTTCCATCTCCAGCCGCCTAAAGCTTGAAGGTCCGCAATTTTATTTCGTGATAGATCTAAATTCTGCAAGTCCGGAAAGGTCTGCGCCAGGGTGGTGACATTTGAGATACTATCAAGATCGTTCTCTGCAAGGGTAACACTCAGTATGGCGTCCCGCTTTTCCTGTGCTGAACTGAACAGACGATCGCAAACCACCATGAGAACCGGAAACAACTTCGAAATCCTGTTTTTTGCATCGAACATACCCATCTGCACAAGGCCCGGGTCCTGACCTAAGCGCGATAGGTTGAGTAGCTTAAGATTTATGTCATACCGAGCGCTAAGGATACTCTTAATTCGCTCCTGAGTTTTCTTAGCTTCCTGGGACAAGTTTTCCTCGTCCCTACCCGACGAACCAGGGAGCTGATGAGGTTCGATATTAAGAGTTGATCCAGCAAATTTAAAATTATTGAGCTTCAGTATCCTTGCCAAATCTTCCGGGTTTGCTGTGATGATTACACTATCTCCCTCCATGTATGACTGTCTGATGTTAGCAAGGCTTTTAACCTTGGATTTGGCTGGATATCACAGGAAGCGTGAGCTACCAGTTGTCGAATTCGGCCGCCTCGTGCCCTACCTGGCTTGGGGAGAAATGTGTAGCCAAGAGGAGGTTGCATGACTCCTGGAGATTCCGCGACCTTGACGATAAAACATACCTTCTTAATCCTAACTCCTCTGTGAGATTCGACATCTTGTCCATTCGCCTTCCGCTCCAAGAAGCTCAGCAAATCCTTTAAGCCACCATCGAAATTCGAGGCGGCTTTACTTTCTTTCAAGCCTCGAACACGAAGAGATGTAAGAGGAGTCTGAAGATCACGTTGCCAATCTTTTCGTCCAGGCCCGCCGTGTTCTGAAAAAGTGCTTTGGCTGACGCGTGACTCTAGTATGTTCGCTTGCTGCGACTCTAGTCCCCGAATGATGGCCTGCTGACTCTGCTGAGTTGAATGATTTCCGCGAGATGCGCCAGCAGCTTGTCCTCCCCACCCAGCAGCGCGGGCTCTTGAAGATCTATTTCCTTCCGAACCACCACTACCACTGCCTAGCACCGCCTTTCCTCCTACCGGATCCATGACTAAATCGCCATCTTTATCGACTCTAGGAGGGCCTCCGCGGCGCTTTTGTATTCCGCCCCTGCCAATACCACGTCTTGCAGGAGAAGAGCCTCTTGGGCCAGTTGGAGGCGTGGAAGAGCGGGGAAACATAATAAAGCTAGCCTATGAAGCGTTTTAAAGTGGCGGTCGATTAATGAAGTTGTGCAAAAGAGTGCGAGATGAAAAGTGAAGGTGGTAAATGCGTTGCCTGTGTAGAATGTTTCCGAGATACGGCCATGCAAACTAGCAAGTAAGGAATGAATGTTGTTACACAGCTGCTGGAAACGTTGCAAAATTGATGCTACCGTTGATGAGACTTGTGAATTTGTGACACATCTGAGGATTCAGCTTCGAGAACTTGAATCTTGGAAGTATTTCAGCGGGGCACAAAAACGAGGCAGCAAAAGTTGCAGCATGACTCAGCAAGAATCACAAGGCTGACTCTTCAGGGGTGCCTTAAGGTATGCAAATATTCATTGGCCTATCACGCGCGGTTCGTGTGAAAGAAAGCTCGGGCCATAGGCAAGCTGAATTTCAAAGTTTAGGTGTCTTCTTCTGGGAATTGAAGTCCATTTCGAGAACGAGAACTCTGTCATCGCTGCGATTGTCGTCGCACAACTTGTTCTTATCTCCCCCCCATCAGAATCAATGTATTGATCTGTGCAGCAATTAAGCAAACTTGCTTGCCTTGTTATTCCCTTAGTGTACCCTGACCCCCTAGCCTATGCAGCAAGGCTCAATCACGCTCACCCTCATTATAGAACGAGTCCACTTGACTACGCCATCATGCCTGCAAAGTCGCGATTCACCAGGCTAGATGCCTTCACAAAAACAGTTGACGAGGCCAGAGTACGCACGACTTCTGGCGGAATTGTCACAATAGCATCACTCCTCATCGTCCTATACCTCGTGTGGGGAGAATGGGCAGATTATCGACGGATTGTAGTGCATCCAGAATTGATTGTAGATAAGGGCCGAGGCATGTGTTTGCACGCTGTCGTGCAAGGAAGCAACGCTAACCGTGGGCTTTATGTACAGGTGAAAAGATGGAAATCCATTTAAATATCACTTTCCCTCGAATCCCCTGCGAGCTATTGACACTCGATGTCATGGATGTCTCTGGAGAACAACAAACCGGAGTCGTGCACGGAGTCAGCAAAGTGAGGCTTGCTCCTCCTTCTGAAGGTGGAGCAGTGATTGACATCAAGGCTCTGGATCTGTAAGTCTGTGAACCCGAATCTAGGAGCTCGATAGACTAAGGTTATATAGGCACTCTGTGGATGACCAAGCGACACATCTTGATCCATCCTACTGTGGCGGATGCTATGGTGCGAATCCTCCTCCCAATGCGCGAAAACCAGGCTGCTGCAATACTTGTGATGAAGTTAGGGAGGCGTACGCCTCTGTCTCTTGGGCTTTCGGGCGTGGCGAGAACGTTGAGCAATGCGAGCGTGAACATTATGGAGAGAGATTAGATGCGCAGCGGAGAGAGGGTTGCCGGATAGAGGGAGGCCTTCGAGTCAACAAGGTCATTGGCAACTTCCATATTGCACCGGGGCGGAGTTTCAGCAATGGCAACATGCACGTACATGATCTCAATAACTACTTCGATACACCTGTAGAAGGCGGTCATGTGTTCTCGCATATCATACATCACCTTCGATTCGGACCGCAATTGCCAGAAGACTTGTCGAAGAAATATGGCGCAAAGGAGATGCCTTGGACGAACCATCATCTTAATCCTCTTGATGGTACTCAACAAGAGACCACCGAACCGGCGTACAACTTCATGTACTTTGTAAAAGTTGTCCCAACATCGTATTTACCTCTTGGATGGGAAAGCAAAATTCATAGCCGAAACGAAGTTGGAGATAATGTTGGACTTGGAAGCTACGGGTACACAGACGGTGGCAGTGTGGAGACCCATCAATACTCTGTCACTAGCCACAAAAGGAGTCTTCGAGGTGGAGATGACTCGCAGGATGGTCATAAGGAGCGCCTGCATTCGACTGGTGGTATCCCCGGCGTCTTCTTTTCCTATGTGAGTCCATACCCAGAATATGAATGAGTCAATGGCTAAGTTAATACAGGATATATCTCCAATGAAAGTAATCAATCGCGAGGAACGAAGCAAGACACTTACAGGTTTTCTTACTGGACTATGTGCAATTATCGGAGGAACATTGACAGTGGCGGCGGCAGTAGATCGAGGAGTGTACGAAGGAACATCCCGACTAAAGAAGATGCAGTCAAAAACTCTGTGATTATTTTCCTCTATATGCATATCGCAGGGAGATCAAGCATCTGGGTGGCGTTTGGAATGTTGTATATGGTATCTTGAAGTATGGTCTTGTATTGTGTTATAAGATTCCTCCAAATTTTTCAAGCCTCGATCAACAACTTTGACTACCTTGATGAATTGAATTGCCACGCGGTGAAAATTGCATAGGCACAGAGGGTGGCGAAAAGGACACGCCTGAATTTGGAATTGAAGCAAAAGGAAATGCAAGCCAATGAGTCCGAAAGTTTGGGAATCAAACGTCTTGCAAGTGAAAAAGTAGGCATTACCGCGTTGGTTGGTAAAAGAATATGATTTCGAAGCAACTTTCGAGATTGGGTGGCGTTTCTCTCGACCAAACAGAGACACTTGCCTCGGATGCGAGTTACTATGGGGAGATTCCGTTTCAGCTTAGCCCCGCAAATGGCAGTTTCAGGGGTTTGAGGGGAAACTAATAATAACGACGCCTCCTTGTCAGGATTGGCTCGACATCTCAGGGGCGTCTGCTACTACTTTCCCGTATTGCGCTTTGTATCTTTCCTCCCTTCCAGCACTAACCCACCTCTTCGCATCGCAGTATATTTGAATTTTGAACTTGTCGCAACGTTACTTTCTCATATCGACACTCCTTTCTCGTCACTCATTAATTGGAATAATTCGGTTTGAACATATTGTATGGTGATTTACTTTTGTAACATCCCCCGGAACAGACACCCCGTATTCGCTTTCGCGCCTCACGCACGCCACCGCTCTTCATTCATGACCTATGTGTACCGCGCTTCCATTAGACCGTTTAGAACCACGAATTCAACTTGGGTGTGGAGGGTTTTATAACCTAAAACTTGAGAGCACTTTGTGCGGTGGATATATCTGCTCTAACGCATGGCTACACAACCAACATTCATCGACATAAGGTCGCATTCGCATGGTCCTTTGGGTGGCAGCTCTCCATCCCTCCGACCCCTGACCTCTCCACGTCTTCACGTCGCAGGAGAAGTACCGCCTGAGCTATCTCCTCTCGATGCTTTCGCTGCGCAAAGTCGACTCCTGGCCCAGCAGCTCGAAAAGACTGCTAGCAATGGGAAGCGTCTGAGCCGCCTTCCGCCCCTTACTATCGAGGATTCTTTCAATCTACCCCGACAAGGTTATTTTCGCTCGATATCTACTGAGAATTTGGCTAGCAATTCAAGTCAGCAATCGCAAGTTTCTGTCCCTGTGCCTGGTCTTAAAACAGAGGTAGAGGATTCCGGCTTGCGACCAATTTCCGTCTATCCTCGTCTGAGTCGCGTCCCACCTGCAAAAACTGATGTTGCTTCTCCTCAATTCCTTGCGCAAGATGAAGAATATAATCGAGGTAGGAGGCCGCACGGATCCATACCTGACTTCGGCATTCGCAGGGAACAGTCTCCAGTTTCCCTTGAGCGTGAGATTGATAGAAGAGGGGAGTCTTCTCCATCATATTTTCCGGCACGACCAAGCGTCGATTCCACTAGACAGCGAGATCAAATTTCGCAGCGAGCCCGCAATACGTCATCGGCGTCGCGAGGTTATGATTCTCGGGCTTTAGCTCCTCCTAGATCTCCCTTCGCCCAGAAGACGCCCAGTGTCTGGTCACAGTCTGCTGACGGCTCTGACGACGACTATGCCAGCTCGCTAGGAGCTTCATTTTTGTCCGAATCGCGGAAACTATCTCTGGGCAATGGGTTATCCAATTCCCCTGTATCGCCTTTCATGCACCCGATTCCAAGATCCCCATCTGTCAGTTCTGACCTCTCCATCACCGGCAGTCGTCTGTCACGACCGACCTTCAATTTTTCTAGACCTCTCAGCAGGGCGAGCGAACCACCCCTCGAAATGCCTTCCAGAAAGGCCTCATCAGATAGCCAGCCATTCATTCTTGCCGATGATACAGTTCATACTCCTATCAGTATGCACAGCGAGGAACTTCCTGAAAATAACAATATTTCACCTGGCGCTCCCTCCTATGTCTATTCTAGGTTTTCTTTGCCTCGGGGAAAGATGCTACAGAGAAATTCAAGGATCTTCCAGGGAAGTCACCCACCAGCAGAATTTCGTTGGGAGCAACCGACGATATCTTACAGCAATGTCCAACCTTACCCTTCAAGGTCCATAACCACCCCGCCTTCTCCGCCTTCCAGGCCTTCCACATCGTCTCTCGGCCAAGCATCGTCAACAAGTGTACCAGAGCTCTCGGATTCATTCCCTATTAGGTCATCACATGATCAATACCGTTCACAGCATGATCATAACACAGATAAATTTCAAGGACCACAGCCTTCAGTGACAAGAGCGAATCGACCTTCTACAACACCATCGGTGGGATCTGGAAGCACCGTGAAGGCTCGATCCCAACATTCTCTGGTACCTTCCATGGATATGTCTGCGGAAGAGCATGTCACTAAGGGAATTAAATGTCATGAACAGGGGTCATTGAATGAATCAACATATCATCTTAGGATAGCCGCACGTCAAAACCATCCGACGGGAATGTTGCTGTACGCATTGGCTTGTAGGCATGGCTGGGGCATGCGGCCTAACCAACGGGAAGGGGTTCAATGGCTTAGAAAAGCTGCTGATTCTGCATTCTCAGAAGTTGCGGATGATGAGGACCTTCAGAAAGGGGGCAGGTCAGTCGATGCCATGGAGCAGAAGACACGGAAGGCACAGTTTGCACTGAGTATATATGAACTCGGCGTTAGTCACATGAATGGCTGGGGAATTGAGCAAGATAAAGTACTCGCTTTACGATGTTTCGAAATCGCAGGTGGTTTGTGTAATATGCTTCTTACTGCAAAGTGTACTTGCTAACTCTACTGATACAGCTTGGGGTGATGGTGATGCTCTTGCAGAAGCAGGTTTTTGTTACGCTCAAGGAATTGGGTGCAAGAAGGACCTCAAAAAGAGTGCTAGATTCTACCGCATGGCTGAGAGCAAAGGCATCAGTATGGTGGGGAATAGCTGGTACGGTGAACTTTTACCTTTTAATGGACCACTTTTGATACGTGAACAGGATATACAAGTCCAAATATAGGGACAAGGGTGATCAGAAGGAGTTTGTCGAGCCGCTTGACCAAAAACGTCGCAATAAATCTCGAACGCGGTCTATATTTGGCAGGAAGAAGATGAGCTCGTGAACAGAGCTCCCTCAGACGACTTAATGTTGGGATGCTTACATATTTGTTACTACGGCGTATGGGCTGCATAAGGTAGGAAGGATATTTTGCATGGCATAGTGGATTTATGATTCAAACGAGCATTGTGGATGGAGTACAAAGGCTCTTTTTTCTACACGTGTTGGTTTATTTTGGAGGCCTTGTACGAACTTTCATTCTGATTCTGCATCTGCGTACTTGAGGTCAGTATGCTACATACTCTTAGGACCTCCCACATAGTGTGCTACACAATTTACGGGCAATACTCCTTGTGTCAGACTAGTATATAAAATGGCGACTAGGTGCTAGTGGCCATGTTGTTTCGAACCCGCACCTATAAAATACCTATTGTAGTGCCTGTATCACTTTCCGCCCACTGGGTATCCGTCGCCGAATCCTGACGTATCAGCTGAACTGTCCTTAGGATTTCTCTCTAAATAGTCGCCTAATCTCTACCTGTTGTCACCGAAAATGACCACCGTCGGTCCAGTAAGAGCATCGGGCAGACCCCCAAGAACCGGGAAAGCCACAGACAGGGATACTCTAAAGCTTATCCTTATCGGTCTGTCGTCAGATGCCTGCCCCCAGCAGGCCTTGATTGCCCCAATGCCATGAAGGAGGTTGCTATTTTCTCCAAAACCAATGAACGACTTTTCTCGAGTGGCTTCATCTTTCACGAATCGCTTTCCTCTCGACAGCACCCTGACTAATCAACTCTGATTACACAGTCACCGTCGTGCATGTGAAAAGGTCAAGCCACAGCACTGCTTCTGAATCCGAACCTCTTCTGTGATAGAATTGTTAGATCATCGAGCTTCCCATATGCAGGGTAAGTAAACTATCACAATCTGTGTGGCGGGTAGTTGGGCCAGGCCTAGGCTTCCCAGATGTCGTCACTATTACCCCTTCACTAGAAATGCAGCCATAGGCAGCTGTTGACCATTTTCTCAGGCATAAAGCAGTAGAATTCTAACGTCCTCCCCCAATTCCTGAAAGCAAGCCTACGAGCATGGCGCCGAAACCTACCACCGAGTCTGACCCAGCCAGCCCAGACACAGCTCTCCTACCAGAGATCATCGCCCAGGCAGAAGCCGCCGTTGCTGGCAATGCTTCAACAAGAGACCGCCGACCATCTCGACAACAACATGACCTTCACAAATCCTTAAGTGGTGAACATCATGGCTTGACGTCAGAAGTAAACAAACTCTGTTGCTGAGCTAGTTAGCTAATACATTGTATAGCTCAAGCTCGTCACAACTTCAAGCTCCACCTGCATATAGCGAGAGGCACGACCAAATAGACATAAGTCAAGATGGATTTGATACACAAGCCAAAGTCACTGGTATGTCATCCAGCCAAAACCTTTTGTTGCGGATTCTCGGCGTCTTTCACATACTGATCACTTCCTCTCACGCAGATGATGGGCGTGTTAACATCAATATCAACCAAAAAACACGCCGACTCTCAGAACTACTTGTTCCGGCCTTAAGAAACCAGCTCTCTCTGGCAGTCGAAGAAAATCAAACCCCTTTACCTCCAGGATATATTCCGCCAGCACTTGGAGGTCAACCTGGCCAGGTACCACCCCCGCAACTAAATGTTGTCATCCATGTAGTTGGATCCAGGGGAGATGTCCAGCCCTTCGTGGCACTTGGAAAGACATTGAAGTCAACCTATGGGCATCGAGTACGTCTAGCAACACATCCAACTTTTCAATCTTTCGTGGAAGAAAATGGACTCGAATTCTTCAGCATCGGCGGTGATCCCGCAGAACTTATGGCATTTATGGTGAAAAATCCTGGCTTGATGCCGGGCTTTGACTCGCTGAAAAGCGGTGATGTCGGCAAGAGGAGGAAAGGCATGGAGGAGATAGTCCTAGGATGCTGGAGATCCTGCATCGAGGCTGGGGATGGCCTCAGCGCACCATCGCGTAAGAGCAGTAGTGAAGAGGACCGGTTCAGCTTCGAGAACACCATAAACTACGATACTAGCCCTTTAGAGCGTCCATTCATTGCAGATGCCATCATTGCTAATCCTCCAAGCTTTGCTCATATTCATATAGCCGAGAAGTTGGGTATCCCACTTCACATAATGTTTACGTATGTCTATCTTAATTCTTCACAAGGCCATTGGCAATCCTGTTCATTTCTCATTGAGGCGCGAAGATAGTGTACTGATTAGTGACTCTCTAGTATGCCTTGGTCTCCAACACAATCATTTCCCCATCCGCTAGCCAATATCCAATCCTCTAATGCGGATGTGAACATGACAAATTTCATCTCCTATGCCTTGGTCGAAATGATGACCTGGCAAGGTCTCGGAGATGTTATCAACCGCTTCCGTGAGAGAGCTTTGGGCCTCGACCCCATAAGTTTGATCTGGGCGCCTGGAGTGTTAAGTCGCTTGAGAATCCCGTACACATATTGCTGGTGTGTTTTATGATATTATCGCGAAGTTTGATTTCTGATATCTTTAACATTACTATCAGGTCGCCAGCGCTTATTCCTAAACCCAAAGATTGGGGCCAGCACATCTCTATTTCAGGATTCTATTTCCTATCTCTCGCTTCCTCCTATAATCCAGACCCAGACCTTGCAGCCTTCTTAGCTGAAGGACCTCCTCCAGTCTATATCGGCTTCGGTTCAATTGTTGTAGAAGATCCAAACGCTCTGACCAAATTGATATTTGAAGTCGTCAAGAAAACGGGGGTGCGCGCCCTAGTGTCAAAAGGCTGGGGTGGACTTGGTGGAGACCAGCTTAGAGTCCCAAAAGGCGTTTACATGCTAGGAAATGTGCCACATGATTGGCTTTTCAAACACGTCTCATGCGTTGTCCACCACGGTGGTGCTGGAACAACCGCCGCTGGTATCGCCTTGGGCAGGCCTACCGTCGTGGTTCCCTTCTTCGGAGACCAGCCATTTTGGGGATCAATGATTGCCAGAGCAGGAGCTGGCCCAAAGCCTATTCCATTTAAGCAACTATCCACGGACAGACTAGCCGCAGCTCTGGTTGAAGCTCTAAGGCCAGAGACTCTGGAAAAAGCGAAAGAATTTGGTGCACGTATTAGTGAAGAAAAAGGTACTGAAGTCGGCGGGAAAAGCTTTCACGATCATTTGGACGTACCAAATCTCCGGTGTTCATTAGCCCCCAGCAGAGTTGCTGTTTGGCGAGTGAAGAGAACGCAAACTCGGCTCAGTGCTTTGGCCGCAACGGTTCTAGCAAGGGAGGGCCTTCTAGACTTTGCAGACCTCAAGCCGTACGTTTATTTTCTTTCTTGGCCACTTCAAGGCCTTCCCCAATTGGTGTCTCTTATCTTTGATTGAGTCCCATTATCGAGCATTTCGTCGCCTATGGCTATATCTAAGGAGAACGCTAAATATTGCATCGCTAACACATTGCAGTTATCGACCCCGTGAATATGATACCGACGATGGGCCATGGGATCCTATCTCCGGTGGAGCTTCAGCCCTTTTGGGTACCATAGCAAGTCTGACGATGGGAGTCGCAGATTTCCCGGTTGAAATCTTCAAAGCCTTTAGAGGAAGGACAAGAGACTCAAATACTGGGACCCCGTCAGGAATAACTGAGTCGCTAGCGTCTGTATCTCA
>Ga0335072_10005950_pt1 | contig 17904 bp, 17 predicted proteins | sample Lox_Sample_21_FD_206725 | JGI IMG/M metagenome (GOLD analysis project Ga0335072, IMG submission 206725) | Soil microbial communities from Loxahatchee National Wildlife Refuge, Florida, United States - Lox_Sample_2.1 | ecosystem: Environmental > Terrestrial > Soil > Wetlands | place: USA... | reverse complement strand
ATGAGCGTGTTCGGCCAGGCGCTGAGCGCGCGCTTCGCCGACCAGGTCCAGCTCGTCACCGGCGCCTTGCCGGCCGAATACGGCCTCGACACGGCCGGCATCATCGACATCCGGACCAAGAGCGGCGCGTTCGAGCCGGGCGGCAGCGTAAGCATGGAAGGCGGCAGCCGCTCGACGTTGCATCCGAGCGCCGAATATGGCGGCTCCTACGGCCGGGTCGACTACTACGTCACGGGCGACTATCTCCAGAACGATCTCGGCATCGAATCGCCGACGCCGGGCGCGAACCCGCTTCACGACCAGTCGGAGCAGGGCCACGGCTTCGCCTATTTCTCGGCGATCCTCGATCCGACCAGCCGCATCAGCGCGATGCTCGGCACCGAGCGCAGCCAGTTCGAGATTCCCAACACGCCGGGCCAGATGCCGAGCCTCGGATGGAACGTCAACGGCCAGACCACCTTCGATTCCTCGCAGCTCGACGAGAACCAGCGCGAGATCACGCAATTCGGCATCGCAGCGCTGCAGAAATCGTGGGACAAAGTCGACGTCCAGACCGCCTTCTTCACCCGTTACAGCAGCCTGAACTTCGTTCCCGACGAGGTCGGCGATCTCCTCTATAACGGCATCGCCCAGCAAGCCTACCGCCAGGACCAGGCGAGCGGCATCCAGACCGACGGCAGCTACCGGATCGCCGACGACCATACCTTGCGCTCCGGCTTCCTCCTGACCGGCGAGCGCAGCATCTCGAAGACGATCTCGTCGGTGGTGCCGACCGACGCGAACGGCAATCAGATCGGCACCGCGCCCGAGAGCATCTTCGACGAGGAAGGCAAGACCGGCTGGACCGAGAGCATCTATCTCCAGGACGAATGGCGGCTGTTCCCGCGCCTCACGATCAATTACGGCGGGCGCGCCGACCGCGTGGACACGGTGACCCATGCCGATCAGTTGAGCCCGCGCATCAACGTGGTGTGGCGGCCGATCGATGCGACCACGCTTCATGTCGGCTACGCGCGCTACTTCACGCCCCCGCCCTTCGAGCTGTTCTCGGCCGCCAGCGTGGCGAGCTTCGCCAACACTTCGGCAGCACCCGAGGTGACGGAGGATTCGTCGATCAAGGCCGAGCGCTCCCACTACTTCGATGGCGGCGTCACCCAGAAGATCCTGCCGGGCCTAGACGCCGGCATCGATTCCTACTTCAAGAAATCCCACGACTTGATCGACGAGGGCCAGTTCGGCGCGCCGGTCATCCTCACGCCGTTCAACTATCGCGAAGGGCGGCAATACGGCGTCGAGCTCACGACCAACTACACCCAGGGCGATTTCTCGGCCTACGGCAACGTCGCGTTCTCCCACGCGGTGGGCAAGGACATCGTCTCGGGACAGTATAATTTCTCCGCGTCCGATCTCGCCTACATCCAGACCCACTTCATCCCGCTCGACCACGACCAGTTCATCACCGCCTCGAGCGGCGCCGCCTACAAATGGCACGGGGTCCGGTTCAGCTCGGATTTGCTCTACGGCAGCGGCCTGCGCGAGGACGGCGACACGCCCAATGGCGCGACCGTGACGCCCTATTGGCAGATGAACGTCGGCGCCTCGGACAAGATCGCAACCGAGAGCTTCGGCACGTTCGAGATCAAATTCACCGTCATCAACCTGTTCGACCGGACCTATCAAATCCGTAGCGGCACCGGCGTCGGCGTGTTCGCGCCCCAGTACGGACCTCGGCGCGCCTTCTTCGCCGGCATCACCAAGGAATTCTAGCCGAGCGGCGACACGAATCGGGGTCGGGATCGGGATCGGCGACTAACGGAGCTTGCATGCAGAACGTTCTCGCGACGCTTCAAGCCGGGGGTGCGATGGTCTACCCCTTGCTGGCGCTCGCCCTCCTGGCCGCGATCATCGTGCTTGAGAAGGGATTCGTCTTCTGGGCGCGCACGCGGCTGCCCGAACCCCTGCGCGGGCTGATCGAGACGTACCGGTATTCGTGGGCCGAGCTCGAGAGCGGGCTCGCCTCGCTCGGATCGCGCAACTATTTCGGCGCCTTCCTGTCGACGCTCGCCGCAGGCCGCGCCCAGCCGCCCTGGTGGCTCGAATCGCGCGCGGGCGACGAGGCGAGCCTGATCGAGAAATCGCTCGGGCGCTGGCTCTGGATGCTCGAGACCATCGTCACCGCCGCACCCTTGCTCGGGCTCCTCGGCACCATCACGGGCATGATCCGCGCATTCCGCCTGTTCGGCAGCCAGGGCCTGGTCGATCCCGCGGGCGTCACCGGGGGCGTCGCCGAGGCGTTGATCGCGACCGCGCTCGGCCTGTTCGTGGCGCTCGTGGCGCTGTTCGCCTTCAATTACTTCTCCCAACGCCAGGCCCGGATCATGGACGAGATGGAGCGCTTGGGCACCCGCATGATCGATCGCGTGCGCCTGGACCGGGAAGGAGCGGGCGATGAAGCTGCGTAGGGCGCGCGCCCGGCGCAAGGGACGCATCGAGATCATCCCGATGATCGATGTGATGTTCTTTTTGCTCGCGACCTTCATGCTCGCCTCGCTCTCGCTCGAGAACCTCCACTCCCTTCCGGTCGACCTCCCGCGCGGACAGGCGCTGGCGGCGCCGCCCAAAGCGTCGGTGACGCTCACGGTCACGCGCGCGGGCGATTTGGCACTCGACCGCACGCCGGTGACGCTCGAGACGATCGGACCGACGCTTATGCGCCTCGCACCCGGCGGTGCCACGAGCCTCGTGGTCAATGCCGACAGCGCCGCGCCGAACGGCATCGTGGTCGAGGCGATGCTCAAGGCGCGCGCGGCGGGCGTCGAGCATTTCCTGTTCGCGATCAAGCCGGAATAGGCTTGCGGCGCCGTGCGCCAGGCCCCGCTGCGGTCCACGTTTCGGGACGATCCATGGCCGCGGCTCTATTGGCTCCTGCCGGCGGCCTTGCTCGCGACGTCGGCCGCGGTCGGCGCATTTCTGAGCGTCCTGGTCCTGGCTCCTCCGACACCCCGCCCGGCGCCGCTCGTGGTGCAATTGGTCGAACTGCACCCGGTCGAGGCGCCGACGCCGACCCCCGCACCTCGAGCGGCGACGCCGCCACCGCCCGTGCTGGAACCGCCGCCGCCACAGGAGGCGCCCCAGCCGGAGCGAGCCCCCCTGCTGGCACCCATGCCCGTGCCCAAACCGGCGCCGCCGCCGCCCAGACCCACGCCGCCTCGCCCATCTCCGGCTCCGGCTTCGCCCGCGAATACGGAGCCGGCACCCCGCGCGCCTTCGACGCCGGTCCCTGCGCACCCATCGTTCGGCGACAGTGTCGCGCCGCGCGCGATCTTCAAGCCGATGCCCGAGCTGCCCGACGACCTCCGCCGCCGCAACGTCGAATGGATCGCGGTCGCGCGCTTCCACATCGAGCCCGACGGCAGCGCGACCGTCGAGCTGATCGAGCCGACGGCCGAGCCGCGCGTCAATCGCTTATTGCTGGATGCGCTTCGGCGCTGGCGCTTCTTTCCCGCGATTCGGAGCGGCAGGCCGGTCGCAAGCACCCTCGATCTGCGCATCCCGATCTCGGTGCGATAAGGCGACCCCGGCATTCGGGGACGCCTCAGAGCGGGACCGGCTGTTGCAATGCCACGAGCAGGAAGAGCGAGCCGCCCGCGAGCACGGCGAGCGAGCCCAGGAGCTCGAGCGCGCGCTCGAGCAGTCCCTCCCAACGCGACTTCCGGCGCGCGAGGCGCACCGCGGCCGCACGCGAGACGACGGTGAAGAGCGCCAAGCTCGCGACCGTGAGCGCGGTGCCGAGCGCCATCACCACGGCGGCCGCGATGCCGACGGCGAAAATCCCCTGGCCGAGGGTGAAGAGCAGCACCAGGATCGCGCCGCTGCAGGGCCGGATGCCGACCGCGAGCACCACGGCCGCGACATGATGGCGCCGCGCGAAGGCGAGGAAGCCCGCGCCGGGCGGGTAATGCGTCTCGTCGCCGACGCCGAGCGGGTCGAAGCTGTGCGCGGGTCCGTGGGCATGGGGCTGCGCGCGGCGCAACGCGCCGTAGAGCATCCAGAATCCGACCAGGACGATGAGCGCGTAGCTCGCGATCTCGAGAGTCTGGGTCTGGGCCTCGATGCGCCGCCCGGTGACGTGGAGGCCGATCGCGAGGGTGCCCACCAGCGCCACCGCACTCGCGGCCTGGGCGAGCGCCGAGGCGAGGGTGATCCAAAGCCCGCGCCGCATCCGGCTCCCGCGCGCGACCAGGTAGGACGAGATCACGAGCTTGCCGTGGCCGGGGCCGACCGCGTGGAACACGCCGTAAACGAACGAGAGACCCATGAGCCACAGAAGCGGCGCGCGCGCGGCACGATCGCGGTAATCGCCGACCGCCTGCGCCATGTCGCGGTAGAGCTCGCGCTGGGCGAGGAACACGGCGCGCATCAGCTCGTGCATCCAGCCGACCTCGAGCCACGGCGTGCGCTCGAGGGTCGCCCAGATGGCGAGTGCGAGGAGCCCCGCGAGCAACGCGGTGACGAGGGACGCGACGCGGCTCATGGGCAGGTCACCGAGACCACGAGCGGATAGACCTGGCCGAAATAATAGGGATCGTTCTTGTCCTCGGCCGCCCGGGCAGCGCAGCCCTTGGGCACGTCGCCCGCGAAGGTCACCGGATTCGTCTTCGCCGGCTCGATGTCGACGAAATAGCTGTCGTCGTAGATGGCGAAGGCGAATTTGCGCGCCTTGGGGTCGATGGGCGGGCTCACCGGGATGGTGAAGCGGTAGACCAGGATATTCTTCTCGAGGCCGACGGCGAAATGGGTAACCGAGGCGACCGGCGTCTTCTTGCCGTCGAGATAGAGATAGGAGAAGTAGTTGTAGCCCTTGAGCGACTTGACCCCGGTCGCGGCGAGCTTGCCGAGCTCGGCTTGGTCCAAGGTCCCTTTGTGGCCTTCGTCGAAATCCTGGATCGTGTCGGCGCTGTAGAACTCGTCGAACACCCAGCTCACGTCGAGGGCCGCGATCTTCGCGTGCTCGAACCGCACCACGACCGAATTGTCGATCCAGACATGGGGATGGGCGCGCGCGGCCGGCAGGCTCGCGAGCAACGCCGCGGCGCAGGCGAGCGCGCCGAGCCCCGCGGCGCGAAAGCGCGCGCGGCGGCCAACCGTCTCGTCGCGCGTCTCGCGGGCCCCGTCCATCGGCGCCCAATCTAGCCCTTGGGATATGATGCGCCTAGCCGGGACGTGGCGAAAAAAGGTGGCGCGAGAGACTTGGGCGCAGGCGGAAAAAGAAACGGGCCGCCGCGGTCGCCCGCAACGGCCCGGTTGCGATGGGAATGCGCCGCTTAGACGCCGAGCGCCTTCTTGGTCGCCTTGTCCAGATGGCCGTTGGCCTTGAGGCCGTGCTCCTTCTGGAACGCCATGATGGCGGCCTTGGTCTTGGGCCCGTACTTGCCGTCGACGGCGAGCTTGGCGCCGCCCTTGTTGAGAGCCTCCTGCGCCTTCTTCACCGCGGCGCTGCCGTGCGCCATGTGCATGGGCTTGTGCATGTGCATGGGCTTCGCCGGCGCGGTCGCGGCGGGCGGGGTGGTCTGGGCAAAAGCCGGGGTCGCACCCGGCAGCACGGTCGCGGCGCCGAGCATGAGGGCCGCGGCCAGGGTCGCGAGCCGGATCGTCGACTTCGTCATTCTACTCTCCATTTTGGGACGACAACTTAGAGGGGGGAAGATTAGCAGGAATAGTGGCAAATCTGTGGTTACGGGCGCGTCGAGCGCCGATCAATTTTTCGGCAAATCCGCCGCACCCGAACTCGAATGCCCTCCCGGCCCAATTCGCTCCGCAGCGCGCATGTTCGAGGAAGCGAGCCAGGCGGCGTGCGACCTAGCACGGCCCCTCGGCGCCGTCAAATGCCGCCCGCGCGCCGCGCGGCTTCCGGGCGCGCGGCGCTTCGTGTAATCTCGGACGATGAAGCCCAGTTCCCGAGTCGCGCGCAAAGGAGCGGCATCCGCCGACGGCGCTACGCCGCGCGGCGCGCTCACGGCCGACCCGTTCGGCAAGACGCGGCACAATCACTCGGGCTGCCAGGCGGCGGCATTGAGCACGGCCGAGCGCCTGTGCGCGCTACGCGGCGCGCGGCTCACGCCGTTGCGCCGGCGCGTGCTCGAGCTCGTCTGGCGCAGCCACGATCCCGTGGGCGCCTACGCGATCCTGGCGGCGCTCCGGCGCGAGCGGCGCGCGGCGGCGCCGCCCACGGTCTATCGCGCGCTCGAATTCCTGACCGAGCAGGGGCTCGTGCATCGCATCGAGTCCCTCAACGCCTATCTGGGTTGCGCCGACCCCGAGCACGGCCATGCGACCCAGTTCCTCATCTGCGCGCGTTGCGGTGCGGCGTCGGAGCTCCACGACCGGCGCATCCAGGGTGCCATCGGCGCGGATGCGAAGGCGCTCGGCTTCCAGGTCCGCAACGTGGTGGTCGAGGCGATCGGCCTGTGCCCGGCCTGCGCGGCTTAGGTTTCGGCGCCGCCGCGCCGCCGCGCGGAGGGGAGCTCATGCGCGGCGAGGATGGCGAGGCTGAACAGGACCAGCGCTCCCGCCTGATGGCAGGCGGCGAGCGCCACCGGCACCACGAGCAGCAAAGTCGAGACGCCGAGGGCCACCTGCACGAACACCCATCCGCACATGAGATTGGCCGCGAGCCGGGCGCGCGGCGATAGCTCGAGACGCGCGAGCGCCAGACGGAACGCGACCACGAGCAGCACGGTCGCGATCGCGAGCATGCGGTGGTCGAACTGCACCGTCATCACGTCGTCGAAGGCGCTTCGGAACCAGGGCGAGAGCGGATAAAGACCGGGCGGGATCAAATGCCCGTTCATGAGCGGGAAGGTGTTGTAGATGAGCCCGGCATGGAGCCCCGCGACGAACGAGCCCGAGAGGGCCACGAGGTAAATCCACGCGGCCAGCGCGCGTCCCCATCGCGCGACGCCGCGCGCGGCGTCGTGCGGCAAGGAATCCGCGCGCGGCCAAAGCAGGTCGAGCGCCAGCCACAGCATGTAGGCGTAGATCAAAAGCGCCAAGCCGAGATGGGCCGCGAGGCGGTATTGGCTCACCGAGGTGCGGCCCTCGAGCCCGCTCATCACCATGTACCAGCCGACCGCACCCTGGAGGGCGCCGAGCGCGAACAGAATCGCGAGGCGCGGCACGAGCGGGCGCGCGATGCGCCGGCGCGCGAGGAAATAGAGGAACGGCACCAGGAAGGCGATGCCGATGAGCCGGCCCCAAAGACGATGGGTGTATTCCCACCAGAAGATCGATTTGAAGTCGGCGAGGCTCATGCCCTCGTTCACGACCTGATACTGGGTGGTCGCCTTGTAATGCGCGAACTCGCGCATCCAATCCGCGTGATCGAGGGGCGGGATCACGCCCATCAAGGGCTGCCATTGGGTGATCGAGAGGCCCGAAAGCGTGAGGCGCGTGACGCCGCCGAGAATCACCATGACGAAAATCATGCCGCAGCAGGCGAGGAGCCACGCGGCGAGCGCCCGGTCGCCGGCGCGCGCGTCCGGTCGCAGGGTCGCGGGAGCGTGCGCCGTCGGCGCTGCGGGCGAGTCTGTGATCAGCGAAGGCATCGCGCGTTCGGAAAAATCATGGGGCGGGGAGAGTGCCGCTCCAAGCGCCGGGCCGCAAGGGGCTCGGCGCTTCGATCGCGCCGTTTCAGTGGAGCCGGAGCTCGACGCCCGCATACCGCAGCTCGCGCGGGCCGACGAGCCGCGCGCTCGCGATACGCACCGAATGGAGCCGGCCCTCGAGATTGCGTTCCCAGAAATCGAGGAAGCGCTTCAAGGCCGGGAAGTCGGGCGACATGTCGGGCGCTTGCCAGATGTAGGTTTGGAGCAGGGCCGGGAAATCCGGCAGGTGGTAGAGGATTTCGGCGGTCGTGAGCCGCCAGTCGCCCAAAGCCCGTCGCATCCGGATCATGCGAGCCTCCCAAGCTCCCCTCGACGCAACTATTCTGCGCCTCGATCTCGCAACTGCAAAATAAAATCTGCGGCCTTTATCAATCCTCTAGCAGCCCACGGCCGAGAGGGCTGCCAGCGAGGGCCGATTTTTCGCTACTACCCTTGAAGCGATATTTCGGTCTCCCTAAATCCCTGGCACTCCAACGACAAGAGTGCTAACAACACGCCGAAATTCACCATTGCGCCAATTCCACGGAGGAGTCCGACCATGAAATTCCGGCCCTTGCACGACCGCGTCCTCTTGCGTCGCATCGACGCCGAGCACAAGACCGCGGGCGGCATCATCATCCCCGACACCGCCAAGGAGAAGCCCCAGGAGGGCGAGGTCATCGCGGTGGGTGCCGGGACGCGCGACGAGAACGGCAAGATCCATCCCCTCGACGTGAAGCCGGGCGACCGGGTGCTGTTCGGCAAATGGTCCGGCACCGAGGTCAAGATGGACGGCGAGGAGCTCCTGATCATGAAGGAGTCCGACATCATGGGCGTGATCGAGGGAGCCAAGGCCGGCAAGAAAGCCGCCTGACCCGCGCGCGTCGCAACGATCCCATTCAAGGAGTAAGGAACGATGGCTGCCAAGGACGTTAAATTCAGCGGCGACGCCCGCGCGCGCATGTTGCGCGGCGTCGATATTCTAGCCGATGCAGTCAGGGTGACTCTCGGCCCGAAAGGCCGCAACGTGGTGCTCGACAAGTCGTTCGGCGCGCCGCGCATCTCGAAGGACGGGGTGACGGTCGCGAAGGAGATCGAGCTCGCCGACAAGTTCGAGAACATGGGTGCCCAGATGCTGCGCGAGGTCGCCTCCAAGACCTCCGACGTGGCGGGCGACGGCACCACCACCGCGACCGTGCTCGCCCAGGCGATCGTGCGCGAAGGCGTCAAGGCCGTGACCGCGGGCATGAACCCGATGGACTTGAAGCGCGGCATCGACATCGCGGTGGAGACCGTGGTCGAGGACGTGAAGAAGCGCTCGAAGAAGGTCTCGGGCCATGCCGAGATCGCCCAGGTCGGCACCATTTCGGCCAACGGCGAGCGCGAGATCGGCGAGATGATCGCGCAGGCGATGGAGAAGGTCGGGAACGAGGGCGTGATCACGGTCGAGGAGGCGAAGAGCCTCACGACCGAGCTCGAGGTGGTCGAAGGCATGCAGTTCGACCGCGGCTACGTGTCGCCCTACTTCGTGACCAACGCGGACAAGATGATCTGCGAGCTCGAGAGCCCGTACATTCTGCTCCACGAGAAGAAGCTCGCGAACCTCCAGTCGATGCTGCCGCTCCTCGAGGCGGTGGTGCAGTCCGGAAAGCCGCTCCTCGTGATCGCCGAGGACGTCGAGGGCGAGGCGCTCGCCACCCTCGTGGTCAACAAGCTGCGCGGCGGCCTCAAGGTGGCTGCCGTCAAGGCGCCCGGCTTCGGCGACCGGCGCAAGGCCATGCTCGAGGACATCGCGATCCTGACCGGCGGCGAGGTCATCAGCGAGGACATCGGCGTCAAGCTCGAGAACGTGACCTTGAACCAGCTCGGGCGCGCGAAGAAGATCCTCATCAACAAGGACAACACCACGATCGTCGACGGGGCCGGGAAGAAATCCGACATCCAGGGCCGTTGCACCCAGATCCGCGCCCAGATCGAGGAGACCACGTCGGACTACGACAAGGAGAAGCTCCAGGAGCGGCTCGCGAAGCTCGCGGGCGGCGTGGCCGTGATCAAGGTCGGCGGCGCCACCGAGGTCGAGGTGAAGGAGCGCAAGGATCGCGTCGACGACGCGATGCACGCGACCCGCGCCGCGGTCGAGGAAGGGGTCGTCACCGGCGGCGGTTCCGCGCTGCTTTACGCATCCCGCGCGCTCGCCAAGGTCGAGACCCAGAACGACGACCAGAAGCACGGCGTCGAGATCGTGAAGCGGGCACTTCAGTCGCCGGTACGCCAGATCGCCGAGAATGCCGGCGTCGACGGCTCGGTCGTGGTGGGCAAGCTGCTCGAGAGCAAGGATGCGAGCTTCGGCTTCGACGCCCAGACCGACAAATACGTCGACATGTTCAAGGCGGGCATCATCGATCCGACCAAGGTGGTGCGCACGGCGCTGCAGGACGCGGCGTCCATCGCGGGCCTCCTGATCACGACCGAGGCGATGATCGCCGAGCGGCCGGAAAAGAAGGCAGCCCCCGCCATGCCGGGCGGCGGCGGCATGGGCGATATGGACTTCTAAGTCTCGGACGTCCAGGTCCGGCACCCCGGACGAAACGCTCGGGGCCGCGATGCCTGACGGTGTCGCGGCCCCTTTCGTTTGCGCGCAACGGGCATCGACCCGGTTCCGACTGGCCGATTTGGCCAGGGCCGGACTTGGTCCGGCCATCCATGCCTCGGTGCTTGAGAGCGGTCGATCGCCGGGACGCGAGCGTGTCCCCACGCCGGCCGACGGCCGCTCCCGGGGGCCCGGCGATGACCTCTTGCCGGGCGTGATCGGCACCTCGGATTGAGGCGCCGCCGGCAATCGCGCGATCCGGATTCACAGGGCGGCGGAAATCCCTTAGCCTCCCGCCCGTGCACGCGATTCTCGACATCGTCCTCCCGGTCTTCGGCGTGATCCTGCTCGGCTATCTCGCCGGGCGCGGACGCATCCTCGGCGAGAAGAGCTCGGAGGCGCTCAATCTCTTCGTCTATTACTTCGCGATGCCGCCGCTTTTGTTCCGCTCGACCGCGGCCGCGCCGATCGCGGAAATCCTCAACGGCCGCTTCATCCTGGTCTATTTCCTGGGCTCGCTCGCGGCGCTTGCGATCACGCTCGCGGGGAGCCGGCTGCTCTTCGGCGTGCGCGACGCGCCCGGCATGACCATTCACGGGCTCCTCGGCACCTTCTCGAACACGGGCTATATGGGAATCCCGCTCTTCGTCGCGGCGTTCGGCGCCGACCGCGCGTTGCCCGCGGTCGTGATCACCATGTTCGTCTCGCTGGTCTCGATCGGGAGCGCCATCCTGGTGCTCGAGAGTGCGGTGAAGCGCGAGCGGCGCCGCGGCGGGCTCATGGGCGATCTCGTGCGCACCCTCGTGCGCAACCCGATTCTGGTCGCACCCTTCCTCGGATTGCTCTGGGCGCTTACGGGATTGAAGCTGCCCTCGCCAGCGCTCCATTTCCTCGATCTCATCGGCGCCGCCGCCGCACCCGCGGCCTTGTTCGCGATCGGCCTATCGCTCGTCGGACGCTCCTACGCGGGCGAGGTGCGCGAAGTCGCCTGGCTCGCCGCGGTCAAGCTCCTGGTGCATCCGGCCGTGACCTGGCTCCTGGTCGCCTATCTGATCCCGCTCGATCCCTTCTGGGCCAAGAGTGCCGTGATCCTCGCGGCCCTTCCCGCGGGGGCGCTCGTCTATGTCGTGTCCCAGCGTTTCAACGTGCGGGTTGCGACCGGGACGGCCACCATCGTGGCGAGTACCGCGGCCGCGGTCGTGACCCTCTCGGCGCTGCTCTTGTGGCTCGGGGTCAAGTAGGGGGGGCGCTGGCTAACAAGTCAGTTCAAATAAGGCTCATGCATTTTTGTTTAATAACTCTAAAGCCGCGCTTACCAAATTCGCAAACGCATGTGAGTCCTTAATTGCGTCGAGCACCGCACCTTCAAGATCGGACTGAACCATATTTCCCTTGCCATCGAAGATGAAGAGCTGTTCAGCTCGACGCGCAATTTTCCGGCTCAGGGGCACTTTATTCGAGAGAATTCTCGACAGATGTGGTTGACTAATTGAGAGGATTTTCGCTAGTCCGGCCTGGTTTAATCCTTCGCGTTCGGCAAACTCGCCAAGTCTCTTGCGGAGGTCGGCAACATTGCGGTTGCGTTTTTGCATTAAATACATAAGAATACATAATCAGTCGCGACGCAAGGGGGCACCTTGTTTGGGCAACGGAAGCGCTCACGGGAAGGCCTAGCATGGGAATGGCCGCACCCCGAGGACGAGGTTGTTCCAGGCGTCAAATGGGGAAGGCCCGAATGGGTTCCCAGCCCAGCATTTTGGAAAGCGCTCGCAAAACTATCCCATCCGACGAAAGACAGTTTCATCAGCGAACCTGGGACCCCGTTGATAAGCGAGGTCGCGTTCTGTCTTCTTGGAGGATATGGAATTCGAATGGAGGTGAACAGAGCAGCTTTTCAGTTGCTTCAGTCCGAAGGTTGCTTCCAAACTGGAAATCGACCTCATACCAATGATATTGAGCGGCTGCTCCGAAGGCCGCTGAATGTAGAGGGGAAGTTGATCCGATATCGTTTCCCGCGGCAGCGCGCTGAACGTCTCTCGGGTGCAATTCGTATGATTGAGGAAATGTCCTTCCCGATTTATGATTTTCGAGAATTTCGCCGCGCACTCATGATCATTCCTGGTATCGGTCCCAAGACCGCTTCCTGGATTACTCGGAATTGGCTTGGATCTAACGACGTAGCTATCCTCGATATTCATATTTTGCGAGGGTGCAAAATGATGGGATTATTTCGGGGCAATATCCGTCTCCCACAAGATTATGAGAGACTCGAGGAACTATTCTTAGAGTTTGCGAGGAACATTGACGTGCCTGCCTCGCTACTCGATGCCATAATGTGGCGCGAAATGAGAGTGCTTGGCGCACACTTCTCGCGCTAAGGGCTTTTCAACACAACTAAAGATAGGATATTCTTATGCTCTCGAGTCATGGGGGGGCGAAAATGTCTGGTGGCCCAAAAGGTGATAGTTCGCGTCGCATTCGCAAACAAAGCACCACACTTAAAAATCGTCTAGCTGGCGCAAAGGCGAACGGCGACGCGCCTAAAAATGACGATCAGTGCGACATCACCTTTGAGGTTGACCTGGAAGCTGTTAACGCGGCACGTCTCCGTACATTGTCAATTGGCGATACCCTTGATGTGTTGAGGCGCGCGGGTTCGCCATATGAAGCGGCCATTTGCGTCACTCGGCCATCGGGTGCAGCGATTGGAGCGTTGTCGGCCTTTGAAGGCCTTGCACTATTGCTCGCGTGTATGAGGCGGGGGAATAAGTACGACGGCGTTATAACCAGACTCGACCAAATCAGTTGTCGCGTTCGCGTTGTCCGGAGTGCCCCCGGGTGATTGTAATTGGGGGCTCATACCGGGAAGAATGCGCCACCCCAGCGTGGGATAGGATATTTGGTTCAGGCGGAAGAGCCGCAGCCGCTATTTCACAGCTTTCCCCTGGCACTGAATTACACACATACGCGTTCACAGGTTGGGCCGATGATGTTCGCGAATCAATGGCGGCATTTCAAGTTTCTTCTCATGTTCGGGAAATTAATGAGGAGATCACTTTTACATATTTTCATCCACTATCGCAAAGCAACATGTTTCCGCTCCACCCGGCGCAATGTGCTCCGATTGAAGTTACTGGAGACAATGTAATTCGGTTCGGCATGGTTGAGGGGGAGAGCATCGTTAACGCAAAAACCGCAATTTTTGATCCGCAGACGCATACATCTATCAGCTTCAGAAATAATGGATCGAACGCCAGTCGCCTCGGCATAGTGCTAAACGAGATCGAACTTATAAACGGAACAGGACAAGTCGAAGTCGAAATCGCAGCTTCGTCTCTAATTCAATCTGAAAACGCGGACGCGTTGGTCGTAAAGCAGGGTGTTAGTGGCGCGACTGTCTTTGAACGCGGCGTCCGCGCAGTCAGTATTCCCGCATATCGATCTGATCGCGTGTTCAAGATAGGTTCGGGCGACGTGTTCACCGCGGTCTTCGCCCATTACTGGGGCGAGTGCAATTTATCAGCCGTCGAAGCGGTGAATCTAGCTTCAAAAAGCGTCTGCCATTACGTAAATACACGCAATCTACCGATCCCTCCGATTTCTGAAATTATCTGCGGATTGCCTCTCAAAAAATCAACTGAGCCCCGCCGGATTTATATTGCCGCACCATTTTTCGATATTGGGCAGCGTTGGGTTGTCGAGGAAGCCTTAAGATGCCTAGTTGCATGCGGCGCGAATGTATTTTCACCATTGCACGACATTGGGACAAATTTCGAACCTAAGGAAATATCGTCGAAAGATATTGAGGGCCTTCTTTCCTGTTCGGCGGTCTTTGCAATTTTGAATGGTGGTGATCCGGGCACTATATTCGAGATTGGTTATGCGAGAAGCCACAATATTCCCGTCGTAGTACTCGCTGAAAATATAAATCCGACTGACGCTACCATGTTTGACGGGTCTGGCTGCGAAATTGTTGGTGACTTTGCATCTGCAATTTACCGGGTCATTTGGGCCACTTGGCGATGAAGGTTCTGCTACTATCTGGTGGCATTGATTCGACTGCTCTGGCCTGGTGGCAACGGCCAGATGTTTGCGTGACAATCAATTATGGGCAACTGCCTGCAAAAGGTGAAATCGCGGCAGGCAGGGCGATAGCAACGGAATTTAGGTTACGGCACGAGCTCATAGAAGCCGATCTTTCCTCCTTGGGCTCAGGATTGCTCACAGGGCGAAATGCAGCGATTCATGCCAAAGCACCCGAGTGGTGGCCGTATCGCAATCAGCTACTAATTACTTTGGCAGGCATGCGGTTTATGTCCAAAGGTCTTACGGAGATAATGATTGGCGCAGTCGCTACCGATGTACACAATGACGGTCATGCCCCATTTTTAAGAACAATTGATCGCTTAATGTCACTGCAGGAAGGAATGGTACGGGTCACGTCGCCAGCGCAAAAGTTGTCGTCATTGGGGCTGTTACAAGCAGCCAACTTCCCTGACGAATATCTTGCGTTGACATTCTCTTGTCATGTACACGAATTTCCATGTGGGCAATGTCGCGGCTGTGAGAAACATCGGCGGACAACCAGTCGGTACAAGAAAATTACAAAATTAGCGGTGAGTCCCTCATATTTGAGATTTAGATAATGGGAGGCCACCTTGTCCGGACTTCCGATTAAAAGTCGAGCGTCACAGAAACGAGCCACCAAATCTCGCAAATCGCGGAAAGATTGTGATCTCCTTTTTTCGGTGGATTTGATCGCTGTGCGCCGAGACACTTTGAAATGCATTGGAATAGGAAGCGTACTCCGTGTGCAACTTCAAAAGCAGGGCGACGCAGTCGCCGCAGTCTGCTGTGATGTCCTAAGTAATCAAATTATTGGATCGCTCGCCGCATTTGAAGGTTTAACGCAGCTAATTAATTGCATCAAAGCGGGTGTTGAATACACCGCATTGGTTGAAGAGGTAACACATACCCAATGCATGGTATGTATATCAAGGAAATAGTACATGATCGTGGTCGGAGGTGCATACAAAGAGCGTTGCTGGTACCCCCACTGGGATCGAATATTTGGGTCGGGGCTGCGAGCCGCGCTAGCTGTAAGCAAAATATCAAAAAATTCAGAACTTTATACCTTTGCCGATCCGAGCTTGGAGGAAGATATCAAAGCCACTCTCGGAGCGTTTGGAGTTCGTAGCCATATAACACATGTTAGAGGGCGAATTATTGCCGAGTATTTATATCCATTGGGCCAAGTTGATTTATTCAGCGAAGGCACAGATATGCCAGGCGGCCTATCGCTAAACGCGTCCGGGAATGTAGCTTTGAGCTTCGGGTTGATAGAGGGGACCGCAAAGCTCGAGGCAAAATTTATTATTCATGATCCACAATCAGAGCTGGTCCGGCCCGATTCTCATGTTAATGAGCAATTCCGCCCGGAGAGATTCATCACCGACAACCTAACCGTTATATTGGGTGAATCGGATTTTCCCGGCGAAAAAAATAGCCGGTCGCAGATTGATTACGTCCGAGGCAAGTATCGGGCTAAAATTCTCGTGTCCAGGCGACGAGCTGGCGGTGCCACAGTATATATCGGCGACTCCGAGCCGCAGGAGGTTCCGGCGTACGAAGCGCAATCATTTTTTAAAATTGGAACAGGCGACGTATTCGCTGCGGCATATGCTCACTATTGGGCTGAGCGCGGATTCGGCCCGGTCGAAGCCGCCGATATTGCCTCGCGGTGCATGTCATATTTTGCTGACGGAGGTGCGATTCCGCTTCCGTGCCATACCGCGCTTGGCGATATGAATCGAATTAATACGTATAACGTCATGCAAAAAATTTATATCGCGGGTGCGGTAAAACACCTCCCGATCGGGTGGCTAGCTACGGAAGCTTCTGAAAAGCTAAGAAAGCTTGGAGCGGACACGTTCTGGCCGGTCCGCGACGTTGACGTCGAAATTTCACCCGGCCGAATGAGTTCCCAAAATCTCGATGGAATGGACGACTGCTCAGCAGTGTTGGCGCTAGCAGATGATGCCAACGAGGAACTAATCTCGGAGATTGATTACGCTCGAAAAAGGGGAATTCCGATTGTCATTTATAGTGCCAGCGTACCATATCAGAAATTAGTTGATCGCTATGGAAATGGCCCAGATTACCAGCATGACTTCACGAGCGCTCTTTATCGAGTGAGGTGGGCATCTATCCGTGATAACGTGTAGTGCGCTCCAATTACGTCTACGCCAATTCAATGTGGTTGAAGTAGAGGCGAATGAGCGACCGACCGGACAAAAGGCTCTCTAAGAGCCTTCCATTGCGAAAGATCAGCCGTAAAACTGGCCGGCCTCTAGGTCGGTTTTACGAGGAGGATCCGAATTCTTCACTGGCTGATAGCCGAAGAATTATTGAAGACCAAATTCGGGGGGCTCATACTCGTTGGTCCGAATTTTTGGCTTACATTGACCGGCGCTCCCACTCTCGTTGGGTCTTTCGCGGTTGTCCATTAAAAACCCATTTATGTATTCCATCGGTTGGCAGGGAGCCGACATACAATTCGTTATTGGAGCAGCGCCTTCTTCGAGCGTTTGAACGGGAGGCGAGGTTGCACATTAACCTGGCCGGCGGAACTGAGTGGGATTGGTTGGTTCTGGGACAACATCACGGCCTACCAACCAGATTGCTTGATTGGACCTCAAATCCTTTAGTTGCATGCTTCTTCGCGGTGTTGGCAGCCCCACTGGATGACGCAGTTATTTATGCATATAGCGTGAGTGATAGAAATATAATCGATGTTCGGGATCATCCGAGTCCATTTCGGATTCACGATGTTGGTTTTCTTTTGCCGTCAGCATTGGCTCCCAGAATAGCAAGTCAGAGAGGCCTATTCTCCGTTCACCCGAACCCAAATGTCGCGTGGATGCCTAGTGAACTCGGTCAAAATTCGTTTGCAATTCCAGGTATGGTCAAGAAATACTTTCGCCGAAAGCTATTTTCTTTTGGCATCGATGCTGCGCATATTTGGGCCGACCTGAGCGGTGTATGTTTAGACCTTAGGTGGCGATACGTCGAGGGCATCGGTATCGGTGCGGCGAGGCTATGAGGACCATGGCAAGTAACGAAAATGCGTCAAGCGACGATTTGCGGCGCGCAAGGGCGAAAAATGTCGCTGACGCTGTTCGAAATATCAGCCTCGACGGTACTATTGCCTGGTCAGCCCTAGAGGGTTTGTCGTCAAGGCCAATTATTGACGCGATTGAAGTGTCGGAAGACGAAATAAATTTTGACGAGGATAGCTTCGAGGGGCTTTTTAACATTTATGTAACTCTTCACTTTGGAAATGAAGCGGACGAGGTAACGACCTCTGAGGTCTTTCCGGGTCATTTTTCCGGAAAAATAATTCGTGGCCAGCCGAAGATTGATCGCTTAGAGGTCAGCGTTCGCAGTTTATTGGCACCTTAGGTGCACTGTTTTAGACCGCGGCGCCGCCCAAAAACCCCCGCACGATCCCGATCGCGTCCTTCAAGCCCACGCGGCTGGTCTCAACGCCTTGCGGGAAGGCGCCGAGCAAACGCGACGGCATCATGGGATCGAGGAGGACGAACACGCCGCGGTCGTCCGCGCGCCGCACGAGACGTCCGAACGCCTGCTTGAGCCTGAGCCGCGCGATCA
>Ga0335072_10005949_pt1 | contig 17906 bp, 13 predicted proteins | sample Lox_Sample_21_FD_206725 | JGI IMG/M metagenome (GOLD analysis project Ga0335072, IMG submission 206725) | Soil microbial communities from Loxahatchee National Wildlife Refuge, Florida, United States - Lox_Sample_2.1 | ecosystem: Environmental > Terrestrial > Soil > Wetlands | place: USA... | reverse complement strand
CTCCGCCGCGATCGCAACACGAAGCGTCGCGGAGAACTCGCCGAACTCGTTTTCCAGCTCATCGCCACTCGCATGGGCTTCGCCGTCTGTAAGCCCTATGGAGACAGCGAGCGCTACGACTTCGTCCTCGACACCCGCCTGGCCCATCCCCGCTTCCAATCCGCCTCTCTGTTGTGGCGCATCCAGGTCAAAGCTTCTACCCAGCTTCTCAACGGACTCTACCGCGTCAACTCCCATCGCCGCCTCCGACGCCGCGCCGTTCCCTATCGCCCCGGCGAAATCGACTTCATCGCCGCTTACATCATTCCCGAAGATACCTGGTACATCATTCCGCTCCACGCCGTCCGCGGCACCAGCCTCCTGTTCCGCCGCAAAAAGGACCGCCGCCCCGGCCGCTACGACCAATACAAGGAGGCTTGGCACCTCCTCCGCCCTAAGCTATAGTGCAGGTGATGAGCGCCGTATGTGCGACGCAGGCCGCTTGGCATAGCACTCCTAGGGTATGGGCAGCATCGTGCCCGCCCTTGCAAAAACCGCAAGAGTCTGCCCCGAGCGCAGTCGAAGGGACGAGGCACCCCCAGTATCAAAACGGGAAAGATGAAGGACCCAGAGCTCTGGGCACCCGTCCGGGTGCGTGCTAACAAGCTCGGCGCCGCAGCGGCAGACAGAAAATTCCCGACAGAACCGGGAGATGTTGGATGTTGCCCATGGCTTACTGGAACTTACAATTGCCGCCGTCGATTCTCTTAATACTGGGGGTAATCTCGTTTTGTGCGGCGGTGGTCTGGACGTGCACCGGGAAAGCCAGGACACGCTCTCATGGCTGGGTCTATCGCGCCCGAGAACCGATTGTGTTTTGGGTGGTGGTCGCAACGTATTACCTCGGCGGTCTTCTCTTCGTTGGGCTCTATCTTTATCAGGGTCCATGAACCCTAGAACTCAGGCGACCCCGGGGGGCTGGCGCAACCTTCCGGACGGAATTCCCAATTTGGGGTTGCCCCACCCTTCCCGCGCTTTTCGCGGGAGGGTGGGCCCTTCGGCACGGACTACAATCTGCATGAATGCACGTCAAACCGGTGCGCTATCAAAACCAGCGCTGCCTGCATTTCATTACCTTCAGTTGCTATCGCCGCATGCCGCTGCTCGATAGTGCAGCCGCGAAAGAGACTTTCGAGGCGGGTGGCACACTCAAGCCCACCTTGGGCTTGAGGGTTTGGTGACCACATTGCGCGAGCGAGTCGGGCGGCCGTGAAGAAATTCCCCCACCATTGTTCACACTGCGTCGTCCCGAAGCCTCGCGTTTTCACCAGCGAGGCGAGGGATCTGGCGCGGGCTGACTACGCTGCGCGCGAGATCCTTCGCTCCGCCTGAACCCCGGCTCCGCTCAGGATGACGCCATTCACGAACATCAAATATTCAACGGAGCCAGCAGGTTGCCCCACCTTGTCGCGCAGTTTGCGACGGGGTGGGATTCCCTCGCGTCAGCGACCGGCGGGAGGGTGGCCCAGTCTTTGAGCTGCAGGAGCCATTACGGTTGAGGGCAGGTGGCCCACTCAGGCCCGCCTTTGGCTTGAGGGTTTGGCGGGTGGCCCACTCAAGCCCGCCTTTGGCTTGAGTGGGTGACACGGCGACTGGTCCCGTCTGGGTAATCTGGAACAGGAACTCATCGCCGCCGCTAAGGCCCGGAGATCGAGGTCTCTCTCGCCGAGATTCGCCGCAAGGGTTTGGCGGCCACATTGCGCGAGCGAGTCGGGCGGCCGTGAGGAAATTCCTCCACCATTCTTGACGCTGCGTCATCCCGAAGCCTCGCGTTTTCACCAGCGAGGCGAGGGATCTGGCGCGGGGCTGACTACGCTGCGCGCGAGATCCTTCGCTCCGCCTGAACCCCGGCTCCGCTCAGGATGACGCTATTCAGGAAGATCAAATATCCAACGGAGCCAGCAATCCAGGAAGCGCCTCGCCTTTACGGTCCCCAACCGCCCGTGTTACTCTTTTAGCGTCACATAGACAAACGATTAAACAATAGGAGCACATCAGGTTAGTGCTAGCCAGAGAGCAAAAGAAATCCGTCATTGACCGCAATCGCACGCACGCGACCGACACCGGCAGTCCCGAGGTACAGATCGCGCTGCTCAGCGAACGCATTGGTCAGTTGACGGAGCACTTCAAGACGCACCAGAAAGATCACGGCTCGCGCCGCGGTCTTCTCATGCTGGTGAGCAAGCGCCGTCGCTTGCTCGATTACCTCAAGAAATACGATTCCGAGCGCTATAAGTCCGTGATCACCAAGCTCGGCATCCGCAAGTAGTACAGGCGCCTGGGGCAATCTTCCCGTTTTTCTTGATTGATTCACGGGAAGCGGAATTCCCACTTCTGGCAGAACCGGCCAGAAATGGGGCACCCGCTGACGGGGTACCCGACAGGAACCCACAGGATATTTCTGATCTCCAGCATTGAGGAACTTTCCATCCGTGCGTTTATCGAGCGCAACGAAATACTCAAACCACATCGTGGGCGAGGTGTGCCCCAGATCCTGGGTGCCCCATTTCTGGCCGAATTTGCCAGAAGTGGGGACTTTGACTGCATCCCAGGCAAAGACATCCTCGTTCGTTTCGCCGGGTGCCCCATGCAACCCCGGTTTTGGTTTGAGTGGGGATCTGGGCACGATTGCGTTCGCGCTCACGGCTCATGGCTCACTTCTCATCACCGTCGCTCCCAAAGGAAAAATGATATGAAACCAGAACCAACCAGCATCACCGTAGAACTCGCCGGCGGAAAACAAATCTCCTTCGAAACCGGAAAACTGGCCAAGCAGGCCCATGGAGCCGCCGTGGTGCGGCTGCACGACAACGTCGTGCTCGCCACCGCCGTGTCCAATGCCGAACCGCGCGAGGGGATCGACTTCTTCCCGCTTACGGTCGATTATCGCGAGTACACCTATGCCGGCGGACGCATTCCCGGAGGATTCATCAAGCGCGAAGGCCGGCCGAGCGAGCGCGAAATTCTGACGTCGCGGCAGATCGATCGTCCGGTGCGGCCGTTGTTTCCTGAAGGATTCCGTTGCGAAACACAGGTGATTGCGTTCGTGCTCTCGGCCGATACGGATAACGATCCCGACGTGTGCGGCATCAACGCCGCCTCGGCGGCGCTGACGATTTCCGACATTCCCTTCCTCGGACCGATTGGCGCGGTGCGCGTCGGGCTGGTGAACGGGCAGTTCATCGTGAATCCCACATACAGCGAGATGCGCGACAGCCTGGTCAACATCATGGTCGTCGGCACGGCTGACGGGATCGTGATGATCGAGTCGGGCGCGAAAGAAGTGAAGGAAGAGACCGTCGTCGACGCGATCGAGTTCGGGCATACCGAGATCAAGAAAATCTGCGCGGCGATCAACGATCTGCGCGCGAAAGTCGGCAAGCAGAAACGCGCGGTCGAGCCGGTGGTGTTCGATCAGGCTTATTACGACCAGCTCAAAGCCAAGATCGGTGCGGAGCTGACCGACGCGCTCGATACGAAGAAGCATCCCAAGCAGGAAAGCTACACGCTCGTGCACGAGCTGAAGAAGAAGCTCGAAGCGGAACTGCCCGAGGACGACGAAGAAGCGAAGCACAAGCTCGGACATTATTACGAGACACTGCGCGAGCGGATTTTCCGCGAGCAGGTGATCGATAAGAAGCGGCGTCCGGATGGACGGGCGTTTGATGAGATCCGCGAAATCTGGATCGAAGCCGGAATTCTGCCTCGCACCCATGGCAGCGCCATCTTCACCCGCGGCGAAACCCAGGCCCTGGTCACCACCACGCTCGGCACCAGCGACGACATGCAGCGCCTCGAAGGCTTCGAAGGCGAAGCCAAAAAACGCTTCATGCTGCATTACAACTTTCCGCCGTTTTCGGTGGGGGAAGTGGCGTTTTTGCGCGGGGCGGGACGACGAGAGATCGGGCACGGGGCGCTGGCGGAACGCTCGATCAGCGCAGTTCTTCCTGCGGAAGAGAAGTGGCCGTACGCGATGCGCGTGGTCTCGGACATTCTGGAGTCGAATGGATCGTCGTCGATGGCGACGGTCTGCGGCGCTTCGCTTTCGCTGATGGATGCCGGCGTTCCGCTCAAGGCTCCCGTGGCGGGAGTCGCGATGGGACTCGTGAAGGAAAGCGAGCAGTACGCGATCCTGACCGACATCGCCGGAGCCGAAGATCACTACGGGGACATGGATTTCAAAGTGGCCGGGACGAAGGACGGGATCACGGCGCTGCAGATGGATATCAAAGTTATCGGCATCACGGCGCAGATTATGCGCGAGGCGCTGGCGCAGGCGCAGCGCGGGCGGATGTTCATCCTGGGCAAGATGGATGAAGTGATCTCGGAGGCGCGCACGAAGATTTCGGAATACGCGCCGCGGTTCTACACCGTGCAGATTCCGGTCGATAAGATTCGCGATCTGATCGGGCCCGGCGGAAAGATGATTCGGTCGATCGTCGAAGCGACGGGAGTGAAGATCGATGTAGAAGATTCAGGCGCGGTGAAAGTGGCGTCGAACGATCAGGCGGCGGCGCAGAAGGCGCTGCAGATGATCGGAGACATTACGGCGACGGCCGAGGTTGGAAAGACGTATCTCGGAAAAGTCACGCGGCTGGCGGATTTCGGAGCGTTCGTTGAGATTTTGCCTGGGACCGATGGGCTACTGCACATCAGCGAAGTCGCCGAGCATCGCATCAACGACGTTCGCGACGAACTGAAAGAGGGCGATCAGGTGCTGGTGAAAGTACTCGCCGTCGAAGGCAATCGCATTCGACTCTCGCGCAAGGCGGTGTTGAAAGAGCAGCGCGCGAAGATGCAAGCACAGGCTGGCGGTGGGGGCGGGGCGGAAGGCGGCGTTGCTCCCGCGCCTGAGGGCCAGACCGAACCGGCTGGAACGGTTGTGATCGAGGGCGGCGGAAATTTTCCCGACGAACCGGAGAGCGAGCCGAATTTCAATCGAGATCCTGCGTTCCCGGGCGGAGGCCGTCCGCATGGCAGCGGTGATCGCGGAGACCGCGGCGGACGCGGTGGACGTGGCGGCGGCGGACGACGTCGCGGGCGCGATGGCCGCGGAGGGCATGGCGGTGGTCATGGTGGACACGGCCACGGCGGCGGAAGGCACTAGCCAGTTCTTCGGCGTGGATTCGCGCAGGTAGAAACTTAACCACAGAGGGCACAGGGGATCACAGAGGAATCTGTGGACTCTGTGCCCTTTGTTTTCACGTCGGGGAGGCTCGATGAAGCTGAAAATCCCCACCTCTGGCAAAATCGGCCAGAAGTGGGGCACCCGATTTCATTTTGCTTTTGTGCGAGCGAAGTGCATAGGTCCTTCGCCGCAAAGGCGCGGCTCAGGATGACAAAAGCGAGCGGGCTGAAGCCCGGAAGACTGTTAACGGAGAGGGCGGCAGATGCGACGCGGCTCGAAGCCGCGTCCTTTCAAATCCCACCAGCCTTTGCGCGTTAACTTTTGAGGGGCCAGGTCAGTTGGCCGCCGCGCTGGTAGGCGAGATTGCCGATTTGGCCGGCGCGCGCGGCGGAGACGCCGGACTCCACGGGCGCATTCGGTTCCTTGCGCGACTTTACGCAATCGAAAAAGTTCTGCATGTGCGAGATCGTGCCGTCGATCGTGCTGTGTTCGGTGAGCACGGGATTCTCGCCGTGGGGCGCGCCTTCGCGATAGATGGTGAATCCGCCGCGGTCGATTTTCAATGTGGCTTCGGTGCCGCGGAATTCCAGGCCTCCATCGTCGATCGAGGAATGCATCATGCCCTCGTAGACCACGTCGAATCCGGGGTAGCGGAATGCCGCCTGAATCGTGTCGGGGCAGTCCCATTCTTCGAACATATATTTGTCGGCCAGCATGTGGGCCTTTTGCGGCTGATCGGATTTCATGGCCCAGTGGGCGACGTCGATCCAGTGGGTGAAGAGATCGGTCATGGCGCCGCCGCCGAAATTCCAATACCAGCGCCAGCGGTGGAATTTCTCGTCGCTGAACGGCTGATCGGGCGCGGAGCCCAGCCAGCGCTTCCAGTCCAGCTGCTGCTGGTCGATCGGCTTGGTGGGCCAGTTGCGGCCATAATTCTGCCACCAATACGTGCGGACTTGCACGACACGGCCGAGGCTGCCGCCCTGGATGAGATCGACGGCATCGCCGAAATGAGCCCAACTGCGCTGCTGCATGCCGCATTGCAGAATCTGCTTGCTGGAGCGAACGGCGTGGGTAAGCGTGGCGCCTTCTTCGATGGAGTGCGTGACCGGCTTTTCGAGATAGACATCCTTGCCGGCTTTGAGGGCGTCTGTGGCCATGGCGACGTGCCAATGATCCGGCGAAGCGATGATGACCGCGTCGAGGTCTTTGTCGAGGACCTCGCGATAATCCACATGAGTGGTAGCCAGGCCGTTGGCGCGCTGCTGGATCGCGTCACGATGCGGACTATAGACGTCGCAGACGGCGACGATCTGATAGACGCCGGCTTTGTCGGCGGCCTCGAGAAGACTTCTCATGCGACCGCCGGCGCCGATGACTCCGATGCGAATGGTGTCGTTCGCGCCGAAGACGCGGGTGGAAGCGAGGGCGGTGAGTCCGGTGGTGATGAGGAAATTGCGGCGAGTGAGCATGAGACCTCCCGGGAGTTAGCGATGCGGGATGATGGTATCAAGATTTAGGGGAGGACAGCGTAGCAGGTGTCGGCGCGGATTCGGAGTAAGGGGAAAGTTCAGGCGTCCCCGTGGAGTCTGGGCCGCAGCTTCTCTTTCGCCCCTTCGGGGCTGGCGCATTTCCCTCTTGCACACCCACGCCTTACGGCGTGGGCTGCATTCTTTCGCCGCTTCGCGGCTGGGCTGGCGCGGCCCCGAAGCGGAGCAGCAGGTCCCTCCACGCGCGATTGGATTGGCTAGGCCGATCCAATCACTTGGTCGGGATGACAGGATTTTATTGTTGCGCGCGAATTCTGAAAGCGCAATTGGGTTCGCCTAAATGCGAATTCGCTATAGAATTCCCGGATGGCTGGCCGGGCGTTCAACATTGCAGCTCGCGTCGTTTTCTTTCTGGGTGGAGTGGTTTCGCTCGTGGTCGCGGCTTTGTATGCGATGATGCGCGGGTCAGACCTGCCGCGTCAGAGCGAGTGGGTGATATTCACGGTCGTTCTCGGGGTGGTTGGCGCGGTGAATGTGCTGGCAGCAATTTTTCCGGCTGCGTGGACCGCGAGAGTGTGCAGAGTTCAGGATAAATCTTTTCTTTTCGCGCGTCCCTTGCGGATGTTTGGCGTTTTCGCGGTCGTTTCTTACCTGCTCACGATCGGACTCTTCTTCACGCCGCACGAGTGGAATCTGAGCGGGTCTCTGTGGACGTATTTGCTGTGTCCGGTGTACATCGTGAGGGAGACGTTTGATCCGCCTCCGATGGGGATTTTTCTGATTCTCGGGGTAATCGAGGCGGCGGTGTACGGGGCGGTGGGGAGCGTGGCGGGATTTGGGTTAGCGGCCAGAAAAGAAGCAGATGAATCCCTCAGGGGCTAAAGCCCGGGGCATCGGGGTGCGCAGCGGCACGAGTGAACTCGTGCCCTTCCCGGTGGTGGCCCCCGGTCGACGACAAGGCAGCCAAGCCGCAGGGTCCCGATGTCTCGCAAAACCGGCGAGACATGGGGCACCCCGCTCTTATTATTTGCACCAGCTATCTACACCAGCACCTTTTCCGCGGTTGATTGCGCTGCGGCTCTTATCTGCTTCACCTTTTCGTAGACTTTCCCATACTCGCGGGCGGAGGCGTTCCAGGAGAAATCTTTGTTCATGCCGTTGCGCATCAGGACTTGCCAGGAAGTTTGATCGCGGAAGGCTTCGAGGGCTTCTTTGATCGTCAGCAGAAGAGATTCGCCCGTATATTCGGTGAATTTGAAGCCGGTGCCTTTGCCGGTGCGGGCGTTCCAGGGTTCGATGGTGTCGTCGAGGCCTCCGGTGGCGCGCACGATGGGGACGGTGCCATATTTCAGGCTGTAGATCTGGTTGAGGCCGCAGGGTTCGTAACGCGAGGGCATGAGGAACATGTCGGCGCCGGCTTCGATTTTGTGGGCGACCGCGTTGTCGTAGGCGACTTTGACCGCGATCTTATTGGGGAATTGTTTGTTCAGGCGCAGGAACATCTCTTCGTAAGTTTTGTCGCCGGCGCCGAGCGCGACGACGATCATCTCTTCGCGGGCCAGCCGGTCCATGATCTGGGAGATCAGATCGAATCCCTTTTGCGCGGCGAAGCGAGAGACGATGCCGATCACCGGCAGCTTGGGATCGGCATTGGTTACGCCGAAAGCCGCCAGCAGATTCGCTTTGCACTTCGCTTTGCCGGAAAGATCCTGTGGAGAATATTTGGCGGCGATGAATTTGTCGGTCTGCGGACTCCACTCGTCGTAATCGACGCCATTCAGAATTCCGGTAACCGTGGCGGCGCGGTCGTGCAGGACGCCTTCGAGGCCGAATCCGTATTCGGCGGTCTGAATTTCCTGGCTGTATTTTTTGCTGACCGTGGTCACGAAGTCGGAATAGACCAACGCGCCTTTCAGGAAATTGACCTGGCCGAAAAATTCCATTTTCGTGATGGTGAACAGGTCCCAGGGCAGCATAAGAAGCGGCAGAGTGTCGGGAGGAAACAGGCCCTGATATCCCATATTGTGAATGGTGAAGACCGTGCCAGCGTCGCGGAATGCGGGGTCTTCGGAATAGACGGTGCGCAGGAGAACCGGCACGAGCGCGGACTGCCAGTCGTGACAATGAAAAATCTGCGGGACACCGAGGACTTTGGAGGCTTCGAGCACGGCGCGCGAGAATAGGGCGAAGCGTTCGGCGTTGTCGGGATAGTCGCCGGCCGCGGTTCCGTAAAGGGCATCGCGCTCGAAAAATTCGGGATACTCGACGAAGTAGAATTTGATCCCGCCTCCATTGACGTTGGTCACCACCGAGGGGAAGCGATATTTGTCGTCAAAGGGAACGGTGATGCTGCGAACCACGGTGACCGGATCAGCGAGTTTGGTCTGCTTATAACGGGGCAGGTAGACGCTGACCTGATGGCCGAGAGCGGCCAGGGCACGAGGCAGGGCGCCGACGACGTCGGCGAGGCCTCCTGTCTTGGAATAGGGAACGCCTTCCGACGCCACGAACGCGATGTGCATGAGAGCGGAACCTCCCGCGTGCGCATAGATTCAGGGCGCACGTTATGATGAAGAATGAGCTTCGCGGCCGAGATCGAGCAATATCCAATAAATCTGGCTCGGCCATTAGTATGTTCGGACCGACTGTTGAGTCTACTTCCCGAGCGATAGAGGGTCAACGTGCCAAGGGCGATTTCAGCGCGGCGTCCGCAAGCCAAACCCAAATTGGGACAACACTTTCTGACCAGCTCGGATTGGGCTGAGCGCATCGTCGACGCCTTGGGCGATGTGTCGGGGAGCACCGTGCTCGAAATCGGGCCGGGGCGCGGAATCTTGACTTCCCTGCTGGTTCCGCAGGCGCGGCGACTGATCGCGGTGGAGATCGATCGGGTACTGGCGGCGCAGCTGCGGCTGAAATTCGGCATGGCGCGGAACGTGGAGGTTCTTGAGGCCGACATTCTGGCGATTGATTTCGATTCGCTGTTTGGACCGAAACCGGGACTGGGTCGTCCGGGGATCGAGATCAGGCCGGACCCGGCGAAGGTGATTGGGAATCTGCCGTATTACATCACGTCGGAGATTCTGCTGCGGCTGTTTGAGTATGCGAAATATTTCGAGACGATGGTGATCATGGTGCAGCGGGAGGTGGCCGATCGGATCGCGGCGGCGCCGGGTGGACGCGATTACGGATTGCTTTCGGCGACGGCGCAGCTTTACGCGCGCGTGGAGAAATTGTTTACGCTGCCGCCGGGGGCGTTTGCGCCTCCGCCAAAGGTGCATTCGACCGTGTTGCGGTTGACGATCGAACCGCGGCAGCAGGAGTTGGATGTGGCGGGGGATGGATTCATCGATTTCTTGCGTGCGTCGTTTGGGCAGAAGCGGAAGACGCTCTGGAACAATTTGAAGACGAAGTATGAAGAACCGCGCTTGAAGCAGGCGCTGGCGGAAGCGCGCGTGAAACCGACGGCGCGGGCGGAGACTTTGAGTCTGGAGCAGAGTGCCGCAATCTATAGAGGATTGCGTTCGGCGGAGCCAGGCTCGTAGCATATTTGTGTGAGCCTCAGCGGCTAACGCCGGTCAGTCCAGGGCCGCTAACGGCACGACTGAAGTCGTGCCCTTCCCTCTTCTTGCCAGCTCACGTTCGGAGGGCCTATGGCTACTTCTACGATTCGACATCCAGCGGTTGCGGGACGATTTTATCCGCTAGACGCAGACGATCTGCGCACCGAGGCGCGGGGTTATCTCGATCAAGCGAGCGTTGTGGATGAAGCTCCGCTGCGCGCGCTGGGATGCATTGCGCCTCATGCGGGGTATATGTATTCGGGACATGTTGCGGGTGCGATGTTTGGGCGGATTGAGATTCCAGAACGCTGCATTGTGCTCTGCCCCAACCATACGGGCATGGGACGAGCACTGGCGATCATGAGCGAGGGCGCGTGGGAAACGCCGCTGGGAGCGGTCGCGATCGACACGGAACTTGCGGGCGCGCTGAAGCAGTGCTTCCCTCTTCTACAAGAAGATTCGGCAGCGCACCGCGCCGAGCATGCCGCCGAGGTGGAACTTCCCTTCTTGCAGTTGCGACAACCGAATCTGACGTTCGTGCCCATTGCGATCGGCACGGGGCAATTCGAGCCTTTGGAAAAACTGGGGCGGGCTCTGGCAGAGGTGATCGCGGGAAAGAGAGATCGAGTGCTGATTGTCGCTTCGAGCGACATGAATCATTACGAGTCGGACGTGGTGACGCGGGCGAAGGACCATCGCGCGATCGAGCGCATTCTTTCGCTGGATCCGCGCGGACTCTACGATGTGGTGACGCAGCAGAGCATCAGCATGTGCGGCTTCGGGCCGGCCGTGGCCATGCTGACCGCGGCGCGGCAACTGGGGGCGAAATCAGCGGAACTGGTGAAGTACGCGACTTCGGGGGATGTATCGGGCGACCGCAATATGGTGGTGGGATACGCGGGAGTGGTCGTGGCGTGAACGTTCCCTCCAAATACAGGAAAAACGCGGGTATCCGGGAGTTCACGAAAATCCCCACCTCTGGCAAAACCGGCCAGAAGTGGGGCACGCGATTTTCATTATCTTGACGTCTTAGCGGTGGCCGCCGCCGGAAGAGGTGTGAGCGGCGGAGGCGGTGCTGGCTGGTGCGCTAACCACTGGGACGGTTCCCATGGAACGCCCCTCCATGTCTCCGTGGAATGCGGACGATTCGCCGCCGAAACCGACTCGACGCTGGGTCTGCACTGCGAATTGGGGCATCGGCCGCATGTTTACGAACCCGTGCTTTTCCACTTCGTGGTTCATGCTTCGCAGGTTATCGAGGGAGCCACGCGGAATAAAAAGTCCCGCCGATCCTCGACTCAGAGCCATATGGGAGGAAGCGAGCGTGGACATCTGTGCGGCGCGTCCGATTACGACCGTTCTGGTGGTACCGGTTGGCGCTACCAAGGCGTGCACTGGCACGCCAGCGGCCGCAGTGTAACGGGGAATGGCCGTATATGCATTCCACATCCCCGGTTGCCACATCCAGCCCATGGAGGGGACGAACATCCAGTTGCCGTAGCGATACGGCAACCAGCCCCACGGATAGGCGGACGCATACATATATCCCATGCCGGGATAGAATCCCCAGGCTCCATCCATGAACGGATCCCATCCAACGCCGGTGAAGAAGGGCTGCCACATCATGCCGTAGCCGGGAACCGTGCTGAACGCGCCGTAATAATTGAGATCACTCAGACCGTAACCGTAGGGCGAAGGATCATTCTTCACCTTGGCGTATTCGTCGTGGTAGGAGGTGGCGTCTTTATCCCAGGAGTCGAGATTCGTCTCTTCCACTTTGTTGGCGACCTTCGACATGTCGTTCCGGGCGTGAGTGAAGGTAGCGGTCTTGTGCTTTTCGAGGGTAAGTTTGCCATCCGGAGCATTCACGTCGACGGGGCCCTTGAAAACGGCGAGGGTGGCAACGTCACTCGCATCGACAACGCGGAAATGCGCGGCGTGATCGAGATCAACGGTTTCCTGCGAAAACTTCAAACTCACTTCGTCTTTACCCAGCCAGTCGAGATAAGCAATGCCTTTGGCAAGGTTGATCGCGGAATTTCGCGTGCCGGAATCATCCAGCGTCAACGCCGTGAAAGTAACCGCGGAATCGGGTCCGACGCGCAGGCTGCTTCCATCTTCGAACTCGACTTCGGCGCGCCCGTCGGCGCCGGTTTTCAATTGGGTTCCCTGGGTGATGGGTAGATTAAGGAACGCCCGCTCGAACGCGGATGCGCCGCTCTTGTTGATCTGCACGGTTCCGTGAACATCACTGAGGCGCACAATGCGCGCCTGCGAGGTCGCGGCAGCAGGAAGTGTGATGAGTGAACAGATGGAGAGAAGAGCAAGCGCGGGCAGGAAGCGGGTAGACATGCGAACCCCCTTTGGCTTCTTGGGCATATTAGAACACTTTTCGCCCGGGAGAGTTGTCAAAATTTACATGGGGTGGGGCAGGGCAGGGAGGATCGAACTTGTAGCCGCTTTTTCAGCGGGAGCGAAGGAACTCCAATGGAGGCTTAGCCGATCCGCGAGATCCCTCGGCCCCGCTGGAAAAATGGGGGCCTTGGAATGACGCCCAGCGGAGAACGAAATTGAAATCGAGCCTACTCCCGGTCACCGCTCTGCGATCGAAAATCAATGCGCTCCGGAGGCCATGTTGCCCAGATCCATGATGCGGAGGGCGCGCGCCCGAGCCACATTCATCACGGAGGGATCGTCATAGACCTTTTGCAGGATGGGCTTGACCGCCTGCAGTTCGGCAAGACTCCCGCTGCGCGCCGCATCCTCCATGTTCTTCAGTTCATCGTCAAGCGCCAATTTCTGATAGCGGTGCTCGTAGATGATGTGGCGGCCGAATTCCAGGGTGGCTGCCATGTTCTGGAACAAAGTGGTCAACTGCTCGACGGCGGGCACAGGGGAATAGTTGTAATCGGCGGAATTGTGACGTTGGCCATCGGCGTAAATGAGCTTCTTGTTTCCGGTGAAGGCGAGCTTGCGATTGCCGGATTCGATTTTTCCGGCGAAATAATGCGCCTGGGCCGCCAGTTCAAAAATCCGGGCGCGGGTAGCGTCAGAGACAGTGAAATCGCTGGAGTAGTTATCGCGATCGTCGGACTGATCGGAAATTCTGGCTGTACAGGAATAGTGGGCCTGGCCATCGGATGAGACCGAAATCGTGTAGCGATCGGGGACAGAGTTGGGGAAATCGAGAGAAAAAGTGACAGTGGCCGGTTCGGCGGCCCAGGCTGAGGCCGCGCAGAGCAGCGCAATCGTGAGCAGCCATGTAGTGCGCCAGGAGAGAACTGCCGAGCTCTGCTCGGCCAGACAGCCCCTTCGACTTCGCTCTATCGAGAATCCCACTTCTCGCAAAACCGGCGAGAAGCGGGGCACCCCATTTTCATTTTGCATAGTTGCAGTGTCCCCGATTGCGCTGCCAAAGATTATGCCAAAAAAGCGCGGGAGGTTGCCCGGCGTATTTATGTTTATCCGGCGCTGGCGCGCTGGCGGCTCAGAGTGGCTGCAGTGTGCAGGTGGCAGATGGCAATGGCCAGAGCGTCGGAGGCGTCCATGGGTTCGGGAGCGGAGGGTAGATCGAGGAGACGCGTGACCATAGCCTGGACTTGCGGCTTCTCGGCGCGGCCGTAGCCGACCACGGAAGACTTGATCGTGAGAGGAGAATATTCGGAAACCTGCAGACCAGCCGCCGCAGCGGCGAGCATGGCGACGCCGCGAACCTGGCCGAGCTTCAACGCAGACTTCACATTCAAGGCATAAAAAACATCTTCGATGGCGACTTCGTCCGGCCGATATTCTGAAATTAATTCTCCAAGCCGGGTGAAGATACGCGAGAGCCGCAGCGGCAATGGTTCGCGTGGGGAAAGCTTCACGGCTCCGCAGGTGAGGCAGCAGAGCTTGCCGGCAGGATGCATCTCAACCACGCCGTAGCCGGTGTACTCTCCGCCGCAATCGATGCCAAGAACGCGCATGGGGCTCTCAGTTGTCGTTTCTCAGTTCTCAGTTCTCAGTTCTCAGTTCTCAGTTCTCAGTTCTCAGTTCTCAGTTCTCAGTTCTCAGTTCTCAGTTCTCAGTTCTCAGAAAAGGCTACACGGTTCCGGTTCGATTGCAAGTGTTCGTTACGCCGCGCTCTTGATGGAGGCGATGAGCATTCAGGATTCGGCTTGGTGCCGTCCCTCCGGGACTCGCTTCCGATTTCCGCTTTTCCCAGGGCTCACGCCCTGGGCTTACGAATTTCGCCCCTTCGGGGCTTGTCTGATTTCCGACTCACATCCACCCGCGCCTTGCGGCGTGGGCTATATTCTTTCGCCGCGTTGCGGCTGAGGCAATACGGCTCCTGTCACACCCGACCAAGGCAACACAGCGATGACGCACACACGAAAACCTCATTCCAGGCGGCCCGTCCGGCGCCTGAAAGCCGCGCGCTTTCAAACTGGTTCACCACACGGGCGACCGAGAACTGCAACGATTTTCTTCGGCAGTTCGATATTCGACGCCCGATTGTTGATGTTACTCTATTGGTTCCGAACCATTGCCGCTCCTGGGGTTTGGGGGACCTTCAGCTTGCGTTCACCCGGAGTGGATGCCAAAGGATGTTTTCTTGAACTGAGAGCCTTTTTCTGAAGTGAAAGTCCAGGAGCAGACGATGAAAATCGGGATTCTGACTGGCGGCGGCGATTGCCCCGGGTTGAATGCAGTCATACGAGCGGTGGTGCGCAAAGGCATCTTTCATTATCGCGACGAGTTTGTGGGCTTCATGGAAGGCTGGCGCGGACTGATCGAGGACAAAACGATGGCGCTGGACCTCGATGCGGTCGGCGGGATCCTGCCCCGCGGCGGAACGATTCTGCGCACCTCGCGGACGAATCCTTCGAAGCGTCCTGATGGAGTGCAGCGCTGCCTGGCGACTCTGGCCAAGCACAAAATTGATGCGTTAGTTGCGATTGGCGGCGACGATACGTTGTCGGTGGCGCAGAAGCTGAACGAAGCGGGCGCGAAAGTGATCGGCGTGCCGAAGACGATCGACAATGATCTGGGCGGGACCGATTACACGTTTGGCTTCGATACGGCGTGCAACATCGTATGTGAAGCGATCGATCGCGTGCATACCACGGCCGAAGCGCATAACCGCGTGATGGTGGTCGAGGTCATGGGACGCGACGCCGGCTGGATTGCTCTCTACAGCGGAATCGCGGGCGGGGCGGACGTCATTCTGATTCCCGAGCGGCCATTCGATGTCGACAAAGTGGCGGAATCGATTCGCCATCGGCATGAGCGCGGACGGTATTTCTCGATTATCGTCGTTGCCGAGGGCGCCAAGTTCTCCGACGGCGCAGGTACACCGAGCGTGCAGGACATGGGGAAAGACGAATTCGGACACGCCAAACTGGGGGGCGTCGCCAATATTCTGGCCCGGGAGATCGAAAAGCGCACGGGATATGAAACCCGCGCGGTCGTTCTGGGTCATATCCAGCGAGGGGGCTCGCCCAGCGCGTTTGACCGGGTGCTGGCCACGCGCTACGGACTGGGGGCGATCGACATGGCGCATCGCGGAGAATTCGGATGCATGGCCGCGCTCCGGGCCGACAAAATCATTTCCATTCCGCTGAAGGAAGCAATCTCGCGCAACCGCACCGTCGACGACGAAATGATCAACATCGCGGACGGACTGTTCGAAGAGATTGGCGTGAAGGAAGCCGCGGGCAAATAAGTCTCTGTTCCTGGCTCAGGCAGACGCCGTCGCTTGCGCGGCGGGAGTGCAGTCTTGCGTTGGGCGAAATTTCGCCAGGCAAAAAAGGAAGGCGAGAATTACCAGCGCGAAGAAACTCTGTTTGCGCAAGACCAGCGTCAGCACTAAATAGAGCGGGCTTAAAAACAACAAACCCAGAAGGATCCGCAAGGCAGTGCCAACTCGCGACCGCTCGCTGTGCAGGAGGCGGTTGAAGGTGAGCAAGATCGGCAGCAGCGCGATGCTGAAATCCTGATTGTAGCCGTGATAACCGACCAGGAAGGTCGCAATCACGGCGAGGGAAAATCCGGTGTCCCAGGCATCGGCATGTAGCAGATCGGACGGTGTCCAGCGCCGCGCGACCCACACCAGAAGGCACAGGGACAGCCCGAGCAATAACAAATCCAAGGGCAATCGCATAGTGGGGGACTGATTCCAGCCGGTGAGCAGACCGCGCAGGTTGGGCATGTTGGCCGGAACAATTACGGCCTTGGCTTGAAGCTGGTTCACATGCCAGGCGTAGCGGGGATAGTAGAGAAGCTCTCGCCAACCAACGAGCGCGCAGGAAACGGCGATCTCGCCGCACGCGCTAAGTAGAATTCCTCCGAGCGCGCGCCAGCGGCGGCGCAGCAAAAGGATAAACGCGAAGGGCAAAACCAGATGGAACTTGAACAGGCCCAGCCCGAGCCAGATACCAGCCTGCAAGTCTCGTCCTCGACGGAACGCCGCATAGGCCAGGCAATAGAGCAAGAGGAGGAGAACAGAATCCTGCCCCTGCAGAAAGGCATAAAAAACGGGGAAAAAAGCCAGAGGCGCCAGAAAAAGCAACTCAGGCAGTTCCTTGACGATCGCAGGGATGTATGGACGAACGACGTGGATGCTGATGGCGAGCAGCAATCCATTCACCAGGAACCATAGGGCGTATCCGCGAAGAAACGGGAGGTAAGTGAACGGGAGGAACAAAATTGCTTCGAACGGCGGGTGATTGTATGGCAGAGGACTATGGTCGGTTGGGCGCAGGGCCACGAATTCCCGCTGCGTCTTTAGCTGCAAGTCGTCGTTGTAGAGAGTGGGTCCTTGGCCTCTCCGCAGCATCAGGCCGGCGGTGTAGAAAATTCTGAGGTCGGGCAAAGCCTCGACAATCTGACCGTACGCGTGCCACAGGACCACACCGTGCAGCAGGATCATGCCCAGACAGAATGAATCAAGCGCAAAACGAAGCCGGTGGCGGTGGACCATGGAGAGGAAGAGTATTCTAATACACTCTCGTGGGCCATCCTGATCACAAGGTCGTCAGCTCTGGTGCGCATTCCTGGCTCACTGTGCGGCGTCTGCGGGCGCATGCGACGATTCTGGCGGCGTGCTTGTGGTCGATATATCTGTGGAATCTGGCCACGCCCGGATTGCGCGATCGCAACGGCAATCTCAAAGGCACGGACTTCCTGCATTTCTATGTGTTAGGGTCGCTGGCTGCAGAGCATCGTGGCGGCGACTTGTACAACATGAAGGCGCAGGCGGCGCTTGCCGCGGAGCGAGTGCCACAAGCGGCGGGATTGCGGTATTTGCCGCTGTATCCTCCGCAGGTTTCGATCTGGTTCGCACCCCTCGCGCATCTGTCGTATGGATGGGCGCTGGTTCTGTGGTGGATCTGCGCGGCGGCGGTTTATGCCGTCTGCATCTTTGCGGTGTGGCGCGCGTGCCCCAAGCTTCGAGCGCAGGGCATAACTGTTTTGCTGCTGGCCATCGGATTTCCCGCATTCTTTCATCTCATTGCATGGGGACAAACCTCGGCGCTGGCACTGGCTTGCTTCACCGCCGCTTTCTTTCTTTTAGCGGCGAAGCGCGAATTCCTGGCTGGGTTGGTTCTTGGATGTTTGATCTTCAAACCCCAGTTGGCGCTGGCCCCGGCGGTTGTATTTGTTGCGATCGGCGCATGGAAGGTCGTCGCGGGAGCGCTGTTTTCC
>Ga0335072_10005948_pt1 | contig 17908 bp, 17 predicted proteins | sample Lox_Sample_21_FD_206725 | JGI IMG/M metagenome (GOLD analysis project Ga0335072, IMG submission 206725) | Soil microbial communities from Loxahatchee National Wildlife Refuge, Florida, United States - Lox_Sample_2.1 | ecosystem: Environmental > Terrestrial > Soil > Wetlands | place: USA... | reverse complement strand
AACGCCCACGGCAGCCTGGCCTCCCCGGCCGCCATCACCAGCGGCTACCGTCCCGCCCTGGCCGTCGCCGCCGGGTTGTCGACCCTGGGCGCCCTGGTCGCCCTGACCCTGCGCCGCTCGCCCCGCCCCGGACCGGCCGCCCCCGCCCCGGAGCCGGCCGCCGCCCACGAGCGCACCCCCGTCCGATGACGGCGGGTGCACGATCATGGCCGCCGACGTCACCAGCGAGATGCCGCAGCCGTAGCCAGGCTCGCGGTCCAGTCGGCGATGCGGACGACGTCGGCCTGCCGGGGAAACACCTTCTCCGTCAGGACCCGGTGCACCTCGGGGTCGGCGTCCAGGCATCCGTCGGCCAGGACCGTGAGCCGGTAGTCCAGGTCGGCGGCCTGGCGCAGGGTCGACAGCACGACACCGCTGGTGGCGATGCCGGCCAGCACGAGGTGGTCGATGCCGCCTGCTCGCAACACCACCTCCAGGTCGCTGCCGGTGAACGCCGAGACCCGGCGCTTGGTGACGATGACGTCGCCGGACGCCGGCGCGACGGCCGAAGGGATGGCTGAGCCCGGGTCGCCGTCGGCGAACCGGCCGCTCCCGGCGATGGTCGCGAAGCTCTTGTTGCGCTCGCTGACCTCGGGATATCCGGTCCGGAACCCGACGGTCACGTAGATGACCCTGGTCCCGGCGGCGCGGGCCGCCGACACCGCGGCCGCGAGCCGCGGCAGGTACTCCTCGTCGCCGCCGAACCGGTCGACGATGCCCTGTTGCACGTCCATGACGAGCAGCGCGGTTGACGTCATGCTGGTCTGCTCCTAAACAAGTCCAGGCGGTTTACGGTACGGGTGTGGCGACTATAGACGACGGAGATGAGGACGACTGGTGACGTGGTCCCTTGAGCAGGCCTACGACGAGTACCCGCGGATTGAGGAGGAATTCTCGGCTGCCCTGGACGAGAGCCTGCACCCGCGCGGCCCGGATCTCCTGTTCGACCTGGTCGCCGGGCTCGACTTGGCGCCGGGCGCGATCGCGCTCGACGTGGGATGCGGCGAGGGCAGGCAAGCCCTGGCCCTGCACCGGCGGTTCGGGTTCCGCGTCACCGGCATCGATCCGGTCCTCCGGCACATCGAGGAGGCCCGGGCTGCCGCGGGCCAGGACGGGCCGGTCTTCGACGTCGGCACCGCCGAGAACATCCCGGCCGGACCGGGCACCGCGGACGTGGTCTGGTGCCGCGACGTCCTGGTGCACGTCCCCGACCTGCCGCGCGCCTACGCGGAGTTCCGGCGCGTGCTCCGGCCGGGCGGTCACGCGCTCATCTACCAGATGTTCGGCTCCGAGCTGCTGGAACCCGGCGAGGCCGCCTGGCTCTGGGCCACCATGGGCGTGGTGCCGGAGAACGCAGATCCGGCCCGTACCGAGGCGGCCATCGCCGCGGCCGGACTCCGCATCGACGAGCGGCTGGACATCGGCTCGGAATGGAGCGAGTGGACCGAGGAACACCACGCCAGTACCAGCCGCAAGCTCCTGCACGCCTCGCGGCTGCGCCGCAACCGGGCCAGCTACGTCCAGCGCTACGGCCAGGCCGCCTACGACATGATGCTCGGCGACTGCCTGTGGCACGTGTACGCCATGATCGGCAAGCTGAGCCGCCGCGTCTATCTGCTGTCCCGCGGCGGGCCCGGTCCGTAGCGTGGCCCTATGACTGACGACGATCGGGACGGCCCGGGCGGCGGACGCCGCCGCGGCCAGTTGGGTGGCCTGTCGTGATGCACCGGCGGCCTCGCCGCGGTCCGGCATGCTCCCCGGCCCCTGCGGCTGCGCCTGGTTTCCATGATCGCGAAGGGTCTGCTACTCCCTGGAGTAGTGGATCCTTCGCGATCATGGGAATCCCGTCGTGGGGAACACGATACGGCGGGAGCCGGGGCATCAAACGACAGGACCCGGGCCGATCCCTGGGCCGCCCTCGTCGACTGCCCTGCCACCGCCCGCATGATCCCGGTCCGCTGGCCAGTCACCTGGGTAGCATGCTGGGGACCTAGGCGATGGCGACGAGGAGCGACGATGCGCTATGGGACCTGAGGAGTTCCGGGCCGCCGGGCATGAGCTGATCGACTGGATCGCGGACTACCGGGCCCAGATTCCGCAGCTGCCGGTCCAGGCGCGGGTGGGGCCGGGCGAGGTGGCCGGGAAGCTGCCGAGCCGGGCACCGGAGCAGGCCGAGCCGTTCGGCCGGGTCCTGACCGACCTGCAAAGCGTCGTCGTCCCCGGCGTGACCCAGGTTCAGCACCCCCGCTACTTCGGCTGGTTCCCGTCCAACGCGTCCCTCGCTTCCGTGCTGGGCGACCTGGCCGCCTCCGGGCTCGGGGCGCTCGGGATCACGTGGCAGTCCGCCCCCGCGCTGACCGAGGTCGAGGAGGTCATGGTCGAGTGGCTGCGGGACCTGACCTCGCTCCCCGGGTCGTGGCAGGGCGTCATCCAGGACACCGCTTCCAGCGCGTGCCTGGTCGCCTTGCTGGCGGCCCGCGAGCGCGCGACGAACTACTCAGAAGCACGCGGCGGCCTGCAGGCCGAGAGCGCCCCGCTGACGGTCTACACCACCGAGCACGCCCACTCCTCGGTGGCTAAGGCCGTGGCCCTGGCCGGCTTCGGGCGGGACAACCTGCGGTTCGCCGGCGTCGACCCGGTCACGTACGCCATGCGTCCCGACGCGCTGGCCGCGCTGCTCGAGGCGGACGTGGCAGCAGGCCGGCGCCCGGCCGCCGTCGTGGTCAACGTCGGCACCACCGGCACCACGGCCGTGGACCCGCTGGCCCAGATCGTCCCGCTGGCCCGCCAGTACGGGATGTGGGTGCACGTCGACGCGGCGATGGCGGGCTCGGCGCTGCTGCTGCCGGAGATGCGCTGGCTGATCGACGGCGTGGAAGGCGCGGACTCACTGGCCTGGAACCCGCACAAGTGGCTGGGCACCGTGCTGGACTGCTCGCTGCTGTACGTTGCCGACCCGGCCCATCTGATCCGGGTGATGTCGACCAACCCGTCCTATCTCCGTTCGGCCGTTGACGGTGAGGTGACCCAGTACAAGGACTGGGGCATCCCGCTCGGCCGCCGGTTCCGCGCGCTCAAGCTGTGGTTCCACCTGCGCCTCGACGGCGTCGAGGCCATCCGCGCCAGGCTGCGCCGCGACCTGGACAACGCCCGCTGGCTCGGCGCGCAGGTCTCCTCGGCGCCCGGCTGGCGGGTGCTGGCCCCGGTCAACCTGCAGACCGTCGTGCTCAGGCACGAGCCCGCCGGCACCGTGTCCGGCACCGGCACGGTGCTGGACGCCGACGCGCTGAACACGCACACGCTGTCCTGGGCGGACTCGGTCAACCGCTCCGGCGCGGCCCTGGTCACCCCGGCCCTGCTGGACGGCACCTGGTCGGTCCGCGTCTCGATCGGGGCCGAGCGCACCGAGCGCCGGGACGTCGAGGCACTGTGGGGGCTGCTGAGGCAGGCCGCCGAGACCAGCTGACCCGCGGGCGCGCCTAATCCGTGCCGGCCGGCCGGGACGTGGTCAGCGACGCGAATACAACAGTGGAACTGAGGTAATGCCCGGTGGCGTAATCGAAAACGCCACCGCACGTTATCAGCCTGAGCGCGGCATAGTTGGTCGCGCCGTAAATGGCTTTCGCCGGGAAATTGGATTTGAGGTACTGGCGCACGCCGGTGACCCGGAAAATGGCTGTGGTCCCGTCGGCCAGCGTCACGTCGATGGTGTCTCCCGGATGCAGGGCGCCCAGGCGGTAGAAGACCGCGGGCCCCAGATAGCTGTCGACGTGACCTTCGATGACCGAGGTCCCGATCTGGCCCGGCGTCGCCGAGTATTCGTACCAGGCGGCCTCGCCCGCGCTCGTGACCAGCGAGGGAACCTGAATCGTGCCGTCGGGGTTGAGCCCGAGGTGCAGGAGTTTCGAGGTCACGCCGATGGCCGGGATAGCCACCGACACCGGCATGGAGCGCGGCAGCGACGGCCCGCGGCCGGCCGGGCCGATGGTGCCATGCGCGGCCGCCGAAGGCTGTGGCGCGTGTTGCTGCAAGAGGAACGTGACACCCACCGTGACGGCCCCGCTCACGATGAGCAGGATCCCGGCCATCCCGGCCAGCCGGGCCCGCAGGCCGACCGGCCTGGGCGGACGGGCGTATCCGCCCTCCGGCCACGAGGCGACGACGCGGAACCCGGCGATCCGGGGCCACCTCGTACCCCCCACCGGGGCCTCCCTCCGGGGTGTTCTACTCAAGTAGCTTAATATTTCGATGGTGGGCACGCCATTGTGTGTTTGTACCGCAGAAAGGGGTTTTCCCCGGCGCCGCCGGTTTCTGCGACCGGCGACCGGGAAATGGTCATTGCCGAGAGCATGAGGAGGGTTCGATGAGGGCGCTCACACTTATCGCGTGGACGGCACGCCGGGTCCGGCTTACCGCCGTCGGCTGGGGCCTGACCACCGTGCTGGCCTGCGTCGCGCTCTCAGCCTGCACGTCGGGCACGCCGCCGGTGACCGTATTGTCACCCACCGTCAGCGGGTCGGTCTCCCCGACCGTCAGCAGTACGGCCAGCGCCGACGCCTCGGCGACCGCCACCGAGAGCCCGACCCCCTCGGCCACCCCGACCCAGTCGCTCACCCCGAGCCCCACGCCCTCGTACACCCCGAGCCCCACGCCCTCGTACACCCCGTACCCCACCGCTGCGCCGGTCACCGGCGGCGGCGGAACGGCCGGGTTCCAGGACGCCGGGCTCGCCGTGCTCGGCGGAGCGGCCATCGCGGCAGGCCTCGGCAGCATCGCCTACCGCCGTCGGCTCACCCGGCACCGCTGAGCTCGTCGGCATGCTGATCGCGGCGGCCGTCTGCCCGCATCCGCCGCTCCTGATCCCCGAAGCCACCGGCGCGCCGGGCGCCGACGCGGAGCTCACCCGGCTGCGGGCCGCCTGCCACCGGGCCGTCGCCGCCCTGCTGGCCGAACGCCCCGACCTGATCGCGGTCGTCGGCGGCGCCCCGCGTACCGCCGGCTACCCGCCGGCCGCCCCGGGCGGCCTGCACGACTACGGCATCCCGTTCCGCATCGGCCGGGACGATGGCGCGCCGGTCCTGCCGCTGTCCCTGACCGTCGGGAAGTGGCTGCTGGCCGGCCATGCGGCGCGGCCGGCCGCGTGGTGGGGGATCGCCTCGGACGCGGCCCCCGCCGAGTGCCTGCACCTGGGCCAGGAACTGGCCGCGCTCGCCCCCCGGGTCGCGCTGCTGGCCCTGGGTGACGGACCCGCCCGCCGGGCCCGCGCCGCCCCGGGCGCCCCCGATCCCGCCGCCGACCGCTACGACGACCAGGTGGCCGCCGCGCTGGCCGCCGCCGACCCCGCCGCGCTCGCCGCCCTGGACCCCGGCGCCGATCGCCCGCTGGAAATCGCCGGCCGCGCCGCCTGGCAGGTCCTGGCCGGCGCGGCCGGAGACGACGCCTTCGCCGCCGAGCTGCGCTACCGCGGCGCACCCTTCGAGGTGAGCTACGTCGTGGCCAGCTGGCGCCGGGCACACTGATGGGCATGGGCACGCACGTCATCGCCGTGGTCGGGGCGACCGCCACCGGCAAGTCCGGGCTCGCCGTCGCGCTGGCCCGCGCGCTCGGCGGCGAGGTGGTGAACGCCGACTCCATGCAGCTCTACCGGGGCATGGACATCGGCACGGCCAAGGAGCCCGAGGCCGCCTGGCAGGGCGTGCCGCACCACCTGCTCGACATCTGGCCGGTCACCCGCACCGCGAACGTGGCCGACTACCAGAAGCTGGCCCGCGCGGCGATCGATGACATCATCGGCCGCGGCCACGTCCCGGTGCTCGTAGGTGGCTCAGGCCTGTACATCCGCGCCGCTCTCGAGGATCTCCATTTTTACGGAACGGAGCCTGGTACCCGCGCCCGGCTCGAGTCCGAGCTGGCCGGGCTGGGCCCCGCCGTGCTGCACGCCCGGCTGGCCGCGCTCGACCCCGCCGCGGCGGCCGCCATCCTGCCCAGCAACGGCCGCCGGATCGTGCGGGCCCTGGAGGTCATCGAGCTGACCGGCGGCCCGTTCGCCGCGACCATGCCCGGCTACGAACAGGTCCGCCCCGCGGTCCAGCTCGGCCTCGCCCTGCCCCGCCCCGACCTCGACCAGCGGATCGCCGCGCGCGTCGACCGGATGTGGCAGGCCGGCCTGGAAGCCGAGGTGAAGGACCTCGTCCGGCAGGGACTGCGGGACGGCAGGACCGCCAGCCGCGCGCTGGGCTACCAGCAGATGCTCCGCCACCTGGACGGCGAGCTGACCCTGGACCAGGCGCGCGAGGAGACGATCAGGGCCACCCGCCGGTTCGCCCGGCGCCAGGAATCGTGGTTCCGCCGTGACCCCCGGGTCCGCTGGCTCGACGCCAGCCGGCCCGCCGGGCTCCTCCTGGAGGAGGCGATGCGCTACATCTGGCTCTTAACATTTGGCTGGCGAGCCGATAGGCGCGTTTGGCATTGTCCGCGCAGAGCATCCGGGTCAGGCGCACCACGGTCCGTTCTGAATAAAGATCGTCCTCGAGCCCCGCGGCGAGGAAGCCGGAAAGCGCGCGGCGGAACAGCACCGCCCCCAGGTAGTACAGTTCCGGCAGCCCGAACGCGTCCGAGGAGTACAGGAACTTGCCGAACGGCGCCAGCTCCAGCGCCTCGGCCAGCAGGGCGGGGGCACGGCGGCCCAGGTTGTGGGTGGCCAGGCCCGCGTCGACGTACACGTGCGGGAAGACCTGGGCCAGGTAGCCGGCCTCGCGGTGGTAGGGGTAGTTGTGCAGCAGCATGACCGGGACCCCGGTCGGCTGGATGGCCCGCAGCAGCGGGGTGAGCAGCAGCGGGTTGCACCGGTGCAGGTCGACGTCGCTGTCCCCGTAGCCCACGTGGAACTGCACCGGCAGGCCCAGGTCCACGCCGCACCAGATGAGGAACCGCTGCAGCGTCTCGTCGGCGATCCGGGGCGAGCCCCGGGCCTTGGCGCGCAGCCAGCTGCCGGCGGCCGCCGTCACCGCGGCCTCCGGGGGCCGCTCGGGGTTCAGGTCCAGCCCGGTCCGGTAGGCGGCGATGGACTTGACCCCGACCGCCGACGCGGTGCGGGTGGCCAGCGCGGAGCGCACCGCGTCGGCGAACCCGTCCGCGCCGACCCCGGCCGCGACCACATCCTCGGCCACCCGCTCGAGCCGGACGATCTCGTGCGCGACCGCGCCCGCCAGCCCGGCCAGCTCAGCCGGGGAGGTCACCGGCTCCGGGGTGAAGCCGGTGTCCACGCACAGCGCGGACAGCCCGGCTGCCACCAGGAAGCGCTTGCTCACCTCGGCCGCGCCGAGCTCGGCCCGGCGGGTCACGTAGTCGGCCGGTTCGGCGTGCGGCGGCAGGCCGAGGACCGGCGGGCACAGGCGGCGGAACGCGAACCCGGCCTGGGAGTCGAACAGCGAGCCGCCCGGCCACCCCACGCCCTCGTTCAGCATCGACTCGAGCGTGGCCTCGTCCGCGTCGCGGTACAGCACCCCATGACAATGGTGGTCGACCAGGGGCTGTTCCGCGACGCAGCCGAGAAGTTCACCCACTACGAGGTCTCGACCTGAGCGGGCACCTCCGCCGGGGCCTCGCCGTCCGGCGCCTTGATGCCCTCGCGGGCGGCCAGCGCGGCGCCGAGCTTGCGCGCCGTGCCGGGCGCGACGATCACCGCGATCACCGCCACCACCAGCCAGACACCGGCCACCCCCGGGAACCACGCGCCGTCGCCGGTCGGGTACGGGATCACGTTGCGGTACAGCGTGTACCCCAGTACCACCAGGCCCGCGATCGGCACCACGATCTGCCACATCGGCACCGGCAGCTTGTGCCGCACGAACACCAGCATGATGCAGCCGATCGAGGCCAGCACGTACACGACCAGCAAAATCAGCGTGCCGATGGTGCCCGACCACAGGAAGCTGTTGAAGGCGGCGGCCTGGGCGGCCACACCGGCCTGGATGCCGACGATGACGCCCGCCGCCAGTACGACCACGAGGGTGGCCCACGCCGGGGTGCCGTAGCGCGAATTGCTCCGGCCCAGCCCGCGCGGCCCGGCCGTGTCCCGGGACAGCGCGTAGAGCAGCCGGGCACCCCCGACCACGCAGGCCAGGCAGCAGCCGAACGCGCTGACCGTAGTGCCCAGCGTGATCACGTCACCGACCCAGTGGCCTACGTAGGTGGAGCCCAGGTCGCCGAGCAGCGACGGCGAGCTGGTAAACGCCGCGACCCCGGCCTTGTCAGTGCCGAAGCCCATCATCTCGACCGCGGTGACGACCACGAAGTAGACGCCGCCGAACACCGCGACGCCGAAGATGGCGCGCGGGATGTCCCGGGTCGGCCGCTTGGCCTCCTCGCCCAGGGTGGCCGCCGCCTCGAACCCGGCGAACGACAGGAAGCCGAACACCACGCCCAGGAACAGGCCGGAGGAACTGGTCCCCGGCGCCACCGTGAACACGCTCCAGGTGAAGGTGTGCCCGCCCGGCGCGTTCCCGGCCAGCAGCCGGACCAGTACCACGGCGGTGACGATCAGGATCAGCGCCACCGTGGTGCCCTCGACGGTCAGCAGCACGTGCCCCCCGCGCCTGACCGGCATGATGGCCAGCACCAGCGCCAGCAGCAGTGCCACCGCGAGCAGCACGAACGGCGCCCACGTCGGCGGGTTGTGCCAGATGCCGACCTCTTGGAGGAACGCGGTGCCGAAGATGCCGGCCGCGGCCGAGGTGACCACCGCGTAGAAGGTGTAGGTGCCGAGCAGGCCCCAGCCGGCCACCACCCCGGTCCGCGGGCCGAGTGTCGCGCCGACGAACGCATACACCGATCCGGAGTGATGGAAGTACTGGCATAGCCGGACGAAGGAGTAGGCCACCAACAGCACGCCGACGGCCGCGATCAGGAACGTCAGCGGCACCGCGCGGCCCGCATAGGTCGCGCTTCCCTGCGGGTTGATGTTCGCGGCCATGCTCGGCGCCATCAGCGCGACCGACAGGCCGACCGCCGCCCAGATCGACAGTGAACGCGTGAGCCCGGGTGTCCCTCCGACAGCCATGTCCTCCTCCTTAACTGTCCACGTTTCCCATAGTGTCCCTCCCGCCTTGACCGCACGGAAGGGGCAAAAAGTACGAAACATCTGTCAGACCAGCTAAGTCCTGGAGGCAACCACCCTGGTGGCAGGCTTTTAGCCATGATTGTCACGCAAATGTCTAAGTGAACCGTTTGGCCCATTCGCGCGTCACACAGGGTGGGAGCCAGATGTCAGGAGGTGACCTACCGTGACTGGTGCCTACCCGGTGCTGCACGTGGGTTCCTTCGGGTCCGCGCGTCCCTCCGGGTCCCCGGGTCCCGCCACGTCCCCGGGTCCCGCCAGGTCCGCGGGCCCCGCCGGGTCCGCGGGTCCCGCCAGGTCCGCGGGCCCCGCCGGGTCCGCGGGTCGCGTCCGGCCGACGCGTCCCTGGACCCGTACGTTCCGCGGCACCCCCGCGTCCGTGCCCGAGGCGCGCCGGTTCGTAGCCGGGCTGCTGGCCGGCTGCCCGGCCCGCGAGGTGCTCATGATCTGCGTGTCCGAACTCAGCACGAACGCCATCGAGCACAGTGACTCGGGAAACGGTGGCGTGTTCATCGTCGAGGTCGACCTCCGGCGGCCCGGAGTGGCCCGGATCGCGGTCACCGACGAGGGCGGCCCGTCCCTCCCAGCCGCCGCCTCGCTCGCCCTGCCGGCCGAGCGCAGCCTGATGGCCGAAGGCGGCCGCGGCCTGGCCATGGTCGCCGCCTGCACCAGCCGGTGGGGCTATGCCGACGCCCACCCCGGCCGCACCGTATGGGCCGAAGCCACCTGGCCGGTCGCCGTCCGCTCCCCAGACGAGGACACCCCCCGCCTGCCCCGCCTCGCAGCCAGCCCGGACGCCCCCCGCAACCCCTTCCGCCGCCCCCGTCCCGCGCCCGGCCCGGACGTCCTTCCGAGGCCCCCGCGCCGACCCCGCCTCCGCTTCTCCCCGGCCCCCCCGCCGGACCAGCCCTCCGGCCCCGCCGCCTGATCCCGGCCCCTGCCCGACCGGCCTCCGGCCCCGCCGCCTGTTCCCCTGCCTCCCGCCTGATCCCCAGCCTCGCTCTTCCACCAGCGCTCACGCTTCCCCGCGCCCGCGCTTGCCCCGCCCGCGCCGAGTGGGGCATGTGTGCCACAACCCCCATCTATCGGGGCACGTGTGCCACAACCCCCAAACGCAGACGCGCACCAGTTGGGGCATGTGTGCCACAACCCCCATCTATCGGGGCACGTGTGCCACAACCCCCAAACGTCTGCGCCAATCAGCCGTGATATGCATGCCGCCAGGCTCCATTTTGGCTGCGAAGGCGGGGGTATCTCGAATTTGAGATATCCTTAAAGGTATGAACCGCGAGCAGGGCCCCTCCGCAAGAGCTTTTGAGGTGCGCCGGGCTGCTGAGGTTCCCGGGACTCCCGGACCGGCACCAGGCGAGCCAGTGTCCGTCACCCCAGGACCGGGCAACCTGGAAGCCGGCAATCCGGGACCTGGCGATCCGGGACCGAACCATCCAGCGTCGGGCGAGCCGGAGGCCGGGACGCTTCCGGTCATGCCGGGTTTCCGTGAGATGGCGCTGCGTCGGCCAGCGGATGAGCAGGCGGCCCGGATGGCCGAAGACCGGGGCCGCCTGGTCCGCGAGCTGGCCGAGCAGCGGCAAGCGGCGGGCCTGTCCCAGACCGAGGTTGCCGCACGGATGGGAACCTCCCAGTCCGCGGTGGCCCGGCTCGAGTCCGGCACCGCCGACGTGCGCGCCTCCACGCTCGAACGCTACGCGGCCGCCGTCGGCGGCCAGATCACCTGGAAACTCGACCGCCCAGCGGAAGGAACTAGCCAATGACGCACGGCGCACGGCGCGCGCATCTGCCAGGAATCCCGCCCCGGCCGGGAGACCCCGGCTGGCCCGGCACCCCGCTCACTCCGGGCTGGCCCTCGCCCCCGTCACCCACCCGGCCCGAGCCGCTGCCGACCTCGCCGGCCCGGGCTTGGCTCGATCCGCTCGCCGACTGGCAGGCCAGCCTGTACGAGCGGCTGCTGAAGCAGCGGATCGTGCTGGCGTCGGGCACCCTGGACGACCAGTCCGCCTCGCGGCTCTCGGCCCAGCTCCTCACCCTGGACGCCGAGGGGGACAAGCCGATCCGGCTCGAACTGCAGAACCTGCGCGCCGATCTGCCCGCCGCTCTCACCGTGATGGGCATCCTGGATGTCCTGCGCGTCCAGGTGCACGCCTGCGTAAGCGGCGAGATCAGCGGTCCGGCCCTGGGCGTGCTGGTGTCCTGCACGCGCCGGACCGGCTATCCGAACGCCACCTTCACCCTGGCCGAGCCCAGGCTCGAGTTCGGCGGCACCGTCACCGCGGTCACCGCGCGCCAGCAGCAGATGACCCGCATGCTCGACACACTGTATTACCGGATGGCCGAGGTAACCCGCCGTGAAGTGGACGAGATCCGCGAAGACGCCCGCCGTTGCCGCTCCCTGACCACCGCCCAGGCCATCGGATACGGCCTCATCCAGGCCCAGGAGGCGACCGCCCAGCCTGGGCCTCCGGCTGCAGAGGGATGAAAGCCGTGGTTCACCACCCTGCAGCGGGGTGAGCGGCGGGTTTCACCACACCAAAACTCCGAGCCTGGTGGGTCAAATGGTCCCGGCAGGTCCAAAAAATAGCCCTCTGTACACTCTCGCTCTCAATGGGTAACATCGAATCCGGGATGACCCGTACGAAATAGTAGGGATGGGCGAGGACTGCGACATCTCGTCCTATAACTGGCTGAACTGGGGCCTATGATGAACACGGAAAGTAACTGGACGAGTGAGAATCGTCATCAAGAGCCCGGGTCTGCCGAGGAATCACGGCGTTCGAGTACCTCTGACCAGGCTTGGCCGCAACGCGTGGTGCCGGCCTGGTCGGTACCGCTGGGCCTGATCGCGCCCCGGTCCGAACGTCCGGAAACGGATGCCATGCCGCCAGAGGCTCAGCCGGCGGACGGTGACGATAACTGGCTGGGAGCGGCGCCGCTGGCCGGCTGGTTCCTGCGCTCGGCGGCCAGCGATTCGGCGGCCAGCGACCCGGCGGCCAGCGACCCGGCGGCCAGCGACCGGGCGGCCAGCACCGAAGCAGACGAGCGCGTGCGGAATGTCACCGGCGGGTGGTTCACTTCGCCCGCGCCCGAACCGAGCCAGCCTCCCATCTCCTGGTATGCGGAAACAGACGACGAGCCTGACGCGGAACCGGCCGCACCTGCCAGCGAGGAGCCCGCCGCCCGCGCATCCGCGCCCGGCCCCGCATCCCCGCCCGCAGGTCGCGGTCCCTCCCGGCGGGCCATCCTGGCCGCCGAGCCGGTGGTCAGCCCGACCCGGGCGCTGCGTGGCAGGCCGGGCGGTCCCGGCCTGCCGCCGAGGCTCCCCGGCCCGGGACCGAAGAAGGCGCCGCCGGTCGACCGGTCCCCGTGGCAGACGTCACAGCGCCTGTGGAATGAGTCGGAGATCCCGTGGGAACCGCGCCCGGACGGCGCTCACGAGCCGGATCCGCCCGCCCAGGGCCGCGCCGCGTACCCCGAGTCCCGCACCTGGCTGCGGACCCCCCGCCGGAATCCGGCCCAGCCACCGCAGCAAGCACGACCGCCGCAGCCGCGACCGCCGCAGCCGCGACCGCCGCGGCAAGCCTGGCCGCAGCAAGCCTGGCCAGCACCGCAAGCGCGATCGCCGCAGCATGGCCAGCAAGGCCAGCAAGGCCAGCAAGGTCACCAAGGCCAGCAAGGCCAGCAAGAACAGCAAGGCCAGCAAGCTCGGCCGCCGGTGGTCCCCCCGCCGCGCTCACCGAATTGGTCACCGCAGTGGCAGCCCGCCGCACGCCCTGTCCGGTCGGAACCGGTGCCGCCCGAGCCCGTGAACGGCGCCTGGCCGGGCAACATGCGGGCCCCGCTCAGCGCACCAGTCTTCGCCGACCCGGACACCGAGCCGCGGACCAGCGTGATGACCGAACCGCCCGACGAACGACCAGACGAGCCGCGACACGAACCGCAACACGAACCGCAACATGAGCCGCGCGACGCGCTGTACGCCGACCGCGACGCCTGGCGGACTCCGAGCGCGGCACCTCCCCTGTGGGACGACCCGTTCCCGGCCGGCCCCCGCTCCGGCAACGCCGGCAAAGACTCCGGCAACGCCGGCAAAGGCGCCGGCAAAGGCACCGGCAACGGCAACGGCACCCTGCTCCTGCAGCCCGAACTCCCCGCGACCTGGCGGCCCGGCAGCCGGCGCCGGCTGGTCACCCGGCGCACGGCCACCATCGTGGTGCCGCTCATCGTCCTGGTCGCGGTGGCCGTCCTGGCCCTCGCCCTGCTGACCGGCCACGGTCCGAAGTTCGGCCCGCTGGCCGCGAGCCAGCAGCTGAACCAGGCCTCCAACCAGGGCCCCGCGGCGCAGTCCGCGCTGACCATCGGCATGTATCCCGGCCAGCAGCAGCGCGGCGTGTTCCAGACCGTGAACCGCATCGTGGCCTCGGGGAACACCATCGTCGCGATGGGCTCCCAGACCAGCGACGGCGTGGTCCGGCAGCAGTTCTTCGTGTCCTCCAACGGCGGCGCCAGCTGGCGGCTGGCCCCGGTGCAGGCGGCAGGCGGCGGCCAGCCTCCGCTCGGGTACCCGGCCGCCCGGATCGCGGGGGGCCCCGCCGGCTGGCTGGCCATCGGCCCGCAGGCCATCTGGACCAGCCCGAACGGCCAGTCCTGGACGCTCAGGGCGACCCATGGCATGACTCCGATGCTGCCCGGCGACCAGATGTGGGTCATGAACAGCACGTCCGACGGGTTCCTGGCCGCGGGCGTGGCGGCCGACGGAAGCCGGGGCACGCAGGCCGCGATCTGGACCTCTCGTGACGGGGTGACCTGGCAGCGGAAGACCGCCGCGCAGCTCGGGCTGGCCGGCCCGGGGGAGACCGTGCAGAGCATCTCCTACATCACCGCGCGCGGCCCGGACACGCTGATCTCCGGCCAGGTCAGCAAGGCCGGGACCAGCTACGCGGGCGTGTGGCTGAGCACCGACGGCGGGGATACCTGGACCCGGGTGACGGTCCCGGCCGACCACGGGTCGGGGACCGCGATCACCGGCCTGGGCTCGGACGCGTCCGGCCTGCTCGCCGTACGGCCTGGCCGCTCGGCGAGCGGCGCCCCTGATGCGGTGGCCTATTTTTCACCTAACGGAACGGCGTGGCAGTACGCGGGCACCATCGGCGCTTCGCCGGGCTGGACCCCCGGCCTGGTCAAGGGCAGTGAGTTCGGCTTCGTCGTCGCCGGGGCCAGCACGGCGGGCCAGCTCGTGGCCTTCACCAGCAGCGGCACCGGCGGGACCTGGCAGCAGACGGGATCCCTGGGCAACGCGGACACCCAGTCCGTGGTCGGCGCGACTGTGGCGTCGGCCGGCACCATCGTGGCCGTGGGATACACCTCGCCCAGCAAGGTCAGCCAGCGGCCGGTGTTCCTCGACGCGACCGCGGCCGGCAGCGTGCACCCGGTCCCGCTGGCCAGCATGCCGGGCGGCACGATACCGGAACTGTCGGTCAACGGCCTGTCCGTCGCGGCCGGCCAGCAGATCGCCGTGGGCAGCGCGGACGGCTACCCGGCCGTGTGGCGCAAGGCCTCCGGCGGGTCCTGGGCCCTGGTCACGTCGCTCTCGCAGGTCTCGGCCGCCCCGGGCCTGGCGGCCCTGACCGGCGTGACCCACGGGTCGTCCGGCTGGCTCGCCGTCGGCGCGCCCGGGCCGGTCATCATGACCTCGGCCGGCGGCACGAGCTGGCAGTCCGACACCGGCCCGCACTCCATCACCGCGGACCTGGCCGGCGTGGGCGCGGTCGCGGCCGCTGCGGGGCCGCACGGATACGTCGTCGTCGGCAAGCTGGTCGCGCCGGGCGGCAACTGCGTAGCCGACGTGTGGTGGTCGCCGAACCTGACCCTGTGGACGCGCGCCCACGACGTGAACGACGCGACCGGCTCGAGCCAGGTGCTCACGGTCGCCGCGGACGCGGACGGCTTCGTGTCGGCCGGATCGCACGACGGCAAGCCGGCCGTGTGGACCACGGCCGACGGCACCACCTGGACGACGATCGTCCTGCCGGTGCCGGCCGGGGCCTCCTCCGCCGTGCTGCAGCAGATCGCCATCAGCGGAAACCGCGTGGTGGCCCTGGGCCAGGCCACGACCTCGGCCGGCACCGTGCCGATCGCCGAGCTCTCGGTCAACGGGGGCAGCAGCTGGCAGCAGGTGCCGTTCAGCTCGCCGGGTCCGGACACCACGTTCACCGCGCTGACCGCCAGCGCCAGCGGCTTCACCGCCGCGGGCCAGTTCGGCGAGCCCGGCCAGCAGCAGGTCGCCGCGTGGACCTCGGCCAGCGGCACCGCCTGGACGTCCGCGGCGATCGGCGGCCTGACCGGGCCCCAGACGGGCGGGGGCAGCTACCAGATCGGCGCGCTGGCCCCCTCCGGCCACGCGGTGACCGGCATCGGCTCGCTCGCCACCCAGGCCAGCCAGGAGGTCTTCACCGTGACCCTCCCCGCCCGCTGACCCGATCTCATACCGCGGTCAGAGTCTGCCCGCAGCGCCGCCGCAGCCAGCGTGGGTGTCCTGTGCTCAGGACCATCACCTGACCGCGAGGAGGCGGACACATTGAGATCCAGACTAGGCAAGATCATGATCGGAGCCGCCGTGGGCGCGGGTGCGCTCGGCGTGGGATTCGGCGGCAGCATGGCTGTCGCCAGTGCCGCGACGAGCCACTCGGCCACGGCAACGTCAGCCGTGAAGACGTCCACGACGTCGTCGACCACGGATACGACGGCAGCCAAGACCCCGTCGGCCAGTACTGCAACGCCCTCGCCCTCGGCCTCGCATAAGGCCACGCGCAACTGCCCGGACATGAAGAACGGCCCGGGCAGGCCAGGCACGCCGACGGGCACCAGCACCGGCAGCTAACCCTCCGGTGAGCGGCCGGCCTCTCCTCCCGAGGTCCGGGGAGGCCGGCCGTCCGGAACCCCAGAGGCCGTCCGCCCGGGCCTAGTGCTTCATCTCCGCGACACCCTGCGCGACCGCGCACGGCGCGCACAGCGAGACGTCCGCCCCGGCGACCTGCCGGGTCATGACCGCTCGGCCGTCACACACGCCCAGGTCGTCCGGGTGTGCCGTATTACACGGGCAACGGCAGTTACGCCATTCCCCGGTCACCGTCGCGCGCCCGGCGTCGACCGCGGCCCGGAGGGCCGGCTCGATCTTGTCCAGCGCCTGGTGGGTGGCTTCTGATACTCGCCGCGACCATTCGTTCATGGCGTCCGCGGCGGCCTGCCAGGCAGCGCGGAACTGCTGGCTCGGCTTGCCTGCGTCACTGTCCACGATCTGATTTTCTCACTTGACAACAGCGAAGGCTAGGTCGCGGTCCCCTCTCGGGCTCCCGGCGGCGGCAGGCCGCGCAGCGAGGCGTCCAGGATCTCGGCAGTGTGCGCGACCGTGACGTGCTGGCCACGGTCGGTGAGCGCGGACGCGATCTGCAGCGAGCAGCCGGGATTGGCCGAGATGAGCAGCGGCGCGCCCGCGTCCAGGACCGCCTGCGCCTTGCGCGCGCCCAGTTCGCTCGCGGCCTCGGGCTGCAGCAGGTTGTACACGCCGGCCGAGCCGCAGCAGGTCCCGGCGTCTGGCAGTTCAACCAGGCGTAGCGACGGGATCGCCCGCAGCAGCTCACGCGGCTGCCGGGTGATCCGCTGGGCGTGCCCCAGGTGGCAGGCGTCGTGGTAGGCGGCCGTAACCGGCAGCGGGTGGCGCGGCGCGGCCGGCCCGAGCGCGGCCAGGAACTCCGACAGGTCCCGTACCCGGCCGCTCAGCGCGGACGCCCGCCCGGCCCAGTCCGGGTCGCCGGACAGCAGCCGCTCGTACTCCTTCATCGCCGACCCGCAGCCGGCCGAGTTGACCACGATCGCGTCCACCCCGGCCCGCTCGAACGTCTCGATCGTGCGCCGGGCGAAGGCCGCCGCCTCGGCTTCCCGGCCCGAGTGCAGCGACAGCGCGCCGCAGCAGCCCTGGCCGCGCGGGATGATCACATCGCAGCCCTCCAGCGCGAGCACGCGCGCGGTCGCGGCGTTCACCTGCGGGAAGAACACCGACTGGACGCATCCGGTGAGCATGCCGGCCACCGCGCGCCGCGGGCCGCGGGCCGCCACCCGCTCCGGCAGCCGGGTCATGACCGACGGCGGCGGGGCCAGCCGTAGCGCCGCGCCGAGCGTGGGGGAGACCCGGCCCGGCAGGCCGCTGCGGGCCAGCCGGCGGTCCAGCCCGGTACGCTGCGCCGCCCGCAGGGGCCGGATCATGGCCCGCAGGCGGCGAGGATAGGGGAACAGGGCGAAGATGGCCGCCCGCGCCGCCCGGTCCCGCAGCGCCCGGTCGCGGCGTGTCCCGTTCTCATCCCCCGGGGCGGGCCGCGCCTCTTCGGTCCAGACCCGGGCCGCCTCGATGAGCTGGTCGTACTGCACTCCGGACGGGCAGGCGGTCATGCACGCCATGCAGCCCAGGCAGCGGTCGAAGTGCTGGGCCGCCGCCGGGGTCAGCTCGGCGCCGTCCAGGATCTGGTTGACCAGGTAGATCCGGCCCCGCGGGGAGTCCATCTCCTCGGCCCACAGCTGGTAGGTGGGACAGGCCGGCAGGCAGAACCCGCAGTGCACGCAGTCGTTGGCCACCTCGCGCAGCCGGTCCGCGTCCTGCATCACGGCCCCCACTGGAATCGTCCGGGAAACATCCGGTGGCCCGGGTCGAACTGGTCCTTGACCGCCCGCATCAGGTCAAGACCG
>Ga0335072_10005947_pt1 | contig 17909 bp, 15 predicted proteins | sample Lox_Sample_21_FD_206725 | JGI IMG/M metagenome (GOLD analysis project Ga0335072, IMG submission 206725) | Soil microbial communities from Loxahatchee National Wildlife Refuge, Florida, United States - Lox_Sample_2.1 | ecosystem: Environmental > Terrestrial > Soil > Wetlands | place: USA... | reverse complement strand
GTTGAGATGGAGGATGGGCAACACCGCGCCGTCGCTGGCCGGGTTGAGGAATTTGTTGGAGTGCCAGCTGGCAGCCAGCGGACCGGTCTCGGCCTCGCCGTCGCCGACGACGCAGGCGACCACCAGGTCGGGATTGTCGAACGCCGCGCCGTAGGCGTGCACCAGGGCATATCCCAACTCGCCGCCCTCGTGGATGGAGCCCGGCGTCTGGGCGGCGACGTGGCTGGGGATGCCGCCGGGAAATGAGAACTGCCTGAACAGCTTTCGCAATCCCTCGGCGTCTTCTTCGATGCCGGTGTACACCTCGCTGTAGGTGCCCTCCAGGTAGGCGTTGGCGACCAGGCCGGGGCCGCCGTGGCCGGGGCCGGTGATGAAGATGACGTTGGCGTCGCGGCTGCGGATGATCCGGTTCAGGTGTGCGTAGACCAGATTGAGCCCCGGAGTGGTACCCCAGTGCCCCAGCAGCCGGGGCTTGACGTGCTCCGGTGCCAGCGGCTTACGCAGCAGTGGGTTGTCCAGCAGATAGATCTGGCCGACCGACAGGTAGTTGGCTGCGCGCCAGTAGGCGTCGATGCCGGCAAGTTCGTCGTCGGACAACGTCGCGTGCGTGGCGGTTTGTGAGCTCATTCTTCCGATTCTGCGCACCTTCGGTGAACAGCGCATCACGCCTAGCGGGCGAATTGCTCGACCAGGACCACTTGCAGTTCTCCGACCAGGAAGCCGAGTACGGCGCCAACCGTAATCATGAGCATCTCGTCGTCTTTGAAAACGGGTCGGAGAATGGCCTCGTATTGAGCCGGGCTCAGCTTGTTCATCTTTTCGACGATGAGGTTCTCGATGTCGAGTGTTTTAGCGGTGTAGTCCTTGGCTTCCTGCATCGTCTCGGGCAGACGCTCGATAAGCATTTGCACGATCGCGTCTTTGGCCTGACGGTAGCGCTTGGTGCCGATCGCAAGCGTGATCAGTGGTTGCGCAACCCCGGCCTGCGCGTCGAGCGCGGCTGAGACCTCTTTCTCGATGGCCGCGAAGAGCCGCTCGGAGGTGGGGCCATGCAGAATCGCGTCGAGAAGCACATCGGCGGAAAAGAGGTCGTTTGCCAAGATGCGGGCGTAGTCGCGGGTCACGTTATTCCGCTGCGCGTGCAGCACGCCGTGTATCGGGATGAAGCCCAACAGCTTCTTCGGCTCGCGGGGAATGAAGATCAGGTTGAGGGCCAGCCAGTCGCTGGCGAAACCGGTCACGAAGCCGAACCCGGGCATGATCCACGGGTTGTGCAGCAGACCCCAGGCAACCATCTGCACCAGGCCGATCGCGAAGCCGAAGTAGATGCCGCTGCGGCGAATGAACTTCATCGCCGCGCCGCCCATACCCTTCATCAACGCGTTGAGCTGGGTCTTGTTTTTTACCAGCGTGGTCACCGCGAGGTATTGCAGGTCGACGAACCGCGGCAAGTCGGCCTTCATTTCCGTAAGGAGGTTGTCGACGACTCCGGGGGCGGCGGCGTGCACGCGTGACAGCACGGCGTTGCGACCGGCGGCCGGGATCGAGTCCCAGAGACCGGGGCGCACCTGCTCGGCCAAGTCGCGAGCCATTTCGTCGACGGTCCGGGTCAGCGGCTCGCGGAGGTCGTCGACCGCCTGCTTGGCGTCGATCTTGTCCAGGATCTCCGCCGGTTGCAGCAGCTTGTCTGTGAGCATCTGGATGGTCAGGGCCGCGGTTTTGCCGGCGCGGCGCGGAACCACGCCCTGCCATCCGAACGGTCCGACGCCCACAAACTCGATCGGCCAGTAAAGCATTTGCAGCGCAACGAGTTTGGTTGTGTAGCCGACGAACGCGGCCACCAGCGGCATCGATAGGTAGATGAACCAGTTCAGCTTGACGTCGGCAGTGATATCGCCCCAGCTCTGGGCGACGACAGAGAACGTCACTCGCGTTCCTGCGACCCGCCCGCCGCGGCCCACAGTTCCAGACCAAGCCCGGACAACTGCAGCGTGTATTTCTCGATGCGCGCCGGGATCGGGCCGCGGCTGGCGGTTTTGATGGCTTGAAGGACGGCGGTGTCGGCGGCGAGGATCTCGTACTCGTCCTTCATGGATGAGTCCTCCGGGCCAGACTCGACCAGCCCGAGCGACAGTAGATGACTGACGTACATCGGGGTCAATTGCGGAAGAGCGAGGTTAGCGGTTTTTCCGATCAGGGACATGTTTTCCAGCACCACCTCGACTCCCAACCCCGCACGTGTGCGGGCGTACACGTTCAGCAACGGGGACGCGGAGCCGTCGGACAGCGCGCTGATGATGCGCGCCTCGTCGGGCACGATCTGGTCGAGAATTTTGTGGAACAGCTCCTGGCGGCTCGACGCCGTGTTCTGTCCTACCGCGCGATCGAGCAAGTCGTGCATCTTGACGTCAAGTCTCTGGGCGTCGTCGTGGGAGTTCTCTGCGCTCTCGGCGTCAGACTGGGGCAAGGCCGGCGCCTCTGCGGTGGGTATCTGCATGCCGGAACGGATGAGCCCGAAGACCTGGCGCTCGCCCCAACTCGCGGCCTTGATGTAGGCGCGCACCGTCTGCTCCGCCAGGTCGACGAGGCCGGCGGGATTGAACGCCATGGGCTGAACCGTAGCGAACCGCTCCCGTCCTTTTGAGCGGATGCGGCAAACCCGCCCACTACGCTGGCGTCGTGCCCGACACGGTCGACAATGAACTCGATGGCGACGACCCGCGAAGGCTGTTGGCGTCGCTGCGGGTGCTCGACCTGTCCGGCGACGACGGCGACGCGGTAACCCGACTGCTGGCGGACTTGGGTGCCGACGTGCTGAAGGTAGAGCCGCCGGGCGGCAGCCCGTCGCGCACCCAGGCGCCGACGTTGCGCGGCACAAGCCTGCGGTTCGCGCTGCACAACGCCAACAAGCGCAGCACGGTGTTGGACCCATCCAACCCACACGACCGAGGCCGATTTGCCGAGCTGGCCGCCAGCGCCGACATCGTCGTGGACAGCGGTAGTCCGGGTCAGGCCGCCGCCTACGGGACCTCGTGCGCCGACTTGGCCGATCGCCATCCGCGGCTGGTCGCGTTGTCGATCACCGACTTCGGCACAACAGGACCGCGGTCGTCGTGGCAGGCAACCGATCCGGTGCTGTTTGCCCTGTCGGGCTCGCTGTCTCGGTCGGGGCCCACCACCGGAACACCCGTGCTACCTCCGGATGGTATCGCGTCGGCCACCGCCGCCGTGCAGGCCGCATGGGCCGTATTGGTCGCCTATTACAACCGACTATGTTGTGGCACAGGCGATTACATTGACTTCTCCCGTTTCGACGGTGTCGTGATGGCCCTCGACCCGGTGTTTGGGGCGCACGGGCAGGCCGCCGCGGGCGTGCGCGGAGCCGACCGGTGGCGCGGACGCCCGAAAAACCAGGACGCCTACCCGATCTACCCGTGCCGGGACGGCTACGTGCGGCTCTGTGTGCTGTCGCCGCGACAATGGCACGGGATGCGTCGCTGGCTGGGGGAGCCCGACGAATTTCAGGACCCCAAGTACGACGTGCTCGGTGCGCGCTTCGCCGCCTGGCCGCGGATCGGCACGCTGGTCCAGGAGTTGTTCGCCGACCAGACCATGAAGGCTTTGGTTTCCGCTGGGCAGGCGCACGGTGTGCCGATTGCAGCCGTGCTGTCCCCGGCGCAGATCTTCGCATCGGATCATTTCCAGTCGGTGGGCGCCATCGCCGACGCCGAAATCGTCCCCGGAGTGCACACCTGCGTCCCGGTCGGCTATTTCGTCGTCGACGGCGAGCAGATCGGTTTCCGAACGCCCGCGCCGCCCGCCGGCCTTGACCAAACCCGGTGGCTCGCCGGCCCGGTCGCCGACCCGGCACCGCGAGAGGTCGGGCGGCCGTTCGACGGGCTGCGGATCATCGATCTCGGCGTCATCGTCGCCGGCGGCGAACTCAGCCGCCTCTACGGCGATCTCGGCGCCGAGGTGATCAAAGTCGAGAGTGCGGAGTATCCAGACGGATTGCGGCAGTCGCGGTTCGGCGACGCGATGAGCGAGTCATTCGCCTGGACGCACCGCAACAACTTGGCCCTTGGACTGGATTTGCGCAGCGCCGAGGGCAAACAGATCTTCAGCCGCCTCGTCGCCAAGGCCGACGCGGTGTTCGCTAACTTCAAACCGGGAACCTTTGCTGCCCTTGGCTTTCCGTACGAGACGTTGCAGGCCCTGAACCGTGGGGTAGTGCTCGCGGAAAGCAGTGCCTTCGGCGACACCGGGCCCTGGAGCGAACGGATGGGATACGGACCGCTGGTGCGCGCCACCGCGGGCGTCAGCAAGCTCTGGACAGACGCCGATGCTGATCGTCCAGAAGACGGCTCCCGGCATCGGTTCTACGACGCGATCACGATCTTTCCCGATCATGTTGTCGCGCGGATCACCGCGATCGGTGCGCTGGCCGCGCTCATCCACCGCGACCGAACCGGCGCGGGCCACCGAGTCCATATCTCCCAAACCGAGGCGGTCGTCAACCAACTCGATGTCCGGTACGTCCTCGACGCGGTACGGGCTGCCGGGGACACCGATGTGCGCGACGACACCAGCGTGCACGACGTGTACCCATGCGCAGGCGACGACGAGTGGTGTGTCATTTCGATCCGCACCGACGCTGACTGGTGCTCGGCAACAGCGGTTTTCGGGCGGCCCGAACTGGCCGGTGATGAGCGGTTTGCGACGGGAGAGGCGCGGGTTACACACCGGCGCGAACTGCTGGCGCAGGTGTCGGAGTGGACCCGCAGCCGAACACCGGTGCAGGTCGCCGAGGCGTTGCAAACGGCAGGCGTTCCCGCGGGTCAGATGAACCGTCCGCCCGACATCCTCGAAGACCCGCAACTGCGCGCGCGAAAGCTGTTCAGCGACATGACGCATCCGCTGTTCGATCATCCGCTGCCGGCCGAGACCGGCCCGGCGCCGTTTCGGCACATCCCGCCTGCGCCGGAACGCCCGGCGCCGCTGCCCGGCCAGGACACCCGCGAGATCTGTCACAAGATTCTCGGGATGAGCAGCGAGGAAACCGAGCGGCTGATCAACGACGGCGTGCTGTTCGCCCTCACCGCCCCCGCCTAGGAAGGTCTTCATCAATGCCCGCCTACCCCAGGACACCGGTGCTGGTCGGCTACGGCCAGCTCAACCATCGTGAGGACCCGGCGGCTGACGTCAACGCGAAAGAACCCGTGGACCTGATGGCCGAGGCCGCGCGCCAGGCCGCCGACCCACCGGTACTCGAGGCCGTCGACGCCATCTCCGTGGTCAACCTGTTGTCGGCACGCTATCGCGACGCCGGCCTGCTGCTCGGCCAGCGCATCGGCGCCGACCACGCGGCGACCCGCTACAGCGGCATCGGCGGCAACGTGCCGCAGTCGCTGGTCAACCGGGCCTGCATGGACATCCAACGCGGACGCGCGGACGTGGTGTTGGTGGCCGGCGCGGAAATGTGGCGCACCCGGATGCAGTTGCGCGCCAAAGGCAAACGGCTCACCTGGACAGATCAGGACGAGTCGGTGCCTGTCGCCCAGGGCAGTGACGAAAACGTGCCGATGGCCGGGCCGGCCGAGGATCGCATCGGCCTGGACCGGCCCGCCTACATCTACCCGATGTTCGAGCAAGCACTGCGCATCAGCACCGGCGAGTCGATCGACGATCACCGCCAGCGCATCGGCGAGCTATGGGCACGCTTCAACGCCGTCGCGGTACAAAATCCGCACGCCTGGATTCGCAAGCCCGTTACGGCAGAGGAGATTTACTCCGACGGCCCGACGAACCGGATGATCAGCTGGCCCTACACCAAGCTGATGAACTCCAACAACATGGTCGACCAGGCCGCCGCCCTGATCTTGACCTCGGTCGAGACCGCGACCCGCCTGCGGATCCCCACTGAACGGTGGGTTTACCCGTACGCGGGCACCGACGCCCACGACACCTACTCGATCAGTGAGCGCGCCGAACTGCACCGGTCGCCGGCTATCCGGATCGCCGGTGCGCGGGCGCTGACGCTGGCCGGTCTGGGCATCGACGACGTGGATTACGTCGACCTGTACTCCTGTTTCCCGTCGGCGGTGCAGGTCGCGGCGGCCGAACTCGGGCTGCCGGTCGACGATCCAGCCCGCCCGCTGACGGTGACCGGGGGGCTGACGTTCGCCGGCGGTCCGTGGAGCAATTACGTGTCGCACTCGATCGCGACGATGGCCGAACTGCTGACGGCTAACCCGGGGCGGCGTGGCTTGATCACCGCCAACGGCGGCTACCTGACCAAACACAGCTTCGGCGTCTACGGCACCGAACCGCCGGCGGCCGAGTTCCGTTGGGAAGACACGCAATCCGCAGTCGACCAAGAGCCAGTCCGCGACGCGGCGGTGGAATGGGAGGGTGTCGGTACCGTCGAATCCTGGACGACGCCGTTCGACCGAGATGGCCGACCGGAGAAGGCATTCCTGGCCGTTCGCACCCCCGAGGACCGTCGCACGCTGGCTTTGCTGCCCGACCCCGCGGCGGCCGCGCAAACGGTGCATGACGATATCGCCGGCGCCAAAGTGACGATCCACGCAGACGGCATCGCCACCTTTAAGTGACCAATTTCGTTACCTTAAAGTTGCCTGTGAAACGGCTCGCGCGCCTATTGTCGTTTAGTTAGCTGAACAGCGTTGGAGGTGGTCGGGCGTGCGGATCCTGCTCACCGGGGTCACCGGAGTGGTGGGGCGTGCCGTCTCCCGGCAGCTCGTCGCCGCCGGATACGCGGTCAGCGGCATCGCGGGCTACGCCCATGACAACCTCGACCCCGACGTCGACTTTGTCTGCGGGCCGCTCGGCGGCCCGATCCTGCACCAGTTGGCCAACGACTCCGACGTGGTCGTCCACCTTGCTCCGATCGAGGCCGGCGCGCCCGGCAGCTCCGGAATCAACGGACTGGTGCAGGTTGCCCACGCGGCGGCCCGTGCCGGTGCCCGGCTGATCTACCTCTCGCAATCGGCCGGGCAGTCCAAGCTTTACCGGCAGGCCGAGGGACTGGTGTCGACCGGCTGGGCGCCGAGCCTGATCGTGCGGATCGCGCCGCCGATGGGCCGGCAGCTGGATTGGATGATTTGCCGCACGGTCGGCAGCCTGCTGCACAGCAAGGATTCGACCCAGCCATTGCGGCTACTGCATTTCGACGACCTGCTCCGATTCCTGGTGCTGGCGGTGGCGACCAATCGCACCGGGCTGGTCGACCTCGCGCCCCCGGACACCGTCGAACTGGCCACCGCGCAGCGGCTGCTGCGCCCGGGCGGCCAACGCCCGCGGCCCTCCCGCCTACCCACCTGGCCTCAGCTGACTCCCGCACTGGACCTCTCGCCACTTCAGGAGGCTTGGGACTTCCAGTTCGCTTGGAGTGCAAGCGATGCCGTCGCCGACACGGCGCGCGGATTGGCCGGCCGCAGACTGGACGCCAAGGGCGCGATGGATCTGCCCGGTCACCGGCCGATACCACTGGAGGTCGCGCCGCGGACCGACCCGGCCGACGGCACCCGGCTGTTGCCTGTGGCGCCGGACGGACTCGAGGGCGAGTTCGACGACCGGATCGACCCCCGCTTCCCGGTATTCAGCGCGGCGCCGCTGGCCGAGACGCTGCCCGGCCCGTTGACACCGATGACGCTTGACGTTCAACTCGCCGGTTTGCGCGCCGCCAACCGGGCGATGAGCCAGGTAATGGCGTTGGGCGACGTGGTTGCCGGTGAATGGGGGAGCCGAGCCATCGCCGTTTTCGGCCACTGCCCCTACGTTGGCGTTTCGGCCAACATGATCGCCGCGGGCCAGTTGCCAGGCTGGGACGCGGGCGAGGTCGCGCAACGGTCGCTGGGCAGCAAGGCCAAGAAAGCCCTTGTCGTCAAGCGTGCGTTGGTGTCGTTACGGCATCTGAGGGCCGATACCCAGGCCTACGTCGAGGCCGCGACAGCCGAACACCTCGCTGCCGCACAACTCATTTCGCTGTCCGATGTCGACCTTCAGGTGCGGGCCCGATTGTTGCGGGACCGGATTCACCAGGGCTGGATTCTGACCGCGTTGTGGTTGATCGACACCGGCATCACCGCAGCGACGGTTCAGCCCACCGGCCTGCGCGCCACCGTGTCGGGGGTGGCCATGCTGCTGGAAAGCGACGTTGTCGAGGCGAAAACGTCCTCGCTGGCGGCGCTGATCCGAAACGATCCGCAATTGTGCGCACTGGCTCTGGACGCAGACCTAGACGGCATCAGCGCGCTGTCGCGCACGACCGCCGCCGCCATCACCGCTGCGGTTACACAGATCGCGCACCGCGGCCCGGGTGAAGTCGAACTCGCCAACTTGATGTTCGGTGATGATCCGTCGATGCTGCTGGTCGCCGCCGGGCGGGCCGCGACCGCGGTGCCACGTCCGATGCCGGCCGACGGATCGGCGGCGAAGCTGTCCGAACGGATGGCCGCCAACGCCCGGTCTTCTCGAGAACTTGCCTACGACACGACGATGCGATTTACCCACGAATTGCGAATGACACTGCGCGAACTCGGATCTCGCTTTGCCGCGGCGGACGTCCTTGACGTTCCTGGCGAGGTCTTTTACCTTACCTGCGACGAGGCGGTCAGCATGCCTGCCGATGCCCGGCTGCGTATCAAGCGCCGCCGTGCCGAGCGGGAACGGTTGCAGGGCTTGCGCCTACCCGACGTCATCGACGTCAGCTGAGCAGTTCACCCAACGGCGCTTGCGGGTCGGCCAGTTTGTCGGGATCCACCGCGCGCTTTGACCGGATCAGGCTCTTGACGTCGTCGAGCACATCCCAGATGTTGACGTTCATTCCCGCCAGCACCCGGTTGTCGGCGCCGAGCCAGAAGGCGACGAATTCGCGACCGTCGACGTCGCCGCGGAACACGACCCGCGCGTACTTCGGCGCGTGCCCGGCATACTCCATCCCCAGGTCGTACTGGTCGGTGAAGAAGTAGGGCAGTTCGTCGTATTCGGCTTTTTCACCGAGCATGCCGGCCGCCGCCACCGCGGGCTGCTTGAGTGCGTTGGCCCAATGCTCCGTGCGGATCCGGTCGTCGAACAACGGATGCTCCGCGGCGGCGATATCACCGACCGCGTAGACGTCGGGGTCACTGCTGCGCAGCGACGCGTCGACCAGTACTCCGCCGTCGCCCATCGACAGCCCGGCCGCCTCGGCGAGTTCGACGTTGGGTTGCGCGCCGACAGCCACCAGCACAGCGCCGGAGGTGATGTTCGACCCGTCACCCAGCCGCAGGCCGGTGGCCTTGCCGTCGGCGGTCGTGATCTCCTCGACCTGGGTCTGCAGACGCAGGTCGACGTCGTGGTCGCGGTGCAGCGCGGCGAACACCTCGCCGACTTCTGCACCGAGCGCGCCGATCAGCGGCAGCTTGGCGGTCTCGACCACGGTGACATTCACTCCGCGCTCACGGGCACTGGCAGCGACTTCCAGCCCGATCCAGCCGGCGCCGACCACGGCCAACGAAGACCCTTCCACCAGAACTGAATCCAGCTCCAACGCATCGTCGAATGTCCGCAGATAATGCACTCCGGCGGCATCAGCACCCGGAATGTCCGGACGCCGTGAGCGCGATCCGGTGGCCAATAGCAACTTGTCGTATTTCACGGAGTCGTGGTCGGGAAGCTCGACGGTGTGTGCCGCCGCATCCACCGACAGCGCCCGAGTACCTAGCCGGAGGTCGACGCCGTTTTCGCGGTACCAGGCCGAGTCGTGCACGGTGAAATCCATCAACGACTTCTTGCCGGCAAGGAACTCCTTGGACAGCGGGGGCCGTTCGTAGGGCAGGCGGTCCTCCTCGGCGCACAAGACGATGCGTCCACCGAAGCCTTTCCCGCGCACGGTTTCCACGGCCTTGGCGCCGGCAAGCCCGCCTCCGATGATGACGAATGTGCGCGAGTTGCCCATGATTGCTGGTCCTTTCCTCAGCTGCGCTCAACAAGGTTCCGCAAAACGCGAGCGTTGCGTACCGCGTGCCCGTGCGGATCGTTGTTGAAATAGATCCAGACATCCCTGCCCTCGATGTTCCACTGGCCGATCCGCTCAGCCCAGATCCGAATCTCTTCGGTCGAGTAGGAACCTGTGTACATGGCGTCCGGGTCGGGGCCGTGCATCCGCACGTAGACCAAATCGGTGGTCGCACGCGGGATGCAGGGGAGACCGGCGCCGCTCATCACCACATAGGCTGCGCGCCGAGTTTCCAATAGTGCGTACACCGCGGGATCGTCCCAGGACGGGTGCCGCAACTCCACGGCCACCCGGATCGATGTGGGTACTCCGGCGAGAAAGCCATCGAGGCGCGCGTCATCGCGCCGTTGTTCGGGATGCAGCTGGACCAGCAGTACACCGTGGCGATCGCCGAGCAACTGCCAGCAGCGTTCGAACCTTTCGATCCACGGCTCGGGTGCGGCCAGCCTGCGGTAGTGGGTTAATCCCCGATGCGCCTTCACCGACATCGCGAAGCCATTCGGGAGTTGCTCCCGCCAGCCGGTGAATGTTGAATCCTTTGGCCAGCGGTAGAAGCTCGCGTTCAGCTCGACGGTGTCGAACTCCTCGGCGTAGTGGCTCAAACGACGCGCCGACGCCAGCCCCGGCGGATAGAGCACCTTGGTCCAGTGGTCGTAAGACCACCCGGAGGTTCCGATCCTCACGGCCACTGCCGATTTAACCGGCAACCTGTTGGCGCACATCGTCGTTCAGCGATGCCCGTACCAACGCGGCGGCCAGGCGGGCGTTGGCACGCGGCGCGAGCGCGCCCAGCTTCTTCGGATCGCCGGGCAACCCCAGCGCCTTGGCGCCGCGCGCCGCACGTTTGTCGAAATACGGTCGCACCCAAGGCCATACGTCTTGGACTTCGCGTAGGTAGATGTCGGCGCCGGTGTCGCCGATTCCCTTGAATTTCTTGAGCATTCGCTTCGCGGCGTCGATGTTGCCCTCGCTGCGTCGGGCGATTTCGCGGAGGTCGCCGGAGTATTCGTCCAGTACCAGCTGAGCGATTTCGGTGAGCCGGGTAGCCGAACTCTCGTCGTAGCGCACGTAGTGCGCTCGGCCGAAAGCGTCGATCATTGTGCGCCGATCGGAATCCAGCACCGCCTTCGGCGTCCGCAGGCCGTCGCTGAACAATTCATGTCCGGCGCGCATGGCGATCGCGGCATCGATCGGCTTGCTGGCCAGCATGCACAGCACCAACAGCTGAAACAGCGGCATCGGCTTGTCGCTGATCCGGACTCCCGCCTCGGCCGCATAGGTGGTACCCGCGACCTTCAGCAGTCGCTCGACCAGCTGCTTGTGCGTATCCATGACCCACCGCTTACCCGCCGCGGCAGGCCATCAACCGCGCCGTCACTTAGGCGGCAGGCTGTGCACGTGATCCACTCCGCGGGCCACCCAGCTTTCAAGCTGGCGTTTGGTTTTCACACCGTCGGACTCGACCCGTAGCCAGCCGCGAGCCTCGCGGCCGGCCATCACCATCGGGCTGACGTGCGCGCGGTCGAGCAGCTTGTCGGTTTCGTCCGGTGGAACCCGCACCAGCAGCCCGCCCTGGCCGCTGGCGGCAACGGCCATGTGCCCATTGATCAAAAAGGCGAGGCCACCGAACATCCGTTTCTCGTCGACGCCGCGCTCGGGCGCCAGCAGTTCGCGAATGCGTTCGGCGAGTTCGGTGTCATAAGCCATGGCTTTCCGAGCCCGCCGTTCTATAGACTCAACGCTGCGGACAACGTCCCCGCGATATTGCAATGATAGCGGCGAATTTCGGGGAGGACCGACATGCCGTCTAAGGCCCCCAAGCAGCCGAAAGCCATACGTGCGTCCGCCCCACGCGTCGCCGCGCCCCGAAGCCGAACCCAAACCAAACCAAAGCGCCTGCCGCCCGCCTACGCGTTCGCTTGGCTGCACTTGCTCCCCGATTCGGAGTTTCCGATCCGGTCGCGGGATGACATGGCCGCCAAAATTTCGGCGTTGCTCTTAGGCCGCGCGTCGCCGGCCGAAGGGGCCGGCCACGCGCTCCCGGTCAGCGCGCAGTCGAAATCGGGCAAGAAGCGCCGCGCGCGCTGACGTCGACCGCCGGCGGGAGGAAACAGTGGGCCTCTGGTTCCAGAACAGCTACACGGATCCCGTGTACATCGCGCTCCTGTGGTACGAGCCGGGGTGCAACCCGGAGCCCTGGCGAAAGAGCGGCTGGTACGAGGTGGCGCCGAGCTCGTCGGTCGAGATCGTGGGCGCGGATCTGCGATCGATTCCGGACTCAAATTTCGCTTGGTTTGCGCAGGCCGATTGGGCGGACGGCCCCTGTTGGTCGGGCGATCCCGCGCACAACTGGTACGCCATCCCGCACAACGCCGCGTTCGATCAGTGCTACTCCGATAACACCGGCTGCACCGCCGCCTATCCGTTCATTGCGCAGACGCTCAGCCGGTCGTCGGCCGACTGGACCGTCGTCCTCCTGCAGCCGGGAACGGCTGGACAGGGGTTTCAGGGATGCTATTCCGGCTTTGCCGGGCAGCCGACGGCGCATCTACTCAATTTCACCGTGCCGGCGCAAACGGAATCCGACTGGTGCTGGGCCGCCGTTTCGACCGGCGTCGCTCACTACTACGACAACGCGAGCACGGTCACCCAGTGCCAGGTGGTCAATGCGCAGACCGGACGGACCGACTGTTGCACGAAGCCCAGCTCCTCGAACTGCAACGTCATTGGCTACCTCGATCAGGCGCTGACCTATGTCGGCCATCTGTCGTCCGAGCAGGGTTCGGCTGCGGCCTATTCCACAATGTCCGCAGCGGTTGACGCCGGCACGCCGCCCTGCATCCGCATTGGATGGTCCGGCGGGGGCGGCCATTTCATCGGCGTCTACGGTATCGAGCCGACCAATATGCTTTTGGTGACCGATCCGATCTACGGCCAATCCCAGGTCAGCGCCTCCACGTTGACCGGCGGGACCTATCAGGGCAACGGCACCTGGACCAACACCTATTTCACCAAGTGACGCCGGAGGCATGCCCATGTCGATCGAGACACCAGAAGCGCCGAAACCGTCGATTGAAGCCCTGCACGAGATGCTGCCGACGTTCATCGCCAGCGCTTCAATCCGGCAGACCGCGCCGCATTTCGCAGCGACCCTCCTCGCGTCGCCGCAAAGCCTCGTGAGCCCCGGCCTGTCCTACCCGGTCTACACGTTTGGCCTTGCCGACGTCGCATCCGGCGCCGGAGTCCGGAAAGCAAAACTCTCGGCTTGGCGGCACGAGTTTGCAGCCGAAGGCGAGGTCGTCTCGGCCGAGGTCTCGGCCGGCCGGCGCCCACAGTTCGCCGGGCTCAACGTGAACTCGAGGTTTCGCTCGGTCCTGCAGGAGCTGCGCTTGGTCGCCGAAGCCGCGGACTTCGCCGGCAAATCCTATGAGGCGAGACTCCTGCAGATTTCGGCGATGGGCGTTCGCGCGCTGTGGCTCAAGGCGAAATCGCGTTCGCACGCTGACGTCGTGATCCCGCTCACGCCGACGCGACCCGAACTCACCGCGGGCCGGCATTACTCGTTCGAGGAGTTCATCGCCGCGCTCAAAGAAGCGGCTGAGGCGATGCTTGCAGCCGACGCGCCCGGCAAGGGAGCCTAAACGCCCGTTGCATCTCGGCCAAGGCTAGCCGACGTCACGCCGCGGCGGTCACCTGCTCCCGCGCGGGTTCCAGCGCCTGGGCGACGATGTCGGCGACGTCGGTCATCGGCCTGACGTCCAACGCTTCGAGCACCTCGGCGGGTACATCGTCCAGATCCGGCTCGTTGCGCTGCGGGATGAACACCGTTGACAACCCGGCCCGTTGAGCGGCCAGCAGCTTCTGCTTGACCCCGCCGATCGGCAGCACCCGGCCGTTCAACGTCACCTCGCCGGTCATCCCGACGTCGGCGCGAACCTGGCGTCCGGTGGCCATCGACACCAGCGCGGTCACCATCGTGACACCGGCGGACGGACCGTCTTTCGGGACTGCGCCGGCCGGGACGTGCACGTGGATCCGTCGATCAAGCGCCGACGGGTCGACACCCAATTCCGCTGCGTGCGAACGGACGTAGGACAGTGCGATCTGCGCCGACTCCTTCATCACGTCACCCAGTTGGCCGGTCAGTTGCAGGCCGGGCTCACCCTCGTTGGCGCCGGCCTCGATGTAGAGCACATCGCCGCCCAGGCCGGTCACGGCCAAGCCGGTGGCCACGCCGGGCACCGAGGTGCGTTCCGCCGACTCGGGCGTAAACCGCGGCCGGCCAAGGTAACCCACCAGATCGGGCTCGTCGATAGTCTTCAGACCTGGATCCTCGGCCAGCTTGGTCGTGACCTTGCGCAGCGCCTTGGCCAGCAGTCGCTCGAACTGCCGCACGCCCGGTTCACGGGTGTAGTCGGCGGCGATCTTGCGCAGCGCGGCATCGGTGACCGTGACCTCGTCGTCGCTCAGCGCGGCCCGGTCCCGCTGCCGGGGCAGCAGGTAGTCACGGGCGATCGCGACCTTGTCGTCTTCGGTGTAACCGTCGATCTGCACCAGTTCCATGCGGTCCAACAGCGCCGACGGAATGTTCTCGATCACGTTGGCGGTGGCCAGGAACACCACATCGGACAGGTCCAGGTCCAGATCCAGGTAGTGGTCGCGGAAGGTGTGGTTTTGCGCCGGGTCGAGCACCTCGAGCAGCGCCGCGCTCGGATCGCCGCGGTAGTCGGAACCGACCTTGTCGATTTCATCCAGCAGCACAACGGGATTCATCGAACCCGCCTCACCGATCGCTCGCACGATTCGGCCGGGCAGCGCGCCCACGTAGGTGCGCCGGTGCCCGCGGATCTCCGCCTCGTCGCGCACACCGCCCAGGGCGACGCGCACGAACTTGCGGCCCAGTGCCCTTGCCACGCTTTCACCCAACGACGTCTTACCGACGCCGGGTGGTCCGGCGAGCACCATCACCGCACCGGAGCCGCGGCCACCAACGACCTGCAGCCCACGCTGGGCGCGCCGCGTACGCACGGCCAGGTACTCGACGATGCGATCCTTGACGTCGTCCAGCCCGTGGTGATCCGCATCCAAGATGTCTCGCGCCGCCTTGAGGTCAGTCGAGTCTTCGGTCCTGGCGTTCCACGGCAGGTCGAGCACGGTGTCCAGCCAGGTGCGAATCCAACCGCCTTCGGGACTTTGCTCGCTGGAGCGTTCCAGCTTGCCGACTTCGCGCAGCGCGGCCTCGCGCACCTTCTCGGGCAGGTCGGCGGCCTCCACCCGGGCCCGGTAATCATCTGAACCATCTGGTTCACCCTCGCCCAGCTCCTTGCGGATCGCCGCCAGCTGTTGGCGCAGCAGGAATTCCTTCTGCTGCTTCTCCATGCCCTCGCGGACGTCTTCGGCGATCTTGTCGTTGACCTCGACCTCAGCCAGGTGGTCGCCGGTCCAATCGATCAACGCCTGCAGTCGCTCGGCGACATTCTCGGTCTCCAGCAGCTGGCGCTTCTGCACATCGGTCAGATACGACGCATAGCCGGCCATGTCGGCCAGCGCCGACGGGTCGCTCAGCCGGTTGACGGTGTCGACGAGCTCCCACGCCTCACGGCGTTGCAGCATCGCCAGCAGCAGCTTCTTGTATTCGGCCGCCAGCGCACGAGTCTCGTCGCTGGGTTCGGGCTCGGTGATCTCGGTCACCTCGACCCACAACGCCGGGCCCGTCCCGCTCGCTCCGACGCCGATCTGGGCCCGTCGCTCGCCGCGCACAACGGCGGCGGTGCCGCCACCGGCGATGCGTCCGACCTGCAAAATTGAGGCCAGCACGCCATAGGACGGGTAGCGGTCGTCAAGCCGCGGCGCGATCAGCAGCTTGCCCGACTCGCTGGCCCGGGCAGCGTCGACAGCCGCACGAGCCGCGTCGTCCAGGGCGATCGGAACCACCATTCCGGGCAACACGATCGGGTCTTTGATAAACAACACCGGCACTGATTTGGCTTCAGCCATCAATCCTCCAAAGTTAAGCCTGTTGCGCTCAACCTGGATCGGATCCAGTTTGTTCCCGACGGGAAACGGCGCCGGAGAAGAAGGCCGGCACGTCACACCGGCACTCGTCGACAGCAGCGCATAACACCGCAGCGGAGTAGTCTCCGCCGATATGGCGACCGGCCGAGACGTGCTGCGGGTGCAACTCATCGAGTACACCTGCAGCCAGAACTGCATGGGCGTCCGCGGAAACTCCGGCGGATGTTGCACGCTCGACGACCGCGACTTCATCATCGGGCCTGTCCGCGACGCCGATGCCTTCCTTATGAATCTCGGCCGTCTACTCGGGCGCGAGGTGTCCCGCGGCGAGGCATTCATCGACTTCGACGAGGGACGTGCCCTCTTTCCGGAGCGCCCCTGCTGGCAGGAGCCCGCCAATTACCCGGCGCTGCGCGTTCGACCTAACCTGGACTGGATTCCGTGCCGGTTCTTCGAGCCCACGACCGGTGCCTGCACCGTCTACGACATTCGTCCGGGGATATGCAGGAACTACCTGTGCGACCACCTCAAGGGCGTCATTTCCCTGCTCAACCTCAACGAAGAGGCGGGTGCACCAGATGATCAGAAGGGTGGTGGATCGTAGCCCGCGTCGTGTTTTCGACACGAAGTCCTTAGGGGTCTGATCAGGGACTTTCGTATTTCGCGCTGGACGTGTTGTCGTCACTCGGGTTGGATTAGGTACTGAGCAGATGGCACCGAAGAAATGGAAATCCTGCCGTGCGCACCGGCATCACCAGCCTTGCAGCCGCTCTGGTTAGCGGCTCGGTGATGCTGACCGCCGCAATTATTTGCGCTGGCGCGGCAAGCGCCGACCAAAGCCAGCAGGATCAGTTTGTGGAGCTGCTCGCACAAGATCAGATTCCCGCCTTCGATAACTTGCCTGCTCTCGTCGCCCGAGCCCATCAAATTTGTGGCGAACTCAATAGCGGCACCTCGATCGCGACCGTGGTAAACGAAGAAATGAGCGGTATTTTCGAGGAAAATCCGGCTTACTACCAAGAGTCCGCTCGGGTTAAAAGAACCGCGATCAGGTTCATCGCCGTATCAGCGGAAGTCTACTGCCCGAGCCATCTTACCGATCCGCTTGAAGGCGACCTCGGCTCCGACGTCGGCTTCTCTATCGTTGGTCCAGTGTCAGGGGTACGTCACCAGACGTAGACGCGGATTCGCGTCGCGGGCAAGAGAATCCCCGCTAAGACCTTCGGCCAACACCGACTCACACCCAACGCCGCGCGCTCACTTCAGCGACAACGTTCTCATGACCATCGATCCTCGGGCGCCCGACGCGCATACAACTCAGCGATCGCCGCCAACTCCCGCGCACACAAAGCGTTCTGTCGACGCGCCCCATCCGTGATGGCATCCACCACGCCCGCATCGTCCAGGCTTTCGAACATAGTTTCGATATTGGGTGGGACCACCGACAAAATTCAGTTGGGCCAGCTGATCGGGACGAGCCGTCGTAGCTGGGTCACGTGCTTCGGCGAGAGCTCTTCGAGGCAGGTGACACCGAGCAAGCGCATGGTCCGGGTCAACTGGCCGGACAGGATCTCGATGGCACGATCGACCCCCGCTTCGCCGCCGGCCATCAGCCCGTATAAATAGGCACGGCCGATAAGCGTGCAGCGCGCGCCCAGGGCGATCGCCGCGACGATGTCGGCGCCGGACATGATGCCGGTGTCCACCAAGATCTCGGTGTCCTTGCCGAGTTCACCCGCAACTGCGGGCAACAGGTGAAATGGCACCGGGGCCCGATCGAGTTGGCGGCCGCCATGATTGGACAACACGATGCCGTCGACGCCCCGCTCGACCACGGCCCGCGCATCGTCGAGGGTCTGGATGCCCTTGACGA
>Ga0335072_10005946_pt1 | contig 17912 bp, 18 predicted proteins | sample Lox_Sample_21_FD_206725 | JGI IMG/M metagenome (GOLD analysis project Ga0335072, IMG submission 206725) | Soil microbial communities from Loxahatchee National Wildlife Refuge, Florida, United States - Lox_Sample_2.1 | ecosystem: Environmental > Terrestrial > Soil > Wetlands | place: USA... | reverse complement strand
CGCAATGTGGACAAAGTGGTCCTCGAGGCCGGCATGGCTCACCCGGACGTTGTGAAGACGGCAATTGTATGTCCGCCGACGATTTATGGGCCCGGTCGGGGCCCGGGAAACGTACGCAGTCGCCAGGTATATACGCTAGCTAATGCAGCACTCAAATTAGGGAAAGCACCGCAGCTTGGTACTGGACTCACAGAATGGGACAATGTACATGTGCACGATCTTAGCGACTTGCTGGTTTTGCTGGTCGAAGCTGCGGTTGCGAATAAGCCGGATGTTGCGGATGAGCTATGGGGAGAGAAGGGGTATTTTCTGGCGGAAAGTGGTTACCATGTGTGGTGTGTGGTGGCTAAGCAGGTTGCTGAGGCAGCGTACAGCGCTGGATATATTCCCAAACCTGAGGTGGAGACTGTGAGTGCGGATCGAGCGAAGGAGATTGCTGGCTCTGAGGCGATGTCTTGGGGTCTAAATTCAAAAGGCTTCGCGAAGAGGGCTAGGAAGTTCTTGGGCTGGTCGCCCAAGGGAAGGAGCCTGGAGGAGGAGATTCCAGATATTGTGGATGGAGAGGCTAAGCTTCTTGGTCTGAAGAAAGGACATAAGGAGAAGGTTTCTGGATCAGAGTAGGAATAGTCTTGCGTGGATAGTATTTAAAATGAAATGACATCCTATTCTTCAGGCGCTCGCCTTCAAGCCACTGGTTTAGCCGTATAGTCTCGAGATCTGTCTATTATACGACTTTATGGAATTAAGATGTTTCCTAGCCGTCTCAAGACCACAGATTCTTCTACACATCTGGACACGAATGGTTCATGAAGTTCCTGGTTCTTTAAGTTTTCATGATAGCGACGATAAAGTAGCTCGAGCAGAAGACAAGTCGAATTCATGGTCTGATAGTATAGCAGCAATCAGCGCCGTATCAAGCTTTGGAAACTCCGCCTCCAACTGCTGTTGGGGTGTCACAACATCGACCGGCTGGGCCACACTACCGCTCTTTCCCTTCTTCTGCTTCGGCACTCTGACATAATCAAGAAGAGAACTCGTTGCTGCGGGCTCAGTACCATGGCGATAGTCGTCATGGAAAGCACGAGCACGTGATGCTCCTAGTGCCGCACCCTGTGAAGACACAATAATAGGCTCGGCATTCGCGCTCGAGCTAGGCGCGGAAAGTGACTGTACACGCCCAACCTGCCCGTCTGTGAGACGGACTTTGATGCCTCGGGGGTGGTCGCCGCGAGTAAGGATGTCAGAGATCTGGCCGGTTGTAAGCTTGCCAGTGCGCTGGTCTGCTTTGAGAACGATGTTGACGTGAATGCCCGGTCCAAGTTCGGTCATTCGGGGGACCGCCATTGTATTGGGAATCTGTCCTAAGCGTCTAGTTTTAAAGATGGGAGGAATAATAGTGAGCGAAGGTCTGCAAAAGTGAATATAAGAAGGCAGATTCGACCTAAAAGGCAAGAAAGGCATCTTTTTGCCGATGACTTTCCTGTAGGCTATTCGTAGGCAGTTAGTAAATTACGTAAGCAGATGATAAGCCCATGGGTTTCGCGGGGAGCCGCACACTAACTCAGCCTTGGATCGACAACCTACATAGAGCGCTTAACACCAAATTAGCTTACATTTATTTCAGCTCCAATCTCGACATTCTCAACTATTTAAGGACCCGCACTCATGCATAAATAACCATTTCTCGGAAAATATATCAACGGGCCCGTCATAACCTACGACACCAATATTTGGCTCCTCCCAGTCTCAGCCTCACCGTCACGAAGCGCACCTCGTTCCTCTCAAATCGCAGCCAACAGATGAGCTTGCGTGTACTACGTCCGCAAATAGGAAGGCGCTCGGATGGAGTAAGAGCAAGGACTATGAGGCGGAATTGGGTAGTACAAAGCCCTTCACCTTGGCAGTTCCGAACTCGAGATTGGACTGCTACAGTGGTTCTGTGATATTCGAGCTACCGCGGAGCTGTGATGGCTGGAAGATTCGGTAAAATATTTGGAGTTGGAAAAGGAAAAGAGAAGCGGGAAGGGGAGGGGTCGAAGAGACATGTAGCGGGAGAGGACAAGGCAAAGGAGCTGAGAACTAATATTATCAACCAAGTCAAAGATGACCTATGGAGAGCACTGTGCAGGAAAGATGATGAACATCTCATGTTTGCCAGCGCGGAAGATCTCGGACGTATATGGGACATATCCCGTCTTGAGCAAATATCAAAGGGTCTAGATTGGTCAGACCCGAAATTGCTGAAACGAGCACAAAGGTATTTTCGAAAGGTTCTGTCTACATTAGTATGGATTGGGTGGGACGACTGGCCTGAGTTCGGGCAACTATTTCTGGAACATTATGATACGAATATGAAACTAGATCGATGGGATGACATGCTGCCGCTTAGTGACACCTCGTTTCTCCCGACCGAGCAGCTTCGAACATTCTTCCGAAACAAACAGTACATCTTCACACCGATCGTGATCATGGAGGACGATGACGAAGATGATAAAGCAGATTACATACAATTTTCGGAGAAGCATCGCCTACCGTTCCTTCAGACAGAAGAGATTGGCCAAGGAGGCTCTGGGACTGTTATCAAAGCAAAAATCGTGGCGGGTCAATTTGGTTACAAGAATGGCGCATACAATATAGAAGTAAGGATGTCTAGAGAGTCCAAAAATCCTTCTGGCTTATACTGATAACTGTGTTAGCCCTTCTTTGTTGCATGTAAACGCATCCCAAGACAGAGAACTCCTGGCAGCAGGGTAGACGCAGGGTTTTTGGCTGAACAAAAGAGCCTGAAATCTTTCAAGCGCTGTCTTGAAGGGAACAAGAACATAATGTTAAGCTATACTTCGTTTGCGCACGGTTCTGATTTCACCATTATATCGCCCTTAGCCGACCTTGACCTCCATACGTTCTTTGAAGGAACATATGCAGACTTTCCGGCTCGAAGTCTTGGTTTCACACCAGCACAATTACTTTATGGAGTCTCATGCCTTGCGGGTGCTCTCAGCTTCCTACATGAGGGTTTACAGCCAGTAGGAATTTCTGGGAAGATATATTGCGCTCATCTTGACCTTAAACCTGAGAATATCTTAGTGGTTTGGAATAACAGAGAACCTGCTGGACGATGGTTGGTGCATGATTTCGGAACTTCTAAAATTAAAGAGAAGTCATCTGCTCAGACTCTAGCTCCTGGTGATTTTCTCCGACAATTTTCATATACTCATCCTCAACGAACTCCTGGGCCTTTTCAGGCACCAGAGGTTGAACGCGCAAAAGAAAAAGTGGTCGGTACGGAGAGTGACATATGGTCGCTTGGGTGTATATTAGCAGTTGTTCTGTCGTTCGCACTTGGAGGGCCGTCGTATGTGACACGACTGTTCAATTCTAGGGTTAAGGAAGGAGTTACCGAAGATAATGATTACTTCTATGAGAAAAAAGATAACAAGATTGTCCTCAAAGAAGAGGTGGTCAAATGGCTAGATTCGTTGATGATAGGCAAGAGAGAGGACATGTGGATAAAAGGCACTTTGGCACTCATTTATAGCACCTTGGTCGAGAAACGGACTGCACGACCAAGCGCCAAGGAGATCAAGGAAAGTCTTGGCACAATATACATGATGGATCATATTGAATCTCTCCGACAAACGTGCCCCTGGGCTCCGGTAGAGTTATCGAGCGTTCCACTGGAACCTGTAGGGACGGCAGGATTCTTTGACAGGACGGAGGGTATAGAACCTCGAGCCGACATCCCCAGGATGATGGTCTATAGGCCGACAGGTTTTGAGATCGAGCCTGGTCTTGAGGTAGTCCCGTCTTCACAGTTATCATCACCAAGGACAAACTCAACAAGCCAGTATTCTGATGGAGTCTCATACACTACCGATGACCACGGAATCTCTAGGAAACCAGTTTCCAGGAGCAGCTCTACCTCAACGAGGCCAGTTAATCTTACTGAAGATACCGCTTTCATGAGATATGAAGTCCCTAAGGACACTTTTAAAGCTGTGATTTGCTATTCAGCGTGCCACGCAGCTTTCATATCCAAAAAGCGAGCCACTGTTATTCGCTTGGGCGACGAGGAAACTTGGGAGAAGAGCCCTAAGCCGACAATAATCAACGACAACTCTCGCATCCGGTCGATAGACTGTCCTGACAATAGTGAATGGGATTTTGCTTGTTTATCTGGTCGATATCTTCTATTGAGGTCAAAAAAGCTAGCTAGTAAAGAACGCAGGGTTAGACATTCCAGTATTTATATCGACTACTCTAATACAAGTAATAGATTTACAAATATCAATGCGACGAAAGTGGGCGAATATGGATCGAGGAACAGTTACCCGATTCCGCAAGTTTTCCACTCGTCAGGGCATCGAACGCTTTGGACATTGCAATTTCAATCCGTGGCGAGCTGCTTTTTGTTTGCGATGCGCAACTATGGTTTCATTCACCACACCATGGGTACGAATACTCAGCAAATCACTGCCTGGAGCCTACCTAACTGACAATGAGTAGTTACCTGGAGCTATTCACAACTGGACAGCACCGAACCGGTTCAGCTTGTTTTAGCCCCGACGGTCGGTGGATTTTTGGGTGGTCTCATCAGAAAGAGAATAATTTCTACAAATGGGATACATTAACACGAGTCCGCAATAATACTAATCAAACGAAGACACTTAAGCGTGAATGGCACCTTCAATCATCAATAACCCCAGTAATTATAGCTTAATTCCACTCCAATCTTGGACTCAGCTAATATCCTTCAGCCAGCGAGACTGGGTACAGGCTATCCGACCATGTTCCCTTTTCTCAACTATTTCGTCGCCTTTGACATACCGGATCGTGTATATATGATCGGAAAAGATGCAAACGACCCACAGGCCATTCAACTACCTAAGGAAGTCAGGGACATTATAGCCGGCGTGAGTATTCAAGGCACCGAAGGGGACCGTAAAGTCGAAAGCCTGGTTCTGCTTCAAAATAATGGTAAAGGCTCATTGATGACCCTCCCAATGAATTTCAACACCGCCGGGCCCCCATCTGAAGGCTCAAGACTACGGAACCAATTCGTCTCCGGAAAGGATGCACTCTCTGTTCTCAACACAGGGTCTAAGTTCTATGTTGTTGTGGCGCACATTGATGGGAAACTCGAAAGGCGAAGGACTTCGAGCTCATAGCTCTAATCCACGCTCAAGCGGGGCTTACTTTTGCAGCCTGTTCCTGTTGTTTCTTTTTGTCCTTTAGCCACGTCCTATATTTCCAATATCCAAGCGTTAAAATCGTGAGAGGAATCGTAGCGGCGATATAGATCCAGAATTGGTTTGATATTTGAAATGCCGTCGTGCTGTCATTGAAACTGAAGAGTTCCATGCCGAAAACTCCCTATAGAGAATTAGCAGAAGTCGGAAAGTGTGGTATATTCAATATATAAAGATATACATAAAGTAGTAGCGTACTGACCGAGATGAAGCTAGCAGGGAGATAAATTAATGTGACAAGCGTGATAGCCCGTACAGTAGCACTGTCCTCCACCGTGTCTTTTGTCAGAGTCAATAGATGGCCATTTGATTCGGCCGAAATATCCTGGTTTTGGAGGTTCAAACCGTCTGCAAGCTGCCATCTGTGTTAGCGACCCCAGGGTGCAATATGGATGACTCTCAACCTACAAATTTTGTCATGTTCTCGATCCGCTTCTGGAGAACCTCCGCTGTGGCAACGTAGCTTTGGAGTCTGGATGAACATGAAGCCAAGTGATACGCTGTCTCGGCCACCTTTTGCGCATCCGCAGAATCACCCAATAGATTGTTCATGGTCTCTATTGAGGCTATGGTTGCGATAAAAGATTGAAGCATTGTCGGGATGGGAATGAGCTTTGATGCCAAATGTCTCAGTCTCTGCAATGTGTCAAAATTCAAGCCTTGATTATCGCGAAGCTCGGTCGTCATCAGGGTGTCCTCCTGTGGGTAGAGTCAGCATTTTCCACAACATCAATCTCTTCCAACCTTACCAGCACAAGATATTGCCGTTTAATGTCATGGAGATACCAACGCCAGTTATCAACATACGATGACATGATCAAAACATGAAATCTCAAAGGATCCTTAGCCATCTCTTCTGCACAGAGTTTGTCCGTAGCAAGACCCATTCTTGTTTGCGCCTTGGAATTTTGCATCGGGTGCAGGAGCAGCCACAAGTTTTCAGGATCGGTTGTCGAAAAGCGGTGATACACGCCCGTCTGGCGCACCGACCATGGATCGCCATGTTTCCGATTATTCTTCTCCGCGTACCAGAACTGGTAGAAGATATCATGACTTGTCCCATTGAAGCTGCTGTAGACGCCACTTGCAGACCCTTCATCTGCCGTATGTGATTTATCGCCAAAGCCGCATAAAATATCTAGAAAGCCTGGTGGAATATGATGCTGCGTAAATATTTTGCACATCGACTGTTCTGTGATATTAAAGGGTGAGAGCGAATATTTTTGCGTTATTGATCTTTGGTTGGGGTTAGTCCCTAACATTGTCCTCTCGACAGAGTGAAGAGTCTGAGATAGAGAATCAGATACTTACATGATTCGCATGGGTGGACTGGGGGTTTCATTGAGCTGTTTCGCAAGTTCACCTTCATCTCTAAAGTGAATCTTGGTCTTGTCTGAATTGCTCAAGGATTGAATGATCTCAACATCAGTCGAATCGCTGAACAGTACAGATGATAGCTGCTCAAGTCGTTCTACGTACGTTTCCTCATCAAAGAGCATCGAGTCATGATTGGGCTGGGCAGCAAAATATAGGCTCCATGAGCTGGAGGTCGGAGTTGCAGAGATTACTGATGATATCGCACTCATCATTACCACTTGCGAATTCTAATTTGAAGTTATGGTCTACATAACTAAGACGCCATGAGGGATAATTTATTCAACTCTTGTGATTTGCCTTGCGATAGCCGCAGCACACGCTATGCTAGCAAGGCTTAATACCCCGCAGAAGGTAAGGGTAGATTCCCTTCTTCATAAGTGTGCATAGCCATCATGTTCTCCTATAGGGTGCTTCGTACGGTGAGGCTCTGGTTAATAGTGGCGATCACAGCGGGTATGCGCATAAGGCCATTTCCAGCGATGTTTTCTTGCGATTGGTAGACTAATGTGGTCAATCAATAATTGGGCTTGCAGCCCGGCCAACAAAATGCTTCAATGATAACCAGCCGATTCAGCCTCCTTTTCCACACCGGTTACCCCAAACCAGAACCCACGGACACCCATACACAAAGCACGCATATTCATTCATCCTTTTTGATAACGTCCCTGATTGAAAAGTTAGCAAAGTATGCTAAGAGCTGGCATTTTTGCCCGTTGTCTTTGCTTATGGTGGCACAGCCACGAAGCAAACAAGGTTGCAGCCACTAAATGTTGTATAGCCGACAAAAATGCGTCGGACACAGCCGCTGAACTTACTTCAATTCGTCCTAGCCTAAATGTTAGCGTTCAGCTTTTGCACCACGCAAGCTCTTTCATAGCCTTTTAGACCATTTTGGTTCCACCTCTAAACTTTTGGCGCACTTACGGAGGTCAGCTTCCGGGGTGCATAGTACGTCCATCTCTCGTTTCTAGTCTGTTCAGGTTATCAGTAAATCACATTAACGGCAGCGCAATGTAAAGGGGTGAACGCGAACTGCAATCTTGAAGTCTTCAGGTCCATATCCTTCAGATTCAAAAATCTCTTTCAGTTTTGTCTGCAGATCTTCTTTTTTGATATATCCTGTGTCTTTGAGTTCAGTCGACCATTTCTTCGTGGAGGCCATGATCCTCAGCTTATCTTCGATGGCTTAAACCGGGCAGATTCGAGAGCGGGCTTTGGGCTGCCTCTTATGAGTTGGGCTTTATGCTGGACTGAGCCGCCAGCTGAGAAATCGGCTGGCCGACTCTACTAGGATGACGCTGGCATGGGGCGTCCAATATTGAGGTACGACTTTATCAGGCGCTAAATACGTGGCTGGTTGAAAAATCAAAATTCTCGATGCGGGCGTGTAGTAGCCCACGCCACTACCCAGACGCCATTGACCAAGAGGTACCATAGGCCGCGGCTCATTGCTAGAGAAAATCACGACCTCCTGTCCTCCCTTAGGACATATTCTCCTTAATAAACTCTTTAAGAGCTGACTCACAATCTCAAACGATTTAGATGCGATTGATCTCATCTCAATCGAGTATCTTTAGATTCAGGACTCGGCGAGTCTCTCAGAACCATGTTGAGACATGCAGCTGCATGTCCTACTGATCCACAAGGTTTGCTGCTGTAAGTGACAGTTCCCGAATTCGGTGAGAGCTTGTTGCTTCACGTGCTGACGATACAATGCATAGACGGCGACTAACTTCGTACCAAATATTTGTAAGCACCCTTCATTATCTATAAAGCACGATTTATAGTATTTATCGAGCCTTGCATTGCTTCGTAAGGCTGTCTAACACGTGACTTCGATGAAGAGACATCAATAGACCTCCCTTATTCCGGAGCTGATGCTAACGCTTAAACTAACAGATGATATGCATAGGAGGTACCGTGGGTATTGGATTCGCAAAAACGAGCGGCGAAATCCTAGCTATCGCCGGTCCAGGAGGAACTTTGATTGCGTTCGTCGTTGTGGGAGTGGTCGCAATTTGTGTGATAGAAGGTATCTGCGAGATGATTAACCTCTGGCCAATATCGAATGCCATGATTGAGTTTGTCCGCGCATTTGTTGATGAAGACCTTGCTATCGTCGTGGGCTTCACATATTGGTATGCTTATTCTGAAAGAAACAAAGAAAGAAAGAATTCAATAGTGCGTGACTAGCTGATGATCGGAATTACTTAGGTATGCTTATTGTTGCGCTCTTGCGGCGCTAATCATCGGTGCCGGAAGCATTTTGCAATATTTCAATATCAGCTCTGTTCTATTGAACTGCATTTACTTTATTTGTATGGTGGCTATCTTCATGATCAATTGCTCTGGCGTGCTGGTAAGGATTCGCAAATAATTTGACTAAGGTAGCTGCTGAAAATCTTTTTTTTAGATATTTGGCTGGATAGAGTTTTGGGGAGGTGTGCTAAAGCTCCTCCTACTCCTCGGTATCTTTATTCTGATGATGTGTATTAATGGAGGAGGTTGGTTTGCATCCATCTTCCATTCGAGACAGTGACTTACTATGAGAAAAGTAAATACGAACCATTCAATAGGAGCCATTCGTAAGCCTTCCGCTTTCTGACTGCTCTTCAGCTTCTTCGTTCATCTACTAATCAACACACAGCTTTCACGGATGGCGTAAGAAATAATCCCAATGTTGCCGCAAGCCACGGCATTGCAGTACTGTAAGACTTACAAGCATATTCATTTCGAGCCTCTCGGTTGATATTTTTTTTTGGCATAGAATTGCTATTCCACTCGCAGTGTTTGCTTACATTGGTGTCGAATTGGTAACCGTAACGGCTTTTGAAGCCAAAGATCCCGCAGACCTTCGATGGCCCGCGAAGAACATCGCATATGTTATCTTGATTATCTACGCTATCACTATAGGAGGGATCTCTGCCAACGTCGAATGGTTTGACCAAAATCTTCCACAATTTTACTCCCAGCCCCTGATTTCCACTTTTGGCATGAATAATAACACTCTCGGCCACATCCCGATCATAAATCAGGCAGCGCCATTACTCGGCACGAGCTTTGCGCCACTCATCGCTACCCTAGAAGCAGGATCCTCATACGTTCAAGCAGCAACTGTTTTGCTGGCGTTTTTGGTATATTCGGCACTTAGTTGTGCAAACGCAAACTTGTACGTCGCTTCTCGGACTCTGTATGGTCTCACCAGAGATCTTCATCTAGCCAGCGACAACTGGTTTGAAAGCTTGTTAGCCCATCTAAACATCGTTACGGTTAAGTGGAGAGTTCCCTTGTGGTCTATAATTGCATCAATAGCACTAGTTTCATCATGGCTACCATTTGTGAAGCTCGGGCTTGGTGAGCAGGATGTAAGTTTGAAAACGTTCTATTCCTTACCTCGAGTGGAAATTTACTAAGACCACGTAGTTGTTTCAAATTATGTCCTCTATTGGAAGTGTCGGTGTTTTGCTTGTTTGGGCCTCCCAGTGTCTAGCATTTATTCGGTATCATAAGTGGTAAGCCCTGAAGATGATTCGCTATTGTATTTGGTGTTTGACATATATCAAAGGCTATGGATCCACAAGGACGAACTTGATGCGGAAAACTACAAGCGTTTTAACCGCTGGCCCATGACGAATGATTTTTCCAGCTATTTTGCGGCTATTCAACCCGTTCCCGCATACCTTGGCCTCATTTCCTGTCTAACCATTGTGTTTTTCTTCAACAGTGCAGGCATGTGGAATGGCAACCAACCATTGCTTAAGGGACTGAATATTTATCTTGGCGTACGTATTCTGCAATGTTACATTCACATATTCTCTATCTTATTAACTCCTTTAGCCTGCAATCTCACTACTTCTATTTATAATCCTCAAACTCATCAATCGGCGCAGCTGGGTGATACTAAGCGACGATTGGGCAACATTACATAAAACTCTGGACAAACTCGACTCTCTTGCCAATACAAAGCAGAACGCTGCCGCGCACTCTCCGGTAGCGATGAACGGGCCTGAACAGAACTATTCTCTAGATGCGGACCCATATCAGCAGTTACCTCCGCCAGGTTCGACAGGGTTCTACACTGCGGAAGACCCCATGCAGTCTACGGACAGATGCGATCCGAGACATGTCAGTATTCAATATAGTGTAGTCAGTGAGGTGGACGCCGAGCCACGACGTGGTTCCTATTTCCCCCCGACTACGCCCGTATCACCCTACGAAAGGGCTCATCCATATCACGGTTACCAAGAGCAGCAGTATTGAAGTTTAGTTTTCCTACTTAGAAAACCATAATATAATTTAAACAGATATCATCCTATGTCATTCTTGTAGTAAATGCTCTGAAATAATTGTTTAATCCGTGGAACTTTCAAAACTGCTATGTCATCTTACATTTTTAAATATTTTCTATTATTAGACTTAGATTTAGATAGCAATCGCCTTATATATACTTAGGTAGCGAAGCAAGGCCCTTTTTTGTAATATATTTTATCGACAACGAAGTCTTTTTTGACTACTGGCAGGAGATTCTGTTATATGGAAACTGGCCCTGCCAGCCGAAGTATCGCTAGCGAAGCTTTTATATTAGCAGCACTGGCTCCTTTCCACCCTTTTCCACTTCTCCGAACATAGCAAAAGATGGCACGTCTCCTAGAACGATACATGCAATTACGGTCCTAGAAATACGACGAAAATACGTAAAGGCTCCTTCGCCGAAAACACAGTTAACATAAACTATGATATCCCAAAGCGCCCAGAGATAGCCTAGTTTTCTACGGTCTATTGTAGAATGTGAGGAAATTCCTTGTTTGACATCCTGTTCTGGCGAAAATTGGCGGAACGGCTACTCATGCCTCAGCCGACTCTGTGGTAAAGTCACAGGTCGTTAATAAAGGTGCTGGAGGCATGCCTACATTTTGTTTTGAAAGAGGCATGCCTTCGCCAGTAATGAGATGGCTATGATTCATGAACAGGAGACTAGAGAACGGATAACATCCAAGCAATATGTTTGATTTCTTGGCCTGACTGGAGAGGTTGATATTTACATTCTCGAATCCGAGTTACTCCATAAATTTTCATTGACCCCTAAACTCCCTTTTGAACATTCTGTACCTAGTTCTTACTCTTGACAATTCCTTTCTATCTCCTCCTGTGCTGATTCACCATGAGGATCTGTACCATCCGGACAAAGATATTTAGGAAGTCTAACTCGAGGCTGATGCTCTCGTTGACTGGATCCGGACGCACTAGACCACGCTCCGCCATCCGGGCGTGCATGAGCACCTTTTGAACGTCGTAGAGCGTGAAGCCACCGAAGACTGCCAGGCCACCGTACAACCAGATGTTTTCTGTGAATGCGAGTGTTCGAACGGCGGTGGCGGGGAGGATTAAGGGAGCGAAGCCTGATACTGCGACGATGGCCACACCGGCTAGGAGTGGGCCACCAAGGTACAAGTACTTTTCTTGTTTAGCGGTCGCGCCCACGAAGGAGATGGAGCCCATCATGGCAAGCGTGTAAAGGCCGGCTCGGGCAATGATAGCAGGGGGTGCCATGAACATCAGAGGTGCGACGAAAGCCGCTTGGGTGACATTGAAAGCTGTCCAAAGGCCATACTTCTGGATATAGCTGTGGAGCTATTAGTAAGGACCGGGGTAACAAATAGATATATGGACTTACTTGTCGGGGTCAGTCGCTCTCGTTCCCATCATTGTGCCAATGCTTAGTGCAAGACCACCAGCCATAACAATCCATGGATTTGTAGCCATAATCCTGTAGACAAAGCCACTCTGATACATTGCTCTCGCGGCAACACCAATTATGCCAATGCCCAGACCAGTGTGCATAAACGTTTGATTAAGATACGCCCGTTCATACGGTGGCATACCGCCATCCTCGCGCGTCTCCCGATTGAAGACGACATTTATAGCTAGCAATGTGCCACCAAACAGCGCACCTCCAACCACGAGCTTCTGGATCAAATTCCCAGAATTCACAGGTTGGGCGACAGGTTGTTCCATGTACGTTCTTGACTGCTGGAACGCATTTCGAAACTTGGAGATGGATTTGGCTTGGGTCGTAACTCTCGAGGTGAAAAGGTTGTTGACCGGTCTGCTATTGTGGAATGCTCGAGAAGGCACTGATCTGAAAGCGGACTTCGAGACGACGGAGATGGTGGAAGTGAGCTTGAAGGGCTGTCTGAGTGTGAAAGCCATCTTGAGAGAGATGCTGAGATAAAGTACTCAACTGAGATGGAGATATCGGCGGGAAGACGTGGAGATATATAGATGTCTCGCCGAGCGGCAAACGTCAATTCGACGATCATAAAGACCCGCCGTCACAATGGAAAGCTCGAGAAAGCTACTGGCGCCTCAGGCAACAAGTGAGATGCATAGCACGTGACTGTATTTGCAAATCCCGATCGAGCTTCTAGGGAGTTGTCCATCATAATGGAAAGTCGATATGTATGAAAAAAAGTAAGGATATCTCTTCGTCGTTCAATCAATGTTTTATTTGATACGGCCGCATAGTGGTAACCAGAGCATCGCAGCATGATCAATGATCGCTGACTTTACCTTTTCACATCCGAACCAGCGGCGTAGAAGTGAATTTAGAGATGTATTATTTTCGTGCTAGTGAGACTTAGAGATCATCACTCCTTGTCTCTTTGCTAATGAGCAAACGCTTCCTTCCCAGCCCTCTGGCAGGCATCCACGGCTCTTGGTGAGCCATTCACCACATCCTACTACATTAACAGATCGACTTCAATCTGAGGCAATCTCTGGGACATATATCATCCAAGATGTCTGAAAGGCTATCATTCCGCGAGTAAGTTCCCAATCTAGAATCTCTCTCATGCAAATAATCATCCATCCTAGCTCTCTCGGCTTGGAAATGTTGAGTATCTATGTTGGTCCCACCCGCGAACGTTTCCACATCCATCAAACTCTGCTCTCCAAGGCCACCCCCGTCTTTGCCTCTATGTTTGGCGGCGGTTTCAAAGAAACCATGGAAAAGTCGGCAGAGCTACCAGATGATGACCCCCAAGTCTTCGACTGCTTCCTACATTGGCTCTATGTTGGTACCATTGGCATGGCCAGATCATTTCAAACGAGTGGTCAACTCCGGGACCTCATCAAGCTATACTGCTTCGCGGAGAAGTACTGCATCAATACTCTCGCTGATGTCGTCATCGACAGAGTCCGGTTCATGTTCATCAAGGACAAGTTTAACTATCCTAGCCCCGAATGTGTGGTAATGGCTTACGAGAATACCTCCGAGGGCTCAAGGCTGCGGCTGTATCTAGCAAGGAGCATTGCGCATGAGATCATTGTTCGCAAACCAGTTTCGCTTACGCAAGCGGAGCTAAGCCTTCTTGCGGGCATCAGCGACTTCTCTCGTGACATATTTGCACTGCTGCTGGGCCTGAAAGAAGGACAGCCCAAGCATCCAAATGAGTTTCCGGCGTGTGAATATCATCGGCATGACAATATCTACCCCTGTATGACAAGTTTTCGGGCAGCAGTCAGTGATCTTGAGGACACTAGGGCTGAATTTAGTGCGAAAATAGTGAAGGGTAAGCTTCAGCTCTTGACTTTGTTAACAAGGCTTTTAATCGTGAAACAGCTCGTAGGATGTTCTGAAAAGAGTGATGAGGCTATTATCCAGGAAGCTCATTGTTGGGTTGAAGGTTTGCTAGCACATAAACGAAGTCTTCGTCAGTTTCCTCTGAGGGAGTATGATGTATTTCAGCTAACACATTTACGTATGTGTGTCAGAGGCACTTAGGGGCAGATGGAGGCTCTGTGTATACAGGGAGGCGGATGTGGAAGATGGATTGCCCCGGACTCTGCTTGAGATGATACGAATGCATTATTGTCTGCCTAAATGTGGAACAAGGGGGTTAACATGTCATCTGGATTGTCTGGAGGGCAAAATTAAAATATAGTTTCTTCGCCAGCAACTTTACAAGACTCAAATTTCAGAATAACAAACATTGAGTAAGGGGGTATTTCTTCTGACTAATAACATGGGACTTCAAAATAACTCTTATACAAGGCACCACCTTACGTGCAATAGTAAGAAACTAATTCGCCCCTAAAGTCTGTAACGCAGCTCTCAGCTCCTTAACAGCAGTGTCTGGGTCATCAAACGTAAGCGCCGAGATCGCGAACCGTGCATGTTTCTGCGCTTTGGCCATCGCCATATCATCTGCGACAAAACCTGATTGCTTCTTGAATGATTGTGCTGGAGCCGGCATTGCAATTGGAGGAGGAGCATAGGATGGGGTTGGGGCTTGGCGGGATACGTGCTGCTGCGGTGGTGGGGGGTTTGGTCTGTAGAAGTTCTGAGGCTGTCTTGATGTTTCATCGTTATTTTGGGGTGCCGTGAAAGAATCGAATTGTCGGGGAGCACTCTGGCCAGGCTGTTGAGGGAAGTCGAGAAGATCTGGAGGCGAGACGTCACCGGGAATATGAGCAGCAGGAGCGGTCCCAAACGGTGGGGGTTGTGCACTGGATGTAAAAGTAGGCACTTCTGGGAAATAGCCACCGCCTATCGAACCATTCCGGTTTTCCGTGTCCGGTCTCTCCATATCTGCTGGCTCTATGGGTGATACATCGTGCTCTGCTGCAGTACTGTATGGAAAGCCGTCTCGAGGATAAGGTTCAAACTTATCAGGAGCGCCTGGTGATGCGCGGGCTGAGGGCTGTGCGGAAGGATGCAATGAGCGATCTAGTAGGGATTGCGCTGCGAGGCGGGCCTCGACTCGATCCTGTTCGTCTGGTACCTCTTCTACCGACGCCTGTCGTGGCTTCGCTGGCTGACCACCAAATTGCTGGACTTCAGGATCATTAGGATCTAAGGGTTGCAGGTTTTCCTCTGTAGTCGGTTCTGGTTTTGGGTTCGACTCGTTTGGATCCTTTCCCTCGTTTATGGCTTTTGCAATTCGGACAGCGTTCCATTTTGCATACCTAATTTTGGCGTGAATTTCGGGATCTGGTTCACCCCAGATGTTCAATAGTTCGAGGAAGGTTGATGCCGCCAAGAAGGTATCCGCAGTTTGCCTGATCTTGTATCAGTACGCTCCAAGAACAAAATATTTCCGGTGGACGTACTTTGTAACTTTGTTGGCCTTAACGGCTCTGTCTGCCCGCTCAAAAGTCTCCAGGGCGAATTGTTCCACATACGCTTGACCGGCGGTGTCGTCTATTATTGCATCATCTGTTGAATAACGGGCTTTAGTCTGGTTGGTAGTGTCAGCTTTGTGTCGATGGAGCTGATATGCGGATGACTGGTGGGAAATACCTGTTCGAGCTTATCCATCAACGTTGTCGTGTATTGTAGACATTCTCCATCAGTGTTGTGCAGGCCCTTGGCAAGAATATGATTCACAATCCAATATTCACCTGTTGGCGTTAGGTCACTTTCTGGAGACATAGAGAGCGTAGCTTACACCAGTAGGCAATGGCGGGTTTAGCTGTCTCAAGCTGAGAAGCCCGAAGGGCGAAACGCTGAATATCAGCGGTCTTCAACTTAGCTGGGAGCTGATTTGCCATCGTGGAGATATTCAAATGGATGTGTATCAGAGTCGAAGAAGCAATGTCGGTAGTTTAGACTTCATAATGGTTACGTTGCTATTGATGTCGGAAATGGAGCTGCCTGAGATTTTGCCGACTACGACCCCGCCACCCGCCGCCAACCCCTGTCTAGTGCTACCCCGGATTATTACGAGCTTCCACGGTGGCCTTTCCGCTGTTCGCTGTGCTCTGACAATCAACAAGGACAGCTTGCAGTAACGTCCACCCAGGTGGCATATAACCTGTGCTCCGCCTCTGGTGGTCTCTCATATACTGTCATTACAGCTTCATCAATCATTTGAGAACATTATGGTTCACGCAAAAGCACTCACTGCTGCCGCCGCGGCACTATTACTGGCTCTGCCGTGCAGCGCTGGCGGACTCTACGCCAAGAACTCCCCTGTCCTTCAAGTAGATGCCAAAAATTATGATCGTCTCATTACCAAGTCGAATCACACATCTGTAAGTTTCTAATCTGAAATTCTAGAGCTAAGCTAATATCTCCACCAGCTTGTCGAATTCTATGCTCCTTGGTGTGGCCATTGCAAAAACCTGCAGCCAGAATTCGAAAAAGCAGCAAAGAACCTTGCAGGTCTTGTGAAGCTGGCAGCAGTCAATTGTGACGATGAGGAAAATAAGCAGTTCTGCGGGAGCATGGGCGTCCAAGGCTTTCCAACCTTGAGGATTGTCAAGCCTAGCAAGAAAACTGGGAGCCCAATCGTGGAGGATTACAAGGGACCTCGTGAGGCAAAGGCCATCATTGATACAATGGTGGGAAAGATTCCCAACCATGTCAAGAGAATTGCGGATAAAGATCTAGATGTGTTCCTCACCGAGGGCAATGCAACAGCAAAAGCCATATTATTCACGGAAAAGGGTACAACAAGTGCACTGCTTAAAGCCGTGGCTGTAGATTTCCTGGGCAGTATCACTATTGCTCAGATTCGAAGTAAGGAGACAGCGGCGGTAGAGTTGTTCGGGGTCACGACGTTCCCATCCATTATCCTCTTACCAGGAGGTGATGCGCAAGGCATTGTCTATGAAGGCGAGATGAAGAAGGATGCCATTGTAGCTTTCCTATCACAGATAACGCCACCAAATCCGGACCCGGCCCCGGCAAAGACCAAGACGAAGAAGGCGGACAAGAAGACAACGAAGGAAGCTAAGGAAACCTTCGAGTCCGCTTCGTCGTCCCATCAAACATCAGCAGCCACCTCGGGAGCCGCAAGTGTGACAGATGAAACACTAGAAGAAGCATCTCAACCCACAGAATCGCCTGAGCCTGCTCAAGAGCCTACGGAAAAACCTATCATTCTCCCAGACATTGCCCCTCCTCTTCCCATTCTGGCAACGGGAGAAGAATTGGTCCTAGCGTGTCTGACCGAGTCGTCAAGCACTTGCGTTATTGCATTCGTGCCAAAGGAGCATGATGAAGTAGCCACTAAAGCACTCTCAAGTTTGGCAGAGATCGCACACAAACACAAGCAAGCGAAGCGGAAGATCTTCCCCTTTTATGAGGTACCTCATGACATCATGGACACTACGAATTTGAAGCCAAATATTGGCTGGACTGGAAAGATTGAGATAGCAGCTATCAACAGGAAACGAGGCTGGTACAGATATTATGAGAGCAAAGATATGTCCATTGAAGCTATGGAGACCTGGATTGATCAGATCAGGATGGGTGAGGGGACCAAGCAGAGACTACCTGAT
>Ga0335072_10005945_pt1 | contig 17912 bp, 15 predicted proteins | sample Lox_Sample_21_FD_206725 | JGI IMG/M metagenome (GOLD analysis project Ga0335072, IMG submission 206725) | Soil microbial communities from Loxahatchee National Wildlife Refuge, Florida, United States - Lox_Sample_2.1 | ecosystem: Environmental > Terrestrial > Soil > Wetlands | place: USA... | reverse complement strand
CACTTGAAAAAAAAAAAAAAAAAAAAGCTAAGGGCATAGTCTCGTGTTCTGCCCAGTTGCCAAATTTGCTTTCCGTACGCCTGTACACCTCAAATCCATGCATCTTCCATCTATCCATTGTCATTTTTTGGCCCAGGTCCTGTCCTGTCCTAGCCCCGCCCCCCTAGCCCCATGTACGCCATTCAAGAGAAAGAAATATCAAGTGAGAAAAGGGTCGTGATAACAGTCTACGGGAGTCTCAAAGCTGGGTTTAGGAGTCATTGAGATCCGTCACCGCTCCTAGCTCGGTGACACTCTCCATTACTTCAGAGGAACTGAATGCATCATCTGAACCTTCCCATTCTACGAACGATTAGCAACTTCCATCCAAAGGTTCAAAACAGATGACTTACCCGAGACATCATCATCAGCCACTTCGACAGTAAGCTTCCGGAGAGCCGGTATCACGGCTGCTAAAATGTTAGTACTTTCAAAGACTGGCCTTAAAGGGAGACTCGCATTGGTAATAGTCATAGAATTGGTTATCAATCTCGTCGCCGTCCACCTCGTTATAAAGACGCCTGCATTGCTCAATAATAGCATTAATACTTAAAAGAGATGCTCTGACAGCCTGCATTCGAGGCCGAACATGTTCGTCGTGCAAGTATTTAAGGCAGGATATTCCAAGACTGCGTGCGACCTCCTTCATAACTTTCGTATTCTCCTGGGCTTCAGGTGAAGCATCAGGATTTTGCTCCATTGCATATCGCAATACAGTTTGCTGAATATAATCTTCCGTGTCCGTCCTAACTATGGGGTCGTAGTATGTGAGGAGACTTGGAGCCCACGTAGGGATCTGATCAACGACGTATCTTATGAAAATATCTTTCCCGACCGGTACACGAATGTTTGGTATTTCTAAAAGATCCTTGAAGAATCGTAGATATTCTCTGCCCTCAGAACTGTCCAACATGCGCGTGGTATTTGTAATATGTGTTATCATAGATTCCATGTACTTTTCTGAATCGGTATGTTCACAGTATGTAAGCGCAGCTCTAAGGAACGGGGCCACTGAGGCATTTGTTGTTAGCTTCCTAATGCCCGTTCGAATGGCGAAGAATACAGGCTGGTGGACGAAGCTTGGCCCGTGAAGTAACATGGCGATAATTGCTTGCGTCGAGCGCTCATTTTGGTTAATGAGCAGCAGCTTATCGACCAATATATTGACGGGGCCTCTAGTCCAGTGTTGGCCCATAAGTGTACTCTCCGCCTGGTTGAGAGGCATTTGCTGTTCATCAAGAAGGAGGTCAAGTCGGGAATCTTCATCAGGGATAGCGTCGGCATTCAGATCGCATGCTTTGAGAAGGACCTCCAACAGAGCGATAACATTCTCATATGAGACAGGTTTGTTGGCTGGTCGCTTCGATATAATTTGGAGCATACGGCCGTACTGTGGATGCTGGGGAAGCTGGGGATCAGCGCTTATCACCTCCATTGCCCGCCGCAAGAAACCACTGTCAATTAGTGTGGCAGTTTCATGGGTCCCTAATTGAGCCATGTTCACCAACAGACCGAAATATTCAGGCCATGCTCTCGTGCTGAAATGGAAAGCGTCCCAGAACTTTTTAAGAGTATCCAGAACTCTGATAAAGACACGAGGGTTTCGATATTCAGGATCTGACTCGTCATCCTCACAGTCCAACGAGTCATCATATAGTCCATAACAAGGGTAGTTAGCATCTTGTTTCACTTTGCTAAGAGCATGGATAATCGCTGAGGCGATCTCATTGCGCACCATTGGATCGGGATTGCGAAACAACAGCTGACGAAGTGCTTCTGGATTGATGTAAATCCATTCCAAGAAGTCTCGGGCGCACTCTACGCAAGCCTGGGTACGGTGATTGAGCATCAACATGTAGCTTCCAAAATCAGGCAGATCCTTGGTCCGAGCAACAACCTGATCAAGGTGATTGAGTGTAGTCGACAACGCCGTTTTTTCCAAGGTGTGATCCTCAGAACATCGGCCTTTGTTAATATGCTGAACGTTGTCCAACATTTTCAGCACGAAAGGAGCATGTCCCTCGTCGTATAAGCAATACTTTCGAATTAGAAGCTCGTTCTCTTCGGCGATGAAATTACTGAGATCTCGAGCTAGCGGCAGCTTGATTGGGTGTTTACTCTTCGTATAAAACTCTCGTTGCTGTGCTTGCAAAACGGAAGAGCGCTGATAGAATAGCATGTATGCGCTATAGCTCTTATCAAACTGGAAAGATCCGCCACTATCGGGACCGCGGTAGTCGGTGCCTCCAAAGCAATTTGCCTCAATGCAGGTAGGATCAAAAGCAGTGACAGTATCATCATTAAATTCGACCCAATTAGGTGCTTGTTCTTGGGAGGGCCGCTCACGGATATACGAGTAATAGTGACCAGATTCTGCGGTGCCGGCATGGACGAGAATACCCACAAGCTCATAGATGTCTTCTTGCGTCTGTTCCGGTGATTCCATCAAATGTTCGACTTTGTAAGGTCGCATGTCCATTCGATGTGGGAAGCTAAAGTAATCATTGATTTTACTCCGTTGCATGGTGCGCAGATTGAAATCGAATCTTTTCAGGTGGAAAATTAAGTTGTCTGGAATATCCTTGAGACAAGTTCTGTTACATATCAGTACCCGAGATAGTCATATTGGAAAAGTTCTGTCGCTTACCGCTTGACGGCGTTGACATGGCGGTCGCAAGAAGAACACTTGTACTTGTTATCTGCAAAAGATGTCAGCCTATCCTTGGATAAATATTGGCGGACTACAAACCCCCTTCCATGACTTCACCGTCGACGTAGGCCTGTAAACTTTCCTGAAGCGATGTCTTCCCCTTGATGTCGCACTGGATTGTGGAGAAAGGCTCTAGGCGTTCTGATATGTGTGGACATTCTTTTGACTTAACCTGTTGCACGAGCTGTCCACCATAGAACGATCTGAATGTACGTTTGTCCCCAGCAGCGAGGATTTGACTTTCCCAGCGATCAAAGAGAAGACTATAGAACTCGTCTACATCCATTTGAACACTTACGTCGATTCCCGTATCGATGGATGCGGCCAGGTTACTAGGATCGACGAATCTCTTGAGGCTGTTTTGCATAAAGGCGAAGAGTTTCTGCGTTTCGTGGAGAAGCTTCTGAGCAGTGCCACTATCAGCAACGTGGGCATTGAGCATGAAACCCCTAAAAGAAATATTCATAAATAGTTGAGTGAACAACGAGTTCAAATAGCAGGTGTTTGAAAGGTTCCTGAGCCCCACGTAGCCTGTAGAAGATCGGATAGCTTTAGATCTGTCAAAATTAAAGCTCAATTCCATTGCGTAAGGTACTAAACGTATGTTAGCATTGCTCGTGCCTATGTGATTTCGCGTACTTACTTTCTTCGGCTGTATTATAAGGTACAAGAGCAGCCAAGAGCTCCATGATATCCTGATACTGCTCTCTATCATCCTTTGTGAGGAAGATTATAATATCAGTCATAAATTTTCGCGTTCCCGTATTCAGGAGAGGCAGGCTCTCGATCGTAGTTTCCTCGTCATCGGATATCGACAATTCAGGAAACAAGTGCTTTGTGAAAATCTTGACTGCTAATGTACTACGAAAAGTTAGGTAGACGTTTGTGACATAGGATGAGAAAGCCTTACTTTGGTGGTAGAGGCCGCTGCGAGGCTTTTGCAAATGAAGCGCACCAGTAAATGAGATTGGCTAGACCCCGAGAGACCACGTCGAAGCTCTCAGGGTGCCCAACGTCCTGTACAATTGTTAAAATTGGCATAAAATGCAATCTCATGGGTAACCTACCTCTTGGGACTTGTGTTTTACCAGAAGCGAACCCCAGCTCAGGAGAGAACTCTCCACATCCACACTTTCAATGGATGTATCAGCCAACTTTCTAAACACAAGCAACGCAACACCCAATGTCTCCTCGCATTTCTGTGGTTGCATAACTGCTTGGGAAATAAGTGCGTTTAGCAGAGGCCAGAGTGCCATTGCAAAGTCAGTGGTAGACAGGCTAGACAGGCTTATGCAATTAGTTTTGCGTGAAATATGGGAAATAGACAGAACATTACCTATGCGTGTAGCAGCATTTATTACTGAGTTGTTTCATAATACTCTTTCGAAGCACTGTTCGCGGCTCATCTAGGAGCAGTTCACGTAGAAGCTGGGGGGTGTTGGGGTGGGATTTGAAAGCCGACCAAAATCGCGGGCTATGGAAGCATGCCTCTAGGATGGCGTCGAACGTGCTTGCCACCAGAGGAACAGGATTGTGAACTGCATCGGTAGCCTTGGCTGTGTACAGCAATTGCAATAACCGATCTAACAGGACACCGTCCAGAAAGGAGGACAGGGAATCGGCGGGTACAGGTTCTGATGGAGTCAGCATTACCCCAAAAACTATCGTAACAATAAATAGATTTGCGGCCGTACCCCTTAGAAGTTGTGTCAGACACTCAATGAGGTGTAGAGCAAGATATCCTCTCAAATCTTCACCGGCACAGCTCTCAAGAACATCGCGAGTGGTGATTGCGGCAACAATCAAACCAACAGATCTGGAGAGGGTAGTATCATTTATAGTACCCTGAAACCTGTTAATTGATAGCTAGCGGGATGATGATGATACTTGCCTGTTGTAATTGGGCCGCCAGGTGTTCTCGTAGCGCATAGATAGCATACAAACACTTGAAAGGCTTTCCCAGCGGGAATATATCGGTGCAGGAAGTAGCACCATCTTCGAAGGCAGCCAACAGCTTGCCGTGAACCGGAAATGTGATCAGGAAATAGTATATCTAGTTCAACTATTAGCTTCGAGATCATGACGTAAGGGGGGGATGACGGACCTCCCTAGCCAATTTCTCTTCCATTCCTAGGTAGTCCCATAGCTCATCAAAATGCTTGATTATCTCGAGTTCTAGCGTTGACGACTTGCTATTCAGATACCCAGAGACATTTAAATCGTCATCGCTTCGCAGAACAAGCAGCAGTCCTCTTCCGATTTTCAAGCCTTCTAAAGTGGCATATGGATCGCTGTCTTCTAGGTCGACTTCCTTTCCCCAGTGATAGATCTTGCAGCCCTTGAAGCCGGTGGTCTTCCGGATGGTAGAGAATAATGTAGCAACGGTGTTCTGCATTCCGATGCTAAGTTCACTTATAGGCCCGCTCTTCTGTCCATCGAAGACCTGATACTTGACGTTGAAAGGTTCCCCTTTGATCTCATTTGATACGTTCAGGATCGGACTCTTCGGCTTCGGCATCACATAATGCGGCTTTGACTGATATGAGATCAGAAATTCTCGCAGTATTTTCAGCGATCGTGTGAAGATGAGTTCCTGTTCACGGATTTGGTTTTCAGAGGCGGCAATGATCATTGGCTCTTCCTCCCCGCTTGCATTGCCGTCACTGAACGCCTTCAGCTTACTTGCTGCTGATGAAAGTTGGCTAAGACATCGAGCGACGAGTGCTAAATGGAGACTATGCGCACGGGGCCGTGGCATACTCGAAATCATTGAGCTTTCAACATAAAGTTCGACGAGCATGTTGACCGCAGGAGCCTCAATAGAATTCGCAGGTGCTTTCAAAATCATGTGCCACAACTGTTCAACGCCACTTAACTCCGATAATTCCTCGTCCAAAAGATCACCATGAGCCTCATTCAGCCATGAAATGATAGAAGCTAGAGCAAAGTCAAGGGAGCCGACAGTATAGCATTCAGGATCCAGCTTGGGGAGATGTTCCTTAAAGCATGTGGCAACGAAAATATTTGATGAGGATCTTTTGGCAGCGCTATTCAAGATCTGCCATCCTATCTCCCGGTTCTGGCTACTTCGTGCCTCTCGGCCAACCAATAAATTCCAGAGGCGCATGCCGAGCTCAGAGGTGATTGTTGACGGCTCATAGTTGATGATGGCAAGCAATAGTTCACGTCGAGCCTGACGGGCAGGACTGTTGTTACTGGATGAAGCTGATGTACTCTGCTCAGTAACGTTGGTGAACTCTAATTCTTCAATCATCAAGCGTATTAGGCCATGATTTGCAGTAAGTACGTGTAAATCGGTTGCTAGGTTCTGGCGAAGTAGACCGTACAACGCGCAGATGCTTCCGGCAGCAGTGCGAGACCTGCTGGAAATGTCTTCGATGCAGCTAACATAAATGTTATTCCGTACCTGCGCTTCCGGTCCATGCGCCATGAGCTCACGCAGTCTCGTTGATGCAAACATCTGAATATCAAGAGAGCCCATAGGACTTTCGGGTCGAGCGATGGATGACTCTCGAATGAGACGGACACATAATTCATACGGAGGAGCGTCAACCAGTCGTTGCTCATTCACGGCCCGTTGTACTAGATATCCTAACAGTCGTTCACAATAGTCTCTCATAGTGGCTGTGAACGCTTCGAGCGGAAGTTCTTCGACTTTCTTGCACAAGTAGAGCAGTGATTCGTAATCGTATAGATTGATGATTTGTATAAGCATACGAAGGATGGCTTCAACAACTCGCGGATCCTGACTCGTCATAACTGTTTGCCATATTGTATCGGTCTGCTGATTGGTATATGTCTTTGTCGCAATCAGAAAGCCCACGATGTTGGAACTTTCAGCAATGATCTCTGGATGTGATCCAATGCCAACGATATAATCAACGAGCTTATTTTGCAGGATGAAATTGGCAAAATGGAGAAGAACTGGATGACTTGTTGGTTCATCTTTCTTGTTCTTTGAGAACATATTGAGCAAGTCTGTGCACATGTTTGTCACCCCGATAACCCGGAGCTGCATTTGCCCAGAAACAATAAGTTTCTTAAGCATTTCGAATTTCCATTCGTTCGATATCACAACAGCACTGTACACCTCAGGTAGCGCACGATGTCTCATACGATGACTTTCGAGAAGCTCATGAGCAGGACAACCATCAAATGCCAGGGAGTAATAGAGAATATTGGTCAAACCAAGGATATGTGCCAGAGCCGCATCCGGGGAAAGAAATGTAACATGTTTCTCAATGATTGGTATTAGCCCAGCCGACATGATCTTGTAGAAGTTATATCCAAGGCTAACAATCTGTTCAGAAGTCTCAATATACTGACGGTGAGATCCTTCTGGGTCACTAAGGACATTAGCCGCGTCTGAGACCGCTCGACTTATGATACGACAAGGTTCGGTCAAGTTGTCAATGAGCCTAGGGAACCGTGATATTAGTGCCAATTGCCCTTGAACAAGTCGTGTAAGTACTGGAAGGGTGCCTCCAGCCGTAAGAAACGAAGTCGTTAACATTGAGACATCATCACTCCACTTCCAATGGTAGTGCATTTCCAAATTGCGGCCTATATGGGGTGATTCCTCTTTGCGGAGTAGCCAACCAAAGGCATGGAGATACGCTCGAGAAGCCAGAATTGGCTCAGTCGCAGGCTCGTTGTTACGAGAGATTATTCTAGCGTCCATTGCAACAAACCGAGCTGTTAGTCGTGCAAATTGACAGAGAAACTCGGAGAGAGCCCGCCTTCCATCTCTGCTTCTGGACAAGAATGTCCCGAAGAAGTTTCTACGCTACATCAGTTGAAGTCGTTCTGGAATGTAGTTGAACTTACCTCCTCTTACTGAGTGACCATACAATATCTGGGAGTACGTCCCAGAACTCCCGGTCATTCAGGTAAGCATCGTACCAAGAACTCTCATGCCCAGCAGAGAATTGAAGATAGGTCTCGATCCAGTCTCGTAGCTTGCAGAAAGTATCTTCATCCTCAACCGGTTCTTTAACGATTAGCTCAGTCAAACTACTTTTAGATACAGTCTCCTCACCATATTCGAGAAATCGAGCGATTCTGCGGACCGCTGCCGGTAGTGGCTCGGCAGATCCTCTGTAAGGAAATTCCAAGAGAGGATCGCTACCAAGAAGCAAGTCATCCTCATCTTCGATAATTGCAACTTGGGGGCTACGATTCCCAAACTCTGATTCATCTTCATTGATCAACTCAATCTCAGGACTTCCAGTATCTGCAACAACAGACGATGAAGACGACGGGGTTTCAATTTGTTGCTTCGTAGAGATATCCTCATCACCTGAATCGAGGCTCAGATGTGTGCCCGCACTCTGCCCCGCCATTTTTGATGGTGTTTCTGGTGACGCTGGCACTGAGGAGCTTGACTGAAGAGGGCGGGTGGATCTGAGATTTATAGTAACTCTACTCGATGTAGGCTCCACGGTTGGCATGCTTGATGAAGTGCGTATGGGTGTATGTGGTGGGGGGGGATCTCTTCTAAGCCCCTCGTCACTTTCCTCCGGGGTTGCGGAGAGATGCGTGATCGTCTTGACTCTGGCGGTGTCGACAGACCTGCTCCGTGAACCTCCACCAGAGATTCGCTGTCGCTTCCTAGAGGAGTGCTCGTCGTTGTCGAAGGGATTTGGTCGAGTTGAGCAAGGCTCGGAGGAGACCGCACGTTCTCGCAACAACTCAACCGATTCGAGGTCCATTTGGCGTAGAGACAGCACTATTCACAGGTGAAAAGTAAGCCAGAGAGCCAGAGCTCTGCCCAAGTGAGCTCAGCGGCTTCTGAAGCTCCAGAAATCTTCGCATGTGGTGGTCTGAAGTATATCAATTCCGCCTGCGAAGAAGTGGGACATAGATGCGCGGGTTTACTTTAGGCGACCATGGAGATAACTTTTGGAAGACGGGAGTTTCTTTGTGGACGTCAAGCGAAGGACCTGCTGTGTTGGGGGAACTCAATCCGATGCCGTCACTGCAGCTTCTCTAACGGCGAGATGCAGATTGAGAATGCCATAATAAAAAAGAAAAGCTCTTGACCTAAGCTCGGAAAGTGAATGAAGCTCAGTAAGTACCCTTATCGAACGCGCCTAATGATGATTGGCGAGTACGGGGAAGCTACCGTGGCCACGCTACGTCAATGCCACAGAGGTCTCCGTGCACCAAAAGGTTTCGCATGCCTGAGGCCGCAATGCTTACTGACTGCCTTCGCGTGGTTCGGAGTAGATTACGCACTGTTCCATAATTGTGTGCAACCAATGCCCCGGATAAACGTTGCAGCAAGTCCTCTGCAACCACATATGTTTACTCCGAGAGACTTGTTGCCTTTCCATTACACGGCATTTTCGATATAGGAAGACATATGAATGAAGATGGAGCGGAAACAAAAGACGATTTTTCAGCTTGGCACTCCTTATACGGAGGTTCAATGGTCAGTCAGAGCAGGCACGGAGGATAATATTTGACCTTTTTCGTGAGCTGATTGGAAATGCGTAGGCCTTTAATAAGCCCGAAGGATCAGGAGACTATCTTCGAAATACTCATAAGGTAAAATTATTCTGCCTTACTGTATTCTTGCTTCCTGGTATCCCGTTTCGGCCCAAAGTCCGGTGATAAATGTCACGCCGCTACAGATATGTACAGGCCTCTGGCAGTCAACATGGATAATGGAGCAACATATATATATATGAAGAATATCTTGGCCGCGTTCGCCCTTCTTTCTTTTGTCCAAATGATCGGCTGCATGTGCCGTTATCTACTTCGCTTCTTCCAACGGAGTGCAAGACATGTTCTAACTTTTCCTCTAGACTTCTCGCTCCACTTGGTCGTCACCGCGTAACACATACAATTCCTTCAAAAGGCAAACGTAATAATAAAAGAAAGAAGCAAGAGGCCAAAAGAGAAGGTCGCAATGTTGGGCTCAACGAAAGGGATGCACCGCCACCAGTACCTGAGATCTCATCGCACCTGCTTGTTGGGCTAGCTAGTATCACGAGATACTTGGAACTAATTACTAGTACCAGACCATTAGATGGGCCCCCTGAAAAGTCTAATGCCAATCTGGCTTCCGCCAGCAGCAACAGCGGTATAGATTTAGACCACGATAGCAAGACCAAATTCCGGCACCTAGCAGCTATCTTTGTCTGTCGGTCATCTCAGCCATCAGTTCTACATGCTCATCTTCCCCAATTGGTTGCAACAGCATCCTTGAGAAATCCCAACTCACAACCGACGAGACTTGTCCAGCTCCCTCAGGACTCCGAGAATCGACTATCTTCGAGTCTTGGGTTGCCTCGGGCGTCTTTCATCGGAATACTAGAAGGTGCACCGCATTCAAAACCTCTTCTGGAACTTGTTCAGGATATCGTACCAATCATCGAAGTGCCTTGGCTGGAAGAGGCTCGAAAAGCACAATACAAGCCGGTAAAGATCAACACAATTCTCACTACCGCACCAGTAGGGAAAATCAATAGAAAACAAGTTGATACTTTGTCATAGACGCAATTTGATATCCAGCGCGAATCTCCATATTGCGGGTCGAAAGTTAATGACTGTTCAAGTAGTTTCGTAGGGAACAAGCTTGGGCTTCTTGGTCTTTCAAAACAATGCGTGCCTTGTTAATATCGTTCCGCCCATTCAGCCAACATTGAGTTTCCAAGAGTCCTCAAAATCCATGGGTTGAGATGGTGAAATATGACAAAAGCTTTCAAGAACTCGAGAATGATGGTTCTAGGACTAAGCCGGCATACGGGCACCTGAGAGGTTCCATGCAATAGCGAGCTCAGTGCCATTGGGACTGGCACTTACCTTTTGGGAGTACAGGTGCATGTTCTATATAGGATAGTGCATATAAATCCTTCCTACAAATAGGGTCTTCACCTGCAAGCAGCCGTATCCGCGTTCCATCTTCCTCTGGCATATGGATCCTGTACACATCGTCTATTGAATGACTACAAATATATGAACGCCTGAAAGCCTCCCTCGTAGCGCAGTTCGATATCGTCGCTTCGACAAAACTAGGCAATACCAAAGGCTCCAGATCCGTAGCCGGCCTCGCCTGAAGATCTTGAAAAGGTTGTGAGGCACCGGCGAGGGTACTAGCTGGCGCGCTTCCATTTGTTTCTGGGATTCAATGCGGTGGGACATGAGCCCTGGCGAACGCAACGTTTTTATTGGGACAATTTTACATGCAAAATCTTCTTCTTTCTAAGCTTCAGCATAACATCCTTCGTTGCTTTCTGCACTGCCACGTACGGCTGCGCCCTGCAGCTTCCTCTCTATCCGTTTATCACAGACGCAACGTGTTATCAAATCCTACAACATGTCTTCCAAGTATGCTCACAATCTCCCTAATCACGAAGATCAGATGGCAGTTGCACGTAAACTACGGGCTGAATTTACCTCACAACTGGCGTACCAAGGCACCAGAATCAAGGTCGAGGAGGTCGAGGAAAGAAAAGTCATGGAGCCTATCGAGGTAATATGACTTCCTTCAGAAATAGTGCAACTCCTACTCATGGAAGTACCACTCGTGGGGTTGGATCGTTCCATTTATCACCTGCACTTGGAAATCAGAGAGATCCATCTACCTCGAAATCCGACGCTCGGAGTGGTCTTAGTTCATCAGTGTAGGCTTCTTCTAGCGGTCACGGCTACGTTCCGCGGCTCTAGTAAGTAGAAATACTCACTTATAATATTTTATTTCACTACCGGAATCAGCAGCAGTTCCACCAACCTCGGCTGCTTCTAATGATGCTATGGAAGTAGATCAGCCTGAAGATACCATCGCTCCTCCATCAATAGCCCAACCTGCTGCCAACGCCAGTCCAGTTGCCCCAGAACCTGCCTCCCAAGCTTCTGTCTCCCAAAACAATATCGCTGAAAGAAGCATCCTGGGCAAGGATGTTCCTATTGTAGAAAACCTGGAAACCACCATGAATCTAATAAAGATTCCAACCATGCTACCACGGGACAGCAGACTTGCAATTCCCAGATGGGCAACCCGAAGGACTTGTGATGGCCCCCAATCGAAGATTAAGATGTGTGGATGATTTGATTCATTTTACCGATAGGCACGGTTAAACGTCCGTTCCATCTACACCGTACAGTCACCATGCCATGGTTGAAAGTCTTTGGGACGATAAGGAATTGAAATGGATCCCATTTCATAGCACAATAAGGCACTCTCATCTTAAGATATTATGTATTTCATTCTCCTAGAGTTCGAATACAAAGACGCAACTTCGGATCATGTGCAAGAACCGGCAGGCACTCTCTGTTTCTGTCTGACAATACCACTTTCATTTCCATTACGCCAACATAAAAAAAGAGAACGAAAGTTATTACAAACACACTCCATGGAGTGAAGGAGGACCAATGCAACATGAAGAGGGCCTGAGGCGCTACCGGCGATATGAATCGGCTGAAACAATTCAGAGAGGTGCCGTAAATCATATCGTATGCCTTCGTAAGTCGTGCTACCAGTCATCAGGGTCTGGTAGATGAAGCTTCCAAACAGCTTAGACAAGCTCAGATGATCATGCTCTTTGGCCTTGAATGCATGCGTCCGCTCTTGTCTGCAGATGGCTTCCTTCCCTGTGTCCCATGTCCCATCGCCCTCTTCTTCAGAGCTTCCTCCTTTTTTAAGACCACATCACACCACCCCTTTGCGGTCGTATCCTTGCCTATACACGAATCCAGGACCTTCATCCAGCCCTCTTTGTCCTTTGAGCTGTCGGCATAAAAGTCAATGACTTCTCCATTTGCAAAACGGATTCTAAAGCCTTCCTCGACAAACATATAGCCTTCTTCCTCTTCCGCAAACCCGGATTTGCGTCGACTTCCGCCTTTTCCGGTAGTCTCCTTTTGGGTCAGAGCACGTCGATCATCAATCAACTTAGAAGCGTTGGCGAGGTTAATGGTTGCACGAGGTTGGCCAGTGGCCTCATGATATGCAGTGAGTTTGTTGCCGGCAAGCTTGAAGAAGCGACGACGCCAGTACTATAAAACCTGTTAGAATTTGCAATAATCAGAGATACTGGGGAAATATTGAGACTTACAGGACAATCGCCGCCTTGCTGGCTGAGGTGGCCTTCCCAGGATCGGGCAAGCGCCTGCTCTGCCTCCTTCATCTCTCGAATGCATGAATTCATGCTCTTGGGCATGTCTTCATCCTTCGCGCCTTTTGGCTTAGGAACAAACAAAAGCTGTAGCTCGAGCTTGCCGATCCTGTAAGGAGCTCTGCGCTTGACATGCGTGTTACCGCGTTTACTCATTACGCTGCTTGACGCATTTGCTTCCTCTGTAGCCCATTCATTAAAGCATGCGACGTCAACAACATAAGGACGACCGAAACATCGAGTTTCATGGTCTTTCAAGCAGACGTATGAACGGGCGAAGCTACCATCCTCTGCAGCTAAAGGTGAGAGAAGGTCCCAAGCGGTAGGTATCGCTGATAGTCGCTTTGCTTGCGCATCTCGTTGTTTTTGTTCCGCGATCCGTTGCTCCTCTTCCTTTTGTCTCATCTCCATCTCCTTGCGCTTTTTCGGGGATGCAAAGACACGGCTGAATGTGGAGGATTTTGGTGGCTTAATCGCCTTCTTCGGTGATTCCACTACACGTTTAGGCTCGGGTTTATCAAGTTTAGCGTTGAGGGTAAGTTGAAATTCAAGCTCATTTGGGACAACAAGCTCAAATTCTTGGCCGATTGGAGCATTCCTTCCTAGTTCCAGCCACGCAGTTGTGACACAGTGAACACCGTTATCAAGCGTCAGACTGAACCAAGTGCGTTCATCTTTGATTGGTTAGCTCAAGTCGTGCCGTTCCCAGGTGCATGACTTACTTTTAGGCAGTGGCAGGTCCAGATCCTTCACACCGATCACCTTCACAAACAATCTACCTCTCTCACCATTCTCACCCATGTTTTGCTCGATGATAGGCTCCTCTTCAGTCACTATGCCTAATCCTGTGACGTTGCTCTCGAAGCCTGGCAGGGGCGGCGCAGGTCCAGAACCAACCTTCTTTCTTTGGCTGGCATTTTCTCGAGTGCTTCTTTTACGCATTTGGCCGTTCCAGGGCTCTACAGTCCATGACTGGGGACGGTCTTTCTTGACCGGCGAATTTCCTGCTGAACGAGTACCGCGGGAGTCGTCAGTCGCTTTGTCAACATCGCTGCTAGCAACGACCAGCTTAGTGTTCTGTCTCATCAAATAGCCGCGCTGTTTTCGTGGTGTAATGTTAGCGTTGAACTCAAATTGTATACTATTGGCGCTTCTAGACACTTGTCCAGCTCCGCTTTGAAAGAAATGCGAGGACGAAGAAGATAGACCAAACGCAACCTTTTGAGCTTCAATCACGCGATCGAAGTCTTTATCAAGACTTAAGGCTAAATCACCACCAATGTCTAGTGTAAGGCTCTTTTTCTTTAAACTTAGTTTTCTGTCAACACCTTCATCAGATCCACCTTCATTATCTGGGTCAATGGCGGCTCGATCCAGGTTAAGAGAAGGTCGATTCCGGTGTCTCTCTGGAATGGGTGGTACGCTTGGCTGCTCGCCACTGATCTGGCGTCTAGCTTCACGCATGGCCATAAGATCAGATGGAGTTGCTGAAGGCCGAGTCTTGAGTTTGGAGCCAGAAGCGGACTTGATCGTCGCAACCTGCTCAGGGATACTTGGTGAATCCCTCGGTGGCGAAGGCGCTGTGGGCAGAGGATGACGGATGACAGAATCAGGTGTCCCAAATTCCGACTCATCATCTTCATTTGGACCCCATCCACTTCCATCGTAGTCTGGCTTAGAAAGAGATAGGGATTTCTCTTGAGGTGTAACAGGCCGCCGAAGATACTCCCGAGCCATAGACATCGAAGCTCGTTTAGGACTGTAATCTTCCTTAGCTAGTGACGCAGACGGTGTCAGGTACGACTGCAGACTAAGTCCGAAGTCATTGTTGACGGAGAGGCCGGAGAAGTCGGGCAATGATACTCGGTCGTCTTCCTTTTTAGAATCGATAACAGGTGCATTCTGCACTGGGGTTGCAGGACGAGGTGTAGACAGACCTTCCTCCTCGATAGCACTATTGGAATCGGGCTGAGGGCTGTGGATGACTAGCGTCGGGTCAGAGTACTGACTCTCGGCATCTTCATCGTTTTGTGATTCTAGGTGAGTCAAGGAGTCTTGCTCGTGATCACCGAGTCTTGACTCTGTCCGTTGGTACATTTCCGGAATAGAGTATACGTCAAACTCCTCATCTTCTGGCTCTGGTTTGATAGCAACACTCTGATCAGCATCAGCGTCAATCGTTGATGCGTCCTCCGTTGAAGGTAGTGGAATGTCTGGATCTAAAGGAGCTGGCCGCTCCGGACTCGAGCTTGGTGCTGGAGATGAGAAGTTGTAGTCTGACTCTGTTCTAAGGGACTCTTGCCCGTTGACTTTGCGGAGTATTGACTCTCGGGAAATGCGAGATGGAAGTTGATAGTCTCCCAGCTCACCAAGCGTATCTTCATCTTCATAGATGTTTATTTGTCCGTTGTCTCTTTCTGGTGTTTGACTGCTTCTCTCTCGAGCTCCGGCACGTCTCATTCTTCGTTCACGTTGTTGCTCTGCTGCAGACTTCGGCTTATCGTCATCCTGGATCATCATGAGGCGAAGACGCTCTTCAAGTGTCATTTTCCCACCAGCCATTCCTTGGATATCAGACTTGCTAAAAGAGGCAGGCTTTGGAGGAGATGGAAGGTTTCTCTGAGAGCTGCTGGCACGCTCTGCTGCTGCGGATAGGCCATTTGAAGACTGAGAGTTGGAGAAGTTGTCCATTCCGGGAAGAGGCGGTAATGGGCGATGATCACCATTGGAGTTAAGAGAGTCATTGCGGGCTCCGTTTGGACGAGCAGCCAGTGGTGATGATGGGCCAGCCTCGGGCATTGGACTCCCTTCAGGTCCCTCAAAAGGATCATCAAAGCGTGCTCCCGTGATTCCACGCTGCGCGGATGGGCTCGCATGGCGCCAGTCATCAGGACCTACAACCGGTGTTTTATCTGTGTCTTCGAGTGAAGCATCAAAGCTATCCTCGCGTTCATCTACTCCACCAAGAATGTAGCTGTCTTCGTCTTCTTCTCCAGAATCATAGCTGTTCTCACGAGATCCTGTTCCGACCGAAGACAAGTCCGGTGTTGCCATCTCGTACTCGTTTACCTGCGGAGGTGCTGCATCAAAGGTGACGCTTTTTGCATGTCGATGTAGGGTTTTGCCCGCTGGGAGCTGTCGTTCATCACCGGAATTGTCATCTGACCATGTACCACTCTCTGGGTCAAAAGAGGCTTTTGGATTGAAACGCCCGAATGCGAGTGAAGACTTGGTAGGAGACGCTTGGTCTTTGCTTGGTGATCCAGTACTCGCCAGGCCGTTCACGTTCGATGCCAGTGGAGTCTTGGTAGGACTATATAATGGTATGCTGCTCCGACTTTCTGTGCGCTTGTGTCCAAATGGGCGACTACGCTCTTCTGTGCGGAGTCCATCCAGACCGGAGCCATATGCATTGCTTTGGACTTGTTTTGCCAATGGTCGCTCGATGATCGGAACAGATGTGGGGTCATATTCCTGTTTTTGCTCTCGCGCAAACATGCTGCTATTCTTCACACGGGATGCCTTCTGAAGCTTCTCTATTGAAGATCGTCTGGTAGGAGACGGAGAACCATCTCGCCGTCCGAAAATGCCATTCTCCGAATTGAACCGATTTGGTGTTGCGGGATCGCGACCTTGCCAGAAGAGACGCGGGGAAGAGTTGCCTTCCGAGGCGTTGAACGGCGATGACTGGAATGGAGACGAATCTCCATTAGGAACCATCTTCTACGGAAGCTTTTTAGTCGACAATTCATCACATGCCAGAAGACTTCATACCTTTGTAACCTGATTGAAACTTGGAGAGTTTCTTCTCTTTTCTGTGGGAGCCAGCTCGGAGAGCGCTCGAGGGTTAGAGCCACCCATCTTCAGAGGAGAAGATAAAGGCGTACCCTTCTGGATCCGCAGAGGTTGAACCTATCATTCATCAGCAACGAACTTGTACGATAGCACCATGGCCACTGGAGAGCAAATATCTTGTCACATACCGGCTGTGATGCCATACTCGCGTTCTGAAGGTGTCAAAGGATCACACTATCGTATGTACAGTGGCGTGGTTACCAATAGTTAGGACACCTATTTTCCGAAGAATGTGAAAGATAGGCCACTATTGTGGAAGACGCCGACGGTGAATACGTGACACGACGACTTTTCAGCAGAATCTGACCGTATAATTGGAGAGAAATCTGTGTTCAAAGCATTGAAGTGAGCAAGAGTGCGCTCAAGCTCTGCACTTTGCTGATGATTATGAGAGACTTGTAGTGGAGGGTGAGAGACAGCGCTATCGCAAATAAGGTTGTGGTCATATTGCAGTCAACAAGCTAGTTGTTGTCAGAGCAACGCGACGCATCACGTTATGAAATAATATTCTGCCTAAGGCTTAACTTTAATTAAGTTTGTTGACGTCTTTTTACTTCTGGACTTTGCATTCCTGCTCTCGAAACTCTCTTCATCGACTCTAAGAATTCTAATCAGGTATTCTAATCAGAAATCAATCATAAATATTCAAAACCGTAATTGAAAATCCGAAGTTTGTTCCTGATAAGTTTCCCATTATCGACGCCAAGAACCGTGTCAACTTTGCAACCCCTAATTATCCTACATTATGGAGTAAATTTGCGCAGGTTTTCTCAAAGATGCTACTAAAAACACTAATTTCAATGATATAATCTGGAGCATTGGAACTTTTTAAACTTTCGCGTCGATCTTGAGTATGCTCAATCCCACGGCACGAAAAAGTGCCGAGCTTCATCTTAGCTATTCCGCTTCCGAAGCTGCCCCCTACCTGTATCTCAAACCCATATCTCTGAGCAATATATATATAGTATCTCATGTAGCATCTAGAGTCTCGCCACCCATCATCTTACCCCAAATTCTCTACAAGGATCCCCAACCATGACCAATCCAACCATCTTCGACCCTACCAAACACATCCACCTCCTACCTCAATTCGTAGTCATCCACCACGCCTGCATCACCCAATACTTCACATTAGCGACTTCCCTCCCGCCCTTACGACGCGAGGA
>Ga0335072_10005944_pt1 | contig 17912 bp, 19 predicted proteins | sample Lox_Sample_21_FD_206725 | JGI IMG/M metagenome (GOLD analysis project Ga0335072, IMG submission 206725) | Soil microbial communities from Loxahatchee National Wildlife Refuge, Florida, United States - Lox_Sample_2.1 | ecosystem: Environmental > Terrestrial > Soil > Wetlands | place: USA... | reverse complement strand
CGCCCGAGGCGGCCCATTGAAGCAGCGTGCGGTCCAGTTCGTTCCAATCGTTCATAGACAAATTCGGATCCCGGCGATTCCTGCTGGCGAGCGACCGGACCCGAAATTCCTTGCGTTTAGAAACAAAAAATCCAAAAGCCAAAAAATCAACGGTTACTTCAGCACTGAACCTGTAACGCGAAAAACCGGCGTTTCGTGGTTCCACTCGGCGGGAACCTGGCCCATCGTAATCCGCAGATCCCGCTGCTTTCCAGGGCCGAGAGGAGGATCCGCGGGGCCGATCAGGGTCTCCGTGTCTCGAAGCACGACCTGCTTAAAGGGATCGTAAAACTGGAGCGAGATCGAGAGGCCATAAATCGATTGCGTCCCTGAATTTTCCAGGGATACGTCCACGTAGGTAAACTCCTCGCCCAGGAGGTTTGTGGCGCGAGCCAATTTGATGTTGTCGAAGTGAATGTTCGGGGCATAGGCCTGCTCGGCCGGCCCGAACGGAAGCTTTGCCGAATGGGCAACGGGCTGCCAGGACTTGGAGTGGCGGGAGACCAGAACGACGCAGGCAGCCACGATCAAGACAATCACCAGCCCCGCGGCAAAAGCGGCAGGAAAACCGCTTCCAGTTTCGCGACTTGATGTTTGGCGGTCCATTGGGGGCATCTGAAAACGAATTGTACGGCGCTGCGGACGAACCGGCCAGGGGCACATTCAGCGGCCGAACGAGAGCCGCAAAATCAGCGGTTCCGGCAGCCCGTTTTTTTCCATCCGCTTCTGCACCTCTCCGATGTTATACGGCACGCGCCACAATTCGACACGTTTATTCGGAAGGTCGGCAATGGCGAAGGCCGCTCGGGTGTCGCCGTCCCGCGGCTGCCCGACAGAGCCCGGATTTATCATATATGTTGCGACGGGGTCGATATCGAGCGTGGTAAACAGATCGCCCCCTACGTGCTTGAACTGCAAAACGCCGACCTTGTCGTCCTGCAGAACGAATCCTCCCTGCACGTGCGTGTGCCCGAAGAATGTGACCGGGGATGGGGCGTCGGCCAAACTATCGAGGGCCTGAGCGGGGGCCAGCAGATATTCATCTTCGTCATGCAGGGCGCCGTGAACGATGTGAAACCCGTCGACCTGGAGCGGACCGAGGGGAAGCTTTTCGAGCCACTCATGGTTCTCGGGGCGCAGCTCTTCGCGGGTCCATAGGGCGGCGACCCGGGCGACCGGATTGAAGTCCTCGGCGTCGGCGATGCCGCTGCTGGCCTTATCGTGATTCCCACGAATTGTGATCGCCTCGATCGAGCGAACACGATCGATCACTTCATTGGGATCGGGACCATACCCCACTACGTCTCCGAGGCAAACCGCTTTTTCCCAGCGGCCCTGCGCTGCCTGCAGGCAGGTATCGAGGGCCGTCAGATTGGCATGAATGTCGCTGAGGATAAGGTAGCGCATCGGGAAACAATCCCGCGAGCGGGACGCGATTATACCGAAAATCGCGGCTAAGACCAGCAATGGTTGCACGAAGACCCGGCTCGTGGCGAGGAAAGGTTGTTTTCGAACGGGGCGGCGCGAAGAAACTCAGCGGATCAGCATGCAATCGCCGTAGCTGTAGAACCGGTAGCCGGCCTCAAGCGCGTGCCCGTAGGCGGCGAGAACGTTCTGGCGTCCGGCGAACGCGGCAACCATGGCCAGCAAAGTTGACCGCGGCAAGTGGAAATTCGTGAGGAGCTGACTCACCGCGCGAAAGGATTTTCCGGGATACAGGAAGATATTCGCGGTGAATTTTCCAGCATCGATCGAGTCGCAGTCGCCGCCGGCCGCCTCGCTCCGTTCAGCCGCGTCCTCCAGCGCGCGGACGACTGTGGTTCCTACGGCCAAAATGGGCCGTCGCTCGCGCCGCGCTCGGGAAATAGCTGCGGCGGCGGATTCGCCGATTTCGTAAGTCTCGCTATGAATCTTGTGATCTTCGAGGCGCTCGGTTCGCACGGGCTCGAAGGTGCCTAGTCCGACATCGAGCGTAACCTCGGCGATTTCGATCCCGCGCCGCCGTATGCCATCGAGAATCTCCGGCGTGAAATGCAGGCCGGCGGTCGGGGCCGCAACGGCAGCGCCCTCACGCGCGTAGACAGTTTGGTAGCGCTCGCGATCGAGAGGTTCATCGACACGCTTTATGTAGGGCGGCAGCGGGATGTGGCCCAGCGTCTGGAGGGTTTTCTCCAGCGTCTTGGGGGGCTGGAAGCGAAGGATGCGCAGGCCGAAGGAGCCGCGACCTTCGACTTTGGCCTTGAGCTCGCCCTCTCCAAAAGTGACGAGTTCGCCCGTTGGAATCTTCCTACCCGGGCGAACAAGGGCTTCCCACCGATCATCCGCCAGCCGGCGCACCAGCAGGACCTCGATCTGCGTTTGCAGAAATTCGCGCTGGGCGGGATTGTTTCGTCCGAGCGGTTCCGCGCGAATCCCTTCACGCCTGCCGAAGAGACGCGCAGGAATCACTCGCGCATTATTCAGCACAATGAGTTCGTCTCCGCGGAGCAGGGCCGGAAAGTCGCGAAATTGGCGGTCCTCCCACGCACCGGTTTTTCGGTCAAGCAGAAGGATGCGAGAAGCGTCACGCTCGGGAAGCGGGCGCTGGGCGATTCGTTCAGAGGGAAGATCGTAGTCGAAGTCGCTGATATTCATAGGGTCAGGACTGCCGCGCGTGTGAACAACATTGGCACGAGTCATCCGACTGTGCTAAGAGAACAGCGCCCGTTTTCGAGCAAGTTCGCTGCAGTGTTCGCGATCAGCAGCCATTGTAGCGAATCAGAGCGGCGTTCGTTCGGGCACGAGCAAAGCGGGGACGGCGTAACGTGGCAGAAGCCTCTGTAGTGATTAGTCCGCGAGGAGTGGACCGCCTGCGGTCGGGGCACCTCTGGATCTACCGGAGTGACGTTCGGTCCACAGAAGCGGAGCCAGGCGCTATAGTTCGTCTGCTCGATGAGCGAGGCCACTTCCAGGGCCGCGCGTTTTACAGCGACAAGTCTCAAATTTCGCTGCGGCTGCTGACGCGCGAGGACGTTCTTGTCGATCGGGCTTTCTTCCTCGGGCGCTTGAGCCGGGCCGCGGACTTCCGCGCGGGAGTGGTCGAGAATTCGGACTCCTACCGGCTGGTCTATGGCGATGGCGACCTGCTCTCCTCGCTGATTGTTGACCGCTATGGCGATTACCTGGTGATTCAGACGTTGAGCCAGGGCACCGAGCGCTTGAAGGACCTTCTGGTGGATATGCTCGTCGAGCTGTTCTCGCCGAAGGGGATTCTGGAACGGAACGATCCGAGAGTCCGGCTGCTGGAAGCGCTAGACCAGCGGGTGGGGGTTCTTTACGGGCAGGTACCCGAGGAAATCGTCACGAAAGAAAACGGAATCAGTTTCGCGTGCTCCCTGCAGAAGGGGCAAAAGACGGGTTCGTTCCTAGACCAGCGCGAGAACCATTGGGCAGCGCACCAGTATGCGTCGGGCGAGGTTCTCGACTGCTTCAGCTACCAGGGCGGCTTCGCTCTGACGATTGCGGACCGCTGCCAGCACGTGGAGGGGATCGAAATGGCTCCCGCGGCGATCGGGGCCGCAAAGCGCAACCAGGAGCTGAATTCGATTGCTAACGTCAGCTTTCGCGAGGGCAACACATTCGACATTTTGAAGGAATATGATGAGGAGGGGCGCCGCTTCCAATCGGTGATTCTCGATCCTCCTGCATTCGCCAAGAACCGTGACAGCGTGGCAGCAGCGCATCGCGGCTACAAAGAGATCAACCTGCGGGCGCTAAAGCTGCTGGAACCGGGCGGATTTTTGATCACCTGTTCTTGCTCCTATCACATTCCGGAGGCGCTCTTTCTACAAATCGTGGCGGAAGCCGCAACCGACGCACGGAAGGCTGTAGCCGTGGTTGAGCGTCGGACGCAGGCTCGCGATCATCCAATTTTGTTAACCGTTCCCGAGACGCACTACCTTAAGTGCCTTATTTTTAGAGTCTTACAATAGAATAAGGGGGATCGTGACATCGATCTTGACGCTTGTCAGAAAATACTTGACAACAACGCGCTAAGATTATATCATTACGAAGTGCTAACATACAGCACAGAGACTCTAAGGGAGGATGAGGCGATGAATTCGATTACCCGCTGGGACCCATTTCGCGGTCTCTCCACGTTGCAGGACGAGGTGAACCGCCTGTTTGATTCGACTTTCAAGGGAAACTCCGGCAGTTCGACTTTGACTGCCTGGGCGCCCGCGGTCGACATCTACGAGACGGAGAACGAACTGGTGGTGAAGGCGGACCTGCCTGACCTGTCGGAGAAGGACATCGACGTTCGGGTGGAAAACAATATGCTGACGATCCGCGGCGAGCGGAAGTACGATCAGACTGTGAAGGAAGACAACTACCTGCGCGTCGAGCGCTCGTACGGAGCCTTCAGCCGCAGCTTTAGCTTGCCTAACACGGTGAACACCGAGGCAATCCAGGCGAGCTACAAGAATGGCGTGCTGCAGATTGAGCTGCCGAAGCGAGCCGAGTCGAAACCGAAGCAGGTGAAAGTCAACGTCACCAACGGCCACAACTAAAGAAACAGAACGCGGCCGCAGACCTATCACGGGCAATGCATCGAGTGGGGCCGGCGCGAATTTGTCCGGCCCCTTTTATTTGGAAATTGGAAAGTGAGAAAAATTTGCCATGTTGAGATTCGATAAGCTCACGGTAAAGGCGCAGGAAGCGCTGCAGTCCGCGCAGGAGATGAGTGCGCGCTCGGGCCAACAGCAGGTCGAGCCGCTGCACCTTCTATGGGCGCTTGTGTCGCAGCCGGAGGGCGTGGTGCCGCCGCTCCTTGAGAAGCTCGGGGCGTCTCCCGCATCGCTGGCCAGCGAAGCGCAAAAGCAGATCGAGCGCTTGCCGAAAGTCTCTGGGGCCGGCGAGCAGTTCCTGAGTCGCGCCGCCAATGACGTACTGGAGAAGGCCTTCAGCGAAGCGGAACGCCTGAAGGACGAATACGTTTCGACCGAGCACATCCTGCTGGCGCTTTCGGCCGCCGGACGCGATCCCGCCGCGCAGTTGCTGACGCGCGCAGGTGCGAGCCACGACGCCATTTTACAGGCGATGACCTCGATACGCGGAAGCCATCGCGTCACTTCGCAAAACCCCGAAGCCACTTATCGCGCCCTGGAGCAATATGCGCGCGACCTGACGGAGCTGGCCCGCCGGGGGAAGCTCGATCCGGTAATCGGGCGCGACGATGAGATTCGTCGCGTCATGCAGATTCTGGCGCGCCGCACGAAAAACAATCCCGTCTTGATCGGCGAGCCCGGAGTGGGCAAGACGGCTATCGTTGAAGGCCTCGCCCAGCGAATCGTTGCCGGGGACGTCCCTGAAATTCTGAAGCCGAAGCGAATCGCCTCGCTCGATCTGGCCGCCCTTGTGGCGGGCGCAAAATATCGCGGCGAGTTCGAGGACCGCCTGAAGGCCGTGCTGAAGGAAATTGCGGAGTCTAACGGCCAGGTGATTCTGTTCATCGACGAACTGCACACGTTAGTTGGAGCTGGCGCGGCGGAAGGCTCGATGGACGCTTCGAACATGCTCAAACCCGCGCTGGCGCGCGGAGAATTGCGCGCGATCGGCGCCACCACACTCAACGAATACCGCAAGTACATCGAGAAGGATCCCGCTCTCGAGCGGCGCTTTCAGCCCGTTTATGTGGGTGAGCCCTCGGTGGAGGACACGATCGCCATTCTGCGCGGGCTGAAAGAGCGCTACGAGGTCCACCACGGCGTGCGCATCAAGGACGCTGCGATTATCGCCGCAGCTATGTTGTCGCAGCGCTACATCACCGACCGTTTTCTTCCCGACAAGGCCATCGACCTGATCGACGAAGCCGCAGCCGGGCTGCGCATGGAAATCGATTCGCTGCCCAGCGAAATCGATGAAATCGAGCGCCGGATTTTGCAGTTGGAGATCGAGCGCACGGCGCTTGGCAAGGAAAACGACGAGCATTCGCGCGCCAGGCTTGGGCAGATCGAAAAAGAGCTCAGCACGCTTCGCGAGCAATCGAACGCTCTGAAGGCTCGCTGGCAGTCGGAAAAAGACGCGATTGGCCGCATCCGAAAACTGAAAGAGGAAATCGACCGGTTGAAGACCGAGGAGCAGCGCTACGAGCGCGCCGGTGAGCTGTCAAAGGTCGCCGAGATCCGGTACGGCAAGCTCACGGCCGCCGAAAAGGAGTTGAAAGAGGCCCAGGAGCGTCTCGAGAGCCTGCAGAAAGACCGGCCGATGCTCAAGGAAGAAGTGGGCGAAGAGGAAATCGCGAAAATCATCAGCAAGTGGACGGGCATTCCAGTTGGGCGTTTGCTGGAAGGTGAAGTCGAGAAGCTCGTGCACATGGAGGAGCGCCTTCGGCAACGCGTGGTGGGACAGGATGCCGCGCTCACGGTGGTGGCCAATGCGATCCGTCGCAGCCGGTCGGGCCTGAGCGATCCGCGCCGCCCCATCGGTTCGTTCTTGTTTCTCGGCCCTACAGGCGTAGGCAAGACGGAACTGGCACGCGCGCTCGCGGAATTTCTGTTCGACGACGAACACGCCATGATTCGGCTGGACATGTCCGAGTACATGGAGAAGCATTCCGTCGCGCGCATGATCGGCGCGCCGCCGGGATACGTGGGCTACGAAGAAGGGGGCCAGTTGACCGAGCAAGTCCGGCGGCGCCCTTATTCCGTTGTGCTGCTCGACGAAATCGAGAAAGCGCATCCGGACGTGTTCAACGTGCTGCTGCAGATACTGGATGACGGCCGCTTGACCGACGGCAAGGGTCGCGTCGTCAGTTTCCAGAACACCGTCATCGTCATGACCTCGAATGTGGGCTCGACCGCGATTTTCGAGCTGGCAGCGAAGGATCCAAAAAAAGCGCGCGAGCAGGCCATGGCGGCGCTTCGCGAGCTCTTCCGGCCGGAGTTTCTGAACCGTATCGACGATATCGTGATGTTCAGTCCGCTCGGCAAGGCGCAAATCGAGCGCATTATCGACCTGCAGCTCGCGGATGTGAAAAAGCGTCTCGGGGAGCGTAAAATCGAGATCGAGCTGACTCCCGCGGCAAAATCGCTGCTGTTGCGCGAAGGCTACGATCCCGCCTACGGCGCGCGTCCCATGAAACGGGCCATCCAGCGGCTGATACAGGACCCGCTCGCGTTGCGTATCTTGGATGGAGAGGTACGAACGGGCGAAACCGTGCTGATTGACGCCGATCCGAAGGGCGAAGAGATGAAGTTCGGCGCTGAAGCGATGAAGGCGCGGGCTGTGAATTAGCCTGCGAGGTGGCCCGAGGGGGTAGTTGCGTCGGGCGAGAGGTAACCAAAAATGAAAACCTTTAAAACCGCGTTCTTGTTGACCGCGTTGACGCTACTGCTGCTCTTTATCGGTGAGGCTTTCGGTGGCCGCGGCGGTATGACGATCGCGCTCGTCGTTGCCATTCTGATGAATGGCGTGGCTTATTTCTTTTCCGACAAGATCGCCCTCGCTTCGGCCGGCGCTAAGCCGATCAGCCGGGAGCAGTCGCCGCGCCTGTACGAAGTGATGGAGCGGCTCGCGGCCAAAGCGAATTTGCCGATGCCGAAGTTGTACCTGATCCCGCAAGCAGCGCCCAACGCGTTCGCTACGGGCCGCAACCCCAGCCATGCTTCCGTTGCCGTTACGCAGGGACTGATGGAGCTGATGAACGACGATGAACTCGAGGGCGTGATCGCACACGAGCTTTCGCACGTGAGGAATTACGATATCCTGACTTCTTCTATCGCAGCGACCTTGGCCGGCGCAATTACGTGGGTGGCAAGAATGGGGTTCTGGTTCGGTGGTGGGGACGATCGCGAAGGCGGCGGACTGGTAGCTCTTCTCATGCTGATCGTGGCGCCTTTCGCGGCGATGCTGCTCCAACTCGGCATTTCGCGGCAGCGGGAGTACCAAGCCGACGCGTCCGGCGCCAGGATGGTGGGTCACCCCTATGGCCTAATCAGCGCACTCGAAAAGCTGGGCGCGTACAATCAGCGAATTCCGATGAACATCTCGCCGTCGACCTCAGCGCTATGCATCGTCGCTCCACTCGCCGGAGGGCAGATGTTTTCGCGGCTTTTCAGCACGCACCCGCCGCTGGCCGATCGTATCGCCGCCCTCCGCAGTATGACGGTGACGCGCTGAGTCGCGAGATGTTTCGTGAACGCGCCGGTCTTGCGGTGCAATGGGCCGCAAGTGGGTACTAGAACCATGAATCCCGCCGAAAACAGACTCCCGCAAACTACCCATTTTCCACTAAGCAGAAAGCATTATCCTCGCGTAAAAATTTCAGACTGGAGCGCGGCAAAAAGCCGGCCACAGTTTCGTGGCGGACGCCGCAACTTGCTTATCTTTAAAGCCTTATGAAGCGTAAGCTGCGCCGCCTGCCTTTGGTTGCGCGCGTGCTCCCTACCCCGAGCGCAAGGGATCTTACGGAGGACGGAGATGAGCGAGGAAAAGAACGAGATGTTCGTGCAGGAAGCGACGGCGCCGCGGTGGATTGGCATCGTGGTTGTTGCACTTGCTGTCATTTCGCTGGTGGCGCTGGGCGCGGGCTGGACGGCCTCGAGCCGCTCGAAAGCCCTCCAGCAGAACCTGGCAACGCAGGGCGAGCAGTTCAAGCAGCAGGAAGATATGCTTACGCAACGGATCGCGAAGGATGAAGACACCAACGCGCAGCTGCAAGGCGAGTTGAGCGTCGTCACCGACAAGATGAAGCTGACGGAAGGCGAACTGACGCGGGCTCGCCGCCAGGCTGCGGTGATCAAGAAGGACGACGCGAAGGAACTCGCGGATCTCCAGAACAGCCTGAACGGCCAGCTGGCCACCAAGGCTAATGTGGACGACGTCAACAAGCTGGGAACGGACGTGGGCGGCGTCAGGACGGATCTGGAGGCCACAAAGAACAGTCTCAACATGGCGCGCGGTGAATTCGGTACGTTGATCGCGAAGAACCACGGCGAGATCGAAGAGCTTCGCCGCCTGGGAGAGCGCGACTACTACGAGTTCACAATCAACAAGAAGGGCGAGCGGGAAAAGGTGGGAGACATGATGGTCGTTCTTCGCCACGTCAACCCGAAGCGGAACCTGTATACGGTTTCGTTGTACGTGGATGATTCCCGCTATGACAAGAAGAACCGGTCCGTCAACGAACCGATCTACTTCTTCACCGGCAACTACGGCCACGCGCCGCTCGAGTTCGTTGTGAATCAGGTCGGGAAGGACAAGATCAGCGGTTATCTGAGCGTGCCGAAGGCGCAACCCACGCACGCCCAGACTTCGGGAAACTAAGTACAGACTTCTCAGTGATCGAAAGGGCGTCCTCGAGCAGGGCGCCCTTTTTTATTCCGCTTTCCTCAACGCGCGCGTTTTGCGGCTCAGGAATCGTTTCGAGAGCGCCGGCAGCTTGTCGTGCGTAATTTTCCCCTGCTCATACAGCTTGAGTTTCATCTTCGCCACCTTGCGCCTGCGCCTCTGGCGCTTCTGCGCGACGTAACGCTTGTCATACGACATTCCTTCCTCCTGAAATCGCCACAAGATTGTAGCCAATAAGAGAAGCCGCGCAAAGGACGTTCGGCGCCGCCTCAAAGCGGCGGTTCCAGGGCGCGGCTCTGGTGGTACGACCGGCAAACTGTCGATTAGCGGGCAGAACATTCGTACCATGGCCGCCGGCGCGGGAGGCGAGCAGTCTTGATGGCAGAGGGCGGCAAGCCAGCTATGACAATCGTCGGCGGTGTACGCAAGTGGTGGGTCCAGAGAAACGCTGTACCCGAAGAGAAGACAAAGCTAGTGCGCGAGCGTATCGAAAGACTCTTCGATGAATCGCGGGAAGAGCACAACTCGTCTGGCCTCAAAAAGCGCGAAGGCCAACCTCCCGAGCCCGTGCACGCCACCAAGATCTAGGCAACCAAGAGGCGGAAGAATAGGGCAAGTTCACGCGGCGCCCGTCTCGAAAACACCTATTTTGTCGATTGTGAGGCGAAGTATTGACCCAGGCCGGTGGTTAGCTGGCCCAACCCCGTCTCGACGTTTTTCTGGAGCGCTTCCACAACGTCGTTGACGGTCTTTTTCTCGACGGGTTCGTCGTGCTCGTAGGTCTGGGTCCATACAATCATTCCCGTTTTCACTTGAAACAGCTCCAATTCAATAGCAAATCGCCCGACGATTCCCGATGGCGAGTCTATTTCCTTCAGCGTCAAAAGGCGGCCGCGGAGCACATAGCCGCCGCGCCCGGCACCCGAAAGGGGCTGCACGGATTTATATTGCCCCGTGGAGCGAAGCCGCTCGACCAGCATGGTCTCGATCATCTCGGGGGGAGGCTCCGCCCAGCGGTGACTGTTGTACACGCCCATTTCCACGGGACTCACGCTGTAAACGATCCGGTCGTCCTCAAGGAGGCGCGTCGACCTGAGGCGCCCTACGAGCAAGGACACGGGGTATGGATTTTCGGGCGCCGTCTCCGCTACGGGCGGCCTTTCCAGCGTGTAGTACCGCGTCGGCCTCGATGCGCCGCATCCTGCAATCACCGTCAGAAGGGCCGCCGCCGCAATGATCCGAGCTGTCTGGCGCATTCTTCGCCTCACGGCTGTTTATCCGCCTGCCCCGGCTTCCGCGCCTTCGGCTCCGAAGACCGGAGGAGCGTGTAGGGCCGCTGCTTGATTCCCTCGGTGAAGTCTTTGAGGTTCTCGCTCGCGTCGCGGAAGTTCGCAATAATATCGTCAAGATTGCCGCTGTTCGCGTTCAACGTGCCGTTCAATTGGTCCGTCAAGGTGTCCGCATTTGCCAGCGCCTGGCGCAGTTCGACGATCGATGCGTGTAAATCCGGCCGGTTCTCCGCGAGCGTTGCGTCCACATGGTTCAGCGCTTCCCTTGCTTCCGCGACAGTTTTTCTGAAGTCGTCGAGCACGGGCCCCAGCTTTGCGCTGGCTGCGTCGATGTTCTTCAGGGTGTCGTGAACTGCCGGGCGATTCTCCTCAAGGGTTCCGCGCAAGTCGCCCAGGGTGGCCGCGAGGTTCGCGCGATTCCTGTCGTTGAGCAGATCGTTGACCCGAGCCACGGTCACTTGCAGTTCCTTCACCCGCTGGTTCAGGTTGGTGATCAGTTCGTTGGCCTTCGGCCCCAGATCGTTCAATTGCGACTCCAGATCGGCGAAGCCGACATACTCTTGAGATTTCAGGGTCGAGTCGGCTGGCGCACGCGGGGCTTGGTTGGACCCCGCCGCGATGGAGAGAAAATTGTCACTGAGAGGGCTCACGCTGGTGATGGAGACGAGGCTGTCGGTTTTTACCGGCACATCGGGGCGCACGCGAAAATCAATCTCCATACGCGAGGAGTTGTTAGGATCGCTGTGAACCGCTTTAACGCGGCCAACGGGCGGCCCTCCGGCATAGCGCACTTCGGCGCCGGGCCTCAGACCTCCCGCATCCTTGAAGTAGGCGCGGTAGGGAACTTCGCCGCGCTCGAGAAAGCCGGTAAGCGAAAATAGAGTGGCGACGAGCAGGCCTGCAGCGACGATGACGAACAGCCCCACAAAAGCTTCCTCACGCTTTGTCACGTTCGCAGGCATCGTCTCCCGCTCTTCCTGAACAATCTGCGATTACCGGTGCTCGAAGTCGGGCGAGTATATCACGAGCGCCGCAGGCCATTGGTTCGGCGTTCTTTACTGCCGTAACGGCACGACCCCGCCGGTCAGCACCTGCAAGTAATCCAGCTCCTGAGCCATTTCCGGTTCCGGCACCCTATCGAGAAACTGCCGCACCCGCGGTTGAGTGCTTGCCTTCATCTCTGTGGGGGTTCCGACAGCCACGATATTTCCCTTATCGACCAGGATCATACGATCGGCGATCAAGAACGCGCTCGCGAGTTCGTGGGTCACGACGACAATCGTGATCTTGAACGCCTCTTTCAGCTTCAGGAGCAGTTCATCGACTCCGGCGGCGATAATGGGATCCAGTCCCGCCGAGGGTTCGTCAAATAACAGGATTTCGGGATCCATGGCCATTGCGCGGGCGACGGCCGCGCGCTTCTTCATTCCGCCGCTTAGCTGCGCCGGAAAATAGTCCTCGTATCCCCTTAGCCCCACTTGTTCGAGCTTCAGCCTTACCATGATGTCGATGGTCGATTCGTCGAGGTGCGTATGCTCTTCCAGCGGCAAAGCCACGTTCTCTCCAACCGTCATCGATCCGAAGAGAGCGCCGCTCTGAAAGGAAATTCCCATTCGCGTGCGCAGTTCGTGCCATCCCTCAGGCGACAAGGTCCGCAGGTCCTTGCCGCGTATACGAATCTCTCCGCTACTCGGCTGTTCCAATCCCGCCAGAGTCCGCAATAGAGTGCTCTTGCCTGAGCCTGATCCGCCGAGGATCACCATCGTTTCGCCTGCCCGCACCTCGAAGCTGACGCCGTGCAGGATTTCACGCTCGCCATACGCAACCCGGAGATTCCGCACTTCGATCGCCGGGACTGGCGTCTTGGGCTCCGCTCGAACCTCCCCGCTCATCTGTTACCCCGTCACGCCGAAATAAAAGAGCATAGTGAAAAGCAAATCGACCAAAATTACCAGGAAAATGGACATCACGACTGCGGACGTGGTGGACTTGCCGACTTCCTCCGACCCCAAGCCCGTCCGAAACCCTTCCTGGCAGCCCACCATGGTGATCACCAGCGCGAACATGAGGCTCTTGATCAAACCGGTAACGATGTCGCGCAGGGCCAGAGCATCCATCGTGGCGTGCACGTAAGTGCCGAGTGTAAAGCCGGCATTCGTCACTCCAAACAACGCCCCGCCCATCACACCCATCGTGTCGGCCCATATCGTCAGGCAGGGCATCATAATCAGCATAGCCAGTAATTTGGGGACCACCAGGAAGCGCACGGGGTCGACGGCCATGGTCTCCAGCGCGTCGATTTCCTCGTTCACTTTCATGGTTCCGAGTTCCGCGGCGAACGCCGATCCCGACCGCCCAATCACCAGGATCGCCGTCATCAGCGGACCCAGTTCGCGGGTTACGGAAATCGCCACGGCGCTGGCCACGAACTGAAGCGCTCCGAGCCGTCTGAGTTCGTAGGCGGCCTGCAAGGCAAGGATCATTCCGACAAAGAAGGAAATTAAGGAAAGGATAGGCAGGGCTTTCACGCCCACGGCCATGCCTTGGTGAATGGCGCGCCCGAATGGAAGCTTGCGTTCGCGGAAGAGCTCCCCGAACATTGCGCGGGTGGCTGCCCCGGCCAGGCGTGTCAGCCCACCAAGGTAGGCGAGCCCATCGATCGTCGCCGCGCCGATGTCTTGTGTCAGTCCCATCACGTCCTATCGGTTAGTCGGAGGTGCCTTTGCAAGCTCAGAGGGCAGAACGCCCTTCACGGGAGCCAAGAGGCCAAAAGACCGCCGTTCATCACGGCGCGCCATCTCTGCGCGCAGGATCTTCGCCCGTGTCTTTGCCCGCTAGAGCCTGCGCTTCCGTGTCATGCACTTCGAACACGCGCACGAGGCGCGTCAACTCCAGGACTTCTCGGGTCGTCTTCGTCAATCCGTACAGCGCGAAGCGGCTATCCATGTCGCGGGAGGCCTTCAGGCCTTCTACAAGGGAAGCAACGCCGGAACTGTCGATATACCGGACGGCGTGCATGTCCACCAGCAGTTGGGGCACCCGCTTATCCTTCAACAAGCCGAGTATCGCCTTCCGCACTTCCGGCGTGTTGTAGAGCGTAATATCTCCGCTCAGCTCGAGGATGGTTGCCTCGCCTTCGTTCCGCGTTGTGATGTTCACAGTGGACTCCCCGGGGACAGTGCCCCTCCTTGTGCCAGACTTTGGTTTCCGATGCAATCTCTTTTCCAATCAATCCCGTTCGGTGCCCGAGCGGGTCTGGCCCGGGCCAAGAGCAGGCCTGCCACGCCTTTGATGCGCAAAGGTCATCGGATTCGGCCAGGTGCGATGGGGATGCGAGCCACAGAGTGCTTGAAAAGCGGCGCTTAGATTGGGCCCAAACGGGGGGAACACGATATCGACGGAGCCAGACTATCAATTCCGCTAAGGGTTCCGCTGGAGGAGCAGGACGTGGTCGAGAATCAGCCGGGCGACTTCGGACTTGGGCAACTGGGGTAACGAGACCTCGCGGCCGTCGCGAAAGTAAAGCGTCACAATATTCGTGTCCGTGTCGAAACCCGCGCCCTCCCGCGTTACGTCGTTCGCGACGATCACATCGGCGCCCTTGCGGGCCAGTTTCGCGCGAGCGTTTTCGGCGAGATGATCGGTTTCGGCCGCAAATCCAATCAGAAGGCGCTTGCCTTTTTGTGCGCTGAGATCTCTGAGGATGTCGGGCGTGGGTTCAAGTTCAAGCACCAGACGTTCGCCCCCGCGCTGAATCTTCGTTGCGGAAGCCGCGGCAGCACGGTAATCAGCGACAGCTGCGGCCATAATCACGACGTTCGCCGCGGCGGAGTGTTCCAGCACAGCGCTGCGCATTTCCTCCGCCGTGCGCACGGGAACCCAGTCCGCTCCCTCCGGCGGGTGCAACTCAGTGGGACCGCTGACGAGAATCACCTGCGCTCCACGGCGAAGGGCATTTTCGGCGAGCGCGTACCCCATCTTGCCCGACGAACGATTCGTCAGGAAGCGGACGGGATCGAGATCTTCGCGCGTGGGGCCGGCGGTGATCAAGATCGTCTGGCCGGCGAAATCCGTCCGAAGCCCGAGGACTTCGCAAACGGTTCGAGCGATTGTTTCCGTGGCGGCGAGGCGACCGGCGCCGGTCATGCCGCAGGCCAGGTAACCTTCATCGGGATCGACGATGTGAACGCCGCGCGCGCGCAGGATGCCCACGTTCTCTTGCGTCGCGGGGTGCTCCCACATGTTGACGTTCATCGCCGGCGCCACAACTACCGGAGCTTTGGTCGCCAGGTAGAGCGTCGCGAGAAAATCCCGGGCGATCCCGCGTGCGAAATGGGCGATGGTGTCGGCAGTAGCGGGCGCGACGAGAAGGAGGTCAATGCGCTGGGCCACGGCGATGTGCTCGATGGCGCTTTCGACGTTCGCTGGCGCAGAGTCTTCCGCGCCGAACATCTCGGTGATCACCTTTTTGCCCGTCAACGCGGCGAAAGTGAGGGGAGCGACAAACTCCCGCGCCGCGCGCGTCATCACCACTTGCACGTCGAGCTTCTCTTGTTGGAGACGGCGGACGAGTTCAGCGGCCTTGTAGGCCGCTACGCCGCCGGTGACACCGAGCGCTATCTTCATGCGAACCGCCGCGCACAGCTACTTGCGCCGCTTGCCGTCTTTATCCTCGAACTCTCCCGGAATGTCGGGCACCTCAAATTCGAGAAGTCCCCTCTGCAGCTCTTCTTCCGCGATGCGGGTGTTCTTGCGCGCTTTGGGATTTTCCAGGAGAGGTCTGCCGCCGATCATCAATTGCCTCGCCCGGCGCGCCACCACGACCACATATGCGAACTGGCTATCCGGTGCCTCTTTTAAAACGGCCATGGGAAGGTCAGCCTCCAAAAGACTTCAGAATCTCGCGAATCCGATTTTCGTTGAACGCGACGCGACAGCGTGAACCACGCGCGACTGCCTGCGCCTCGCGCCCGGCCCGCTCGAGGTCGTCGTTGATGATGGCAAAGTCGTAGCTACTGTAACTCAACATCTCCTGCCGCGCACGTTCCAGACGGCGGCGAATTTCATCTTCCGAGTCCTGGCCGCGCGCGCGGATGCGGCGTTCGAGTTCGGCGCTCGAAGGTGGGAGAACAAACAGGGCGACGGCTCCAGGCAGTTTGTGTCTGATTTGGAGAGCGCCCTGAACGTCGATCTCGAGCACCAGATCCTTTTTTTGGACGCGCGCCTCGTCGAGCCACTTTCGCGGCGTGCCGTACCAGTTTTTTCCAAAAACCTGCGCGTACTCGAGGAATTCCCCCGCCGCCACCATCCGCTGGAACTCGGCCTCTGAAACGAAATTGTACCACTTGCCCTCGCTTTCAGTCTTGCGAGGCGGACGCGTGGTGCACGAAACGGACAGCATGGTCCCGGGAAGCTCGAGGATCCTCTCGACCAGGGTCGATTTGCCGGAACCCGAGGGCCCGGAAACGATGAGGACCAAGGGGTCGGTTGGGCTCATTCGATGTTTTGGACCTGCTCGCGCAATTTTTCGATTTCCGACTTGATTTCGAGTCCACCCTTGGTGATTTCGAGCCCTTCGGCTTCGATGCCGGGAGTCTTCGACAGCAGCGTGTTCGTCTCCCGCTGCATTTCCTGCAGGAGAAAATCCAGTTTCTTGCCCGCATCGGCGCCTGTGGCGAGTAGAGAATCGAATTGCCGGACGTGACTGCGCAGACGCGCAAGCTCTTCGGAAACGTCGCTGCGCTCGACGGCGATGGCAGCTTCCTGGGCCAGGCGCGCGGGGTCGAGTTGCGCTTCGCCGACCAGCTCCCTGACCCGCGTCTCCAGACGCCGCACAAAAAGAGGACGGCCTCGTTCTGCCAGGGTTTCAATCTCAGCCGAGATGCCTGCGATCTTCCGCAGGATTGCGGACATTTCTTCGCGGAGGTGACGCGCCTCCTCCTCCCGCATGCGATCCAGCTTGTCGAGCGCGTCGGACAGGCAGCGAGTGACGACGCCCTCGAGCTTGGCCATCTCCTCTTCCAGCGAAGCTGCCGGAGGCCCAATCACTCCGGGCAAACGCAAGACCGCGGCGATATCAGGCTCCGACGCGATCGAGAATTTCGCGCGCAGGGCATTCAAAGCCTCAAGATAAGCGCCAGCCACCTGCTCGTTCACACCGATCGCGGCCGCGCCTTGCAACTCGTAATGCAGAGTGACATCCAGATGGCCGCGGCGAAGACGTTCGCGCACAATCTGCCGCATGGCCGGTTCGACGGGCTCAAAGCCCTCGGAAACGCGCAGGTGCAGATCGAGAAAACGGTGGTTGACGCTGCGAACCGAGACCCGCAGGCTCCAGCCATTCTCCACCACGCGCGACTGCGCGTAACCCGTCATCGATCGCAGGCCGCGAGAGCGAGCTTCTGGCGCCGCGGAAGAGGCCGCCGATTGTGCGTCTGTGCGAGGCATGGTCAAGAGCCCCCGCGCGTCACTGGCTCGACATCTCGGAATTGCATTTCATAGAGGCGGGCGTAGACGCCGCCGCGGGCGAGAAGGTCCTCGTGCGTGCCACGTTCGCAGATTGCGCCGTTATCGAGCACCGCGATGACGTCCGCGCGGCGAATTGTGGAAAGCCTATGCGCAATCACGAACACGGTACGGCCAGTCATCAAATTATTCAAGGCGTTTTGGACCAGAAGCTCCGATTCCGAGTCGAGTTCGGAGGTCGCCTCATCGAGGATGAGGACCGGCGCATCTTTGAGAAGGGCGCGGGCAATCGCGAGTCTTTGCCGCTGGCCTCCGGACAGGCGTTGTCCCCGGTCGCCAATCACAGTCCGATAACCTTGCGGCAATTGCAAGATAAAGTCGTGCGCCAGGGCCGCTTTGGCTGCGGCAATCATCTTGTCCTCTCCCATGTGCGGGCGCCCATAGCACAAATTGTTCCAGACGGTATCGTTGAACAGGATCGTTTCCTGCGTGACGATCGCCATCTGATCGCGGAGTGAACGGAGTGTGACGTCACGGATGTCGTGGCCGTCGACGCGTATTGTGCCCGAAACAGCGGTGTTGAAGCGTGGCAGCAAATTGACGAGCGTGGTCTTTCCCGCCCCGCTCGAGCCCACGATGGCGACCACGGACCCGGCAGGCACGCTCAAATCGATGCCGTTCAGGATCAGCGGCCCCTTGTCGTACGAAAAGCTCACGTTGTCGAACTCGATCGTCTTCGAGAATCGGGGCAGCGATTTCGCTCCCGGCTTCTCGAGCACTTCTTCGGGC
>Ga0335072_10005942_pt1 | contig 17914 bp, 10 predicted proteins | sample Lox_Sample_21_FD_206725 | JGI IMG/M metagenome (GOLD analysis project Ga0335072, IMG submission 206725) | Soil microbial communities from Loxahatchee National Wildlife Refuge, Florida, United States - Lox_Sample_2.1 | ecosystem: Environmental > Terrestrial > Soil > Wetlands | place: USA... | reverse complement strand
AGCTGGAAATAATTTTTCGGGAACCTGCGCTACTCGGGAAATGGTTCGCCGGTATGCACGATGCGGATGCGATGGTCTGTGAAGTCGGCGTGCATCTCTTTCACGTAAACCTTGGGCATATGGCAGGAGGAGCAATCCTTTTTGGCGACGGGGCACGCCTTACCGGGATGCTCCGCTGTGAGCGCAGCGCCGAGCGTAGTGTTGTGGCAGCGCAGGCAGGCATGGTCGTATGAGGCATCGTCGGTTTGCAACGGTACATGCGGATCGTGGCAGGCTGTGCAAACGAGACGCTTGTCGCCTATCTTGCCCCAGCATTTGCTTTCTACTAACCGATACGGCGCAGAACGCGTCGTGGACGCGCCGGTGGTGCCGGAAAATTTCACATCCCACCATGTGCCATGACAGGCTCCACAGAAGTCAACCTGATCGTTCGGACCCAAGTGCGCAGAATTGTAGATGTCGTCCCGGGCGGCGTTCAGATTGCCATTCATCAGCGCTTTCATATCGGCAACATGCTTTGCGCCGGGACCATGGCAAGCCTCGCAGGTGACACCTGGAATCAAATGCTCTTCGTCAAACTGATCCCCGATAACCGCGGCGGTTGTGTGGCATGAGAAACACTGCTTTACCTCAGTTGCGGGCACCTGCCGGTCCATGGCCTGTTCCAAGCTGCCGGGGTGAGGCAGATCTCGGGATGGGGTGAACCCCAGAGCCTTCATGGTTTCAAAGTAGGTTACTCGAGCCTCGTAAAAATGTCCGTCGGGTCGTTTGAAAAGATAGGACTGCCCTACACGCGGCGTTCCGAAGGCCCACAGGAGCGGTGACGAGAGCGTCTCCTTGCCGTTGGACACGGTGTATAGACTGTGTTGCGCGTTGGTCTCAATCAGGTAATGATACGGACCTACATCGAAGGTGAGTTTGGGATGCGCGTGCAGAGGTTCCGATTGGTCTGCGTTAAAGGCGGTGCGCCGCATGGCGGTTTTTGCCTGGGTGGCGAATTTTTCGGCATGACATTCCCGGCATGCCTCCGGTCCCGTGTAATCGTTGCGCGAGGCACCCGGCTGAGTGGGCCAGAAACCGGGGTCGGCGAGGTGGTCCTGCGTGGAAAGCTGGGCGCGAACCCAAGGAGTCAATGCCACCAGAGTTATCAGCCACAAGACTGCTTTGCGGAGTAGGGGAGCGGAAGCAGAAAGCATTGCCACAGGTCTGGGTTTAAAGGTCTTGGTTCACCATAGCCGGGAAGCAGTCTTTCGGGCAAATCTTCATCCCGTGAAGATCCCAAAAAATGCAGAGAATCGCAGACAAAAGGGGCTTCGATGAAATTTTCTTAAAGATTAGGCTATACAGGTCTACAACTATGTGGTTAGAATGCTTCACGGTAGTCAAAACTTCGAAATAAGAGGCTCGGAAACACTGAAAAGCCTCATGAAATGGCAGCTTGAAAGCGAGTTAAGTCCCTGATTTAACAGGGGTGCGAGTTTTTTATTGACAGTCGTACGTTTGCTGGAGTAATCAAACGTTTCAGTTCAAGCTGTTATCGTTATCAAAGGTCTGATGCTACCTGGTTATAAAACCAGGACCGTCGGGTTGCAGGACAAGGAACTATTTTCAAGGAGGCACATATGTGCAATCGATTTGAAGGCGGTGGTGCGTGCACGAAGCGGTCGATGCTTCGCATGCTGGCCTACTCCCTTCTCGCAGTGCTGCTGGCTGTTCCATTCAGTCTGCACGCTCAGCAATACTCCGGAACAATCAACGGGACGGTCACCGACTCCACTGGCGCAGCGATTCCAGGAGCAACGATCACCATCACCAATACCGGTACGGCTGCAAAGACAGTTCAACACTCCGACGGACAAGGCAATTTCGTCTTTGCTCAGTTGCCGATCGGAACCTATGAAGTGCGTGTGACGCAGGGCAACTTCAAGGAGTTTGTCGAAACCGGGGTTCAGGTCCATACCTCGACCAATACCGAAGTTCCAGTCGTCATGCAGGTCGGCGGGCAGAGCCAGACGGTTACTGTTCAGGCCGACGCAGTGCAGGTCCAGACGACGTCCGCCGCAGTAGGCGAAGTTATCAGCGGCACCCAGGTTCGCGAGTTGCCGTTGAATGGCGAGAACTTTGTCGGCCTGACGCAGCTATCTCCCGGCGTGAGCGCGGCCCAAGGCGCTAATTTCGAGGGCAAGGGGCTGCAGGGCGGCGTAAACTTTTCCGTCAACGGAAATCCGTATACCAACAACCTGTTCCTAGTGGACGGCGTCAACAACAACGACGTCGGTTCAAACCGTACGATTCTTGTTTATCCGTCGACTGACACGATCGCGGAATTCAAGATGATCCGCAACTCGTATGGACCGGAATATGGCCAGGCCTCCGGCGCCATTATCAGCATCACGACGAAATCCGGCGAAAACCAGTTCCATGGCGGGGTCTTTTATTCCGGCCGCAATACCGCACTGGATGCCAACGACTGGTACTCGAACTACAACGGCACCGGTAAAGCACAAGAGAACCGAAGCGACTACGGCTACAACATCAGCGGCCCGGTTTTGAAGGACAAGCTGTTCTTCTGGTGGAACCAGGAGTGGAACAAGGAAATTCAAGGCAACTCATACGCCACCTGCGTTCCGACGGCTGCAGAAGAGGGCGGCGACTTCAGCGGTCTCGGCACCGGAACCGACCAATGCGGGGCGGCAATTCCAACCATTCCAGCGTATGCTCAAGCACCGGGCAACGCGTACAAGATCGCAAATCCAGACGCGGCCGGCCTGCTGATCGCGCAGTTCTATCCGACCCCCAACCAGCCCTTGGTAAACGGAAACAACTGGTCTGAATCGCTCAAGAACCACTTGAACTGGAGCGAGTGGAATGTCCGCGGCGACTATAACGTCACCAAGTCCAACCGCGCCACCTTCCGCTGGACCCAGGATTCGTGGAACAACCCAGAGCCGAACAATCCATCGTTCTTCTGGGGCGATTCCGCCTTTCCGACCGTCAATTCCAACTGGAGCCAACCTTCCAAGAGTGTTATGGCGAAGTTGACCTCAACCATCTCCAGCACGATGGTGAACGACGTTGAATTTGGTTACGGCCACAACGCCATCATCACCACGCTGGGAGGTACAAAAGCCAGCATCGTGCCTGCGATCCAGGCAGCTTACCCGGCAACCTTCCCGGCCTCGCTCAAGCAAAATGATGAGTTCTTTGGATGGGGTGGTCTTACCGATTACGCCGGCAATACCGGCAACAGCGACTATCTGATGTGGAATATTGCTCCTTACGGCAACCACGAAGATTTGTACGCGATCCAGGACAATCTCTCCAAGGTCTGGGGAAATCACCTTATCAAGGCCGGCATAGAGCTTGGCCAAAACGAGAAGGTTGAAAACGTCGGCGATGGCGAAGATCGGCCTTCGTTCCCCACTTATGGTTGCGGCACGGGATGCTTCCAGACGAATAACATGCTCGCCAACATCCTGCTTCCGGGTACCGGTCCGAACGCGCAAGAATGGAGCGGTATTGGCGAGAACAGCATTGACGGGGTTGCCGATGTTCGCTGGCACGATATCGAGCCTTACGTAGGTGACACCTGGAAGATCCGCCGTAATCTGACCATTGAATACGGCTTCCGCTGGTCGATTCTTCGTGAACCTTACGGCGGCCCTGACGGCGGAAATACCGACGCTGCCACGCAAAACAGCAGCAATTACCCCTACCAGTGGGCCAACTGGAGCAAGTCGAACTGGAGCGCCTCAGAAGCGGCAGCAAACCCGTCGGACGCCTGCAACGGCATTAGTGTTGTACCGGGAAAAAATCCTTGTGCGACCCAAAAAGCCTTCCTGGCAACCCTCGGCGTTAATCTACCTCTCTCCAACGGCACACCGGGTCCGAACGGCGCCCTGGTGCAGGAGAACAATCACAGCATCGCTCCCCGCCTTGGTCTTGCCTGGGATGTGTTCGGCGATGGCAAGACGGCTCTCCGCATCGGCGGCGGTCAGTTCTTTCAACGAGAGTTAGTAGGCCTTGCTGAGAACCTTGCCCGCAACGCTCCGTTTGTCCTTGGCATCAGCACCAACCGTACCTTTGATACAGTCACGCCGCTAACCAGCGCCTCGGTCTCACCGACTGCGAACAAAGTTACGAACGGCCATATTCCCAACGCCTGGCAATGGAATGTCTCCGTTGAGCAGGAGCTGGCGCGCAACACGACTCTGCAAATCGGATACGTGGGCAATACGGGAGTTCATCTCACTTCGATGTATGACTCGAATGCGATTCCCCCGTCAGGCTACCTTGAGGGCGCATTCCTGAATGGTGCCCCCGCACAGGATATACTCCGTCCTGCTGACAACTTCGCGATGATTGGCGGTTTCGCCCGTGGCGGCCATGCATCCTACCAGTCACTGCAGACACTCTTCCGGGCGCAAACGGGGAGTTTCTCAACCTTCCAGGCGGCCTACACGTGGTCCCATTCGATCGGAAACGTCGAACTGGACAATTCGTCGGGTAGCGTCAACCAGGAAGCAACGACCGATCAGAGTGACCCCTCTTTAGACAAGGGCAACACAAACATCAACCGTCCGAACATCTTCGTTGCCAATGAAGTGTTCTTCCTGCCGAAACTGCAAGCTGACAATAAGCTGGTGCAAGGTACGCTCGGATCCTGGGAGTTCAACAGCATTTTCACGATGGCTCAGGGAAGTTCTGACAGTGTTTTCACCAGTGGAATCTCCGGGGCAACTGTTAATGGGGTACAGAGCGCCCTTGCTTCGCTGGTGGGAACGGGCTATACCAACAACCAAAGACCGCTGATTACGCAAACCGCGTGTGACGCGCGAAATGGGAACCAGATCTTCAATCCGGATCACTTCACACTCATCGGATACACCATCGGAACATTTCCCTCCAACCTGGCGCCCCGCGGTTCATGCTTTGGCGCGCCCAACACAAACATGGATGCCCAACTGGCGAAGAACTGGTACATCAAAGAGAGGTACCGGATCAAGTTCAGCATGGACTTTTTCAACATCTTCAACCACCCCAACTTCAATAGCAGCAATCTGGAGACGGCGAACTTCGGTTCTTCCAGCGGCGTATATTGCGGCGGGGCGACTGCGACAAGCGGCACACCTTGCAGTCCGACAAACAACGTGATTACTTCAGCCAGTACTCCAACACCATCCAACCTCAGCGGCTTTGGGCAAGCCAGCGCTGTAGCTCCTGGACGTACGTTGCAGTACGCACTGAAAATCTCTTTCTAAGAGAGTCCTAAAAACGCTGTAAAGCCGAGCGGCGGGGCTTGAATGATCAAGTCCCGCCGCTTACTCTTTGTAGAGAGTTCGGTGCCAATCTAACCTTTGAGGCACCAGCCCAAACAATTGAAGGGTCTTTTTTTGAGCATGCGGAATTTGTGTTTCTCCGCCGAAGCTGCGGCCGCTGCCGCCGCGCTTGCTTTGGCGATTGTGGCCTTCCCTGTTGTGCAGGCCCAATCTTCGCGAGAACAACCCCGGACGCCGGAACAATCTGCAAATGCTGAACAAGCTGAGCTCTCGAAACGAATTCTAGCCGCGGAGAAGGTCCGTAGTTCGGGCGACCCGGCGGCGATAGCTCTGGCTAACGAGCGACTGATCGCCTCTGCACTTCGAGCAATGGGAAGGCTGCGGTTGCTGGAGTCAGCACCAGCTCAGTCGGTAGCGCTCTATCGTGCGTCGCTAGAGTTTGAAGATATTCCCGCAACCTATGCCGACCTTGCGAGAAGCAGCCTGCTGGCTGGGAAGCCCGACGAGGCCATCGCCGCGGCGCAGAAAGCACTGGTTTCTGACCCCGATGACGCCGGAGCCTATCTCACCTTAGGGCGAGCCTACAGCGACAAGCAGGACTATAAGAAAGCGGCGGAGGCTCTGTCGCATGCGGAACGGATTCAACCGGGAATCGAAACACTGTATTCGCTGGCTATCTGCTGGCTATCGCTCAATAACGCAGAGGGCAAAGAGCAGGCGGAGGCCGTCTTTCGCCAGATGAAAGAGATGGCGGGAGACAGCGGATCCCTGCATGTTTTGATGGGACGCGCTTACCGGGATGCGGGGATGATGCCGGAAGCGGTGAAAGAGTTCAAGCGGGCGATAGAACTGGATACAACCACGCCGCACGCGCATTATTTTCTCGGCCTGGCTTATCTTTCGCTGAATGAATGGAAGTCGACGCCTGAGGTTCAGGAACAGCTTGAGCAAGAGGTTCGATATCATCCGAATGATTTTCTGGCTAATTACATGCTCGGATTTCTTGCTTCCAGTCAGCGCCAATATGCCATTGCTGACAAATATTTGAAGACCGCCGCCGGATTAAATCCTACATGGCCTGAGCCCTTTCTCTACATGGGTTTGAACGCATTTGCCCAGGGGGACGATAAGACCGCAGAGACAATGCTTCGCAAAGCGGTAGCGCTTACCGGAAAGGATGAATCGCGCTCGAACTATCAGATTCGAAGGGCGTATGTGGACCTTGCGCGCATTCTTGCCCGCGAAGGGAACGAGCAGGAGAGCGATACTTATGTGGCTAAGGCGCGGGATCTCGAAAATAAGGTGATGTCGGAAAGTCAACAGCGCACGACGGCTCTGATGATATCGGAAGGCGGAAACGTCAACGATATGGCAGGTCTTGTACCTCTGGACAAGCAGAGGGAGAACCAGGCGGCTCCAATTGCCGCAGCCAACACCGATGCCACAGCGCGTGTGGATGCCTCGGTGATAGAAAGCTCGAATCTGACGCCGAGCCAGCGTGCCACGGCTAATAAAGAAGAAGACGTACTTCGGCCAATTCTGGGGCAGAGTTATAGCGACCTAGCCACGGCTGAGGCGATTCAACATGACTACGGGGCCGCGCTGACTCACTATGAAGCGGCGGAGAAGTGGGACCCGGATATTTCCGATCTAGAGAAGAACCTGGGCCAGGCCGCTTTCCGGGCAGACAATTACCCCGAGGCGATTCATGGACTCTCGGAGGCGGTGAAAGAGAATCCAAGCTCGACGGCGCTCCGCGCTATGCTGGGCATGTCTTACTTTGAGATGAAAAGGTATGGAGATGCCGCGACGGCGTTCTATCCACTGGGTGAGGCGGGAATGCATGACCCGACGGTGGGATACGCCTGGGCTGCGTCACTCGCCAGAATCGGAGACCTCAAGGACGCTTCACAAGTGCTTGCTCTCTATCAGAGTGGGTCACTGTCCAATGAGGGTCTGCTGCTTGTGGGCCAACTGTGGAGCGAGATCGGCGACTATGACCGTGCCGTCAGTACACTGCGCCAGATTCTGGCCTCGGACCCATCGTTTCCCAGAGTTCACTACAACATCGCGCTGGCGGATATTCGCGCTGAGAAGTGGAGCGATGCGCGCACGGAGTTAAATGCCGAGCTGGCAATCACGCCGGACGATCCGGATGCGATGTACGACCTGGGTTTTGTTGATCTGCAGGAATCGAAAAATGATGATGCGATGAAGCTATTTGAGCAGGTGGTGGCAAAACATCCCGATTATGCCAACGCCCAATATCAGCTTGGCAAGATGCTCATGGACGGCGGCAAGGCTCAGGAAGCGGTTCCACATCTTCAAGCCGCGGCACGGCTCGATCCGGACAAGGATTACGTACACTATCAGCTTCAGGCCGCGTATCGGAAGCTTTCGCGTACAGCCGACGCTGATCGCGAGCTGGCGATTTATCAACAGATCAAGGCCAAGGCTCGCGCTGAGCTAAAAACCCAGCTTAGTCAACAGCTCCAGCAGAAACCATAATGTCGATTTCGCTCTTCCAATTCGTTCGCTCTGCCGCCATTTACCTGCTCTGCGCCAGCCTTTTGCAGGCGCAGGAGGGGCACCCCCCGCCAGTTCCACCACCTCCTGGCGCTAAGGCGGTTACATGCAGCGGGCGGCCGATTCCGCAGTTGGTGGACATTACGAAGAAGGCGGGAATCGACTTTACGCATACCTCCGATCCCTCGAAGAAGTACATTGTTGAATCAATGAGCGGCGGCGTGATCCTGATTGACTACAACCGCGACGGCTGGCCGGACATTTTCTTCACGAACGCGCCGACGGTGGCGATGGCCATCAAGGATCCGAAGAATCTGGGTGGGGTGCGCGGGGCGCTGTACCGCAACAACCATGACGGAACGTTTACTGATGTGACCGTGCAAGCCGGACTGACCAAGCCCTGCTTTGGAATGGGCGGAGCGGTGGGCGACTACAACAACGACGGCTGGCCTGATCTTTACCTGACATGCCTGGGTGGAAACATTTTGTATCGCAATAACGGCAACGGAACGTTCACCGATGTGACCGCCAAGGCCGGCGTTGCTGACGGGCGCTGGTCTACCGGCGCTTCGTTTGGAGACTATGACGGCGATGGTTATCTGGACCTGATGGTCGCGAACTATGTGGATTTCCATTTGAACGACATGCCCGGGTTCGGCAGCGAGCCTTATTGCAAGTACCGCGGCATCGACGTGCAGTGCGGGCCGCGCGGGCTGCGGGGAGCAGGCGACTCACTGTTCCACAACAACGGCGACGGGACGTTTACAAACGTGTCCAAAGAGGCGGGTGTTGACGATCCGAACGGCTACTACGGTATGAGCGTGATCTGGGCGGACTTCAACAACACGGGGCGTCCGGATATTTATGTGGCGAACGACTCGACGCCGAAGTTTCTTTACAAGAATCTGGGCAATGGGAAGTTCAAGGACATCGGGCTGCAGTCGGGAACGGCGGTGAGCGAAGACGGCTCGGAGCAAGCGTCAATGGGGATTGCCGTGGGTGACTACGACCACTCGGGGCGGCCATCGCTTTATGTGACGAACTTTGCGGACGAGAACGACAACCTGTACCACAACGACGGGGACTGGAACTTCTCGGATGAGTCGTATCCGTCGGGGCTGGCGCTGCCTTCACTGCCGTATGTGAAGTGGGGGACGGAGTTTGTGGACCTCGACAACGACGGATGGCTGGACCTGATTACGGTCGACGGGCATGTGTATCCGCAGGTCGACCAACTGCCTTCTGGGGCACGATACGAAGAGCCGGACGTGCTGAGCATGAACCAGAAGGATGGGACCTTCTGCGACGCGAGCACGCAGGCAGGGCCGGCGATCATGGAGAAGCGGGTATCGCGGGGGCTGGCGGTGGGGGACCTGTTCAACGATGGGAACATGGACGTTGTGATCGGGTCTCTGGATGGAAGTCCTATGTTATTGAAAAACATGGGCATTCCCGGCAAGAACTGGGTGAGCTTTGAACTAGCGGGGACAAAGAGTAACCGGCTGGCAATCGGGGCCCGGTTGACGCTGAAGGCGGGCGGGATGACACAGACAGCGGAAATCCACTCGGGTGGAAGCTACCTGTCGCAGAACGACCTGCGCGTGCACTTCGGGCTGGGCAAGGCGACCAAGATTGACAGCCTGGTGATCCACTGGCCGTCGGGGCACGTGGATACGATCAGCGAACTGGCTCCGGACAAGTTCTACTCAGTGCTCGAGGGCAGCGGGATTGTGCCAGCGTCGAAGATCGCTCCGGACGCGGCGGCGAAGCCCTAAAAGGCTGTGCAGGAAGCAGTGGGTTCGATCAGACGAACACGTTCGCTGCGTCTGCCGCTCCGCTCGGGCCTACGGCAGTGAGGCGCGGCCTGACAGCCGGGCCGCTACATGGTTCTGATCGTCGTTGCGCCTGCGGCTTCACTCCCGGCCTGCGGCAGCAAGGTGCGCTTCTATCGGAGTAGTTCTTTCGGCACCCTTCGACTCGCTATGCTCGGCTCAGGGCAGGCTCTTGAATGTGTGCTCTTATACAAAGCCCCCGGGTTTCCTCATTCAAACAAGGACCCTTGAGTGGGGCCACGGCATGTCAAACGTAACGAACGGCAGGTCGCTGAGGCAGATATTTTGATTGAGGGTTTGGAGCGGCAGCGGTAGACTCGGCGCGATGGTAAGACGACAGGTTTTTCTCTTTCTGGTTGTTTTGATGGTTCTTTCGGCATGGGTTCCGGTTTCTGGGCAGAACTCCGGCAAGACGGCCAATCCAACGACGATGGCTGTTCCGGCTGCGGCGCGGCCAGCTATAGCTGCGGGAGTACCGCAGGATCCTAAAGACCTGATGGTGCTGGCGGCGAAGACGAATGGATTGGCCGGGCTGAATGACAGGCCGTGGCATGTGAAGGCGATGTATCAGACGTTTGATGCCGATGGGAAGCCGGGGCACATCGGGATTCTTGAGGAGTGGTGGGCCGGGCCGAACAAGCATAAGGTCAGTTATTCAAGCCCTGATTTTCAGCAGACGATCTACGAGGACGGCACGGCCCGCTTAAGCAAAGGAGACGGCGGCTGGCCTCCGATGCAAGTGACGATGGTGGAGAAATATCTGCTGGAGCCACCGACGTCTGCGGAGATTATTGCGCAGTCGCGCTATGAAGAGCACGACAGGATGCTGGGGGCAGTGCTGCTGAAGTGTGTGCAGCCAGCGGGCGTGGCGGAGCCGTGGCAATTGACTTTATGCTTCAACAAGGGGTCGGCGTCGGTGAGAGCGACGATTGTGGGCGGCGGGCTCTATGCGCTATTCGACAATACTGTCCAGGTTGATGGGCATTATGTGGCGAAGAAGATCACCGTCTTGGACGACAACATGGAGCTTGTGTCTCTGAATGTGATGACGCTGGAGTATCCGACGTCGATTCCCGAGGCGGATCTGACACCGCCTGCGACGGCAGTGACCGCCCCGCTGCCTCCAGTGAAGTCGAGCGCGGTGACAGGAAGCAGGGTCGTGGGGGCTTCAGTCCCGTATCCGGCGGCGGCGATGGCGCAGCATATTGAAGGGACGGTCATGCTCTCGGTGGTCATCGACAAAAAGGGAAAGATTGCCGATCTGAAGGTGATTGCCGGTCCGAAAGCGCTGCGGGATGCGGCGCTTAAGGATGTGAGAGCCAGGAAGTTTAAGCCATACCTGTTGGATGGGGAGCCGGAAGAAGTTGAGACGCAGGTGAATGTGTCGTTCCTGCTGATACGGTGAAAAAGTGCGGATGAGGATGGGTTTGAGACAGGGGAATGGAAGAGTGCGCATCGCATCTGTGGCGCTGGCGATGGTGGGCGCGATAGGCGTGGGTTGGGCGCAGGAGGCGGCTTCCGTTCAGGCCGCGAAGATGCCGAAGAGTCCGACGGACCTGATGGTGCTGGCGGCGGAGACGAACGGGCTGGCAGGGTTGGACGACAGGCCGTGGCACGTGAAGGCGACGTATCAGACGTTCGATGCCGACGGAAAGCCGGAACATCTGGGGATATTCGAGGAGTGGTGGGCTGGGCCGAAGAGATACAAGATCAGCTATTCGAGTCCGGACTTTCAGCAGACGATTTACGAGGATGGCGTGACCCAGTCGAGGACGGGAGATGTAGGATGGCCTCCCATGCAGGTGGAGATGGTGAAAAACTATCTGCTGCAGCCGCTACCGTCTGCGGACTTTATCGGGAAGGCGCGCTACAAAGTGGAGAACAGGAAGCTGGGGCCAATGTTGCTGAGGTGTGTGCAGCCGGGCAAACTGTCTCCGCAACTGGCACAAGAGGCGGCACTGCAGAACAAACCGGCGGGTGTGGGCACCGCGATACCGACGACATGCTTTAACGAGGGGCTGGCAGCGGCGCGGGTAGAGATCGAGGCTGATGAACTGATTACGTTATTCAACCAGATTGTGCAAGCTGATGGGCATTATGTGGCGAAGCAGATTGTGGTCGAAGATGGAGCCACGCAGCTTGCGTCTCTGCATGTGATGACGCTGGAGTTGCCGGCGTCGATCCCGGAGGCGGAGCTGACGCCGCCAGCGACGGCGGTGGCGGCCCCACCGGTGCCCGTGAATGCAGAGGTGTTTGCGGGGCGACGGATCGGCGGAGACGATGTCCCTTATCCGATGGAGGCGAAATCGCAGCATATCGAGGGGCTCGTGTTGCTCTCGGCAGTCATCGATAAGCAGGGGTCCATCGCTGATCTGAAAGTGATTGCCGGTCCCAAGGCGCTACGGAATGCAGCCGTTGATGCGGTGAAAACGTGGAAGTATAAGCCATATCTGCTGGACGGGAAGCCAACAGAAGTGGAGACACAGATCAATGTGATTTTCACGCTGGGAAGGTGAGGCTGCATCCTTCGCTGCGCTCAGGAATGACAACGGTTAAGGAGGGTTGATCTTTCCCACCCTTCGCGCAAATGGCTCGCAAAGGGTGGGGTACCCTCTGGTTCGTGTTCTCGAAAGAAACCACAGGTCCCCTCGACAGGCTCAGGGCAAGCGCTGCGCGCTACGCTCGGGATGACGTCGTTGATGAATGCAGGTTCTTCAACTGCATTCTGTGCGGGATGGCACACCTTATTATTCAAGTATTCAGAGGGAGGATTGGTGTGAAGCGGAATCGCTGGATGAGGTTAGTTGCGTGGGTGGCGCTGGCGGCGGTGTGTGCGGCGGGAATGGGGCGTGCGCAGCTAAGCGGGGCGCAGGGCCAGACGCCGGAGGAGAGCTATGCGCTGGAGGGGATGGTGGTGACTCCACAGGGAGTGGTGAAGGATGGGATGGTGCTCATCTCCGGCGGAGCGATTGCGGGAGTGGGTGCGGGGATTGTGCTGCCCAAGGGGACGCCGGTGATCAAGACGGGCGGAGTGATTTTTCCGGGGCTGATTGATTTACATAATCACCTTATATGGAATGTGTTTCCGCGGTGGGTGCCAAAGCTGCCCGACGGCCAGCCTACAGTAGTAGGCGACCGGTACGACTGGCAGGCGATGCCGGCGTATCTGGCGGCGCTGAGCGAACCGGAGCGGACGATGGTGGACCGCGGCGACGGGTGCGATATGGAGCGGTATGCGGAGATGAAGGCGATGCTGGGCGGAGCGACGTCGGTGGTGGGGAGTTATGGGCCGACTGCCGAAGACCCGCAAAGGGATGAGTGCGATCGGGGGCTGGCGCGGAATCTGGATACGTACTCGGGGCTGTACGGAACCAAGATGAATGAGGAGCCGGTGGAGTATGAGGTGTTTCCGTTTCAGATTCCGTATGAGAAGGCGGCGGAGATTCGAGCGGAGATGGATTTGGGCAAGGTGAAGGCGCTGCTGCTGCATGTGGCGGAGGGGAAGGACGCGAGCGCGGCACGGGAGTTTGTGATGCTGCAGGCGCGGGGGTTTCTGCGGCCGGGGGTAAGCGTGATTCATGGAGTGGCGCTGAATGCCGCTGATTTTCAGGAGATGGCCGCGAATGGGGTGGGGCTGATCTGGTCTCCGCACAGCAACTTTGCGCTGTATGGAGTAACGGCGGATGTGGCGGCGGCGAAGACGGCGGGCGTAACAATGGCGATCGGTCCGGACTGGAGCCCGAGCGGCAGCGACGGGATGGTGGAAGAGATGCAGTACGCGTGGGCATGGGACAGGAAGCAGACGCCGGAGGTGTTCGTGCCGGAGGACTTTGAGCGGATGGCGACGGAGAATCCAGCAAAGCTGGCGGCGGCGAGCGACAAGATTGGCGCTCTGAAGGAAGGGATGGCGGCGGATGTGGTGGTGTTTCCAGCGGAGGGAGATGCGGCTGCGATGGCGCTGCTGGATTCGAAGCCGGGAAGCGTGAGCCTGGTGGTGGTGGGCGGCAAGCCTCTGGTAGGTGATCCTAAATTGATGCAGGAATTGCTGCCGGGACAGGTGCTGGAGCAGATACAGGTGTGCGTGTATACGAAGGCGCTGAACATCAAGCAGGACACGGGTGGAGAGTCATGGGCGGAGATCGAGGCGCACCTGACGCAAGAGCTGGGGCGGCTGAAGATGAACCTGGCGCCACTGGCCGAGTGCGGAGGAAACTAAGCCAACGGGCCGGAACCCAGAATCGCGCTGCGCACGTCTGAATGTCAAAAGGGCCAGCCGTTGCCGCCCTTTGTGGCGAGTGCGAGCTTCTAATATTTCGACTTGAAGCCGTAGGTTGCTCCGACGCTGAACTGGAAGGAGTTGCGCAGCGTTGGCGGGACAGCCGGCGGGGGGTTGTTGAGGTAGCTGTCCACGGTTCCTATGGAGAAACTGAGGTTTTTGTAGAAGGGGATGGCGACGGTATCGTCCTCATTTGCGGAGTATGCGATTCGGTTGTTGTAGGCGCGAATATAGGAGACATTCTGGTTGAAGATGATCCCGTGCGGCAGCTTGAGCAGATAAACGCCAGCGAAGGTGGAACCGATGAGGTTCTGATTGACTCCAGCGGTGGCGTTGATGAAGGTCTGTTTCTCATACTGAAGCGTGGCTTTTATATCCAACGCGTGTTTGGGGTGCTTCAGAACGGTGTAGCCGATGCCTCCACCATAGATCTGCTGCAGATCGAGGCTCTGACTGTAGTTGTGATCGAAGGTGGTCTGGGCCAGCACGTAGAAGCGTGGTGAGAAGTATTCGTCCTGCTCAGCACCGGCGTGGTAGATGGCGCTTTTAGTGTCGGTCGCGGGGTAGAAGACGCCCTCGGAGGTGTAGGCCGGCTGCGTGATCCTGCCGTAGGAGCCGTTGAAGTCAATGATGGTGCGGTCACTCGGATTGAGCCAGTTGACGGTAGGAATCACGCGCGCGAGGGCCGCTGCGCTGGTAACCGTGAATTGCTGTTGCGTGGCCTGTACGACGGTGGCACCGCCGGTCAGCGCGCCGTACCAACCAGTGAAGAAGCCGGGGTGGCCGAAGATCTGTTTTTCGAGCGTGGTCTTGTCGATGATGTATTGCGCGTTCTTGACGGGGATGGGCTGGATCATGGCGTTGTTGGCGGGATGGACGGTGATCAGGTTGTCCGAGACGGTGAGCGTGCCCAGAGGCAGATTGTGCGGGACCTTGCCGCGGAGGGGTGTCACGTTCTTATTAAGGACGGCCACCTCGGTTTTTGTGCGCAGCGACTTGATCTTGTCCCAGGGCACTTCGATGTCGCCGAGAATCTCGCTGTTAAACGCAACCTTGCCGCTGACCTCGCGCAAGAAGGTGCCGGTGAGCTGATCGCCGTTGGTGAAAACGATGACATCCGGCGGCGGCGCAGGGGCAGCTTTTTTGCCGGGAGGGCCGGGCTTTTGCTTGTGACCGAATAGGGTGGCCGAGTCGGCGGCATGAAGTCCGGGCACCGAGATGAAGAGGAAGGTGACAGACAAAAGGGCAAAGTGCGGGCAAAACAGCTTCCGTAAAAAAGCCATCGCGAAACTCTTACTCCTGATTTCAATGTTTCCAGGTTGAGGCCGGAGATTTTCCGGGGTTGCTACCAGAGGCGAACGGTACCTCTATGGTAGCGCGATGCCAGGAGCGATCGCTGGATGGAGTGAGCCGGGTACACGAACATGCACCCGGCCCGATGTTTAATACGTGGACTTGAAGTTATAGGTAACGCCAGCGGTGAACTGGAAGGAATTTCGCTTGGTGTTGGGGTAGGTGAGCGGCACGTTATTCAGATATGTGTCAAGCGTGCCGAGCGAGAAGCTGAAGTTCTTGTAGGCGGGTAGTGCGAGCGTGTCGGTTTCGCTGAACGAATACGCATGCAGATCATTCCATGCCGGGATGTAGAGCAAGTCCTGCGTAAAGACGACTCCCTTGGTGATATGACGAATGTAGGAACCGCCGAAGGTGGATGCGATCAGGTTCTGGCTGGCTTCAGAAGGTATGACGGTGTTGAAGAAGGCTTGACGCTCGTACTGTACGACGGCTTTGAGGTCGAGCTCCTGAATGGGAGTCTTGATAACGGTGTAGCCGATGCCACCACCGTAGAGCTGCTGCAGGTCGAGGCTCTGGCTGTAGTTGTGGTCGAAGGAGAGCATGCCGAGATAGTAGAAGCGCTGTGAGATGTATTCGTCGCGCTCCGCGTCGGCGTGGAAGATGGAGCTCTTGGTATAGGTCGAGGGAACGAGTGTGCCATCCGCCGCAGTGTAGGCGGGCTGGGTGATCTTTCCGTACGACTGCGCATAATCCACCGCTGTGCGGTTGCGCGGGTCAAGCCAGTTTACGGTTGGAACTACGCGTACCAATCCAACGGACGCTGCAAAGCTGTATTGGTCCTGCGTGGCCTGCACGAGGGTCAGTCCGGCAGTTGCCGCCCCGTTCCAGCCCTGAAAGAAGCCGGGATGGCCGAGCATCTGTTTGTTCAGGGTGGTCTGGTCGATGATGTACTGCGCATTCGTCACAGGAATGGGCTGGATCATGGCGTTGTTGGCAGGATGAACGGTGATCAAGCCGCTTTCGACGGTGAGGGTTCCTATGGGCAGGTTGGCCGGAATATGTCCATGCTTGAGAATGACGCCCTTGTTCAGGACAGCTACTTTGGTGCCGGTGCGCAGATCCTTGATCTTGTCCCAGGGAATGCTGAGGTCGCCGAGGATGTCGCTGTGGAAGACGACATTGCCGCCAGCCTCGCGCACGAAGGAGCCGGTGAGCTGGTCGCCGTTGGTAAAGACGATGACGTCGGGTGCAGCTTTGGGCGGTGCGTCAGCGGCGCGGAGGGTGAGGGCTGGAACAGCGAACGCCGCCAGAAGAAAGGCGTAGAAAACAGGGCGGAGGATCGGGTTTCTTGGCATAGAAGAATCGGCTCCCTGAGACTGAGTTTTTGATGGAAGAACCGCGGCACTCACAGAATGAGAAGTTCTCGGACACCGTGCGGCAGTTCGAAGCTTGCTCCTCTATGGTAACCCTGATGGCGGGCCACTGGGCAGCGGAGGAACGTTTTGCCGGCTGCCGAGAGGGAAGCTGGTTTGATGTAGTGAAGCGCGGTGGAAATGCTTGAGGGCATCTACTAGAATTTGAGCATGTCGATATCACGCGGGCAGGCTCTGGATTACTTTCGCTCCGATGACCTGATTGGGCTGGGCATGGAGGCGGATGCGGTGCGGCGCAGGCTGCATCCCGAGGGCGTGGTGACGTACATCATCGACCGCAACATTAATTACACGAATTTCTGTACCGAATACTGCACGTTCTGCGCGTTCTATCGCCCGCTGAAAGGCAAGCTGGCGAGTGAAGGGTACATTCTGGACTTCGAGACGATCTACGCGAAGATTGCCGAGACGCTGGAGATGGGCGGGACGGGCGTGCTGATGCAGGGCGGCCTGCATCCTGATTTGAAGATTGAGTGGTTCGAGCGGCTGCTCAAGGGAATCAAGCAGCGGTTTCCGCAGATATGGCTGCACTGCTTTTCAGCGTCGGAGATTCTGGCGATTGCGGAGTACAGCGACCTGAGCGTGCGGGACACAATCGTGCGGCTACGGGACGCTGGTCTGGATTCGATTCCGGGCGGCGGCGCGGAGATATTGGATGATGAGGTGCGGCACAGGATTGCGCGGCTGAAGTGCGGGACCGAGGATTGGGTGCTGGTGCACCGGACGGCGCACGAACTGGGCATGCGGACGACAGCGACGATGATGTTTGGAGTGGGCGAGACGTTTGAGCATCGCGTGAACCATTTCGAGCAGGTGCGGCGGCTTCAGGAAGAGACGGGCGGATTTACGGCGTTTATTCCGTGGAGCTTTCAGCCGCACAATACGGCGTTGGGCGGACGCGGCTGGGACGAAGCAACGGCGGTTGAGTATCTGAAGGTGCTGGCGATTTCGCGGCTGTACCTGGACAACATTGAGAACGTGCAGTCGAGCTGGGTGACGCAAGGGCTGAAGGTATTGCAGATGGGACTGCGGTTCGGCGGCAACGATGTAGGCTCGGTGATGCTGGAAGAAAACGTGGTGAAGGCCGCCGGGACCTCGAACTGCACGACCGAAGAAGAGCTGCGGCGGGTGATCCGCGATGCCGGGTTCAAGCCGGTGCAGCGGGATACGCTGTACCGGACGATGTTTTTGAATTGATGTTTAAGGAAGAAATCACCACTTGTTCTTCAGTTCGATAAAGGCCGCTCGCATCAGGCGCTTTGCAGTTTTCAA
>Ga0335072_10005939_pt1 | contig 17916 bp, 16 predicted proteins | sample Lox_Sample_21_FD_206725 | JGI IMG/M metagenome (GOLD analysis project Ga0335072, IMG submission 206725) | Soil microbial communities from Loxahatchee National Wildlife Refuge, Florida, United States - Lox_Sample_2.1 | ecosystem: Environmental > Terrestrial > Soil > Wetlands | place: USA... | reverse complement strand
CGTGAGAGTAAATTTCGTGCTGTCCATCAGCTTGAGCTCAATGTGCTGTTTGTGGCCGTTTACTGTTCCATCAAGAATCAGCGTATCTTTTGCAGGACGCGAGTAAGTGAAGTCGGCCCGCCAGTTTTTGTTGCTGCCCGTGGTGAGCGCGAGAGTCTGCTTTTGCGTGTCGAGAGCGGCGTCATATCCGGTGAGTGAATCGTCCATGTGCTGGATTTGCGCCCGGACAGCGAGATCGAAGATGATGCGCCGCCATTCATCCGGATTGCTCACAGCGAGGGGTTGCGGCTGGCCGTCGATGGCGAGCTGCTGAATATCCCAGATTCCGGCGAGCTCAGACTGCGGCTGTCCGGGACCGTACTGATGCCAGCCGTCCCAGTCGACGTAGACGTTGACTCCAATCATCCAGATCCATAGCGCGGCAAGTGCCACGCGGGCATTGCGATTTGCGCGCGATGAGTTGAAAAGCGGCTCGGGGGCCGCGAGCGCCGCTGACTTGTTGGTGAAGAAAAAGTTGAAGAGCTGCCGGATGTTGGGCGCGAGGAACAGAAGCGACATGACGACGAGGTGGAAGGAAAGCAGCTTGACTGAGACATCGTATGTCATGTTCAGGACAAAGACCTGGATCATGTCTGCCATCGCGAGAAGAGCGCCAAGCACCGCGGTCCGCGGAAAGATCAACAGGAATCCTGCCGCCAGCTCGGCACCGCCCGTAAAGATTTCGTACGCGGGCGAAATGCCGACTGAGGTCCACAGAACGCCCATTGGCGAAAAGTTTCTGAGCGGTTCGACGAGCTTGAAAAGATAAGGGAAAGGCATTTGCAGCGGCACGAATTTGGTCGCGCCATACGACAGCAATTGGCTGCCAAGAGCGAAGCGGAGAAAGAGCTGGAACCACTTGGAGAGAACGGGGTAGCCGATGCGCCTGCGATCAAGCCAGGACCAGATGGCCGTGGCGATGAGCGATACCGCCAGGAGACAAAGAATCAGTACCCAGTCAAAAGACTTGTCGCCGCTTCCAGTGTCCTGGTAAACAAGCTCAGTCTTGATGCGCAAAACATGACGGCCGACCCACAGCACGCCCAAACGAAATGGCCACCACGATGCCGGATCGGGAACATCGATCTTCGGAATGATAAAGATCGAATTCACTATCTGGTTTGAAAGCGCGAACAGAATGAAATAGACGAAACAAAACCGGAATGCAATTGGTCTCGCGATTGACCATGCATCTGCCGGCTGACGCAACGCTTCGGGTATCGTGATCGATTCTTCAGCCATATCCGTTCTCTTGAGCGGCGAGGAGCAGTTTTGGCCCTGGGGGATCAGCGATTCTTGACGTGGTCTTATATGCCGGAGTTGCAGCCGAGTTTAGCACACATCGGGCCAATTGATCTTAGACCGATTCCCACCTGGCGCATTGTTCACTATTCTGAATCCATGGAGTCTCGCGCACAGACCGGTAACGCGGCTCATTGTTGCGACGAGTGTGTCGCGCCCGCCGCAATGTCGCGGCAGGTTGCATGGCTGCAATCCGTCACGCTTGCGTGGATGCTGGCTGAGTGCGCCGGAGCCCTTATCGCAGCAGCGGGCGCTCACAGCGTCGCGCTGCTGGCATTCGGCGCCGACAGCTTCATTGAACTTCTCTCGGCCACGGTCGTGCTACTGGCCTTTTGGCCGTGGCTTGCGCGTCGCAAACAAATTGCCGAACACGCTTCCGCAGTTCTGCTGTTTCTTCTTGCCGCTGTTGTCGTCCTAATCGCCGCTCTCTCGTGGCGCGGCCCGGTTCAAGTCAGTTGTCTCGGCATCGCCGTCACCGCACTCGCGCTGGTCATCATGCCCATTCTTGCCTGGCTCAAACGGCGTCAGGCTCAGGCGCTCCATCATCGCGCATTGGCCGCCGATGCAGCTCAATCGGCAACCTGTGCGTGGCTCGCTGCCGTCACGCTGGCCGGACTTGCGGCTTCTGCGCTATGGCATATTCGCTGGGTCGATTCAGTTGCCGCATTGATCGCCGTGCCCATCCTCATCGTTGAAGGCCGGCGAGCCTGGCGTGGCGATGGCTGCGGCTGCGGAGTCTGATCCACCCCCACAGCATCAATCGCTTCAACAAGCTGCGTCTCAGCCTGCGCGCGATTCATTTATGCGTAACCCGCGTCAATCATTTAAGATTTCCCCTATCTTCATTGGAGGGCTCGCATGCCTGCGATCCAAAAAAGCTGTGCCCGCTGTTTCTTTGCTCTTATCGCTGCGTTTTTTGCCGTAAGCGCCGCTTCTGCAGCTTCAGGCCCTCATATCTTTCAGCGGCCCGCCATAAGCAAAGACATGATTGCCTTTGGTTATGCCGACGATCTGTGGGTGGTTCCGCGTGCCGGCGGACGCGCCACGCGTTTGACGACCGGTGTGGGCATTGAAGAAGCGCCCGTTTTCTCGCCCGACGGCCAGACCATTGCCTTCACCGGAGAGTACGAGGGCAATTTCGATGTTTACACCATTCCCGTTAGCGGCGGCATTCCGTTCCGCGTTACCTATCACCCCGCAGCCGACTACGCCGTAAGCTGGACTCCCGACGGCAAAGAGATACTCTTCCGCTCGAATCGCGATTCGTACAGCCGCTACACGCAGCTCTACACCGTGCCTGCGCAGGGTGGAATTGCAAAGGTGCTGCCGCTGCCCATGGCCAGCCAGGGTCAGTACTCGCCCGACGGCAAAGAGATCGCCTATTCGCCCCTGGGGCTGCCCTTTGGGTTCAACTACAACTTCTACGTTGCATGGGGCAACTATCACGGCGGCACGGCCGGCACTATCTGGATCACGACGCTGTCCGGCCTCGATTCCGTTGAAATTCCGCATGAAAACTCCTCTGACTTCAGCCCCGTGTACGTGAACGGCAAAATCTTTTTCCTATCGGGCCGCGATGGACCGATCACGATCTTCAAATACGATCCCGCGACGAAGACTGTGACGAAGGCTTTTACTAACAAAGGGCCCGACATTCACTCGCTTGCTGGCGATGGCAGCACGCTGGTTTACGACCAGCTCGGCGAGATTCACACCTTCGACACCGCAAGCGGCAAAGACAGCATAGTGCCCATCGATGTGGATGCCGATCTGCCCGAGGTTAGGCCGCGCATCGACAATGTGGCCGGCGAAATTCAGAACCTCTCGGTTTCGCCCACAGGCGTTCGCGTGGCTGTTGAGGCGCATGGAGAAATCCTGACCGTTGCAACAAAAAAAGGCCCCACGCGCGACATTACCAATACGCCCGGCATTGAAGAGCGCGCGCCGGTCTGGTCGCCCGATGGACAGTCAATCGCGTACTTCTCAGACGAGTCAGGACTGTACCAGTTATATGTGGCGCCGCAAACCGGCGATGCGGTGGGCGGAGCCGCGCCGGTGAAGAAGTTTGCAATTTCGAACGACGCTGCTTATTACTTCAATCCCATGTGGTCGCCCGATTCAAAGCTGATCGTGTTCAACGATAACCGCGAAAAAGTTTTGCTGCTCGATACGGCCACCGGCAAGGTGACCGTAGTCTGCGACCAGAACGAATACGGAGGGTTCTCGAACCAGGCATACGATTTTGCGTGGTCGCCCGATTCAAAGTGGCTGGCGTACGAGCGCTCGCTCGGCAATCATCTGCACGCAATCGATATTTACTCTGTCGACAGCGGGAAATCGACGCAGGTCACCGACTCATTGGCCGATGCCGACAACCCGGCATTCGATCGCGACGGCAAATATCTCTACTTCACGGCGAGCACCAACGGCGGGGCTGTGTCGGATGGGCTCGACATGACCAGCGATCTCTACATTGAGACATCGAAGGTATACGCCGCCGTTTTGCAGGCGGACGGCGCTTCGCCGCTCGCGCCTGAACTGGGCGATGAAAAGCCGGCCGAAAAGAAGGACGAGAAGAAGGACGACAAGAAAGACACTGCCGCAGCCGGCGCAACCGATAAGAAGCCTGATGCAAAAGACACGGGCGACGAAGGAGCAAAGAAAGGCGACGATGGAAGCAAGAAACCTGAAGAACCTAAGCCGGTGAAGATTGATCTCGACGGGATTCAATCGCGCATTGTGGCCATGCCCATGCCCGACGGGATTTATCGAGGTCTCGAAACCGGATTGAAGGGCAGTTTGTACTACCTCTATGCTCCGCCCGATCGCAACGTTGATGGCGCGGCAACGCTGAGCCGCTGGACGCCTGAAGAGCGCAAGACTGAGAAGCTCGCCGACCGCGTTGCCGGCTTCGATCTCACGGCAGATGGCAACAAGATGCTGCTGGCGATTTTGCCGCCTCATGGCGACGATGGCGACGGCGGCGGTGGTCCGCCATCGTGGGTCGTGGTTCCGGCCGATCAACCGGTCAAGCCGGGTGATGGCTCGCTCAACTTTTCTGACCTCAAAGTTCGCGTGGAGCCAAAAGCGGAATGGGCACAGATGTACCACGAAGTGTGGCGCATCGAGCGCGCATACTTCTACAATCCGCACTTCAACGGCACCGACACTGAAGCCCAGGAGAAAAAATACGAGCCCTACGTCGCCGCCATCGCGGCGCGCGCCGATCTCAACTACATCTTCCAGGAGATGCTGGGCGCATTCTCAGTGGGCCATCTGCGCGGATTCGGCGGGCGCATTCCCGAAAGCGAACATGTTTCGGGCGGTTTGCTCGGCGCCGATTACGAAGTCAAGAACAACCGCTACTGCTTTGCCAAGATTTACACCGGCGAAGACTTTAATCCGAATATCAAGGCGCCGCTGGCGCAGCCGGGTCTCAACGTCCACGTTGGCGACTGCATCATGGCCATCAACGGAGCCGACCTGACCGCGGCAACCGATATTCAACAGCCGCTCGAAGGCACCGCGGGGCAGGTGATCAGCCTGCGCATCGCATCGGCCGACGGCAAAGACCCGCACGACATCTCGGTAACGCCGACCGGGAGCGAGTACACACTGCGCAACGTTGACTGGATTGAGAACAATCGCCGCAAGGTCGACAAGCTCTCTAACGGCCAGCTTGCCTACGTGTACCTGCCCGACACCGGCGGCGGCGGATTTACCAACTTCAATCGCTATTACTTCGCGCAGACTGACAAAAAGGGCGCCATCATCGACGAGCGTTTCAACGGTGGCGGGCAAGTGGCCGACTACTTTATTGAAGTGCTGTCGCGCCACATTGAGGCTTACTGGACGCCGCGCTACGGCCACATCGAGCACACGCCAAATGCCGGCATCTACGGGCCAAAGGTGATGCTCGCCAACGAGCAATCCGGCTCGGGGGGCGACGCGCTGCCGTGGCTCTTCAAGCAGGCCAAGCTGGGCCCGCTGGTGGGCAAGCGCACGTGGGGCGGACTGGTAGGCATTGGGCCCATTCCAACGCTGATGGACGGCGGCTCAGTAACATCGCCAAGCGTTGCGTTCTTCTCGCCCAAGGGCAACTGGGACGTAGAGAATCACGGCGTCGATCCCGATTACGTTGTGGAGCAAGACCCAAAACTGGTGAGCGAAGGCCACGATCCGCAGCTTGAAAAGGCGGTCGCGCTCGCGATGGATGAATTGAAGAAGAACCCGCCGGCTCCGTCGCCCGATCATCCCGAGTACCCGAACTATCACGGAGTGTACTAGAGACAGGGAACAAGGGAAAAAGGGAACAATGGAACGGGAAAACACGCGGGGCGGAGAAGCGAACTTCTCCGCCCCAGTTAATTTGAGGGTGCCCCGGTCCCTCGCACTTGGGGACCGGGGATGTCAGCCCTTCAGAACCCCATGATGTTGTAGCCGCAGTCCACGTAGATGGTTTCGCCGGTGACGGCGCTGGAGAGATCGCTAGCTAAATACAATGCTGTTCCGCCCACTTCGAGCTGATCCACATTGCGCTTGAGCGGGGCGCGATCGGCAGCGGCCTTCAGCATATCGCCCAGCGCGCCGATGCCGCGCGCGGCCAGGGTCTTGATCGGTCCGGCCGAAATTGCATTCACGCGAATGTTCTTCGGGCCGAGATTCCATGCAAGGTAACGCACTGCGGACTCGAGAGAGGCCTTGGCCAGCGCCATCACGTTGTAGTTGGGCACAACTTTTTCAGCGGCAAAGTAGGTGAGCGTCATGATGCTGCCGCCTTCGGTCATGAGCGGCATGGCGGCGCGGCTGACGGCGATCAGCGAGTAGACGCTGACCTCGTGAGCAATGCGGAAGCCCTCGCGGCTGGTGTTGATGAACTCGCCCCTGAGGTCTTCAGCGGGTGCGTACGCAACGGCGTGAACGAGGATCGAGAGCTTGCCGTACTTCTCACGGAGCGTAGCGAAGAGAGTCTCGATTTCAGCGTCGCTCGATACATCGCATTGGAAGCCCGATGCGCCTGGCAACTCGTTGATCAGGTCCTCGGCTTCGGCCTTCATGCGCTCGTTCTGGTAGCAGATGGCCAGAGTAGCGCCTGCCTGGTGTAGTTTTTGGGCAATGCCCCACGCGATGGAACGCTTGTTGGCCAGCCCGAAGACCACGGCCGCTTTGCCGGTGAGATCAATCATGCGTCGTGAGTTCCTCCTGGAATCTCATCCAAAAAGTAAAACCGCGGAGCGCATAAACAGCGCCGCCCGCCGCGCTTTTCAGAATACCAGAGCGTTTGATCCAAGCCTGTTCACAGCGGTTGCGGCTCGCCCACCTCGTACAACACAAGTTTTCGGTCCGCGATGCCGAGTGAAGGCCATTGGGCGCGCCATTCCGCAATATGGACTGACTTGAAATGCCGATCGAGTGCTTCGCGATCTGCCCAGCGCTCTTTCACGTGGATCAGACCGGGCTCGACCACGTCTTCGGCATAGGAGTATTCAAGGCATCCAGCTTCGGCTCTGCTGGCCTCGATCATTCGCGCCATGGCGGGCCGCGCTCCATTCAACTGACCCGCAGGAAGCTTTACGGTACCCACAATCAAGAGCATTCTGAGACCCTCTCTCGCAAAAAACATCAGTTTCAATTCTCAATTTGTTCCGGGATTTTACCCGCCGATGTCGAGCAGCTCAACCTTGCCCACCGGAAGGCCAAGAAAGCGCGAACCAAGCCTCTCGAACTTCTCAACCGAGTCCGTTGCGAAGAAGCGGATTTCGTTTTTTCCCTGGTCTTGGACCAGACTCTGGTTCGCAACATCATGGGCTCCGGCGATGAAGATTTCCGCAGCCACCTGCGCCGTTGCCTCAGCCGAATCGATCACCTTCACGCCTGGCCGCACCGCGCGCTCAATGAGCGGCCGCAGCAGAGGATAATGCGTGCAGCCCAGTACCAGCGTATCGGGATTGAGGCCCCGCGACTGCGCTTCCGCGCGCAATTCGTTCAAATAGATTTCGATCACCTCTTCGGTCACCGGATGATCGGTCCAGCCCTCTTCGACGAGCGGCACCAGCAAGGGGCAGGCTTTTTCGAGTGCGCGCAGTCCCTGCGCGGCGCATGCAGACGAGTACGCCCCGCTCTGCACGGTTGCCTGAGTGGCGATCACCAGCACGTCGTTGGTCTTCGAAGCCTGGTGCGCGGCGGTCGCGCCCGGCTCGATGACGCCGAGCACAGGAACCGGAACCGCCTCCTGAATGGCGTCCAGCGCGAGGGCGCTGGCGGTGTTGCAGGCAATCACCAGAAAATCGGCGCCCTGTTTTTTGACAAGAAACTGTGCGCTCTCGACAGCGTAGCGCGCAATGGTGCGGCGCGATTTGGATCCGTAGGGCAGGCGGGCCGTATCGCCGACGAAGGCGAACCGCGCATGAGGCAGCTTATCAATGAGCGCGCGCAAAACAGTAAGCCCGCCGAAGCCGGAATCAAAGACTCCGATGATAGGAACTGAGTTACTCACTGGATCACTTCCTGTGCCGGCACTGCCTGCGAGGTGAGATAAGTTCGGGTGAGGTCGGCGTGGCCGGCCAGCGTGTCCTGCTGTCGGCCGTCGATGAGAAACCGCACCGACTGCACACGCGGCAGGTTGGCGTGCAGCGTGGCGCAGATTGAAAGCACGGTGAGAGTCTCAGTTTCAATGCCCGAGGGATGGTTTGCAGCAAACGTCCCTGAGAGATTTACGACGGCGAGTTGGGGCCCGTTTTGCGCAGTCTTGTCGTGGGCCTTTGCGGGATCGGAACTGTTTGTGGGGTCAGGCAACAGGAAGACCTGCTCGACCGATGCTGCGCCGCCCGAAACAGGATGCGAAGAATCCGCGGCGGCGTAGAGATCAAGCAGCCTGCCGAGAATAGCGCGGGCTCGTGCCGCGGGGTTGGCCTCGAGAGAGGGCAGCGGAAGCGAAAGAACCCGCGGCTGCAGTGAGCCGTCAGTGTCGCTGGCGACCATGAGTGTTGCCGGCTCGGCGGGAGCCACGAGCGGGGCCTGCGTGGGGGCCGTATTCTCGCCTGCGAGCATGCGCTGGTGAGCGCGGTCGAGCTGCCGCCACAGCAGTACCGTCATGCCGATGGATGCCGCCAGCAGGACGACGAAGAGTACGGTCTGGTGGCGGGGAATCACTATTGGCCGGCTCCCGCGCCTTGCGAGCGCCACTCCACAATTGCCGCAGCCACGGCTTCGGCTACGCGCGCCTGGTAATCCGCATCGTTGAGGCTGTCGATGGGCGAGTGGTCGGCCGACGAAGCTGCGCCGCCTTCGGGGCTCAACTCGACTGCCACTGCCGGGCAGGCCATGCTGTCGACCACAGGCAGCGAGGTGCGCCCCAGTGTGACAGTCAGACCCGCGTGCTGCAGCGCGGAGTTGAGTACACCGGCCAATGCCAGGCTGCGGTTCATCCACGGTGCCTGCGCTGTTGACCAGGGCTCGAATCTGGCCGGCTGAGCAGGTGCCAGCGAAGAAGTGAACAGGTGCACGCCGGTGCCGCTTAATGAAGCGTGCAGACTGATGCAGGCCTGCGCATTGGCGTGGTTGGCCAGTTCATCGCGACGCACGCGGTCGACTGTGGAGTCGTTTTCGCGCGTGGTAACAACAGTTACTCCGCGCGCCGCTAGCAGCGAGCGCAGGCGTACGCTCAGCGCAAGCGTCAGGTTCTTTTCAAGCCACGCCCCGCTGTGGCCGCCGGTGTCGTCGCCGCCGTGCGCGGCATCGAGCACTACGGTGTAGCGCGCAACGGGGGCGGCTGGAGCCGGCGGTGCCTGCGCGTTCGAAGAGATAGAGCTGGAACAGATTGCAACCCAACCTGGCGACATTAACAAGAGCGTCGCAAGGATGGGCCTCCCGAAGGTCCGTGCAACAACGCGCAATCTTCGTCCATCTCCGCCGGCCATTCGCTTATTCCAGCGCATAGATCGCCAGGCCGCTGAGCAGCTTGGGATAGAAGTCAGTTGATTTTTGCGGCATCACGTCGCCGGCAAAAGCTACCTCGCGAAGCTGCTCCATGGTTACAGGCTTGGTGAGGAACGCGACATCGGCCTCGCCGCGCCGCACCTGGTCAACCGCCTCTCCGGCGTCGCGCAGGTAGCGGATGTTGGTTTGCTCACGCACCTTCTCGGCATCGAGGCCCAGCAGCCGGTCGAGGATGATGGAGTGCAACTGGGTGAGGTCGAGCTGCTTCTGGCGGTCGGGAAAGCCGGCAAGCGCAGCGTCCACTTTATCGGGCTGTGCGCGCAACAGATAATCTCCGGCGCGCGTCGCAGCCACGAATGCAGTACCGCTCTCCGGCTTCAGCGCTTCGATTAGGCCTGATGCTTCGCCCTGATGCAGCGGCTCAACCGAGAAAAAGTCGCTCGCCTTCGCCGCAAATTGCGCCGCATCGAAGCCCCCGAGACTGTGCACCACGCGATGCGTAGGCAGAATCACCAGGCCGTCAGAGTCCATGTTTACAAATGTCATCATGGCCGCGGCTTCAGGATAAGAAGGCTGAGGCGAGTGGTTGGCAGTGTATTCAGGCTTGGGTGCGCCCTCGGCGGCGTGTTCCTTTGAGTAGTTGAGGGCCGTCTCATAACGGTGGTGTCCGTCGGCAATGATGAGCTTCTTGTCGGCCATTGCAGTGGCAAGCATGTTAATGGCCCCCGGATCGCTGACGCGCCAAACTCGGTGCAACACGCCGTATTCGTCGGTTACTTCGGCATCGGCAGCGCCTGCGCCATCGTACAGAATGCTCTCGACTGTGCCGCCCGGATCGCTGTAAAGCATAAAGATCTGCCCGAAGTGCGCGCGAGTGGCTTTGAGCAGATTCAGCCGGTCGCTCTTGGGCTTTGAAAGCGTTTGCTCGTGGCGAAAAACCACTCCCTCGGCGTAGTCGTGCAGCTTGCCCAACGCGATAAAGCCGCGCCGTTCCTTCGTTTCCCCGGAACCGGGCGTTTTGAAGCGCTGCGAGTAAGCAAACACGCAGGGCTCTTTTTCCTGGGTGAGGACGCCTTGCTCGCGCCAGGCCTTGAAGTCGCGCGCCGCGCGGGTGTAGACGCTCTCGCCCCGCTCGGCATCGAAGAGTTCAGGCAGGCCCAGAATGATGCGAACCAGGTTGTAGGGGCTGCGCTGGTAGTAACCCTGCTGCATGGCAGGGGAGATTTTGTCGTAAGGCTGGGTCACAACGTCGTCCAGCCGGACCGCTGAGGGATTGTAGCGCCAGGCGCGAAAAGGATAAATGCGAGCCATGAGGGAGGTCGTGCTCCGCGTTGAAACGGTTGGAGTTCCGGGTCCGGGCGCTCGTTGACAAACAAATGACAAGCCCCGGAGCGCTCAGTTTCGATTGTATCCCAGTGTCCGTTGCTATCCTGATCGCATCTGCAACGTCACACAGTAATCGACGCTGCCAATTTGAATGCGCCAGAGGTGCGTAAATCGTGCTACTATCGCGTCCAACCCCAGGGTGCTGTCGCATGAGGACTTCAACCCGGTTTCGTGCACGGCAAATTTGGGGCGGTCAACTAAAAATGGTCCCCCGCAAGACATGGCTTTTTGTGTTTGTCGCATTGGTTCTTCTGGGCCGCGCCTACGCGCAGGACGACCAGCTGAACAAAGTGCATGTTCAGCCTCCCGGTTCCACTGCCACACAGGGTACGGAGCCGGCGGGAGCCGAAGCCCCTCCTGAAGAAGGCACGAAATCTCTCAAGCTTCATCCCGGCTCATTCATCCGCATGGATGTAAACATGGTGCTCGTGCCGGTGACCATCACCGACCCCATGAACCGGCTGGTCACGGGACTCGAAAAAGAGGATTTTCAGGTTTACGAGAACAGCAACGAGCAGAAGATCGCCAGTTTTGCTTCAGAGGACGCACCGGTTTCGATCGGGATTGTTTTCGATCTCTCAGGATCGATGACTTCGAAGCTTGTCCGCGCCAAGGATGCCATTTTGCAGTTCATCAAGACGGCCAATCCACAGGACGAATTTTTTGTGATCGGGTTTAACGACAGGCCCGAACTGATTGAGGACTTTACCAGTTCGGTCGACGACATTCAGGCTCGCCTGGCCATGGTGAAGAGCGGCCATCGCACCGCGTTGCTCGACGCCATCTACTACGGTGTGGAAAAGATGAAGGACGCGCACCACGAACGCAAGGCGCTGCTGCTGGTTTCAGACGGAGGCGACAATCGATCCAGGTACACCGAGGGCGAAGTGCGCGCCGAGGTTCGCGAGTCTGACGTTGAGATTTACTCAATCGGAATTTTCGATGCCTATGCGCCTACTCCAGAGGAGCGCACCGGGCCCCAGCTGCTTGAAGACCTGAGCGACTCAACCGGCGGCCGTCTCTTTCGCGTCGACGACGTTGACGAGATGAGCGACATTGCCGAAAAGATTTCAAATGAGCTTCGCAACCAGTATGTAATTGGTTACAAACCAAAGGATCTGGCCCACGACGGCAAGTGGCGTAAAGTGAAAGTAAGGGTCAATCCGCCTCCGGGACTGCCTCCTTTATCGGTCTATGCTCGCTCCGGTTACTATGCGCCTTTGCAATAACGCGATTGTGACGGTTCTGCTGGCCGGAACCGCGCTCGTGTTGCCCGCACAACAGAACACGCCGCCGGTGAGCGCCTCGGCGCCGACGACGCAGGCCGCGCCGCCTCAAACTTCTTCGTCTCAAAGTTCATCTCAGGCGCCCCCGCTCACCATCGATCGCGATCCCGTGCGCGCCCCCAAAGGCACAGTTGCCGCGCCTGAGACCGGGCCCATTCCAAAACAAGGCTCGGGTTACGTGCTGCACACCGACGTTGAAGAGGTGGTGCTGAACGCCACCGTGCTCAGCGGGACCCAGATCGTACAGAACCTCAGCAAAGATGACTTCCAGGTTTTCGAAGACGGCGTGAAACAGACTCTTATCAGCTTTCAGCACACCGATCTTCCCGTTTCAATCGGCCTGGTGATCGACAACTCCGGCTCGATGTACCGCAAGCGCCCTTCGGTGAACAAGAGCGCGCTCGACCTGATTCAGGCTTCGAATCCAGATGACCAGGCCTTTGTGGTGAACTTCTCTGACGAGGCCTTCATTGACTGCGACTTCACTTCTGACATCAACAAGCTTCGCGACGGTCTTTCGCACATCGACTCGCGCGGCGGCACCGCGCTCTACGACGCGGTTGTGGCCACGGCCGATCATCTGGTGGAAGAGGGCAAACGGCCCAAGCAGGTGCTGGTGGTGATCACCGATGGCGACGACAACGCCTCGACGCTCAACCTGGAGCAGACCATTCACCGCGTGCAGGAGCTCTCTGGTCCGGAGATCTACACCATCGGCCTGTTGTTTGGCGACGAAATGACCCGCGCCGAGCAGCGCCACGCGCGGCGCTCGCTTGAGCTGTTGTCGCAGGAGACCGGCGGCATGGCGTTCTTCCCCAAGTCGATTGAAGACGTGGACCAGATCGCCGCCGAGGTAGCCCGCGACATTCGCAGCCAGTACACCCTCGGCTACCACTCAACCAAGCCGACTTCGGTTCCCGGTTTCCGCCACATCGAGGTCACCGCCGAAGAAAGGGGGGCGGGCAAGCTGACAGTGCGTACCCGCACCGGATACTACCCGGTGGCGCCCAAGCAGAAGCAACAGGCAGTGGTGACGCAGTAGGCAAAGCGCAATGGACGAGATCGAACGCGCAGAGAGGCTGTCGGCGATACAACGGCTGGTAGAGAAGGCCGAGAAGGCCTACGACGAAATGTACGAGGTCTACAGCCGGCACGACATCGACCGCTGCTATCGCGACGCCAAGGATTACTACACTGACGCTATCGGGCTGGCCCACCGGCTTGACCTGAACGACGAGGCCGACAAGTTTCAAAAGCGCCTGTGGCACATCAAGGAAGTGTTCTTCAGCCAGTTTGCCGGGCAGGGAACCAGCCCCACAAATGCGTCGTCCTGAGGGGTTAGTCGATGAAATCGAAGATTCGTAGGGCGACAAGTAGCTCCGTTTCTGCTTTGCTCCTGCTCGCATCGGCGGTCCTCGCCCACACCCAACTCGAGCTGATTGTGATTGAGAAGCCGTTCAACGCGCGCGGCCTATCGGGAACCGTCGTTGACGCAAATGGAGCGCAGATACCGGGCGCGGTTGTTGAGGAGTGCGACGCGCCGTTCACCCCGATCGAAGCCAAGAACGGCCAAGGCGCGCCAACCGGCGAAATTTTGCATGGTGATTGCACCCGCGCGCCGAACCGTGTCATATCTTCGACCGTTACTAACTTGAAGGGCCGGTTTACACTTCAGTCCGTTAAGAATGGCAGGATTCATTTTCTCCATGTGAGCGCGCCGGGATTCGACCCGGTGCAAATCACAGTCCGGATCAGGCTCTTTGCGCAGGCCGGGGTTCGGATTCAACTTCGAATCGCAACCTGACTCGCAATCCGCACTTCGCCCCCCCATCGATGCTTCTTATCCCTTTAAGGTCGCCATCCGCTGACCGGCCGTCCATCGTTCCCGATTACGCACGATAAGCTAATAGCTAGAAGCTAGGAGCTAAAAGCTGGAAACATGGCCGACTACAGATACTCGACCCTTGCCGTTCATGCAGGGCAGCACCCCGACCCGCTGACGGGCGCGGTGAATGTGCCCGTTTACCTTTCTTCAACCTTTGAGCTCACCGGCATCGGCACCGACCGCGGCTGGGACTACTCGCGCGCCGGCAATCCCACGCGCGACCGGCTCGAGACCGCGGTGGCCGCGCTCGAAGGCGGCACCAGCGGCCATATGTTTACCACCGGCATGGCGGCCATTCACGCGTTGGTGACCATGCTGCGCACCGGCGACCACCTGGTGTGTTCGCTTGATGTTTACGCCGGCACAGTCCGCCTGTTCGAGCAGATTATTTCGGGCTACGGCATCGAGATCGACTACGTGGACACGAGCGACCTGTGTGCCGTCGAAAAGGCGATGAAGCCGAACACGAAACTCGTGCACATTGAGACGCCGTCGAATCCGCTGATGACTCTCACCGACATTGCCGGCGTGGCCCAGATTGCGCACGCGCGCGGTGCCGAGGTGAGCGTCGACAACACTTTCATGTCGCCGGTGCTGCAGAGCCCGCTCGCCCTCGGCGCCGACATCGTGATGCATTCCACGACCAAATACCTCAACGGCCACTCCGACGGCCTGGGCGGCGCCATCATCGGCTCAAAGCCCGAGCACAAAGAGAGATTTGGGCTCATCCAAAAGGCAGCGGGCGGTGTGATGTCGCCCTTTGAATGTTTTCTGGTCCTGCGCGGAATCAGGACTCTGCCCTTGCGCGTGAGGCAGCACGAGGAGAACGGCCTTGCCATCGCCGAGTTTCTCTCCGCGCACCCCAAGGTGCAGAAGCTCGCCTATCCCGGACTCAAGAACCATCCGCAGTACGACCTTGCGCTCAAACAGCAAAAGGGCTTTGGCTCGATGATGAGCTTCGAGCTCAACTCGCGCAATGAGGCTGCGAAGTTCCTCGCGGCCCTTAAGATCTTTTTGAATGCCGAATCGCTGGGCGGCGTCGAGAGCCTGGCATCGCATTCGGCCACCACCACGCACGGCTCGGTGAGCGAAGAGTGGCGCCAGCGAATGGGCATCACCGAAGGACGTATCCGGCTCTCAATCGGCATCGAGGACAAGGAAGACCTGATCGCCGACCTCGACCAGGCGCTTGCAGCGGTTTAGCTCGAGGAGTACCGCCGGTCTCCTGACCGGCTGTAGTGCGGGCCTCCCGGCCCGCACATCGTAGAAGCGCTGTATGCTTTTGGCATGAATCCAAAGACTCTTTTACTCGTTACGGCGCTCTTGTGTCAGCTCGGCCTTCATCGGGCAGCGCGGGCGCAGGTTCAGCCCGGAGATTCATTGCAGCAATTTCTTCGCGGCAACGACAAGTTTGGGCTCAGTCTCCTCGCAGAGAATCACGCACGAACTCCCAAAAAAAACGCGGTGGTCGCGCCACTGTCCTTGACGATTCTGCTCAGCGCTATCGAAGCCAACAGTTATCGCAAAGAAACGCGGCAGCAAATCAGCCAGATCTTTGGATGGGATCGCGGCGTCGAACCTGGCATTCCCGCCAAAATGGTTCTTTCCGCAATGGAACCACCAAAGATCGCGCAAACGCCGCCGGCTGCGCCGAAACCGAAGGAGCAGCCGTGGGAAGGTGAGTCATTGTGGATTGCCAACCGCATGCTCTACCGAACGAAGAAGAATGAGCCTCCGCTATTGAATAAGTGGTTTGTGCAAAACGCGAAGGAGCTATTCGGGTTGGAGCTGGTGGACGTTGGCGACCGGCATCCGGCAGCGGCAGATTTGCAGGGCAGTCGGAGCGATACCGGTCGGCTTCCGGAGGTTTCTCCGCTGGATCAGGTCTGGCTCTCATCAGGAACACATCTTCGGCAAACGTGGGAAGAACTCTTCATGGAAAGCGAACCCCATCCGGGAGAATTTAAGGCCGAGTCGGGCCAGAGTCAGGTCGTCCAACAAGTGGACAGTGTTCTCGAAAAGCTCGAGTACCTGAAAACGGACCGCTTTGAAGCCGTTGTATTGCCATGCGGGCGGGTTTCGATGATTGCGGTGCTGCCACGCAACGGAATGAAGATTCAGGAGCTGGAGGGGATCTTGGCCTCAGAGCCCGACGCGCTGAATGCAATGAAGCCGTCGCTCGGTTCTGTGACGATGCCCATCTTCACCATTCACGCGACGATGCACCTTGAGAGCGCGATTAAGGCGATGGGCGTCACAGATATTTTTGAGAACCTCGAAGGCGTGGCGCGGCAAGACCATCGCTTCGGCCCGAAGGGTTCGTTTGATGTCGCCGTGGCCAAGGTGACCGACGTTGCCCAAGCGATTGACTTCACCGCAGACAAGCACGGGATTCACGCGGATGCAGAGACTGTGATCGGTGCGATTCCTCTCGGGCTGCTGGTTGGGCCCGATCCATTTCATTTGAATCTCAACCGGCCCTTTGTATTTCTAGTCAGGGAGAATGCCAGCGGAGCGCTGCTCTTTGCCGGCGCACTCATGGACCCGAGCGAAGGAAACTAGCGCGTGCGCTCATCGAAGGACCCCTAAATTCACCGTGGCGTCGCTTCATGTCCGCTCATTTTTTCTTTCGCAAGTTTGCATTTAATTTCCACCTCCTGGCGCACAATCATCTCAGAACACCGAAAGATGAGACGAGCTCGGACGCTCGCGCCATCGGCGCGGCTCAGGTGGCGCTCATAAGCCGCTATTTTTGAAATATCTGCGGCCAAGTCGTTTGGTCTCTCATATTTGCTGGGATAGCTCGCTGTAAAGGCATGAAAACACGATATTTGATCCTCAAATAGTAAGGGGGGTACCCCCCATGCCATCATGGATGGGTGACTCACACCGACCCATCGCTTGCTCCGATGCATGGCAAGCTGATGCTTGCCGTGGACACCTGCGGGCCTTCTGGCTCGGTTGCGCTGGGCCGTCTGGCCGGGCGCGATCTTGAGATCCTTGGCGAGACCGCGCTTGAAGGGCGCAGCTACTCGGCAACGCTGGTGGCCGCCGTAGCAGGATTGCTTGAAGCCGCAGGCGCGATAGTCGGCGACCTCGGCGGCATCGTCGTAGTGAACGGCCCCGGGAGCTTTACCGGCGTGCGTGTGGGCCTCAGCGCGGTGAAGGGCTTGGCTGAGGGCGACGGGATTCCGGTGGTGGCCGTGTCGCGGCTCAAGGTGCTGGCTCGAAAATCGGGTGTTCCATCGGCGGCGCTTGATGCGCATCGCGGCGAAATCTACTTGCGAATTGAGTCTGCGGGCCGCGATGCCGAGGAACTACTCGCCGGACCTGAAGAGTTGGCAGCAATTCGACCTGCGCCGCTCAACATAGCGGTTTGCGACGATGGCGCAGCGGCAATGCTGGCCTTGGCGTGGCCTGAGACCCGGCAAGTGCGAGTTGCCCCGCCGCTCGCTTCAGATGCGATGCGACCCGGCGAAGCGTTGATGGTGGCAGGCGTGGCGGCAGACCTGGCGCTGCTCGACGGTCACTACCTGCGTCGCTCCGATGCAGAGATCTTTGGTCCGGCAAACATGACTCAGCCGGGCTTGGCACGGGCACAGAAGCGATGAACTCCGACCCCGGCAGAGTCGAAATCCGCGACATGCGCAAGGCCGACCTCGAAACTGTGATCGGAATCGCCAAAACTCTGAAGGACGCTCCGGAATGGCCTCCACAGGTCTACAACGCGATAATTAGTCCAGGGTCGGCCGGTGAGCACGTGGCACTCGTCGCCAGGGACACAACAACAGGAGAAGTTTGCGGCTTTGCCATCGCCAGCCTCATCTTGCCCGAGGCCGAACTTGAATCCATTGCCGTCACTCCCGGGTTCCAGCGGCAGGGCATCGGACGAAAGCTTCTGTCTGAGCTTCTCCGGCGTCTTCAGCAGGCCGGAGTCGAGACGGTTTTTCTCGAGGTTCGCGCCTCGAATTCCGCCGCCATCGGCCTCTATAACTCTTTTGGGTTCAATGAAACCGGCCGCCGGCCCCGATACTATTCCGATCCCATCGAGGACGGAGTTCTGATGACTTGCGAACTGCA
>Ga0335072_10005938_pt1 | contig 17920 bp, 15 predicted proteins | sample Lox_Sample_21_FD_206725 | JGI IMG/M metagenome (GOLD analysis project Ga0335072, IMG submission 206725) | Soil microbial communities from Loxahatchee National Wildlife Refuge, Florida, United States - Lox_Sample_2.1 | ecosystem: Environmental > Terrestrial > Soil > Wetlands | place: USA... | reverse complement strand
GACGCCGCCAGCGGCCTGGCGTTCTTCATCACCAACAACGGTTGGGTCCATCCGGTTCACCTGGGAGACCGGCCCAAGTTCGACCAGGTCTGGTCGATCGAGCAGGCAGCCGGCCTCTCGCCGGCGACCTCGAAGGTGGGCTCGGTGACCTGGCGTCCCGGCGGTCAGGTGTTCGCGGCGTACCAGCGATCGACCGGTCGCCTGTATGTGCTGATGCACGAGGGACACCCGTGGAGCAGCGAGCTGGCGGGCACCGAAATCTGGGTGCTCGACACCGGGCAGCACCGGCTGCTGCAGCGCTGGGAGGTGCCGGAGTCGGCTTCGCTGGTCGCCATCACGCCGGATGCGCATCCGCTGCTCTTCGCCCTGTCGGGCAGCGGCTGGCTCTGGGTCATGAATCCGGATTCCGGGGCGGTACTGCGGGCGATGCAGATCGTGACGCCGGCCCTGGTCAAGGTGAGAGGTGAATAACATGAAGCGAATCGGCGTCGACAACTGGGGGGAGCGGCTGACGCGGCGACTCGCCGGTCAGCTCTCGAGGCGCAGCGCACTGGCCAGGCTCGGGGCGCTGTTGGTGGCAGCTCCGGCCTTCCCTTTGCTGCCCGTACAGCGGGCTCGCGCGGCAGATGCCAGTATCGGCACGGACTTCAGCCGTGCGGCACAAACGACCGACGACCAGGCGTGCAACTACTGGCGCTACTGCGGCATCGATGGCAACTTGTGCTCGTGTTGTGGGGGCAGCACGCATTCCTGTCCTCCGGGATCGCAGCCTTCGCCGACGTCCTGGATCGGTAGCTGCGTCAACCCGGCCGATCAACGGTCGTACCTGATCGCCTATCGGGACTGCTGCGGGACATCCGTGTGCAACAAGTGCGGCTGCCTCAACACGGATCACGCGATGCCCATCTACCGGCCGCAGGCCAACAATCACGTCATCTGGTGCATCGGAACCAACACCTTCGAGTATCACTGCTCGATGGCCGTTCTGGTGGGACTGGCGGAATGATCGTCCGCGCCTGCGTGCTGGCGCTGGCTCTGGCCGCGACGGCGGCAATCGGTGCCACGCCACCGGTGAGCCAGCCGGGGCCAGTGACCCGCTTGTCGGCGACGCAGGTGGCCTATCTGACGCACTGCGGCGGCTGTCACGGCATCGAGGGCATCTCGGCGCCGGGAGCAGTGCCGACGTTGCAGGGACTCACGGGCAGCTTTCTCTGCACGCAGCAGGGCAGGGAATTCATCATTCGGCTACCGGATGTCGGGCTCTCGACGCTTTCAGACCGTGAGCTGACGGACGTGATGAATTTCGTAGTGTTCGACATCGGCGCACCGGTGGCGGGCGGCAAGCCGGCACGGCCTTACACGGTCGCCGAGGTAGCGCGGTTGCGCCGGCAGCCGCTCACCGATACCGGACTGACCGCCTATCGCAACCAGGTCGTGGCTGGACTGGCGGTCAGGTGCCAGGTTCCCGCGGCGCTGCACGTCTATGCTGCCCCACTGGCCAGTACCCGCTGACGAGGTTCGAGGAGCAACGGATGACTGCCATTCCGCCCCCGAAAGATGAGATCGACGGCGCAGGCAAGTCTGCCGCGTCGGATCGCAGCCTCGGAATGGATCGCGACATCTCGCGACGCGATTTTCTCAACGGGGTAGCCATGGTCGCCGGATCGCTCGCGCTTCCCGAGGCGGCGTTGGGTGCCGGGCGCGATGGCGGCGCAGCCGTCGGCGCCGCTCCAGGCGAGGACTATCCCTATCCGCCGATGCGCACCGGCATCCGCGGCTCGCAGCCGGGCTCGTTCATCGCGGCGCACTCCTTGCGCGACAGGCGGTCCGTCGACCTGGCGCGCGCGGAGCACACCGGGGAGACCTACGATCTGGTCATCGTGGGAGGGGGGCTGAGCGGACTCGCCGCGGCTCATTTCTTTCACAAGAGCGTCGGGCCCGGCGCCCGGGTGCTCATACTCGACAATCACGACGATGTCGGCGGCCACGCCCGGCGCAATGAATTTCAATACCAGGGCAGGACGCTTGCGCTCAACGGCGGCACCTTCGACATCGAGTCGCCGGCGCGCTACAACCAATGGGCGCGCCAGGTGTTGGATGACATCGGCGTGGACCTGCCGCGTTACGTGGCGGCAAACAAGGCCAATGCCGGGCTGTATGCGTCGCTCGGCCTGCGGAGCGGTTACTTCTTCGAGCAGGAGACATTCGGCGCCGATCGGCTGGCGGTGGCGCCGGCGGGCAGGGCCGGGCGGTCCGGACCGCTCCTCACGGAGGACTACCTGCGCCACATGCCGATCTCCGAGCGCGCCAAGCGGGATCTGTTGCGGCTCCAGGATCCGCAGCAGCCCGACTATCTACCGGGTCTCGCGCAGGCGCAGAAGCTCGAGCGCCTCGCCCGGATGAGCTACAAGGACTATCTGCTCGAGATCGCCAAGGTAGACAGCCAGGCGTACTGGTTTTACATGGCTCTCGGGCGCGATGTCTTCGGCGTCGGCGCGGATGCGACACCGGCGCTCTTCGCCTGGGTGATGGGCGGCGACGGCTTCGCCGGGCTGCGGTTGAATCCACTCCCGGGCGGGCTGCTGGCCGATCTGCCGGGCGGCCAGCATGGCCGTCAGCGGCCGGGAGGGGGCGACGTGCACTTCCCGGACGGCAACGCCACGCTCGTCCGGCTGCTGGTGCGTCGGCTGATCCCCGATGCAGTGCCCGGCACGACCATGGAGGATGTAGGCATGGCGCGTGTCGACTACGCGCGCTTCGATCGTCCTTCGAGCCCGACGCGCATTCGTCTCAACAGTACCGTACTCAACGTTCGGCACGACGGCGATGCCGCAAGCGCCAGGGAAGTCATCATCTCATACAGTCCGTCCGACGTTCCCTCCGGCAAACTGTACGACGTGCGCGCGCGGGCCTGCATGATGGCGTCCTGGAACATGATGATCCCGTACGTGATCCCGGAGTTGCCCGCCGAACAGAAGGCGGCGCTGTCCGACAACGTCAAGGCGCCCATCGTTTATACCAGTGTGCTGGTCAGGAACTGGAAGGCTTTCGAGAAGCTCGGCATCAGCTCCGTCAGCTGCCCCACGATGTATCACGACACGGTCGCACTACCGGAGCCCGTCGATCTGGGCGAGCTGCGTCACTCGGCTTCGCCGGCGGAGCCTGTCGTTCTCTCGCTGACGCGTTATCCCAACGTCCCGGGCCTTCCGCGCAAGGAACAGCATCGGGCGGGGCGCGTCGAGCTCCTGGGTACGACTTTCGAAACCTTCGAGCGCAACATCCGCGATCAGCTGAGCCGTATCCTGGCGCCGGGGGGCTTCGACCCGCGGCGGGACATCCTCGGAATCATGGTCAACCGCTGGGGTCACGGCTACTCCTATACGTACAACAGCCTGTACGATCCGCTCGACTGGGTATTCACGGAGACCGACCGGCGCCCCTGTGTGGTGGCGAGACAGCCCTATGGGCTCATCACCATCGCCAACGCCGATGCGGCCGCGAGTCCGCACACGGACGCAGCTTTTCTCACCGCGCACTGGGCCGTGGAGCAGGTGCTGTCGAAGCGCGCGTTTCCCTTCGTCGCGCAGAATGCCAGGCCCTAAGAGTGCGTATCCCGCACAACGCTGGCGCGTAGCTGATGCACCTGCGCGGGCGTGAGGGGTTTGTCCGCACGCGCCTTTGCCAGGTCCGCCGGCTTGAACACGGGCCCTTTCCACTGCAGCTTGCCGGAGTCATCCAGGCTGACGATGTAGTTGAGCGCATCGGCGAGGTCCTGATCCGAGAGCGATGCGAAGGGGGGCATGACGCCGCCGACGATCGGCGTACCGTCCACGGTGACTTCCCCCATCATCCCGTAGAGAACGAGCCGCTCGAGGTAGTTCTGCCCGGCCGCCGTGGCGGCGATCCTGCCGGCGCGCCCGGCAAGCCGTGGGAACTCCCCGGGCACACCCGCGGCGCCGAGCTGGTGGCACATGGAGCAGTTGTTGTTGAAGACGGCGTCCCGGTCCGCGGTCTGCGCCAGGGCCGGGGTCCAGAGGCCGGAGCCGGCGAGGAGCGTCAGCCCGAGGGGCAGCAGGTGGAGAAACCGGACGCTGGCCTTGACGTGGAGTGCTCTGTTGGACATGAGGATTGCACCGGAATGGCTGACGACTGCTATCCGTGACCCTGAGGGACCGCGCCGCTGGAGATGGCGCGCGCGGTTTCCATCACCAACGCTGCGAGCTTCGCACGCATTTCCTCCAGGGTCCAGCGGCTGATGGGCGCCGAGATGTTGACTGACCCGATGGGGTGGCCGCCCTCGCCGATCACGGGTGCGGCGACCGTCACGTCGCCGCGATAGCATTCCTGGTCGGAATAGGAATAGCCGTCGACATGTGCGGCCGCGATGAGCTCCTGGATCCGCCGCGGGTCGGTGACGGTCATGGGAGTCAGCGCCCGCAGGGAGGATTGCTGCAGCAACTGCTGAGCTTCGGCGCGTGGTAGCGCCGAAAGATATGCGCGTCCGGATGCGGTGCAGTACATCGGCAGCCGCCTGCCGATGGGCATGTGGATCAGGAAGCGCTTGTGGCTTGGGAATCTGGCGACGAACACCATGTCGGTGCCGTCCGGTTCCGACAGGCTGACGGACTCACCCGTGGCGCGGTTGAGATCCACGAGGTGCTGCTGCGCCTGTTCGACGAGCCGGTAGCCCGAAAGGTAGGCGTGAGCGATCCCAAGCGCGCGCGGCGTCAGCATCCAGCCGGTGCCCCGCCGGTCGCGCCGCAGGTATCCCAACACCTCGAGCGTGTGTATGCAGCGCTGTGCGGAAGCCTTGGTGATGCTGGCGAGGTCCGCGGCTTCCGCCAGCTTCAGGACCCTGCGCCCCTGCCCGAATGCCTCCAGGACCGCCAGCGCCTTCTGCGCCGAATCGTTGAAGAGCGGGTCGTGCGCCGGCGCATCCGTGGCGGTGGTGGCAGCGGGCGAAGTGCCGCGCGGCAGCGTCGATGATCTTTTCGCCGCGCGGGTCCTGGCTGTCCTGCTCATGCGGAGGGAGTATATACGTGCATATCGGTAACCGATGGGGGCAATTTGCATTTGATCGCGGCGGCGCCCGGCGCTAAACTCTTCGATGCACACGTAGCGATAATCGATACAAAGCACGTCACTGCGGGCTAACGGCCGGGGAGTCAGTCGTATGCATCACCTTCGACACGATTTCGAGGCGTTTCACCGGCGGGAGTGGGGCTCGGCCCTGGGCCGTCTCGTATATGGCGCGGTCGCATGCGCTGCGTTGACGGTACCGGCTCTGGCGATGGCGCAGAATGCCGCGGCGGGGACGGGCGGGGCCAACGGAGGCGGCGCGAGCGCCACCGCGGCGCCGGCACTGCAGGAAGTCGTCGTCACGGCCACACGCCGTGCCGAGGCGATCAGCAAAGTGCCGATGAGCGTCTCGGCGCTGACGCAGAGCAACATGGACATCCGCGGCATCAAGGACATCACGGATGTCGCGCGGTTCACCCCCGGCGTCTATATCGACAATTCCGGCACCGCCAACATCTCCATTCGCGGCATCGCCTCGACGGGTGGCGCAGGCACGACCGGCATATACATCGACGACACGCCGATCCAGATGCGTGCGCTGGCCTTCAACCCCGATGAGGCATTGCCGCAGGCCTTCGACCTGGACCGGGTCGAGGTGCTGCGTGGTCCGCAGGGCACGCTGTTCGGTGCCGGCTCCGAGGGCGGGACCGTGCGCTATATCACGACGCCTCCGAGCCTGACGCAAACCAGCGTCTACAGCCGTGACGAGGTCTCGGACACGCAGGGCGGGGCGCCGAGCTACGAGGCGGGCATCGCGGCGGGTACGCCGATCGTTCCTGGCACTTTCGGGGTCCGCGCCACCGTCTGGTATCGGCGTGACGGTGGCTACATCGATCTGATCAACCCGGTGACCCTCAACACCATAGACTCGAATGCAAATTATTCCGAGTCCGCGCTCGTGCGTCTCGATGCGATCTGGGCGATCAACGATACCTGGCACGTCCGTCCTGGCTTCTACTACCAGAGCCGGGAATCGAACAACACCGACGATTACTGGCCGCTGTACTCCAATCCCGGGAATGACAGCTTCGTGAGCGGCGATCCCGATCAGCGCGTGCGCCCGGACAGGTTCTACCTGCCGTCGGTGCAGGTCACGGGCGATTTCGGCAGGTTCCAGCTCATCGAGGACACCTCGTACTATCATCGCAATGACATCACCGGCTACGAGGGCACGGTCTACAACCTGGGCTTCTACCAGTCTGCGGCCGTGTTCGATGCGGTGGACAACGATCTGCCGCTGCTGATCGATGGCCAGGGCATTCATCTGCCGGACGGCGCCACCGATTACCGTTCGCCGGCTTCCATCAACAACAACCAGCGCAACTTCAACGAGGAAATACGGTTGCAGTCGAGCGATCCGAGCTCGGCGCTCACCTGGACGACGGGCCTCTTCTTCGCTGACGACAAGCAGAGCTACCTGGAGCAGATCCACGACCCGGACCTCAACGAGCTGACGGAGGCCTATCTGGGCGAGCCTTACACGGATGTGTTCTGCAACTACGATGCCACGCTCGGCGCCTGCACGACGCCCTATCAGCCGATCACCTACGATCCGCGCTTCCCGAACGACTCGTACTTCCTGCAGACCTACTCGAAGGACACCCAGGTGGCCTGGTACGGCCAGGCGACATACTCATTCACCAAGCAGTGGCAGCTCACGGTCGGAGCGCGTGAGTCGCGCATGCAGTATACGTTCAACACCCTGACCGGCGGCCAGCAGCTCTACCTGACGCCGCAGACCGGCAATGGCGGCAAGACCGAGACCGCATTCACGCCCAAGGCGAGCCTCTCCTTCCAGTACGACGAGAACGATCTCTACTACGCGACCTACGCCAAGGGCTTCCGGCCGGGCGGTGCCAACAATCCGGTGCCCTACGCCGCGTGCGCGACGGATTTCCAGAACTTCGGCATCAATTCCGCGCCGCAGACCTTCAGCTCCGACTCCGTCAACAGCTACGAGGTCGGTGCCAAGAACAACGTCAATGGGCGGATCCAGATCGCGACCAGCGTCTACTACATCAAGTGGAACAACATCCAGCAGACGGTGGTGCCGCCAATCTGCCAGATTTCCTTCATCGACAATCTGGGGCAGGCGACAGCGAAGGGCGCCGACATCGATCTCAATGTCGCGCTGGTCGGCAACCTGACGGCCGAGATCACCGCCGGCTACACCGATGCGCGCTACACCAAGGATGCGCGCCTGTCGGCCGAGGAGGCCACACCCATCGTCGGCAGCGGCGATGCCATCACCGGGCAGAGCGGTCAGCCGGCCCCGCCGGTCACGGCCTCGATCGGCCTGCAGTATGACTTCGACCTCTTCCAGCACAGCACCTTCATACGCTTCGACGATGAGTTCCAGGGCCGCGCGAAGTGGCCGTCCCCGCAGCAGGACTCCAACACGCAACAGTACGATCCGGCGTTCTACACTCTCAGCTCCACGAACTATATGTCGCTGCGCACGGGCATGCGCTTTGGGGCGTGGCGGTTCGAGGGGTTCGTCGACAACCTGGCGAATACCCACACCGTCACCAATTATGAATGGTCGATCGATCCCGGCATCTGCTCCCCGGCGACCCTCGCCTGCGAGTCGCAGACGCGGTTGCAGGATGACTGGACCTTCCCACCACGCACTTTCGGTATGACAGCCATCTACCGCTACTGACATGGAGATTCGGCGGGCCGCGGTCGCGATCGCCTCGCTGGCGGCGCTGATCGCGATGGCCATCGTTCCGACATGGGCCGCGCATCCGCGGGGCGCCGTGAAGGCAGGGGATGTGACCGATGCGCGGGTGATCGCTCAGGCGCGCAGCGGACGCAACTGGCTGGTCCTCGGCGGCGACTTCGGTTCGCAGCATTACAGCCCGCTCGAGGAGATCAACGCCGGGGATGTGAAGGGCCTGGGTCTCGCCTGGTCGCTCGACATCGACAGCCCGATGGGGCTCGCGACCGAACCGATCGTCGTCGACGGCACAATCTACGCGACAGGCTCGCTCGATCGCGTGTACGCGGTTGATGCGGCGTCCGGGCGTCTACTCTGGATGTTCGACCCGCACATTCGCCTGGACGTCATGCGCAACTCCTGGGCCGCGCGCACCCTGCGGGGTGCGGCCGTGTATCGCGGCAAGGTGTTCTTCGGCACGGGGGACTGCCGTCTCTTCGCGCTCGATGCCGCCACCGGCAAGGAGCTGTGGAGCTCGCCCGTATGCGTCGATCCGACGCAGACCGGCATCACGGGAGCGCCGGCCGTTGGTGATGGCAAGGTCTATATCGGCTACAACGGCTCGGACACGGGCGTGCGCGGCTCGCTGGTCGCCTTCGACGCCAGGACAGGCAAGCTCGCCTGGCGATTCTGGAATGTCCCGGGAGATCCCGCGAAGGGTTTCGAGAGCCAGGCGTTGCAGCGGGCCGCGGCGACCTGGTCGGGCGATCACTGGTGGCGGGTGGGCGGCGGTGATGCCTGGGACTCGATCACCTACGACCCCGCCACCCGGGATGTGATCTATGGTACCGCGGGCGCGACTCCCAACGAGCTCTTCGGCGATCGCGCCAACATGAAAGTCAGCGGCCGGCGACTGTACGCCGGCTGCATCATCGCCGTGAGCGCCGCCACCGGCCGGTACGTCTGGCACTACCAGACCGACATCGAAACCGAGAATTTCCATGTGCTCGTGACCGATCTCGAGATCGGCGGCGCGAAGCGGCACGTGGTCATGACGGTGCCGAGGACCGGCATCTTCTATCTGCTGGATGCCGGGACCGGCGCCCTCATTTCGAAGCAGGACCTCGCCGCCGCGCATGCGCAGGATCCGCGGCGGCCACGCAGTGGGCACAACTGGTGGCCCATGAGTTACGACCCTCTCACCCGGCTGGTCTATATCCCGACCTACGACGATGTCGACAAGCCGACCGGCTACCAGAATCAGGCGACGGGACGTCTCATCGCGTGGGATCCGGTGACGGAGTCGGCCCGCTGGACGGTTCCGCAGCAACTCTCGACCAACAGCGGCGTGCTCACGACGGCGGGCAACGTGGTCTTTCAGGGGCAGGGCACGGGCGAATTCGACGCCTACTCCGCGGACCGCGGCCGCAAGCTCTGGTCCATCCAGACAGGCTCGGCAATCGACTCGGTGCCGGTGACCTACATGGTCGGACGGCATCAATACGTGCTGATGCCCGTCGGGCTGGGTTCGGCGTCCCGGATGTTCGGCCCGGTCAGCACGATGGCCACGCCCGAATCCAAGCTCGGTCCCTCGCGCCTCCTCGCCTTCAGGCTCGGGGGGAAGATGCCGTTTCCGCATCCGAAGGTGACCCTGCCGCCCGTCCCGAGGCCGCCGGAGGAGACGGCGGATGCCGCTCTCATCAAGCGCGGCGAAGGGGTGTTCTACAAGTTCATGTGTGACGACTGCCACTCACCCGATGCGGACGGCAGCGGTCAGTGGCGGGTCAAGGGCACGATTCCCGATCTGCGCTACATGCCGCCCGAGGTCCATGAGGAGTTTTTCGCGATCGTGCTCGGCGGCACGCACCGCCGGAACGGAATGCCTGGATTTGGCGAGGGTGCGGGCTTCCCGCTGATCAGCACGAAGATGTCCGTGTCCGATGCGGTTGCGCTGCACGCCTATATCATCCACCTCGAATGGCAGGCCTACGGGAGCAATCCCTGATGCTGCCCGGCAAGTTGCTTGCATCGCGCCGTATAGTCATTACCGGGGCCGCCCGAGGCCTCGGTCGTTCGCTCGCCCTTGCGGCCGCGGATGCCGGCGGCAGCGTCGTGCTGCTGGGCCGCGATACGGCCGCTCTCGGTACCGTCGCCGCCACCATCTCCAGTAGAAGTCAACAGAGAGCTGAAGTGGTGTCCTGTGACCTCGCACAACCGGAGAGTGTCAATGCGGCCTGCGAGGTCATCTTTCACGCGAATCCGGTCGTCGATGTGCTGATCAACAACGGAACTCCCTGGCTCGAGGGGCGCCTGGCGGACCTGTCGGAGGCGGAAATCGTAGCGACCGTGGCCGCCGGCGTCACGGGTACCATTCTCATCACGCGCGGTCTGCTGCCGGGCCTGGTTCGGTCGCGCACCGCGGACATCGTGACCATCGTGTCGACCGCGGGATTGCCCGGAGGGGAGTTCGATTCCGCATCGACGGCGTTCCACGCCGCGAAGCATGCGCAGACAGGTTTTTGCGATAAATTGCGGGCTGAGCTGAAGCCTCAGGCCGTCCGCGTCACCGCTATTTTCCCTTCCGACTTCGAGCACGTGGAGCCCGGCTCGGACGCCGCCCGGGAACCAATAGGCGCCGGCAGGCTGACCAGCCGCGAAGTCGTCGATGCCGTGATGTTTGCCGTCACCGCGCCGCGCAATTGCGCTATCCGGGCTGTCCACCTGGAAGGCACCGCCGCAACACGAAGTTAGGCGTCGCTGCTGGAGCGCTTGCGATACGTCTCGGCTTCGGCAGCACGGCCCAGCAGGGAAGCCGAATCCGCTGCCCACTTCCAGAACGAAGGCTTGCAGCCGAACAGCTCCGCCGCTGCCACCAGGTCCGTCAGCGCGGAGGAGAGCTCTTCGTGCGTCGAGCTGGCGCTGATATTCACCGCCGGGCGTGAGCACGCGGCGAGAAAGGACGCCGCCCGGCCGATACATGCCGCGGTGTCTCCGGAGACCTTCGCTTGCTTCACGTCAGTCATGGATGAATTGAATTTTATATGATGTCCGTGCCGTGACCGAGCCGATCTTCCATCCCGTCCTGCCTCTCGCCGAGCTGCGGCCGGGACGCATGCGCTGTGTCACGGTGGGCGGCCAGGAGGTGCTGATCTGCCATGCACGGGAAGGAGTGTTCGCCGTGAGCAACATCTGCACGCATGCGCACACCAGAATGGACGAAGGGCGGCTGCGTGGCGTCCGGCTGATCTGCCCTCTGCACGGCGCGTCGTTCGACATTCGTGACGGGCGGGTTCTCGGGGCGCCGGCCAGTGTGCCATTGTCCCGCTATCCGGTGAGAATCGTCGCGGGAATGATCGAGGTCGCGCTCGGGGCCTGACCCTCGAGCGTGCTGCCGGTCACAAAATCGGTCGCGCGCCGTCCGTTTTTGCGCCTTCGGGCCGAAAACCATTCACCGCCGGAAATATGTCCGGCGCCGTGAGCTGGGGTGAGTTCGTCGCATGCTCTGGTTGCTGTCATTGCTGCTCATTGGAGCCTCCGCATTTGCGGGCTGGCCTGCTCTACACCGCTTGGCCTTCTTTGGCGCGCCGCGGGCAGCCAGACCCGAAATCGCAAACGGCCTCCCGTTCGAGCTGCGGCACCTGCCCGCCCCCCCGCTGCTGCAGGCCGCCCCCGGGCAATTGGAAATCGTCGCCCAGCCGCCGGTCGTCGAGGTTCCTGAGGTCCCCGTCCTCGATTCAGCCGAGGTGATGAGGCGGCTCCGGGGACTCGAGCTGGGATCGGATCTCGCCGCCCCGTCGGAGCGGCAGAGCCGGGCCCACGAGCGGATCGTCGCGGACGCCCTGTCGGCAATCGGGGATCCGGCCAGCCAGAAAAAGTACTTCCCCCGGCGTCCGAATCTCATGCCCGAGCTGATTCGCGCCATCAACGATGAGGGCGTTGCCGTGCGCAAGCTCGTGCCCATCGTTGCCCAGGATCCCGCGCTGGTGGGGAATCTCCTGAAGGTGGCGAACAGCTCCTACTATCGCGTCAATCACGCGGTGGAGACCATCGAGCGAGCCATCGTGGTGCTGGGGAGCGACGGTCTTCGCTCGGTGATGGCGGCGGCCATGATGCAACCGATCTTCCAGGTCCCCGGTGCCGGCGGCGCAGCGCGTTTCCCCGAGATCGTCTGGGAGCACGCGGTGCGATCCGCTCACGCCGCGATCCCGCACGCCGCCCTGGTGACACGCGAGAATCCGTTCGCCGCCGAGCTGCTGACGCTGATCAGCGGCCTCGCGGAGATCGTCCTCTTTCGCGCCGTGCTCGAACACAGCTCGCGTTCGGCCGGCCGGGAAACGGCCGATCCTCTGGTGATCGCTTCCATACTCGATTCGCATTCGGCGGCCTTTGCCTGGCACATCGGCGCCGACTGGCGGCTTTCGGAGGAGATGCTGGCGGCCCTCGAGGAGCAGATGGTTTCCGGATCCGAGCCGGCGACGCCGCTCGGACGCTCGCTGCGCTTCGGCCGCCGCGCGGGCGCACTGGCCGTGCTTCACGCCAACTCCATCATCACAGATGCGACCCTCAGAGCCTCGTTGCCGCCGTCCGGACTCTCACCCCCGCACCTCGAGTCGATGCTCAAGCGCCTTCTGCGCCCGCACGAGGACCCGAGGACGCTGGCAAACGAAGCGCAACCACCGCGACGCCGGGCGATCGACCAACCTGGCGCCGCGGGCCGGGCATCGCACCGCAGCGCGGCATAGACTGCGAACCGCTGGCCCGGTTACTGGGGTAATATCCGGCAGGAAATTTCCCCGGGGGGTGCTGCGGTGAAGATTACAGGTTGCGTTGTCGCTGTCGCGTTGCTGGCGTTGGCAGGTGTGGCGCGCGCAGCACCATTACCCCCGTCACCCACGCTCGCGGAGGTCGTCGCCGGGCCGCAACGCACTCCGGCGTTCGAGGCCCGCGACCGCTACCGGCATCCGCTGCAGGTCCTGAAATTCGAGGGCCTGAAGCCGGACATGACCGTGGTCGAGATCTGGCCCTCCGGCGGGTGGTGGACCGAGATCCTGGCGCCTTATCTGCACGCGCACGGGAAGTATTACGCCGCGCTCGAGCAGTCGTCCGAGGACGCTGGATTCCGCAGCAAGCTCACGGGTGCGCCGCAGTATTACGACCATGTGATCGTGACCAGGGCGGCCCCGCCCGATCACTGGCGGATAGCCCCGCCCGGCAGCGCCGACATGGTGCTGACCTTCCGCAACGTTCACAACTGGTTGGCGGGCGGCTACGAGAAGCAGATGTTTGCGGCGATGTATCGCGCGCTCAAGCCCGGCGGAGTGCTGGGGTTGGTCGAGCACCGTGCTGCGCCCGGCACCACTCGTGCGGACTGGGTGAAAACCGGCTACGTCTCCGAGGACTTCGTGATCAGTCTCGCCCGCCAGGCGGGGTTCCGGCTCGTTGCCAAGTCTGAAATCGGCGCCAACCCCAAGGACACCAAGAACTACCCAGGGGGCGTATGGACGCTGCCGCCGACGTTGACGCTGGGACAGAAGGACCGCGCGAAGTATCTGGCAATCGGCGAATCCGACCGGATGACGCTGAAGTTCGTCAAGCCGAGCAGGCTCGCTTCGCGCGCGCAGTGACCAACCACGAGGTTGTTGCGGTCAAGCCTTCAGGGCGGCGAGCTTGCTGTGGGTTCGCGCCGCGTCGTCTTCGCTGAGCTGCGGATCTTCCCGCAGCAGCTCCTCGAATTTCGCCGGCAGCAGGGCGGGGCTGAAATAGAAGCCCTGGTACTGGTCGCAGCCCAGCTTGGCAAGCAGCTGCAATTGCTCGGGCGTCTCCACGCCTTCCGCAATCACTTTCAATGACAGGCTATGGGCCAGCGAGATGATCGCGCCCACGATGGAAGCGTCCTCCCGGCGCGCAGTCATCTGCTCGACGAAGCAGCGGTCGATCTTCAGCTTGTCGATCGGAAAGCGGCGCAGGTAACTCATACTGGAGTATCCGGTGCCGAAATCATCGACCGAAACCAGTACGCCCATCCGGCTGATGGCTTCGAGGATATGTATCGACTCCTCGGCATCGCTCATGACCGCGGTCTCGGTCAGCTCGATCTCGAGGAGTGTCGGGTCGAGTCCCGAGGCATCGAGAGCGCGGCGAATCTGACTCACGAGATCGACGAGCCGGAACTGCGAGGGAGCCAGGTTGACGGCGATCCGCAGAGCGCGCGGCCCGCGCTGCTGCCAGATCCTTCCCTGGCGACAGGCCTCGAGCAGCACCCACTCGCCGATGGCGTCGAGCAGACCACACTCCTCGGCCACCGGAATGAACTCCCCCGGGGACAACAGGCCGCGCTGCGGATGGCGCCAGCGGATCAGCGCCTCGGCACTGTTGATCCGGCCCGTCGCGGTGTCGACCTTGGGCTGGTAGTGCAGCTCGAATTGCCCGTCGCGCAGCGCCTCGTGCAGCTCGCTCTCGAGCTTCACCCGCTCCTGCGTCACGCTGCCCATGCTCTCCGTATAACACTCCACGCTGTTGCGGCCGCGCTCCTTGGCGTGGTACATGGCGGCGTCGGCGTGCGCCAGCAGTGTGTCGATATTCGCGCCATCGTGCGGGTACAGCGCTATGCCGATGCTGGGCGAGACGTGCACGTCGATGCCGAGCAGCCGCATGGGCAGTTCCATTACCTTCAGCAGGCGCTTGCCCATCTCCAGCGCGTCCGCCCGGGGCATCGGCCCGTCGAAGATGATTACGAACTCGTCTCCGCCCAGACGGGCGATGCTGTCGACGGCGCGGATGGCTCCTTTGAGCCGCGCCGCCACCTCGCACAGCAGCTCATCGCCGGCCCGATGGCCGAGCGAGTCGTTGATGAGCTTGAACCGGTCGAGGTCCAGCACGGCCACTGCGAACTCATGCTTCTGACGGTTCGCCTGGGCGATCGCCTGAGTGAGGCGGTCATCGAGCAGCAGCCGGTTGGGAAGCCCGGTGAGCGAGTCGTGCGAGGCGAGGTGCCGCAGCTGCCGGTTCGCCACCTCGAGTCCGCGCGTGCGGTCGGTGACGACCCGCTCGAGACCCTCGACGTGGCGCTTGAGTGCGCGTGCGTTCTGCCATTTCTGGCTGAGCGAGCTCGCCGACTGCAGGATCTCGATCGGCTCGAAGGGCTTCTTGATGACGATGAGCTTGTCGGAGTGCCCGAGCCGCGCCAATAGCTCCATCCAGTCGTAATCGCTGTAGGCGGAGCAGACCACCACCTGGACTTCGGGGTCGACCTTCCACAGGTTTTCGATCGTTTCCAGCCCGTCCCAGCCGGGCGGCATGCGCATATCAATGAAGGCGACCGAGTAGGGGCGTCCCTCGGCGAGGGCGCGACGCGCCAACTCGACGCCGTCCCGTCCCTGCATCGCCGAGTCCACATCGAAGGTCGGACGCGACACCGTCGGTTGCGGCTCGCCGAACAGGGCCGCTTCCGCCGCCGAGATCTGCGTGTCGTCGCAGCCCGTGAGGATCTTGCGATAGTCCTCGTGAATGGCAGGATTGTCGTCGATCGTCAGCAGACGGATCAGCGGCGCCTCGGATTCATCGGCCACGGGGCTGCTCCGTCCTGGTGAGGGGTAATGTCAGGGTAAAAGTAGCCCCCCGACCGGGTCCGGGACTCTCGCCCCGCAGCGAGCCGCCGAGGTCCTGGGCCGCCAGCGCGCAGCTGTGCAGACCAAAGCCATGGCCCTCTTTGCGCGTGGTGAAGCCGTGACTGAAGATACGCTCGAGATTCTCGGGCGGGATGCCGACCCCGGTATCGATCACGGAAACAAACATCGTGCCATCGGCCGCCCATACGCGGACCGTCACACGCTTCTCGGTGCCCGGGGACTCGTCGCAGGCATATTTGGCGTTGCGGATCACGTTCACCAGGATCTGCAGCACTTTGTGCTTGTCGACCGTGATGAGCGGTACTTCCTCGAAGTCGCGCACCAGGGTGACCCCGTGACGGCTGAACGCGCCCTCATTCATCCGCAGGCTGTCCTCGACCAGCGTGCGAATGTCCACTTTCTCGGTCACGCCGCCGCGGCGTGCGTAGCTCTGCTGCATCGCTACGATTTCCTTGATGTGCTCGACATTGCCGCGCAGCACTGCCAGCTCCGCGCCGGTCGCATCGCGCTCCGCAACCAGATCGGCCGCGAGCTCCTGCAGGTACACCGGCATGTGTTTGCCCTGAGCCCCCGTCAGAAAGGCTGCCAGGTCGCTCACGTGTTCGTTCAGGAGGGCGGCGACTCGTGTCAGCCCGGCGCACTTCGATTTTTTGATGCGCTCGGACACGATATTCGCCGAAACGTTGACACTGTTGAGCACGTTGCCGACGTTGTGCAGGACGTTCGTGGCCACTTCGGCCATGCCCGCATCCCGGGAGGCGACCATCAGCAGCTTGTGTACGCGCTCGAGCTCCTGTTCGGCGAGACGCCGCTCGGTGATGTCTTCGACCACCGCGAGAGCACCGAGTGGCTGACCCGCGTGGCCGATCAGGCGCTGCGCGCTCGACAACCCGATGCGGCGTACGCCGTCTGGCCGCACGATGACGAGTTCCACATCACGCACGGTGTCACCGCGCAAGGTACGCGCCAGTGGACGCTCTTCGCGAGGCACCGGTGTCGTGCCATCCGCCAGGTAGACCTGAGAGGTGAGAGGGTAGGGGTTGCGCTGGGCAGCCTGAACGGTTTCCTGCGCCGGAATTCCGAGCAGCTCGGCTGCCGCGCGGTTGTGGTGTGTCAACTGACCTCTGACGTCGCATGCAACCAGAGCAATCGGAAGTTCGGCAATCACGGTCGCCAGCAGTGTCTGGTTCTGCAGCAGGGTCGCCGCCATCTGCTTGCGCGCGGAGATGTCGACCAGGAACTCGACCGAGCACTCCGGATCGGAGCTACCGTTGCTGACGAGTGACGTGGTTGCATGCACCCACAGCGGGCCGCCGCTCTTGCGCAGGTAGCGCTTCTCGACTTCGAGGTGAGAAATCTCTCCGCTCCACAGCCGCCGCAGGCCTGCCGTGCTGGACTCGAGGTCCGCCGCGTGCGTCAGGCTCTCCAGGGACTCGCGCTCGAGCTCCTCGGCATCGAACCCGAGCAGGGCGCAGAAGGCCCGATTGCAGTAGCGGTAGCGGCCCTCACGGTCCGCGAAGGCGATGCCGACGGGCGCTCCCTCGAGCGTATTGCGGAACAACGTCTCCACGTGCCGGGGAGGCGACTCCGCCAGCAGGGCGTCCACCTCCGGGCCGGAGATGCTTGTCTCAGCGCTGCTCATTGCCTCCGACCCATGCAGCTTCGAACGGCACGCCGCAGCCGCCCAGCCCGCAGTAGCCATTCGGGTTCTTCGCCAGATACTGCTGGTGATAGTCTTCGGCGTAAAAGAACGGCGGGGCGTCGCGGATTTCTGTGGTGATGGCGCCGTGACCCGCGGCGGTGAGCCGTGCCTGATAGGCCTGCCTGGAGGCCTCCGCTGCGTCCCGCTGGGCCTTGTCAGTCACGTAGATCGTGGAGCGGTATTGCGTTCCGATATCGCCGCCCTGCCGCATGCCCTGCGTGGGATCGTGCGATTCCCAGAACGCCTTCAGCAGATCCTCGTACCGGATCTTGGTGGGATCGTAAAGCACGCGCACCACCTCGGCGTGTCCCGTCTCCCCGGTACATACCTCCTCGTAGGTAGGATTGGGAGTGAACCCGCCCGCATAGCCGACAGCCGTCGAGTACACCCCATGCAGCTGCCAGAAGAGCCGCTCCACGCCCCAGAAGCAGCCCATGCCGAACACTACCTCGCGCAGACCGGTGGCGAACGGGGGTACGATGCGATGACCGTTGACGAAATGGGTATGGGGCACGCTGAGCGGTGTGGCGCGCCCGGGCAATGCCTCGTGCTCCTGGGGCATTACCGATTTCTTTTTCATACGCTGATCTCTCTGCAGACGTAGCAGCCGTAGCACCCGATATGAGACGCCCGGCACGACATAACTACCGTGATCGCCGTCACGCCGGCGGTGGCGTCAATGTGACGGATCGCGCGGTGCCGATGTCGGCACCGAAAATCCTTGGGTGACAAGCACTTAGCGGGTTCGCTTTTCGACTCCATGAGCACTTCCCCGCAGGCGTACTGTGATGCTGCCTCGGCCCGCTGCGCCGGAAGATCGGCGCCCGTGGCACACCCGCGGCTCATCCTGGT
>Ga0335072_10005937_pt1 | contig 17922 bp, 17 predicted proteins | sample Lox_Sample_21_FD_206725 | JGI IMG/M metagenome (GOLD analysis project Ga0335072, IMG submission 206725) | Soil microbial communities from Loxahatchee National Wildlife Refuge, Florida, United States - Lox_Sample_2.1 | ecosystem: Environmental > Terrestrial > Soil > Wetlands | place: USA... | reverse complement strand
CAGGGTTCGCACGCCGATGACCCGAGCCGCGATTCGCGCGATCAGAGTTCCCTTCACGCCTGTCGCATGCATCAGACGCACGCCCCTGCGCCGAGCCAGCCCGGCGATGCGCAATGCAACTGTTGGATCCCACTTGCCGGCATTGAAGAAGACGGGACGGATTCCGCGTGCGCGTAACTCGTCCGCGGCCGCGTGCGGCTCGCGCAGGAAGCACACCGTCAACTCGATACCGGCGTCGGCGAGTAGCGGCAGCACATGCAGCAGATATGTGGTCACGCCGTGGCGCACGCCTCCGGCGTAACCGAAGTGATCGGCCAGGACCATGACCGGAGGCAGATCGGCGGCGGTCGCGGTCATCGTGCTGTGCATCGGATGCGGCACAGCAAAGCCTATGCCCGGCGCCGCGCCCGAATCGAATGCCGACGGCGTGCCGGCCCCCGCCACGCCGCCACGCCGCAGGTTTCGTACTGAGAGCGCACATAAAAAGTGTCGGCCCCGAAGGGCCGACATGCGGAACGTCCGCGAGAGGAGCCGGGGGATCGGGGATCAGAGGAACTGGTACTTCAGATTGAGGTAGAAGTCGCGCCCGACGGGATTCGCGAACAGCGCGTCATAGCCCGCCGCAAAGTTGTTTTGCGAGGCATTGGTGAACGGCGGATCGGTGTTGAAGAGGTTCTGGATGCCGAGCAGCACGGTCAGGCCGTGGATCGGCCTGTAGGACGCGTAGGTTTCCCAGGTGGAATAGCTGCTCACCGTCCTTTGCGGCCCCGAATTGGTCGGGCCGATGCCGAACTGGTCGATGTACGACGAGTAGAAGCGGTTGCTGACCCCGCCGCCCCACCGGCCCTGCGGGCTCGACCAGTCGATCCGCAGCTCGTGCTCCCAGCGCATCGCCGGCTGATAGAGGTTGCCGCCCTGGTACCAGCCCACGAGGTTGAGGACCGGGCCGCCGCTGTACTGCTGCAGGCGGAACTGCGTGACGGCGGTCCCTTCCAGGTCCTCGCGGAACACCCCGAGCGGCGTGCGCTGCTGGTCCGTGACGCTGAGATCGAAGCCGTCGGTGGTGATGGCGCCGGTATTCTGGTCGGTCAGCGTGATGTAGCCGCAGGTCGGCGCCGTGTAGGGATTGCAGTACTGCGACTCCTCGATCGACGGCGTGAGCGAGCCGTTGTCGTTCGTCACGATGTCGCTCGCGAACGCGTCCGGGTTTTCGTAGACGGCCGCGGCCGGAATCTGTCCGATGGTGTTCTTGAGGAGGATGCGGTAGTAATCGAGCGTGATGCCGAGATTGGTCACCGGCGCGACGACTACACCTAAGTCGAAATTCTGCGACGTCTCCGGCGTCAGATGCCTGTTGCCGCCGAAGAGACCCAGCCCCTGCGTGTTGCAGACGGCCTGGGTCCACTCCGTGTTGTAGTTGCCCGGCGTGCAGAACGGGTTGCCGTTGCCCATGTTGCCGCTGGTGGAGGCCGCGGTGTAGTCCGGCGAGTACAGATTGAAGAGCGAGGGCGCCCGGAAGCCGGTGGAGGCGGCGCCGCGGAAGGTCACGTAGCGCGAAGGCTGGAAGCGGAACGTCACCTTGCCGTTGTTGGTCGTGCCGAAATCGCTGTACCGGTCCTGGCGGTCCGAGACGTCGAGATCGAGGCTCCTGGAGACCGGCACGTCCAGCTCGAGGAACACCGCCTGGATGTTGCGGGCGCCTTCGATCGCCGCGTCCGAGAGTCCGGTGGCCGCGAACACCAGGTTGTTATAGGGCGTGGTGGCATTCTCGTAGCTCTCGCCGCCCACGCTGAACCCCACCGCCACGGTCGCCGGATCGCCCGCGCCGAAGACATCGCCCAGGCCATGGCTGGCGTGGGCATCGACGCTCCATCGCTTCAGCTGTCCGGCCTGGTAGTCGCCGTTGATGTAGCTGCTGTTGATCAGGGCCTGCCCGGCGGCGCTCTGCGGGCCGAACGGGTTGATCAGATTGCTGAGGATGGAGACGCCGGTGTTCGGGTCGGTGGTGGGCGCCAGCACCGCCTCGTTGGGAATGCCGCCGGTCCATCCGTCGGTATTCTTGTTGACGCTGTAGTTGAGATTGAGCGCGTAGTCCCAGCCGGCGTTGACCCCGGAGAAGGTCACCAGGGCACGCTGCTCGCTATTGATGTTGTCGGCGTAGCGGGAATTATTGGGATCGGTCCAGACCGCATCGATGGGATCGGTCAGGTCTATCGGGGCGGCGCACGGGGTGGCGTAGGTCTCGCAGGTCAGTCCGGCGCCGGACTTCGGGAAATAAGCCGGGTCGGCCTGCGGCGTCATCTCGAAGAAATAGAACATGGGACCGGAGTAGCCGGTCGTCTTCGACTGGGTGTAGAAGTACTGCACGGCGAGCGTATTGTTCGCCGGCAGCTCCTTGGTGAAGGTCAGCATCCCGGACGCCTCGTCCGACTTCGGAATCAGGTCCGTCGCGGCGGTGTAGCGGTAGGAGCAGACGCCGAAATAAGTGGTCGGGTAGGGATTGCCCGCGCAGGCCGGATAGCCGGGCTGCCAGAACTCGGTGGGCAGCCCGGTGGTAGGGTCGGGATTGCTCTCGATGGTCCCCGGCCAGGTGCCGGGATTGTTCGTGCTGGCGACGCCGAGCGCCGGATAGAACCCCTCGGCGGAGAACGCCCGCTGGGTGGCCGTCAGCTCCTGTTGCCCGCTGTAGCTCGCCGTGACCATGAAGTTGTACCCGTCGCTGACCGGGTCGCCATGGCCGAACGTGACATTGACGTCACCGGAGCCGCCGCCCGGGCTCTGGGGGTGATCGAGACTGGCGTCGACCTCCGCCCCCTGGTAATTCTTCTTGGTGATGAAGTTGATCACGCCGGCGATGGCATCGGAGCCGTAGAGCGCCGAGGCGCCCTCCCGCAGCACCTGCACGCTCTGGATCGCCGAGAACGGAATGCCGCTCAGGTCGACCGCATCGCCGCTCGGGTTGCCGTTGAAGGCGTTGCCGGCCAGCCGCTGGCCGTCGAGCAGCACCAGCGTGCGCACGCTGCCGAGGTCCCGCAGGTTGGCGTAGGTGCCGCCTCCGGAAAACGACCCGACGGATGAGGAAACGTTGATCGTCGGGTTGTTGGAGGTGACCGTATTCAGCGCCTGCTCCACGTTCACGATGCCCATGTTCTGCAGGCTCGTGGCCTGGATCACGGTGATCGCCTCCGCGGTCTCGGCCGCCGGCCTCGCGATCAGGGTGCCCGTGACCACCACCGTCTGCAGCACCGGAGGCGGCAAGGCGCCGCCGGCGGCGGGCGGCGGCGCGGTCGTCTGCTGCGCGAGCGCGAGGGGGATCTGGCAGCAGGCGGCGGCGAGCGTGAGCCTGACGGAACGTCCGACGAGGTGGTTTGTTCTCATATATATTACCATCCGGTAAAGTATTAGCCCGCAAAAACACGGCCGTCCGGGCCGCGGGCGCTCCTCACTCCTTGCCGGAGTCGGGCGTCCCGTCGGACCAGTAAGGCAGTTCCACGAAGAACACGGTGTTGTGATGGCCGGTGCCGGCCATGATGGGAACGCCCTTGAGGTTGGCGCCCCAGCTCGGCGTCTGGCCTTCAGGGAAATAAAACATCACGTGCGGATGCCACGGTCCGCCGCCCAGGTCTCCGAGTTTGGACATCATGTAGCAGATGGCGCCGGGCGCCGGCCGCGCGAATTTGCCCGCCGCCCAGGCGGTGCGGTCGCGGGCGGCGATCTCCTTCTCCGATGCGCCCGCGATCACCCAGCGGGTCCGCGTCAGGTAGCCGGGCAGGAGGCTCCGGGCCCCCGGCGCGTTGTAGCAGAATGGCGCGCGGAACTTCGGGTTCCAGAAGACGGCGCTCTTGGAGTTGGTCTCGTTGTCCCACGAGCGGGTGACGAAACAGACGAAGCCGTTGGTTCCCTTGACGGCGGTGACGTAGCCCTGCCTGCCCAGCACCAGCACGGTGGCGTGCTCGGCGATCGAGGCCGGCGCCGCGGTGCGCGCCAGCACGATCTCCGCCTGCCGGCTGGCCATCAGGTAAGGCTGTACGGGGGGCATGGCCGCCGCGGCGGGGATCAGGGCGGCGGCCGATGCCAGCAGCCCCAGGAAGGAGGCGCATGGAGGACTGAGGCGCTTTTTCATAGGTTCGGGTTCTTCTCGGAAAACTGCCGCAAAAGCTTCTTGAGCGCGCCGCCCCAGCCGTTCTCGTGACTCTGCGCCGAGATCTGCCCGCGCAGGGCGGAATGGATCAGCGTCAGCTCGGTCCCCGTATCGATCGCGCGCAGGCGGAACTCGACCCGGGAGACGTTGTCCGCCGCTACCTCGTCGGGCTCCCCGCCCTGCGCCCAGCGCCAGCTGAGGACGACCCGCGTGGGCTTGTCGATCTCCAGGAACTGCCCGGTGCACTCGTGCTCCCGCCCATCGAAGGTGCGGAAGCGGACCTGGAAGCTTCCGTTCACCCGCGGGTCCACCGTGGCGGAGATGGCCGGCTCGTCTTCCGGTCCCCACCACGATGCAATGCCGTCCGCGGTCACCAGCGCGTCGAAAACGATGCCGGGCCGGGCAGCGATGCGGCGCACCAGGACGGCCTCGGTCATTTGCCCTTGCCCTCGCTCTCCCGCTCCTTCGCCTCCGCGTAGCGGGCCAGCCGGTCGACACTCGCCGTCCAGAAGAGCCGATGGCGCTGCAGCCAGTCCATGGCGGACTTCATGGAGCCGGGCTCGATCTCCACCCAGACGGTCCGGCCGGCCTTGGACCTGCGGATGAGGCCGATCTCGGACAGCACGTCGAGGTGCTTCAACACCGCCGGCATGGTCATCGCGAAGGGCTGCGCCAGGGCGCTGATGGAGAGCCTCGGCTCCCCCTCCAGACGGGCCAGGATGGAGCGCCGCGTGGGATCGCTGAGGGCGGAAAATATGCGATCCAGGCGCTCTTCTTTATACATTACCATTAGGTGAAGTATGGGGACGGCGCGCTGCCGTGTCAAGACGGGCGCCTCTGGCCGCTGCGGTGGAGTTGGCGTAGCCTTTCCCGCTTTTGCGGGCGGTGCGGGCGCATGTGGAAGTCGATCGTGGCGATCAGTCTGGGCGCGAGCGCGGGGGCGCTCCTGCGCTGGTGGCTGGGGGACCGGCTGAACACGCTCTTTCCACTGCTGCCGCCCGGCACCCTGGCCGCGAACCTCCTCGGCGGCTACATCATCGGCGCCGCGGTGACCTTCTTCGCCACCTTCCCAGCTGTGCCGGTGGAATGGCGGCTTCTCGTCATCACAGGATTTTGCGGCGGCCTCACCACGTTCTCGACGTTCTCGGCCGAAGTGGTGGGACTGCTGCAGCGCGGACAGGCCCTCTGGGCGCTCGCCGAGGTGGCGACGCACGTACTGGCCTCACTCCTGGTGACGCTCGCCGGGATGGCGACCGTCCTCTGGGCGCGGGGACTGACCCGCTGAGCCGCTGACGCCGGCGGCGAATCAGGCCGCGACCGGGCCCTCGGCCGCGGACAGGCTCACGGCCTGCTGCGGATAGAGGAACCAGTCCACACACCCGAATACGTTTCGCGGATCGACGGCCGGCAGGGGCTGCCGGGCGCGGGCGGGAGCTGAGCCTTCCGACGCGACTGGGGCCGGTGCGGGTCGACGACGGCCATCCTGGACTGCGAGTGTGCGCTGGCGGGTCTGCGGGGGTGATGTCATGTGCAATTCCTCCTGGTTGCAGACTGCAAGGATAGACCGACTGCAAGGATAGACCGGGAATGTGACAGCCGGATGATGCGCCCTGTCTCAAGAAGAATACAAGTCCGGATTCGTCCGGGATCATGACTTCATGCCGTTACTGCAAGGGCCGAGCTAACCTTCAGCGTCGCCATCCGCCAACACCTTCCCGCTCCGGCTCACGCTCCGGAATGGTTCTTGCGGAGACGCTGGCTCAGGAGCACGGCGGAGCGGCAGTCGAGCGCGATGAGAGTCAGCATTTTCGGCCTCGGATATGTGGGAGCGGTATCAGCGGCGTGCCTCGCCGACCGCGGACACGTGGTCACCGGTGTCGATCCGAACACCGACAAAGTCGAGCTCATCAATTCGGGGCGCGCGCCCGTCGTCGAAGCGGAGCTCGCGGAGCTGACGCGCAGCGCGGTCAACGCGAAGCGGCTGCGCGCCACCACCGACCCGCTCGCCGCGGTGCTCGACTCCGAGATCACCTTCGTGTGCGTGCCGACGCCCAGCCAGACCAACGGCAACCTCGACTTCCGCTACGTCGAGCGCGTCTGCGCGGAGATCGGCGCGGCGCTGCGCGAGAAGAGCGGCTTTCACGTGGTGGTCATCCGCTCGACCGTGCTGCCGGGGACGCTCAAGGGAATCGCCATTCCGGCGCTCGAGCGCGCGAGCGGCCGGCGCGCCGGGGAGGACTTCGGCGTCTGCCACAACCCGGAATTCCTGCGGGAAAGCACGGCGGTCGCGGACTTCCGCAATCCGCCGAAGACGGTGATCGGGGCCACCGACTCGCGCTCCGCCGACCTGGTGCAGGGGCTGTACGAGGGGCTGCCGGGGCCCACGATCCGCTGCGCGGTCGAAGTCAGCGAGATGGTGAAGTACGCCGACAACACCTGGCATGCGACCAAGATCACTTTCGCCAATGAGGTCGGCAAGATCTGCAAGACCCTGGGGTTGGACAGCCACGCGGTCATGGACATCTTCTGCCAGGATGCGAAGCTCAATCTCTCCTCTTATTACCTGAAGCCGGGTTTTGCGTTCGGCGGCTCCTGCCTGCCGAAGGACCTGCGCGCCCTCACCTACCACGCGCGCAGCCACGACGTGTCGACGCCCCTCCTGAACTCGCTCATGTTCTCGAACGGCGAGCAGATCGAGCAGGGCATCGCGATGGTGCTGGCCGCGCGCCACCGCAAGGTCGGCGTCCTCGGCTTCAGCTTCAAGGCCGGCACCGACGACCTGCGCGAGAGCCCGCTGGTCGAGGTGATCGAGCGCCTGATCGGCAAGGGTTTCGACCTGCGCCTCTACGACCGCAACGTCAATATCGCCAAGCTCACGGGCGCCAACCGTGAGTACATCATGAAGAGCATCCCGCACATCGAGCGGCTGATGGTCGGATCGGTGGATGAGGTGCTCGAGCACGCGGACGTCATCGTCATCGGCAACCGCGGCGAGGAGTTCGCCGGGCTCGCCGACAAGCTTCGTCCCGATCAGCTCGTGATCGACTTCGTACGCATCCGGCAGATCGAGGAACGACATGCCAACTACGCCGGTATCTGCTGGTAAACGCGTACTGATCATCGTCCAGAACCTGCCCGTGCCTTTCGACAGGCGGGTCTGGCAGGAGGCGACGGCGCTGGTCGCGAACGGCTATCAGGTGGCGGTGATCTGCCCCGCGGCCCGCGGCTACACCGCGCGCTACGAGTGCCTGCAGGGCATCCACATCTACCGCCACCCGCTGCCGTTCGAAGCCAAGGGAGCGCTGGGGTATCTGCTGGAGTATGCCTCCTCGCTCTTCTGGGAGCTCCTGCTCTCGCTCAAGGTGCTGCTGCGCCACGGCTTCGATGCCATCCACGCCTGCAATCCGCCGGACAACATCTTCCTCATCGGCTCGCTCTACAAGATCCTCGGCGGCAAGCGCTTCCTCTTCGATCATCACGACATCAACCCGGAGCTCTACGAGGCGAAGTTCGGCCGGCGCGACTTCTTCTACCGGCTGGTGCGCTTCTCGGAGCGCCTCACCTTCATGCTGGCCGACATCTCCATCGCCACCAACGAGAGCTACCGCCGGATCGCGCTCGAGCGCGGGCACATGGCGCCGGAGAAGGTGTTCGTGGTGCGCTCCGGTCCGAGCCTCGAGCGCCTGCAGGTGCTGCCGCCGGTGCCGCAGTGGAAGCGCGGGCGCAGGTATCTCGTCGGCTACGTCGGTGTCATGGGTGCGCAGGAAGGAATCCCCTACCTTCTCGGGGCCGCGCGCCACATCGTGCGCGACCTCGGCCGCGAGGACGTGCAGTTCATGCTGGCCGGAGGCGGCCCGGCGCTGGAGGAGATGCGCCGCCTCAGCTCGCAGATGGGGCTCGACGCCTACGTCGAGTTCCTGGGCCGGGTGCCGGATCAGACGCTGCTCGAGGTGCTCAACACCGCGGACGTCTGCGTCAACTGCGACGAAGTCAACGCCATGAACGACAAGTCCACCATGAACAAGATCATGGAGTACATGGCGCTCTCCAAGCCCATCGTGCAGTTCGAGCTCACCGAGGGCCGCTTCTCCGCCCGCGAGGCTTCGCTCTACGCGCGCCCCAATGACGCGCGCGACTTCGCGCGCAAGATCGTCGCGCTGCTCGATGACCCGGAGCGGCGCGAGCGGATGGGGCGGTTCGGACGCGAGCGGGTCGAGAGCCGGCTGCAATGGAAGTACGAGGAGCCGAAGCTCCTCGCCGCCTATGCCGCGCTCTTCGCGCCGGTCAATCGGCCTGCGCCGGAGACCGCCGGATCCGAAACCGCGACCGAAGGCGGGTATCCCCGCGGATATGGCCCGCAAAGACCGCGGTCGTCGCCGGAGCCTTGAGGTCGAAGCCGTCCGAGACCCAGCCGAGCGGGCCGGCGCCGCTGCGGCTCGGATCCCGGCCGCGCACGAGAGTCACTGCCAGCGAATCGGGAGCCTCGAGCTCGATGCGCATTCCATCGCGCTCGGCCGTGAGGAGGCCGTCCGCGTGCGCAACCTGACACTCCGGCGCGAAATGCCAGAAGATCTCGGCGGTGTGGGTCCCGGCGCAGAGAAGCTCGTCGCAGACCTCGAGCGTTGCGCTCGCCGTCTCATACTGCCAGCTCCGCCGGTGCTGCACCGGATCGGCGAGCCGCCGGTAGCCGTCGTGATGGGCAATCAGGAGCTGCAGGCCCGGTGAGCAGGCGAACTCCTCCACCGCGGCTTGCGCATGCTGCAGCCAGAGGAAGGGGCCGCCGAATACCGACTGGTCCTCGCCATCCACCCTGACGGTGTTGTGCGCGGAGGTGCCGCGGAAGTAACGGCGCCAGGCGTGCTCGGTGTGATAGGCAAAGGTGCCGGAATCGACCAGAAACGGCCGGCCGCCGATGCTCAGCGTGAACGCCAGTGCATCGGCATGTCCGTGCGCGGCGATGGAGAGATAGCCGAGCGCCCCGGCGTCGGCGACGATCCGCACCTCCCCGGGAGTCTCGAGCTGGTCTCCGAGAATGTAGTAGCCGGCGCGCGGGAACGAGCGGCGCACCGGCAGCAGCGCCTGCGAGCCGTCGACCGACTCGAAGCGCGCCGCCGCCTCATCGCCGAGCAGCCAGCGCGTCTTGTCGTCGAGCTCACCGGCCTTCAGCCGAAACTCCGCCCGGCCGAAGAGCACGGCGCCGCTCGCGAGCAGCGAGCGATAGACGCCCGGCCAGGGCCGGCCGGCCCGGGAGGCCTCGCCTCCCTCCGGCACCAGACGCGCCAACACGCCCTGATCCGCATCGCCGATGGCGGGCACGCCGCCGCTCACGTCCATGATGCTGGCCAGGAAATCGAGCATGGACTCGAGCGCCAGCCAGTACTGCTCGTCGAACCCGCAGCCGTTGGCGCGGGCGAAGAGCCCGGCGATGAGCAGCATGTCGGCCACCGAGTGGTGGTACCACACGGCCTGCTCCCGGTTGACGCCGTCCTCGAAGGTCTGCAGCAGCGCCTCGCGGGTGATTTCCACGCGGGCCCGGTCGCGCCAGCGCGCGCTCTCGCGCCAGAACGGCCAGTTGAGGCAGGCGATGAAGAGTCCGGTCGCCTCGCCGAGCAGGTGATTGTTGGCCGAGGAATGGCGGGAGAAGTGCCGGGCGATGAAGTGACAGTGGCGGTAGATGCTTTCGAGCCAGCGGCGGCGAAACGCCCGCCCCTCCTTCCCCTTGAAGAGCGGCGAGCCGTCCGCGCCCAGGAGCTGCCAGGCGAACGCCCAGTTGACCAGCCGGATGGCGTGCTCGAGGCTCGCGCACCAGTTGGCGCCCTTGGGATAGGGACAGGCCTCGAGCCATGAATCGACGAGGATCCTCGCGCCCTGGGCGTACCGCTCCGCCGCAGTCAGGTGCCACGCCTGCGCGAGCGTCACCAACTCGAGGTGGCGGTTGATCTCCCAGAGATACTTGATGTCGCCGACGCGCTGCGCGTCGCGGTAGTCGAGTCCCAGACCGAACTCGAGCGGCGCCTCGACACCGGTCTTGGGGTCGACATTCCATCGCGGCGGAAAGCCGAGCGGCGCATCCTCGAGCGCGAACACGTCGAAGCGGCCTTCGAGGATCCGGTCGGCCGCCGACGTGTAGCGTCGTACGTCAAATCCCCGCGGCAGCTGCGCCACCCACGGGCGGCCGCAGAATCCCGTTGGCTCGGAGGGGTGCGCGAGGCCGATGCCGGCGCGCTCGATGTCGCCCTGCACCTTGCGCCGCAGTCGGAAGCCGACCTCGCGCGGACTCATGGCGCGCAGGCGGCTCAGCGTCCATTGCAGACGGCCCTGCGCCGGGCGTGAGGGGGTCTGGCCGATGTCATCGCGCGTGGCAGCCACGGCGAGACAACGGTCAGGCGATGGCTCAGGTTCCGCCGCCCGGGCGCGGGGCGGACTTGCCGAAGAAAGCCTGGGCGGCGGCCGCGAACTCCGGCATGCGCAGCCGCGCCGCGAACTCGCGCAACTCCTCCTGCATGAGCGCGGCCACCTGGGCGCTCTGCACGGACCGCATCAGGCGCTTGGTGGCGCGTACCGCGCCGGGGGGCTGGCGGGCGGCGGCCGCGGCGAGAGCCCGCGCCTCTTCCATCAGGACCTCGTCATCCACGACACGGTTGACGAGGCCCCATTCCCTGGCGGTCGCGGCATCGATGGGCTCGCCGAGGAGGAACATCTCCGCCGCGCGCTGATGGCCGAGGAGCTGCGGCAGCAGGAGCGTGCTCGCGGCCTCCGGCACGACCCCGAGCTGTACGAAAGGAGTGATGAGCCGCGTGCTGCGGGCCGCGGCGATCACGAGATCGCAGTGCAGGAGCAGCGTGACCCCGATCCCGACGGTGGGGCCGTGGACGGCGGCGATGAGGATCTTGCCGGCCTCGGACAGCGCGCGCAGGAACCGCACGATCACGTGATCGCTGATGACGTCGGGTGCGTTCAGGAAATCCTTGAGGTCGTTGCCGCCGGTGAAGCAGGCGCCCTCACCGCTGAGCAGGATTACGCGAATCTCGTCGTCCGCCTCCGCCTCGGCAAAGGCGTCGATGAGGGCCTCATACATATTAGAAGTGAGTGCGTTGCGCTTCTCGGGGCGGTTGAGACGCACCTCGCAGACGTGCTCCTTGCGTGTCACCAAAATAGTCATATTATATGACCTCGAAACGCCGCCTCATCGGCGAATGATAGCGGGGTCCGCCGCCCATGACCGCAGAAGCGCAATACCGCCCCGCCCGCTCGGTGCCGCGACCCATGCCGCGCCTGAGCCGGCTGGCGCTCGAGCGCGCGAAGTCCAGCCACGATCAGATCGCGGCCATCCTCGGCACGGAACTGCTGAAGGGCGCCTACACGCCCGGCAGCAACATGCCGTCGGAGCCGGAGCTCATCGCACGCTTTCAGGTCTCGCGTACGGTGATGCGCGAAGTCATGAAGACGCTGGCGGCCAAGGGCTTCGTGATCTCGAAGACCCGGGTCGGCACGCGGGTGCGCGAGCCGGTGTACTGGAATTACTTCGATGCCGACGTGCTCGCCTGGCGCGTGCGGCTCGGCCTCGACGATGAGTTCATCAACAGCCTGACGCAGGTGCGCCGGGCGTTGGAGCCCGCGGCGGCAGCCCTCGCTGCGCGGCGCCGCTCACCCACGGACATCGCGCACCTGCGGGACTGCGTCCGGCAGATGGCGCGAACCGACCACACTCGCCAGAGCTTCGCCGAGGCGGATCTCGATTTTCATCTGGCCATCGGCAATGCCTCCGGCAATCCGCTCATGCGCTCCATGGCGAGCGTCATCGAGACGGCGCTGGTCGCTCACTTTGCCCACAGCTCCCCGGTCGACGATCCGGCCGACCATGAGGCGACCGTCAACGGCCACGCCGCCATCGTCGATGCCATCGAGGCCGGCCAGGAGCGGGCGGCGGCCGAGGCCATTCTCAAGGTGATCGACTTCGGCATGGACCGGATCGACGTCACCCGTAAGAAGCAACGAGGACAGCAGAAGAAATGAGCTCATCGAACGGACAGGGCGGCGGGCGCCGCCTGCGCTCCCGCGCCTGGTTCGACAACCCGGCCAACCCCGACATGACGGCGCTCTATCTGGAGCGCTATCTGAACTACGGCATCACCCTCGAGGAGCTGCAGTCGGGCAAACCCATCATCGGCATCGCGCAGACGGGCTCGGATCTCTCGCCCTGCAACCGCCATCACATCGTGCTCGCGGAGCGCGTCGCGGCCGGCATCCGTGCCGCCGGCGGCGTGCCGATGGAATTCCCGGTGCACCCCATCCAGGAGACCGGCAAGCGCCCGACGGCGAGCCTCGACCGCAACCTCGCCTACCTGGGACTGGTCGAGGTGTTGTACGGCTATCCGCTCGACGGCGTGGTGCTGACCATCGGCTGCGACAAGACGACACCGGCCTGCCTGATGGCGGCCGCGACGGTCAACATCCCCGCCATCGCGCTGTCCGTGGGTCCGATGCTGAACGGCTGGCACCGGGGCGAGCGCACCGGCTCCGGCACCATCGTGTGGAAGGCCCGCCAGATGCTCGCGGCGGGCGAGATCGACTATTCGAGTTTCATCGAGCTGGTCGCCTCCTCCGCGCCGTCCACGGGCTACTGCAATACCATGGGCACGGCGACGACCATGAACTCCCTGACCGAAGCGCTCGGCATGCAGCTGCCGACCTCGGGCGCCATCCCGGCCCCGTACCGGGAGCGCGGTCAGATCGCCTACCGCACGGGGGAGCGGATCGTGCAGATGGTGCACGAGGACCTGCGGCCGTCGTCCATCATGACGCGGGACGCCTTCCTCAATGCCATCGTCGTCAACTCCGCCATCGGCGGCTCGACCAACGCGCCCATTCACCTGGCTGCGATCGCGCGCCACATGGGCGTGGAGCTGACGCTGGAGGACTGGCAGAAGTACGGCTACGAAGTGCCGCTGCTGGTCAACCTGCAGCCGGCGGGCGAATACCTGGGCGAGGACTATCATCGCGCGGGCGGCGTGCCGGCCGTGATCAACGAGCTGATCAAACAGGGCCTCATCCGCGAGCGGGCCCTGACCGTCAATGGCCGCACGATCGGCGACAACTGCCGCGGGCGGGAGATCGAGGACCCGGCCGTCATCCGGCCGTTCGCCAATCCCCTGAAGGTCAACGCGGGCTTCCTGGTGTTGACGGGCAACGTCTTCGACTCCGCGATCATGAAGACGAGCGTGATATCGGACGAGTTCCGGCAGCGCTACCTCAGCAACCCGGCCGACCCGGAAGCCTTCGAGGGCCCCGTGGTGGTGTTCGACGGTCCGGAGGACTACCACTCGCGCATCGACAACCCTGATCTCGGGATCGACAGCCATACGCTGCTCTGCATCCGCGGCACCGGTCCCATCGGGTACCCCGGAGCCGCCGAGGTCGTCAACATGCGGCCGCCGGCTTACCTCATCAAGCAGGGGATCACATCCCTCCCCTGCATCGGCGACGGCCGGCAGTCCGGGACCTCCGGCTCACCCTCCATTCTCAATGCCTCGCCGGAGGCCGCGGCGGGCGGCGGCCTCGCCATCCTGAAGACGGGTGACCGGATGCGGGTGGATCTGCGCAAGCGCCAGGTCAACATGCTGCTGAGCGCAGAGGAGATCGCCGCGCGCCGCAAGGCCCTCGAGGCCGCCCACGGCTATCGGTATCCGCCCTCTCAGACGCCGTGGCAGGAGATCCAGCGCGGCATGGTCGATCAGCTGAGCGACGGCATGGTGCTGAAGCCCGCGGTGAAGTACCAGAAGATCGACGAGACGTTCGGGGTACCGCGGGACAGCCATTAGGGGTCAGCGCTTCGGCGGATTGAAGAGGCCCGCTCTGATGGCGAACACGATGAGGTCGGTCGTGGTACTCAAGCCGAGCTTCTGCAGGAGAGCTCGTTTGTAGCCCTTGACCGTTGTCGCCTCGATACCGAGGATCGCCCCGGTCTGCTTGGCGAGCTTCTGAGCCAGAAAGTAGCCGAGGACCTGTTTCTCCCGGGCGGTCAGGCGGGAGAGCCGCTGCACCAGCTCCGGCTCCGGGATGATCTCGGCCTCGCCCTTCAAGTGGGCCTGCCCGCGCATGATGGCCGCCAGAAGCTCGGCCACGCGCACGGGCTTTTCCAGAAAGGCGATGAATCCGGCCTCGATCGCCTGGGTGACGTTCGGCCGGGTCGCATGGCCGGTGAGCATGATGACCGGCCACCGGCACCCCGCGGCAACCAACTCACGGCGCAGCTCCAGGCCGTTCATGTCGGGCATGGACATGTCGACGAGGATGCAGCCGTGGGCGAGACCTGGAAGGGCCGCGAGGAGTGACGGGCCTGACGGGAAGGTCTGCGTCAGGTAGCCGCCGTCGGCGAGCAGCTTCGCGACACCCTCGCGCAGCCCCGGATCGTCGTCCACAACATAAACCCTGTCGGGTGACTTGCTCATCCGAGCTCACTCCAGGCGAACTTCAGTCCGCTGCCTCATGGCGACAGAGCCAACCAACCCAACCCCCGGTTGGTTGGCTCGCTGTTGTCGAATCTACCCCCCGCGCTTGGCGGCCCCGCTATCTCCCTCAATACCCCTCCTCTCCGCCACCCGTCTTTCGACGGTTTGACAAAACGGAGAAGTTGTGTATCCGGGCACTTACTTTCGCCGGCGGTCATTGGCCAGCGCGTTGGCCACGCCAACCCAAGGTTCGAGCCGGTTCCAGAACGACACCAGCTCGTAGACATCGAGCTGCTCGAGGTCCGGGTTTTCCAGCGATCCAACCACCCGATACACCCATCGGGCCGTGTCCGGGCTGGCCAATGCCGCCTGACCGTACCACGCACGCAACGCCCGGCCCGAGGGTGCCGGCCGTCTCAGCGCATCCAGAAGGTGCGCGACGGCAAGCGCCTGATGAAACTCGAGAGGCAGACCCTGCAGCTCCCCCTCGCTGTGAAGCGGAATCTGCAGCCCTTGGGCCCTCGATTCCAGGTATCCGACGAATTCCCCACGATTCATGAGGACTCCCCCCTTTGTCGCCACTTTCCAGTCGGGTTCCCAATCCAAACGGCACAAACAGTAACATTTAACCCCATTCGTGATGACCGTCAAGACATCCAAAGATGTACTCCTCGTCATTGACCTGTTACTAAACTGTGTCAGTCTGGGATCGAGGGTGGTCCAGGGCGTGGCGCGGCAGGCGCCCGGGGAGCAGGGACTATGAATCCATTCGACGTCGTTCAGGGATTCCTGGAGTACGGCGAGACCGGCTCGCCATCTCCCGACGGGTTGGCTGCGGCGTATCTCCAGGCCGCGCAGGCTCTCGGAATCCGTCATTTCGCCTGTTGCTCGCACGTGGACCCGTTTCACCCCCCGCCGGCGGCGGTGATGCTCCACAACTATCCCGGGGGTTGGGTCAGGACTTACAGCGAAGCCAGGCTGTACGAGACCGATCCGGTACTAAAGTACGCAGAAATCAGCCCCTTGGCGTTCTTTTGGGACGCCGCCCTCAAGTCCGCGCCGATCACCAGATCGCAGAAAACGATGATGGCCGACGCCGCCGGGTACGGAATCACGCACGGATACACCGTCCCCCTCCTCTTGTCCTGGCTGCCTGGTTCCCTGCGGGCGTCCTGTACGGTGATTCCCGACGGCGACCACGTCGACCCGCCGAGTTGCCTCGCCATCGAGGTCGCCGCGACCTATCTGCATTTCAAGGTCTCATGCGCCCAGGCCCCCTGGCTCGCGGCGCCGCCGATACATCTGACCCAGCGGGAGCGCGAGTGCCTGGCGCTCGTGGCCCAAGGCAAACCGGATTGGATCATTGGCCGGGTAATGGGGTTGGGTGCCTCCACGGCCCATTTCCACGTCGAACAGCTCAAGCGGCGCTTCGGAGTAGCTACGCGGCAACAGGCTGTCGTCCAGGGATTGCTGAGTGGGCAGATCTCGTACGGCGAGGTGGTCCGGCCGGTCAAAGGCAGCCCAACGCGGCAGGGTGGTCCTCCCGCTCCGGCCCGCACGGATGGCCCCCCTCCGGGCAAATCTTGTTCCACCGGCACCCCCGGCGACCACACCGGGTTCCGCTGATCAGCTAGTAGGCACGCCCTGACGTTTCCGGCAGTTTCTCCCCGCGGCTCGGAGCGGTGGAGGAACCATGATTTTGGTGATCGACGGCGGAAACCGCAGGTATTTCGCAGGGGACCTTACGGCCATGTACTGCCACCGGAAGGCGGTATTCGTCGACCGGGCCGGTTGGAACCTCCCGGTGGTCGCCGATCAGGAGATCGATCGCTTCGACCGCCTGGAGGACACCCTCTACCTCTTGGCCAAAGACGAGCCGTACGGCCCGGTGCTGGCATCGGCACGCCTGCTGACGACCACCGGTCCGCACCTTATGCGGGACCTGTACCCGGCCTCATATCCGGCTGTCCTTCCTTCCGGCCCGACGGTCTGGGAGGTCTCCCGCTACTGTACGGCTCCAGGGCTTGGAGGCAGAAGGAGGCGGCTGGGCCTTCTCTGGGAGACCATCTGCGGGATCATGGAGACGGCTCTGGAGCACGGCGTCGAGCAGCTCATCTTTGCGGCTAATCGTGCCCTCTTGCCTCTCGCCCTAGAGTGCGGCTGGGACGCTCGAACAGTGGGGCCGACCATCAGCGATGGGGGTGACGAGGTCACGGCTGTCGTCGCAGAGATCACCTCAGAAGGCCTCCGCCGTGTGCGCAATAGGCACGCTATCCCTGCCCCCATCATTCAGCGCCAGACCGACCCATTTACTTCGACAGGATTTGAGGGAGTAAGCGATGCGCACTGGAATCGGATCAAATCGGAAGGCGACCTCTGAACCGACTCTGAACCCAGAGACCCGTGGCGAGCGACGGCTGATAAGTCCTTTTCGCTGCCGAGTGTGGACTCAGCACTCCCGACCCGAAGAGCAGCTTACCGAATATGCCTGCAAATCGCTTCGCGAGTCCATTGCAAGGAACGGCCAACACCAGCCGGCTTTGGGGAGGCTCGTCGCAGACGATCCCGCATATGATGTGGAAATCATCTGCGGTGCCCGCCGGCATGCGGCTGCAATCGCTCTTAGTCGAGACCTAATTGTCGAGCTACGGACAATCACTGACGCTGAAGCATTTGTCGCAATGTATGAAGAGAATTGCGAAAGAGAGGATGACTCTCCCTACACACAAGGGCAAATTCTACGCCGAGCCCTGTTCGCCGGCGCGTGTTCCTCCCAGCAGGCCCTGGCTACCGCCTTCCGGATTTCCCTCTCCAGGGTCTCTCGGCTGCTGATGATCGCACAGCTTCCGAGTATCGTCGTAGCTGCCTTTCCCTGTCCGGGCGATATTCGCGAATGCTGGGGCGTCGAACTGTATCACCTGTGTACGGCGAAAGACCCTCAACACGCAGTCACTACCCGCGCCCGAGCCCTCGCAAATAGCCAGCCACGCTTGCCACCCCGCGAGGTTTATCAGAAGCTGATCACGCCAACCGCTGCAAGAGCCCGCCCCACTCGAACCCTGCCAACCCGAAGCAGCGGTGGCGTCTTACTCTTTCGCGAACTTGATCACACCGCAAACGTCACATTCGCTGTTCCAAGGACAATTCTCAGTCCTAACCGGCGAGATGCCCTAAAGAAAGCCATGGTACGCATTTTGGACCCTCAAACCCCTGAGCCCAATCAGGCAGGCACGCTCGGACAGTCTATAGAATCCCCTCCCCCCAACGTAAACTCGTGAGGCCATGCCCGCGGCGCTCAAAACCACGCCATTTGAGGGCTCTCGGACCACT